>Ga0209415_10008803_pt1 | contig 17444 bp, 15 predicted proteins | sample PeaSoiSIISIP2007_FD_187696 | JGI IMG/M metagenome (GOLD analysis project Ga0209415, IMG submission 187696) | Peat soil microbial communities from Weissenstadt, Germany - SII-SIP-2007 (SPAdes) (version 2) | ecosystem: Environmental > Terrestrial > Soil > Wetlands > Peat | place: Germany... | reverse complement strand
GCGGAATCGCCTTCGTTGTCACCCTCGGAGTCGCCCGCCGAGGCGCCGATGACGCTGGCGAAGCGGAAGCCCGCTCCTACCACACCCTCTATAAGGGCCAGAGAGCCCGTATAGGGGGCTATCCATACTGAGGTTTTCCCGTACTTTGCTTGGATACGGGTGAAATTCTCGGCGATCATCGACGTTGCTTCGTCCCAGCTGATGCGTTGCCACTTGCCCGAACCTCTAGGGCCAACCCGCTTGTAGGGGTACTTAATGCGGTCCGGGCTGTAAGTATTGGAGATCTGCGACAGGCCGCGGGCGCAGATGCGAGGGTGGAAAGTGGGGGCAGGAGTGCCGGAGATAGTCTTGGTGCCCCAGGCGGCAGGCCCGATCATGGTCACCCGGCCGTCTACCACGTGGACCAGGTGGCCGCAGGCACCGTCGCAGTTGTTCGAGTGCCCTGTCCGGTAGACAAGTTCTTTCCCGGTGATCGTCCCCGATGCCGTCGGCTCTGCCGCGGCGGCCTCAACCGACAGGGGCTGGAAGAACCGCAGGTGGTCGGCGAGGACGAGCCCACCGACGGCGACGGCGCTCCCTCCGAGAAAGGTACGTCTCGAGAAGCTCATCGTGGTACCCCTGTTCTCTCGTCGTTCCTGGGCCGAGGCGAGACGCAATCGCGCTAGTCGCTTCGGTCCTCCTGGAGCTAACTCAAACAGGTGGCCGAGGCCCCGAGCTAGGGCCCTACGGCCCTTACAAAACCCTGGACTAGGGACCTAAGGCCTAACCAGGCGTGGCCAGGCCGCTATTATTTCTCAAGGCCTTGTTTATAATCAAGCGGGCAGTGATAATGGGGCGGTGCCTTTCCCGCTTCGCTCGGCGGGCACTCTATTTCCTGGTGAGCCTGCCCCGTGCTGACCGAGCCGCTACCGCTGGCGCCTGCGCCGGAGATAACCGGACGAGTAGGCTACCGGGCCCTCGCCGGCGAGAGCCGCCAGGCCCTCCTGGCTGCTTTGCGGCGCGCAGAGGCGCCCCTTGACGCCAGCGAGGCGGGCGCCGCTGTTGGCCTGCACCCCAACACCGCCCGCGTCCACCTCGAGCTGCTCTGTTCCGCCGGCCTGCTGGAGCGGCGGACCGAGGAGCGCACCAAGCGCGGCCGCCCCCGGGTGTTGTACGACGTTGGCCCAGCCGCCCGCAGACTGGTAGATGATGCCGGGACTAGAGCGGGCGAGGTGGGCTATCGGGACCTTGCTCGGCTGCTCGCCCGGCAGCTAGCTGAGCTGCCAGACGTGCCCAGCGAGGCCATGCGAGCTGGCCGGCGTTGGGCATCTGTGCTCGACCGGGCCCATTTGGCCCCAGGCCGGCTCTCCGCCGCCGAGACCATGGGAGCCGCGGCCGACGTGCTCGACCGCCTGGGCTTTGACCCAGAGCCGGACCTGAGCGCAATGCGCATCCTGCTGCGCCGGTGCCCGCTCCTCGACGTGGCCTCGGAAAGCCGCTCCGTCGTGTGCGGGATCCACCTCGGGATGCTCAAAGCCACGGTCGAACGGCTCGACGCTCCTTTGGACGTGGCCGGTCTCGAACCGCTGGTGACGTTGCGGCCCACCGTGTGCATCGTCCACTTCAGAACCCGGCCAGCGCCGCAGTGACGACCGTCCCGGTGCCCGTCGTCCTGCGCCGAGGTCGCTACCAGCATCAGGCCCGGGCATATGAAACTGGTTCACCCCTGCCCAGCGCACCCGGCTCACCGCGCCCCGCTTGTTCGGGGGCGACCGTCGCTGCGATGCCTACCAGTGGCGCGCTCGTCGACCCTTACGGGCGTGCCCACACCGACCTGCGGGTCTCGGTCACGGACCGGTGCAACCTGCGCTGCGTCTACTGCATGCCCGAAGAAGGTGTACCGTTCCGGCCCCGAGACGAGATCCTGTCCTTTGAGGAGATAACCCGGGTGGCCCGGGTGGCGCGTTCGTTGGGTGTGAGCTCGCTCCGGCTGACTGGTGGAGAGCCGCTCATGCGCCGTGGCCTGGTCGAACTGGTGGGCCAGCTGGCGACGGTCGGCTTTGACGACATCGCCCTTACCACCAACGGGACGGCGCTGGCCGCTAACGCCGCCGCTCTGGCCCGGGCGGGATTGCACCGGGTGAACGTGAGCTGCGACTCGCTCCAGCCGCAACGCTTCGCCCAGATCCGTCGGCGGGGGGAACTGGCCATCGTCCTTGCTGCCATGGACGCGGCCGAGTCCGCCGGGTTAGTGCCGCTCAAGGTCAATGTCGTCGTGATCGCGGGGTTGAACGACGACGAGGTAGTCGATTTCGCCTCCTTCGCTCGTGAGCACGGCCGTGTGGTGCGCTTCATCGAGTACATGCCCCTCGGCGCAGCGGGGGACTGGGACCGTGGCCAGGTCGTGGATAGCGCCGAGATCGTGGCCCGTATCAACGATCGCTGGCCGTTAGAGGCGGTCGAGCCGCCCGGCACCGACCCGGCACCCGCAGTGCGTTACCGGTTCCGAGACGGCGGCGGCGAGATCGGCGTGGTTGCCAGCGTCACCCGCCCGTTCTGCGGCACCTGCAACCGGCTGCGCCTCACCGCTGACGGCGCCGTCAGGAACTGCCTGTTCTCCGACGACGAGGTCCCAGTGCGGGAGATATTGCGCAACCAGGGGAGTGACGAAGATCTGGCCCTGGCGCTGCGACGTTCGGCCTGGGGGAAGCTGCCGGGACATGGCATCAATGAACCCGGCTTTCTCCAGCCTGCCCGGTCGATGTCGATGATCGGGGGCTGAGCGGGCCTCGCTGGGGCGGTTACGGTCCTGCCTGGTCGAGCGGGCGTAAGCGATCGCTGTCCAGGAGCAACACGTCGACTTGCCCCCCGACGGGTACGCCGTCACCGTCCGGCAAGACCGCCAAGGCATTGGCCTCGGCCATGGCCAGCAACATGTGCGATCCTTGACCGCCGGAGAGCCGAACTCGGAGCACCCCGTCGGGCCCAGTCTGCGCCAGGACCCGCAAAAGGTGGAGTGTGCCGTCCCGATGTCGAGAGAGGTCTGCCTCGGTGGTGGCCTGGAGGCACGGCCGGTCGAGGGCTCGGTACCCAGCCATGGCTCTCAGCGCGGGCCGGACAAACAGCTCGTAGGAAACGAGGGATGCAACGGGGTTCCCCGGCAGCCCGAACACCGGCGCTCGGGTCGAGGCGAACGTCCCGAAGGCAAAATGCCTGGCGGGCTTGACCGCTACGTGCATCCACCACACCGCAGGCGCGCAGAGGTCCTCGAGAACAAGCTTCACGAAATCGCGGTCGCCCACGCTTACACCGCCGGTCGCCACCACGGCATCGCACGTTGCCGCGCCATCCTCGAGGATCTGCGCCAAGGCGGTCTTGTCGTCGCCAACCATTCCGAGGTCAACCGCCTCGAAGCCGTCGGTTCGGAGCTGCGCAAGCAGGGCGGGGCGATTTGCGTCGTGGATCTTCCCGGGCGCGAGTGCGCCGGATGCCGCAGCCAACTCATCGCCGGTGGAAACCACGCCGACCCGGGGAGGCGGGTAAACAAGGACAGTCTTAATCCCGAGACTGGCGAGCACCCCGACGTGGGGCGCCGTAAGCAACGTCCCTGGCACGAAGACCTCGGTATTGCTCTCAATGTCCTCGCCGGCCCGGCGAACGTTGGCGCCAGGGGCGACGGCCTCTTCGACGATGACTATCGACCCACCCACTTCGCTCCGAGTGCGCTCGACCATGCATACTGAGTCGGCCCCTGGTGGCATCTGAGCACCCGTCATGATGCGGGCTGCGCCACCGTTGCCCACGACAGTCGTGGAGTCGGCGCCGGCCATGACCGTAGCGACGACGTGAAGCCGCACCGGCGCTCCTACCGTGTCCGCGGCGCGGACCGCGTAGCCGTCCATCGCAGAGTTGGTGAACGGCGGGACGGCTTGTGGGGCGCGGACGGTCTCGGCAAGGACGAGCATGGCGGCGTCCCCGATGGCGCGAGGAAGGGGGCGCAGCGGCACGCAGCGGGCGAGCACGAAGCGCCGCGCTTCCGCGACAGAGATCGTCGAGCCCACGCTTACTGGGCCCGATCTCTTGCGCTCACACCATCGCCACGTCGATCGGTGGGACATGGCAAGCGCAGCCCCAGCATCTCGAGATCGGCGGGAGTATCGACATCGGCGAACGCGCTTGGCTCCACCTCCGGCGGCCAGCCTCCCTCGTCGACCAGCACCACGTCCGGTTGGGCAAGGAGGGCCTTGATCGAGCGTTCCCCGCCGGCGACGAGCTCGCCCGCCGCCGCCAGGTCCTCCGCCGACCATCGCGCGAACAAAGGCTGCGGGCGCCTGTTCACCACCGGTACCACAGAACAGTTGCCAGGCCAATCCGCGAGCATCCGCAGGGCGGCGTCGGTCAAAAGTGGGAGGTCGCAGGCAAGTACGAGCGCCGGGCCAGAGTGCCCGGCTCCCCGCAACGCCTGACCCCCGGCGCGGACGGCCACCAGTGGCCCGGAACCGGGGGGGTCCTCGCGCACGGACGCAATCCCCGAGAGGCCTGGCCCGACCTCAATAACAGGGGCCACGACCCTTTGCAGCGCCTGAGCGGTGCGCACCGCGATAGTTGCGCCGTTGACCAAGATGAGACCCTTGTCGAAGCCCATTCGCCGGCTTCGGCCGCCGGTGAGCACTATGCCCGCTACCCGAGCCACGAAGAGGGACCGGTCTTCCCGGCGATCACTTCATCCGCCTCTCGTGGTGCCGCATCACTGGGGCACGCTACGCCAGCCTGAACTTCCATGCAAGCGCAGAACTTCAAGTTGGTCTTGCCGCTGTTACAAGCATAACGCAGCAGATTGTCGCATAGATGAGCCCACGGGTTGACGCTAAGGGCCGGGCGAATTTGAGAAGGTGGACGAACGTACCGGCTTGAGCCAACGCCAATGCTTAGAGGCGTTCGCCGACGACGTGGCACAGACCACCCGGACGGTCGATGGAGAAGTTGGCCCTTACACGTCGGGGCCCTTGGCCTCGCAGGCATCTTCGCGCTAGCGACTATCGGTCAGCCGCCTCCTTGGCAGCCGCTTGGTGGGGAACCCGGTCGGTCCAACGGGGCATCTGCGATAATGCCAACCGGCATGGGTGCTTAAGATCAGGTCCTGGATGAAGGCGCTTACACCAAAATCTGAAGGGAGTTTCTATGCCGCACGTCGTACTACTCGCCGCCGAGCAGGTCGCGGTCCAGCCCGGTTCGGTCGTCTCCAAGGTGGTCTACCGAGATGACGTGCTCAATGTTACGGTGTTCGGTTTTTCCGCTGGGGAGGGCCTCAGCGAGCACCAGGCCAGCCGGGCCGCGGTGGTCCAGGTCCTGTCGGGACGGTTGCAGTTCACCGCCGACGGCGAGGATCTCGACCTCGGGCCGGGATCTTGGCTCCACATGTCGCCAAGCACGCCCCATGCGCTCAAAGCCACAGAGCCGACGGTAATGCTGCTCACCCTCCTGGGGCCCTAAAGGCGATCGAACGGAGGGAGACGCTGGCACATAGCGTTGGTCTGTGCCCGGCGAATGGTGCCGCCCAAAATACGAGTGTCTGATAGGAAGGATTTGGGATGACAGGAGAAGCGCCGGCAGTCTCGGCCTGCATGTCATCCGCATCGGTCGTGCCTTTGGCATGGAGGTCCTTGCTAGGGCAGTGACTTACTCGTCACACCGTGAGTAGCGGCGCCAAAGTGGCCAACAATTCATCCACTAAAGTCAATTCTCTTTACCGGCGAGAACTCGTTGGCGATGTGAGGTGGGCGTCGTGGCGGGCTGACACGATCCGCCTGCGCCCGAGGTCAGTCGCGGAGCATCTTGGCGAGCACCTCCGCCTCACTGATTTCAGGCTGTTTGGTCGCTGTGAGCAAGGTCAGCGTCCGGTCCTTCGCCAACGCCCGCAGGTGAGCCAGTGCGTCCGAGCGCTCCGGTTGGCTCAGTTCGACGTGGTAACGACGGGAGAACTCCTCGAACCGTTCCGGGTCGTGGCTGTACCACTTGCGCAGCTCCGTCGACGGTGCGACCTTTTTGCACCACTCGTCGAGGTCGGCCTTTGTCTTCGTCAGCCCGCGTGGCCATATCCGGTCGACCAGTACCCGAGCACCATCGCCGCGTATCGGCGCGTCGTAGACCCGGCGTACCTGTACCTTCTTCGCCATCATTGGCCTCCTCGGCTTGGCTTCCCGGAGATCGCCGGACCGGCCCGGCTGACGAGCGTCGTCAATAGAGCAGCTTCGGTCGGACGAGGCTGATGAGATCGTCGCCGCGCAGATAACGCCGCAGGTTCTCGTGGAAAGGTTGACGATCCGCTCGTTCTCGCGCGTCGACAACGCTGCCGCGTGCTTCGCTCAGTTCTCTCCGCGCCAGGTCCTCATCGATGTCGGTGACAAATCCGTAGGCGTACTCCCGGCTGGCGAGCTCGGTGAGCTCGTTGAGCGTGCTCATGGCTGAGCCCCCACCTCCGCGGCCCGGCCGATGCGCACCTGCCACACCTGCGGGCCGCGCCTAGTCGACACCGGAGGCAGGGCTCTGCGGGGCGGCCGGTCCCGGCTCTGCACTGCCGAAAATGAGGCGCGGCCCCGAGGGCCACCTGAAGTACCGCCAGGCCCAGTTGACGAGCACGACGGCCCGGTTGCGGAAACCGATCAGGTAGACGAGGTGGAGGCCCAACCAGGCCCCCCAGCCCAGCGTGCCGCGCAGCACCAGGCCGCTGGGCAGGCATGCCACCGCCGCCCGGCGGCCGACGGTCGCCATCATCCCCTTGTCCCTGTAAGTGAAGGCCTCGCCCGGCTCGCCTCGCAGCCGGCGCAGGACCTGCCTGGCCGCGTGGCTGCCCGACTGCATGGCCACCTGGGCCACCTGGGGGCACCACCCGGCGGGGCCAGGGGAGCGTATGCCCGCCGCGTCGCCCGCCACGAAGACATCGGGGTGGGCGGTCAGCGAGAGGTCAGCCTCTACTCCCACGCGCCCGCCCGGTGCCGGTGCTCTTGGGCCGGGGCTTGGCTCGCCGGCCAGGGCCGAGGCCAGCGTGCCATCGACTGTCACACCTGCCACCCACACCACCGTGCCCGCGGCCAGTTCCTCGCCGTTGTCGAGGCGTACCCCGCCCCGTCGGACTTCTGTCACCCGGGCGCCAAGCCTCACTTCTACCCCTCGGGCCTCCAGCACCCGCTGGGCGTACTGACCGCCCCGAGCTGGGAAACCGGCGAGGAGCTCGTCGAGCGCGTCCAGCAGGATGATCCGTACGCCCTTTGGGCCCAGGCGGAGGCGGTCGTGACGGACTGCCGTGCTCACGAGTTCCAGCAGGGCCCCGGCCGTCTCGACCCCCGTCGGGCCGCCGCCCACCACGGCGAAAACGGGGACAGCTCCATCCTGGTCCCCGGGGGCTGCGTCGGCCCTCTCCAGTACCGATAGCACGTGGTTGCGCAGCCTGCGGGCGTCCTCCAGGGTGTACAGCCTGAAGGCGTTCTCGGCCACGCCGGGCACGCCGAAGGACGCCGCGGTGGCCCCTGTGGCGACCACCAGGTAGTCATAGGCCAGAGGTCCGGCACCAGCGAGGCAGACGCGCCGGCGCTCGAGGTCGACCCCGGTGACGAGCGCATGGAGGAAGCGCACGTTGGGCGAGCGCCGGAAGATGGTCCGCACGGGGTAAGCGACGTCGCCGGGGCCGAGGCCAGCCGTGGCGACCTGGTACAGCAACGGTTGGAACGTGTGGAAGTTGTGGCGGTCCACCACGGTGACCCCGACCGGCGCCCGTGCCAGCCGCCGTGCGGCGGCAAGCCCAGCGAAGCCGGCACCCACGACCACGACCCTCGGCCTCGTTGACGCCATCACTGCCAGCCCGGCCCGGGAGCCCGGTCCGGTCCCGGCCGTCGGGGCCCGCTCAGCGCTGAGAGCTGGGTACATAGCACCGCCGAGCCTACCGACTATTTCTAGCAATTGTTAGATAAACGCTGCTCGTCCCCCTCAGCTGCGCGCACCGGGGGGAGCGGTCGGTCTCGTGTGTGCCCGCTGAGCGCCCTGGCCACGGCTATCGACATGCCCAGCATGACCGCCGCCCAGGCGGCTGCACCTACCCACACCCAGGCCCGGGCCACCGCCACCATGAACCCGAAGCCGCCGGCGCGCCCGAGCGACAGGGAGGCCACGGTGTACATGCCGAGGGGGAACACGACGCTCCACAGCCGAGGCTCGTAGGCCTTGGAGTAGCCGCGCGCCAGATAGCGCCACAGGCCGAAAAGGACCAACAGCGGGATCCACCAGGTCCCGAAGGCCCACAGGACGACTGAAAAGCCTAAGAGGAAGGGCCGCAAGCTGGTCACGAGGGCGGTGGTGCCGGGACCGTGCAGTACAACGATGCCGGCCGCGGCTCGGGCACTGATGGCTGTCGCCCCCATGGAGATCCAATAGGCAGGGCCCATCTCGGCCGGGGTGACCTCGACCAGGAGTAGGCGCAGGAATATGGCCACGATGAGGATGATGTAGAGCATCACCCCGACGCCCCAGAGGCTGATGGCCACCGCGGGCAGCTGTTCCCGCAGGGGGCCGGGCCGGGCTGTGGCCGCCGCGGCGGATGCGACTATCGACAGTGACTGGGTGCCGACCACCCAGACGAGCCAGGTACCGTTGATCTCGCCGAGCACGGGCCGCTTGGCCGCCACGACGATAGAGCAGGGCAGGCCGTAGGTGAGCGCCAGCCATACGACCGACGCGGCGCCGCCCAGGACCAGCGTCGCCAGGGGGTGCCCGGCCATCGACAAGCGGGTGGCGAGCACGTCGGTGCCGGCCACCACCGTGAAATAAGCCATGGCCGTGGTCGGGTCACGCAGGCTCCGGCGGAAGAACGCCCAATAGAAAATAGCGCGGGCCGAATAGGCCAGCGTCAAGGCCACGAAGGCGGCCACAGCAAAGCTCAGGACGACCCGTGAGAGCACGGCGTAGCCGAGCAGGTCGGTGCCGATCGAGACGATCCCGCTCGCCATCACCCAGGCGAAATAACCCGGGTCGAGGGTGGCCACTGCCCTTCCCACCATGCCGTCTGGTGTCCTCAAGGTAGCCGGCACTGGACCTGGCCTCAATAGCGGGTACCGATCTTGCGCCAGCGCCGGCCGCTCGTGCCCGGTTCGTTGGGCCGGATGGCGACGCGGCTGCGGTAGACGACAAAGGGCCGCCACAGGTACCACACCGGGTAGCTCCAGGCGTGCACGAGCCGGCTGAAGGGCCACACGGCGACAACAGCCCAGGCCGCGGTGGCGTGGGCCTGGTAGAGCAGGGGGGCGTGGGCGATGGCCCTGACTTCGGGGTTGCCGGCGAACAGCCCCCGGAACCAGAGGGCCACGCTCTGGCGGTAGTCGTAGCCGCCCCCGAGGAGGTTGACGCCCAGCGTCTCGGCGATGCCGAGGGCGATGACGATGGCGAGCAATATCAGGGCGACCCAGTCGACCGGTGAGGTCGTAGCCCGGACCCTGGTCACGAAGATGCGCCGTACCGCCAACGTCGCCACCCCGATGACAACCAGCACCGCAGCCACCGTCCCCGCCCCGGCGGAGAACCACCGGTAGTCGACCTCGGGGATGCCGACTGCCCGGGTCCAGCTTTCTGGGATGAGGATCCCGATCACGTGGCCGGCAATGGCGGCGAAGGTGCCGTAATGGAAGATCGGGCTGCCCCATTTGAGGAGCTTCTTTTCCTGCAGCTCGGTGGAGCGGCTCGTCCAGCCGAACTGGTCGTAGCGGTAGCGCCAGATGTGGCCGATGACGAAGGTGGCCAGCGCCAGGTAGGGCAGGATGACCCACCAGAAGAGCTGGAAACCGGTGATACCCGTCATTTACGGGAAAACAGGACCGGCACCGCGGCCGCGGCAGCGTCAGTGGGCAGGACGACCTCTAGGGGGGCGAAGGGCTCCAGGCCGACCCGCTCGGAGGGCGGGCCCTGCTCGCGGTAGCGGGAGAGGGCGGCCCGCCCGGCCCGGTCCAGCGGCCCGAGGGCGTCGGTGACCGCGGCCACGGCGCCGGCGTAAGCGCTGCCAGCCTCCTCCAGTCCCGCCCGCAAGGCGCTCAGCGCCGGCCGGTGCTCGGACAGCAACGCTTGGCCATCTGGGTGCGAAGCGGCCAGCTCGAGCAGGGCGGGGAGGAAGTCGGGCAGTTCCCCCGGGGCGAGCGTGAAGCCGGCCGACTTGTAGGCGCCGACGAGGTCGGCCAGGGCCATGCCCCGCTCGCGGGTGTCACCGTGGCGGTAGTACGTGAGGTACAGGCTCCGCCGCCGGCGCAGGTCGAAGGCCTCCACGTAAGCCGCGGCAGCTCCCATGGCGGTCAGGCTGGAGAGCCAGCGCCAGCAGCTCTCCAGGTGCGAGCGCGCCAAGCCGGCCGGGAGGCGGCGGAGGCCGCCCTCCACGGCGGCCAGATCGGCGCTGAAGCCCTCTTCCCCGGGGTAGCTGAGCAGCACCGAGGCACAGCCGAACACGATGCCGGCCACCCGCCTTTTCATGCGCCACCCCCGGCGACGGGGATGTGCAGCCGGCCCTTTTCGTCTCTCTTGGTGAGGTGGAAGCTACCCGTACCGCCCATGCCGGGGCCACCTTCTGACTCGAGGGAGCAGCCCGACAGCGAATGCTGGGCGAGGAGGCGCCCGGCGTCCTCGGCGTGGGCCGGGGGGACCACGTAGCGGTCCTCGTACCGGGCGATGGCCAGCAGCCGGAAGAGGTCCTCGGCGTCGGCGTCGGAGAGCCCCCCTTGCCCTGGCTCCCGCCGTGGCGGTACCCCCAGTTGCTGGGCGCGCATCATGGCGCGCAGCACGGCCAGCTTCTGCAGCGCAGCCCGCACCGGCTCGGCCTGCCCGGCCGTGAACAGGTTGGCCAGGTACTCGACGGGCACCCGCAGGGCGTCGATGGTGGCGAAAACGGCGTCGGGGTCGGCGTCGTCGTAGCCGGCGGCGGCGGTCACGTCGGCCACAGGGGACAATGGCGGTATGTACCAGACCATGGGCATGGTGCGGTACTCGGGGTGAAGCGGAAGGGCCACCCGATGGCGGGCGATCAGCGAGTAGGCCGGCGAGCGCCGTGCCGCCAGCACCCAGTCGTGCGGGACCCCCTGGCGCTCGGCCTCCGCTGCCACGGCCGGGTCGGCCGGGTCCAGGAAGACCGACAGTTGCGCCTCGTAGAGGTCCTGGGGGTCAGGCGTAGCGGCTGCCCGGGTGACGGCGTCGGCATCGTAGAGCACGAGCCCGAGGTAGCGCAGGCGCCCCGGACAGGTCTCCGAGCAGATCGTGGGCAGGCCCGCCTCGATGCGGGGGAAGCAGAGCGTGCACTTTTCGGCCTTACCCGTGCGGTGGTTGAAATAGACCTTCTTGTATGGGCACCCCGACACGCAGAACCGCCAGCCTCGGCAACGGTCCTGGTCGACCAGCACGATCCCGTCTTCTTCCCTTTTGTACATCGCCCCCGACGGGCACGAGGCGACGCACGAGGGGTTCAGGCAGTGCTCGCAAATGCGGGGAAGGTAGAACATGAACACCGACTCGAAATCGAGCACGACCTTTTCTGCCATTGCCTTGATGTTGGGGTCGTCCAGGGCACGCCCCGGGGCGCCGGCCAAGTCGTCCTCCCAGTTGGCGCCCCAGGTCGGGTTCATCTCCCGCCCGGTGAGCGCCGAGCGGGTCGAGACCGAGGGGGCCTTGGTGCCTGCCGGGGCGGTTATCAGCCGGGCGTAGTCGTAGGTGAAGGGCTCGTGGTAGTCCTCGATCGTGGGCAGGTCGGGGTTGTAGAAAATGGACAGCAGGCGCTTCAACCGGCTCCCACCCTTCAGCCGCAGGCGGCCCTTCCTGTCGAGCTCCCACCCGCCTTTCCACCGTTCTTGGTCTTCGTAGCGGGCCGGGTAGCCGAGGCCGGGCTTGGTCTCGACGTTGTTGAAATACACGTACTCGGTGCCCGGCCGGTTGGTCCAGGTCTGCTTGCAGGTGACCGAACAGGTGTGGCAGCCGATGCACTTGTCCAGGTTCATGACCATGCACACCTGGGCCATGACCCTCATCAGAAGCTGACTTCCTGGGAACGCCGGCGGACCACGACCATCTCGTCGCGTTGCGAACCAGTGGGGCCGTAGTAGTTGAACCCGTAGGAGAGCTGGGCGTAACCGCCGATCATGTGAGTCGGCTTCATGACGACGCGGGTCGGGGAATTGTCCGTGCCCCCGTGCAGGCCCGAAAGCTCCGAGACCGGCATCTGCAGATGGCGGTCGATGGCGTGGTACATGAGGACCGTGCCCGGGGGGACGCGGTGGGTGACGGCGGCCCGGGCAATCGTGACGCCGTTGCGGTTGTACGCCTCCACCCAGTCGTTGTCGGCGACCCCGATCCGGGTGGCGTCCAGGTCGTTGACCCAGATGACCGGCCCGCCCCGGAACAGGTTCAGCATGTGGGGGTTGTCCTGGTACTCCGAGTGGATGGACCACTTGGAGTGCGGCGTTAGGAAGCGGGCCACGAGCTGGCGTTCCCCGAGCTCGCCCCGGCGCTGGTCGCCGAAGGTGCCGGCGATGTCGAGGGGCGGGCGGAAGACCGGGAGCATCTCGCCCAACTCCGCCACCCATTCGTGGTCGAGCAGGAAATGCTGGCGACCGGTCAGGGTGTGCCAGGGCTTCAGGCGCTCAACGTTTATGGTGAACGGCGAGTAGCGCCGGCCTTCTGACTCGGCCCCCGACCACTCCGGCGAGCAGATGACAGTCCTCGGTTGGGTCACCGTGTCGGCGAAGGTGATACGGTCCCCGGCCCTCTCGTGGGCCAGGTCGGCCAGCGCCACGCCGGTGCGCTTCTCCAGCTCCTCGAAGCCGGCAACGGCGAGCCGGCCGTTGGTCGTGCCCGAGAGGGCCAAGATGGCCTCGCAGAAAAGGTCGTCCCGGTCCAGGCGGGGCCGGCCGTCACCCACGCCGCCCCTGGTGGTGCCGTTGCGCTGGCGAAGGTACTCGACCTCTTGGCCCACGGGCATGCTCACCCCTTTGACGCTCACCCCCAGGGTGTCCACCAGCGGGCCGAGCGCCCGCCAGCGCTCGGCCAGGTGGGGATAGTCGCGTTCCACCACGACGAGGCGGGGCATGGTGCGGCCCGGCACCGCCTCGCACTCGCCGGCCCGCCAGTCCAGCGCCCGGCCCCCGGGCTGGGCGCACTCGTCGGGCGTGTCGTGGAGGAGGGGGACGGCCATGACGTCGCGGCGCGAGCCGAGGTGGTGCTCGGAGAGGCGGGAGACTTCTGCCGCGAGGTCGCCGAATATCTCGAAGTCGCTGCGGGCGTCCCAGGGGGGCGCGATGGCGGGGTTGAAGCTGTGCACGAACGGGTGCATGTCCGTAGAGGACAGGTCGTGCTTTTCGTACCAGGTGGCCGCCGGCAGCACCACGTCGGCGTAGATGCTCGTCGAGGTCATCCGGAAGTCGATGTTGACAAGCAGGTCGAGCTTGCCCTCAGGCGCTTCGTCGCGCCATGCGACCTCAGCCGGCCGGGCCCCTGGGGGGCATTCTTCAGCCCCCACGGCGTTGTCCGTCCCGAGCAAGTGGCGCAGGAAGTACTCGTGGCCCTTGCCCGAGGACCCGAGCAGGTTGGAGCGCCACACCGTGAGCACCCGGGGGAAGTTCGCCGGGTCGTCGGGGTCGTTGGCCGCAAAATGCAGCCTCCCCTCCTCCAGCTCCTCGACTACGAAATCCTCGACTGTTTTCCCCGCCTTGTCCGCCTGGTCCGCGATCTCCAGCGGGTTGCGGTCGAACGCCGGGTGGGAGGGGAGCCAGCCGAGGCGCGCCGCGTAGGCGTTGAGGTCGACGGCGCTCTTGCCGCCGAAGCGGCCCTGGCCGAGCGGGCTCGCCATGGCGTCGGCGTGCGCCCCCTCGTAGCGCCACTGGTCGGTGGCCAGGTACCAGAACGGGGTCCCTGCCATGTGACGGGTGGGCCTTACCCAGTCGGCTGCGAACGCCAGGGTCGACCATCCCGTTAGGGGGCGGACCTTCTCCTGGCCGACGTAGTGCGCCCACCCGCCGCCGTTGACCCCCTCGCACCCGCACAGCATGAGCAGGGCCAGGAAGCTCCGGTAGGTGAGGTCCGAGTGGAACCAGTGGTTGGTGCCCGCCCCCATGGCGATCATGGAGCGCCCGCCGGAGACCTCGGCATTGCGGGCGAACTCGCGGGCCACCCGGGCCGCCGCAGCGGCCGGGACTGAGGTGACCTTCTCTTGCCACGCCGGCGTGCACGGCGAACCATCGTCGTCGTAGCCTGCCGGCCAGTCACCGGGCAGGCCGGGGCGGGCCACGCCGTAGTTGGCCATCACGAGGTCGAACACCGTTGTCACCCACTGGTCGCCGGCCCGCACCACCGGGACTCCCCGGCGTAACACCCCGCCCCCCTGGCTGCCGCCTTGCCCCGGCTCTGCGCCCTCGGTACCGACGACGTCGAAACGGGGGAGGTCCACGGCCAGCGGCTCGGCCCCGGGGCGGCCGTAGAGCGAGAGCGCCGGCCGGATCCCTTCCAAGCGGAGGTTCCAGCGGCCTTTACCACTGTCTGTCCAGCGGAACCCCAGCGAGCCGTTGGGGACGGCCCACGTGCCCGTGACCTCGTCGAGCACGACGGTCTTCCACTCCGTGCCGTCGCTCTCTACGATGCCGGCCGCTACCCCCCGGCCACTCGGGTCGTCGGCCATGAGGTCGGCCGCGGTGAGGAAGTGGTCGGGCACCCAGGCGTCGGCGTGCTGGCGGAGGGTCACTAGGAACGGCAGGTCCGTGTAGGTGCGGGCATACTCCTCGAAGCGGGGTACGGCCCGGTCCCGGTAGAACTCGGACAGGATGACGTGGCCCATGGCCATGGCCAGGGCGGCGTCGGTGCCCGGGGCCGCGGCCAGCCAGTCGTCGGCGAACTTGGTGTGGTCCGAGTAGTCGGGCGAGACGACGACCACTTTTTGGCCCCGGTAGCGGGCTTCGACCATGAAATGGGCGTCCGGGGTGCGGGTGATGGGGAGGTTGGTGCCCCAGACGATGAGGTACGAGGCGTTCCACCAGTCCGCCGACTCGGGGACGTCGGTCTGGTCGCCAAAGGTCTGAGGCGAGGCCGGGGGTAGGTCGGCGTACCAGTCGTAGAAGGACAGCACCACCCCGCCGAGCAGGGAGTAGAAGCGGGTGCCGGCGGCGTAGGATGCCATCGACATGGCCGGGATGACGGTGAAGCCGGCCGTGCGGTCCGGCCCGTAGGCCGACACGGTGTGGACGTGGGCGGCAGCCATGAGCTCGAGCACCTCGGGCCAGGGCGCCCGCACGAAGCCGCCCTGGCCCCGGGCGGACTTGTAGGCCTTGGCCCGTACGGGGTCACCGGTCAGCTCAGCCCAGGCGGCCACCGGGTCGCCCAGGCGTGAACGCGCCTCCCGGTACGCCTCGAGCAGCACGGCTCGCACGTAGGGGTAGCGGACGCGTGCCGGCGAGTACGTGTACCAGGAGAACGACGCCCCTCGGGGGCACCCCCTCGGTTCGTACTCGGGGGAGCTCGGGCCGATCGAGGGGTAGTCGACGGCCTGGGTCTCCCAGGTGATGATCCCGTCCTTGACGAACACCCGCCATGAGCATGAGCCCGTGCAGTTGACTCCGTGGGTGCTGCGTACGACCTTGTCGTGGCGCCAGCGCTCCCGGTAGAACTCTTCGGCCTGCCGGCCACCTTTTCGGTGCAGCTCACGGGCGTCTGGAGACGGCTCACCCCGCTGGATGTAGCGTGCGGCGCGCACCAAGCCGTTGCCGGCGATCAAACCGTCTCCTTGATGTCGCAGCATCACATTGGAACCATATGCTGTCTTGTAGTTCTGCGCAAGCGCAGAACTACAAGCTAGTGTTGGCCTATGTACCAGCATTAAGTGGTAAATTGGTTTAGAGATGAGCCCACTTATTAGTACGCGGCCCCGCACCGTCCCAGACGACGTCCAGGTTCAGGCCAAGGCACTTGGCGACTCCACGCGCTTTCGCATCTTCCGCTACGTCTTCGAGTCTGCCCGCCCGGTCGGGGTGGCGGAGTTGACCAGCTACACCCAGCTCAACCACAACGCCGTTCGCCAGCACCTCGATGCCCTTTCCGTTGCCGGACTAGTGACGGAGAGCTTGGAGGAACGCACCCGGCCCGGGAGGCCGCGCCTGCTGTATGAGGCCACTCCCGACTCCGCAGGGTTCTGGGGCACCCCTGGCCCCTACGAGCAGTTGGCGACATTCCTGGCCGAGGCACTTCGTACCGGTAAGCCGCCGCAGGAGATCGGTCGGAAAGCAGGCTTAACGCGTGCGGCCGAATTGTCTCGAGTGGCTCCTCCCGCTGACGCGCTCGGGGCCATGGAGCATGAGATGGCACGCCGCGGCTTTCGGCCCGTGCGTCGGCAGCGCCCCCGGGGCGTAGACCTGGTGCTGGAGCGTTGCCCGTTCGAGAGCGCCGCCGCCGCCAACCCCGGCGCCGTTTGCAGCCTCCACCTCGGCCTCGCCAAAGGTTTCGCCGACGGGATCGGGGGCGTAGAGGTGGAGGACTTGGTGGCAAGAAATCCGCACAAGGCAGGCTGCCGGCTCGTCATGAAGGAGGCCTAGTGGAGCCCAGCTCAGCGTCCGGCGAGGAGGCCCTCGGTCGTGTCCAAATGCCGGGGACGTTGAGCGGTACCACGGTTGAGGACGTGGACAGCCCAGGCGAGCCGGCGTGCTGGGCTCACCTCGTGTGCCCGCAATGCGGTGGCGTACTGACCGAAGGCCATAGTCCAGAATGCGAGGTCGGCTCAATGCTGCTGCGCTGATGGACAGCACGCGTGGTACGTCTCCTTTGACAGATCCGCACGCTGGCCAACATGTATTTCAGACCCCGGCGCGGCGGTAGGACCGGGTCTTCGGCTAGCCATTTGGAGGTCGCTGTGCTGGCAGAAATTTTTGGCGTCGACTCGATCTACGTTCTCATCATTGCAGTCGTTTTGTTGTTCGGCGGCAACCAGCTGCCGAAGCTGGCCCGTAACGCCGGGGAGGCGATGAAAGAGTTCCGGAAAGCTCATAACGAGGCCACTAATCCACTGGGCACACCCAGCTCAACAGGCGCCGGCCCTGTAGGGGCAGGGTCGCCTGCTATTTCAGCTATGGCCGCCCAGCCCGTCGCACTGCCCCCGGCGCCAGCCCGACCAAGCCCATCAATGGCCGCAACGCGCCCTGTGGCAGTAAGTGCCGCACCGTCAGAGGAACGGGTAACCCTTACCCGGGCGGAGCTGGACGCCCTATTGGCGGATCGGGTGGCGCGTAACGGGGTGGCGGTACAGGGAGCGGGCCGGTCAGGGGTTGAGGAGGATCCGAGTGAAAATTAGAGGTAACCGCTCCGCCGGCTCGTCTGAAGTCTGAGCTGCTCAAATGTGGAGCCCGGGAGGAGAATTGAACTCCTATCGCCTGATTACAAGGCAGGTGCTCTGCCGTTGAGCTACCCGGGCCAGC
>Ga0209415_10008802_pt1 | contig 17444 bp, 13 predicted proteins | sample PeaSoiSIISIP2007_FD_187696 | JGI IMG/M metagenome (GOLD analysis project Ga0209415, IMG submission 187696) | Peat soil microbial communities from Weissenstadt, Germany - SII-SIP-2007 (SPAdes) (version 2) | ecosystem: Environmental > Terrestrial > Soil > Wetlands > Peat | place: Germany... | reverse complement strand
GGGTGGGGGCACGACGGGTCAGCTAAGCCACCTGCGATTGTGCCGGACGTGCTCTCGGCTGGGCACCCAGCTTCCGGTCAGGTGCTCGGCGGTGGCGCGCGGTCAGGGAACGCGAGCGCGGAGCAGGCCGGTCAGCTCGTCGCCGACCAGCCGCAGCGGCTCTGAGCTGCGGTGGGCGCGGGCGAGCAGCAGCCCGCCCTCGATGCTGGCCAGGACCAGGGTGGCGAGCCGCAGAGCGTCCGCGCTCGCGACTCCGCGAGCCGTGATCGCCTCGGTGATGGCGATGCGCCAGCTGCCGAGGGCTACCTGGCATGCCTGGGCAAGCGCCGCCGAGCTGTGCGCGGTTTCGAGCGTGACCGTGGCGACCGGGCAGCCGTCGGCCCAGTCGCTGGCCCGCAGTTCGGTGGCGGCCATCTCGACCCAGTCCGAGACGGCATCGGCCGGGTGCCTGTCGCTGAGGGCGCTCCGCAGAAGCTGCTCGTAGCGGCGGCCAGCCAGCGCGACCGCCTCCGCCGCTAGCTGTTCCTTTCCGCCCGGGAAGTGGTGCGCCTGGGATCCCCACGGGGTCGCGCTGTCCGCGACGACCTGGCGCCAGCCGGTCGCGGCGTATCCCTGCCGTCTCATCAGCCGGGCCGTGGTCCTGATCATGCGCTGGCGTGTATCGGTGGTCCTGGGCATCTTCCGAGCCTACGTCTTGACAAGACGATCGTCATACTAAGAAGCTCGTCCTAGAACGACAACCGGGAGACGCCATGCAGCAGCTCATGCTCACCGGGCCGGCGACAGTGCGATGGCAGGAGGCGGAGGATCCCGCCCTGCCCGGGCCCCAGGCGGCGCTCGCCCGGCCCGTCGCACTCGCCACCTGCGATCTCGACGTCGCGGTGCTCACCGGCCGTTACCCGCTCGCCGGGCCCTACCCATTCGGCCACGAGGGCGTCGTCGAAGTCGCCGAGGTCGGTGACGCGGTAACCTCCGTGGTTCCCGGCGACCTGGCTGTCGTGCCCTTCCAGATCTCCTGCGGCAGCTGCCCGCCCTGCCGACGGGGCCGCACCGGCAACTGCGCCGCTCATCCCCGGATGTCTACGTACGGGCTCGGCGAGATGGGCGGACTGGCGTGGGGCGGGCTCCTCGCCGACCTCGTGGTCGTCCCGCACGCCGACGCCATGCTGGTGAAGCTCCCGGCCGGCGTCGACCCGCTGGCCGTCGCCAGTGCGAGCGACAACATCCCCGACGCCTGGCGCACCGTAGGCCCGCAGCTGGCCGCCGACCCGGGCGCCGAGGTCCTCGTGGTCGGGGGTGACGCTGGCCCGAGCTCGATCGGCCTGTATGCCGCCGGACTCGCGGTCGCGCTCGGCGCGGCGCGAGTTAGCTACCTGGACCAGGACGCCGGCCGGCTCGCCATCGCGACCGCGCTCGGCGCTCAGGTCATCGAGGGACCGCCCCCGCGCAAGGCGGGCGCGTTCCCGATCACCGTGGACGCCAGCGGCTCGCCCGAGGGCCTGCGGTGCGCGCTCAACAGCACCGCCTTCGACGGCACCTGCACCAGCCCGTCGGTCTATCTCCAGGACCCGGCCCTGCCGCTGTTCTCGATGTACTCTCGCTGCTGCACGCTGCACACCGGCCGGGCCCACGTCCGCCCCGCCATACCGGTGGTGCTCGACCTCGTCGCCGCGGGCTTCAACCCCTCGCTCGTCACCTCGGCCGTGGTGCGCCAGGCTGACGCCGCCGACGCGCTGGCAGCCCCGCCGATGAAACTGGTCATCGACTGCTCCGCGTAGCGGGTCAGCGACTTTCTCGGTAGCGATGAAGCCACAGACCGGGAATGGGAGCCAGCCGTCGCAGGTGGCGTAGCTGACCGTCGTGTCCCCACCCCGCGCCACGACCTCGAACAGGGTCTCGGGGCTGTAGTTGTGCCCCACTTTCGCGCTCGCGCGACCTTTCCCACGGGAGTGAGGCGACATAGCACGGATTCCGTGGCCCCAAAAGGTATTAGTCGGGCGTTAACATCACTGAAACCCGTGCTATGTCGGTGCTGGCTGGTTCTGGGACTTGTCTGCGGACGTGATGCGGAACACCGGGAACCTGGGTGCGATCTGCTCGAACTCCGCGAGCGGGGCGTGGCGATCGACCGGGATGTGGGGGCGCGCTCCTGGCGCGAGCGCTAGGTACCGTCGCAGGATCGCCGGCCTGGCGGCTGCGGTGACTTCCTCTAGGCGGATGGACTCACGCCGGCCATGGCGCAGCACCGCCTGACCGCCGGCGGCCCGGATGTTCCGCACCCAGTTCGTGTCCTCGCCGAGCATCGCGACCAGGTAGCGCTCGCCTTCATAGTCAGCGATCACCACCGGGAACGAGATCACCCGCCCGCTGCGGCGTCCCTTGACCTCGAGCACCGCGGCGCGCTGGGGCCAGATCCCGGCCGCGAAGACGGCGGCCGACGCCTTGTTCTGCCACCGCGCGAACCGGTTCGGGCGGCCTCCTCGGTACAGCCATCGCAGGTAGTTGTCGTATAGCCGCATCGGATCTCTCCTCGCCTACCTGGGCCCGAGGCTCGATCGGGCCCTGATCGCCAGCCTGACCGGAGCCGAGCTGGCCCGGCAGGGCCGAAGGGCACATCGATCGTCACGGGCATCCGGTGACGCCGCCGCCCGGCCGCCCGGCTGCGCCTGCCTCATCGCGGGACAGGCTGGTGATCCGGTTGCGGTCGGCTAGTTCGCTGGCAGCTGGCCTGGCTGGCCTCCGCGCAGCAGATTCCGGTCAGCGACGCTGGCATGGCGAGCTCCCGGTTAGGATTCCCATGAGTTCGTGGCAGGAGCCGTCGACCAGGCTCGCGGGCAAGGCCGTCAGAGGGCTCCGATCACCTGCCTGCCGAAGGCGAGGCCGGCGCGGTACAGATTCGTGCCGCGCGGGCAGCGCGATGCGGCCACGGTTCGCCGGGGTGGCCAGCCTGCGGGACGGCAGTGCCTAGGCGGGAGGGCTGAGCAATGCGTCAACGCCGCGCAAACCGCAAGCGGGCCGCGCAGACTGACGATCAAGCTCAGTCGCAGTACCCGGACCAGCAGTCCTATCGGGACCAGGGGCCGTACCGGGGTGAGCAGTCCTACCGGGACCGGCGGCAGTACCCGGACCAGCGGTCCTACCCGGATCGGTCGCAGTACCCGGATCAGCAGGCTTACCAGGCTCCGCCGCGGTACGCGGATCAGCAGCCGCCGTATGCCGAGCCGTCGTATGCCGAGCCGTCGTACGCGGATCAGCCGCCGCACTGGGTTCCGCAGCCGCCCGAGGCTGCGGCGCCCGCCCGGCCGAAGCGGCGGCGGTCGCGGACCGTCGCCGTCCTGGTCATGGTCGCCGTCCTGATCATCGGGCTGGGCGTGGCCGGAGCCAGCTATCTGCTTCTGCGTACCAAGGGCAGCGCGCAGCAGACCGCGGCCAGCTATCTGCGCGCCTGGCAGCAGGGCGACTACCCGGCCATGGAGCGGGTCAGCGTGAACGTGCCGGGATCCGGGCTGGCCGGCCCGCTGACGCAGACGTCGGCGGAGCTTGGCGTCCGCAGCACGCACCTGAAGCTCGGCCGGGTGACGACCAGCGGCGGCACGGCGCAGGCGCGGTTCACGGTCACCGACGACCTCGCGAGCAGCCATGTCTGGACGTACCAGGGGCTGCTGCGCCTCGTCGACCGGAACCGTCGCTGGTGGGTGAACTGGAGCCCTGCTGCGATCTACCCGGCGCTCCGCCCGGGCGAGCGGTTCGCGCTCAGCAGCGCGTGGCCGGCCAGGGCGCAGGTCCTCGCGGCGGACGGAAGCGTGCTGAGCTCTCCGGCGGCGATATCGCAATCCGGCTCACTCGCCTTGCTTACCGGCATTCTGGTGCCGGCGACCGCCAAGCAGGCCAAGGCACTCGGCGCTCCGTACAAGGCCGGTGATCCGATCGGCCTGGGCGGGATCGAGCAGGCCTATCAGGCCCAGCTGGCTGGCCGTCCTTCGCTGACGGTTCGCATCGTCGGCCCTGGCAAGCACGTCGACGGTGTTGCCGCTCATTTCGCCGCTGCTCCCGGAAAACCGGTGCGGACCAGCATCGAGCTGGCCGTCCAGCTGGCCGCATCGCACGCCGTGTCGTCCGCGAATACGACGAAGGCGATCGACATGGTGGTCGTCCAGCCGTCCACCGGACGGGTGCTCGCCGTGGTCGAACGGCCCGGCGGGTTCGACCGCGCCCTGGAAGGCATCTTCCCGCCCGGTTCGACCTTCAAGGTCGTCACAGCTTCCGCCCTGGCCAGGACGGGCCTGACCCCGTCAAGCCCGGTTCAGTGCCCGAGCCAGGTGACGATCGACGGCCGGACGTTCCACAACGACGCCAACGAGCATCTCGGGGCGACCAGCCTGCAGACCGCGTTCGCGGTCTCCTGCAACTCGACGTTCGCCCTGCTGGCCACCCAGCGGCTGACCGGGACGTCGCTCGGCTCGATGGCATCGTCCTACGGGTTCAACGCCAGCCCGGCGCTCGGCATCCCGGCCACGCTCGGCCGGTTCACCCGGCCGCACTCGCCGGTCGATCTCGCGGCCGACGCGTTCGGTCAGGGACTCGACCTGGTCAACCCGCTCAGCCAGGCGACGGTGGCGGCTGCGGTCGATAACGGCAGCTGGCGGCCGCCGCTGCTGGTGATCAGCCCGGCGCCGCGGCAGACCGCCCGGCCGCACGCGCTCAGCGCGGCGATTCTCGCCACGCTGCGGCCGATGATGCGGGCCGTCGTGACCAGCGGCACCGCCTCAGGGGTTGGCTTCGGACCCGGGGTCTACGGCAAGACCGGGACAGCCGAGTACGGCACCGGTCCGCACCCGCAGTCGCACGGCTGGTTCATCGGCTACCGGGGCGACATCGCGTTCGCCGTCCTCGTGGAGGACGGTGGCTTCGGGGCCAACAGCGCGGGTCCGATCGCCAATGCGTTCCTGCGCGGGTACTGAGGCCGCCGCCGGCTCGTCGGGTCCCTTCGGCGGAGGGGGATGATCGGCGCATGGGCAGTGGCCGGTATGAGTCCTGGTTCGTCAGCGCGCGGGACCCAGCCGCAGCCAGAGCGCTGTGGATCCGCCACACCAGGCACGTCCCGCGCGCGGGGCCGGAGTCGGCCGCCCTGTGGTGCACCCTGGTCGATCCCGGCCTGAGCGAGCGACCGGTGATTGTCAAGCAGGTGTCCGGCACGCTCCCGGCGGACGCGGTCGCGGGTCCCGAGCAGTTCCTGGGAAGCGCGACCATGGCGGGCCGGGCCGTGGGCTGGGACCTGCGCATCAGCGGCGGGCAGCCGGAGCTGCTTCCGCTGCGGCCCCGCGCGCTGTACCGCTCGCCGCTGCCGCGCACCAAGCTTGCGGCGAGTGTCCCTGACTGCCTGGTCAACGGCACGATCGAGGTCGACGCCCGGCCCTTCGCCGTCTCGGGATGGCGCGGGACCGTCGGCCACAACTGGGGATCGGAGCATGCCGATCGCTGGGTGTGGCTGCACGGGGCCGACTTCGGCGGGGCACCGGACTGCTGGCTGGAGCTGGTACTCGCCAGGATCAGGATCGGCCCGGCGCGCTCCCCCTGGACGGCGATGGGAGCTATCAGCCTCGGTGGTGAGCGGATCCCGCTCGGCGGGCTCGGCCGCCGGCCGCGGGTCGACGGCCAGCAGGACCGGCTCACGGCCAGCATCACGTCACCGGGAGGCCGGCTCCGCGTGCGCGTGACGACGGCCGAGCAAGACGCGGTCGCCGTCGCGTACCAGGATCCGTCCGGGGGCAGCCGGGCCGTCAGGCATGCCGCCATTGCCGCCGTCGAGCTGGCGCTGGTCCGAAAGGACGGCCGTGAGCTGGCCCTTTCCACCAGCCGCGGTGCTTATGAGTTCGGCACCAGCCAGGGCCTCGGCGCGGTCGCGCTCGAACCGCTCCCCGAGGGCTGAGCGCCAGGTTCACGCCGCTGCCGGGCCGCCGGGCGGCGGGACGGCGGGTCGGCGGGGCGGCCGGTACGGTTCCCCTATGCGGGTGCTGCTGACCGATGGCTCGGGCCTGACCGCCCGCCAGACGGCCGGCCAGCTCGCGGACGCGGGCCACGTGGTGGAGGTGCTGTCGCCCGATCCCGTCTGCCTGGCCCGCTTCACCAGGAAGGTCCGCGGAGTCCGCCGCGTCCCCTCCTTCGGGGCGGATCCGTTCGGCTGGCTGGAAGCCGCCCTGAGCATCTGCCGGGCTGCCGAGGCCGACGTGCTCTTCCCCACGCAGGAGCAGGCGGCGGTGCTCTCCGCGGGCCAGGCCGCGGTGGCCAGGGCCGGCGTCCGCACCATCGTGCCGTCCTTTGCCGCCCTGTCTGCCGTGCAGGACAAGGTGTCGGCGTTCGGCACGCTGAAGACGCTCGGGCTGCCGCAGCCGGAGACCGTCGTCCTGACCGATCCTGCCGACGTATCGGCCTGGGACCGGTTCCCGGTGTTCATGAAGCTGCCGATCGGGACGGCGACCACCGGCGTCCGCCTGATCAGGGACTCCTCGCAGCTTCCTGTCATGATCGCGCAGGCGCGGGCTGCTGGCGCCTTCGAGGACGGCGGCGTGGTGGCACAGGCGCCGGTCGCCGGGCAGCTCGCCATGATTCAGTCGGTGTTCGCCGCCGGTGAGCTGGTCGCCTTCCATGCCTGCCGCCGGGTCCGCGAGGGCGCCAGCGGCGGGGCAAGTCACAAGCGCAGCCTGGATCTGCCCGCCGCGCGCGAACATCTCGCGGTCCTCGGCCGGCGCCTCGCCTGGCACGGCGCCCTGTCGGCGGACGCCATCCTCGGCCCGGACGGGCCCGCCTACATCGACGTCAATCCCCGCCTCGTCGAGCCCGCCAACGCCCGGCTGGCCGGCGTCGACCTGGTCACCCCGATGCTGGAGCTGGCCTGCGGCGGGACGGCATCCGTGCAGCCGCCCGGACGCCCGGACGTATCGACCCACCAGCTCCTGCTCGCGGTGCTTGGCGCCGCCCAGCACACCGGCCGGCGAATGCCAGCCCTGACCGAGGTGCTGGCCGCCGCCCGGCACCGCGGTGAGTACCGCGGCAGCATCGAGGAACTGACCCCCGCCCGGAGCGATCTGCGAGCCGCGATCCCGGTGGGCGTGGCCGTCCTGGCGGTCACGGCTCGTCCGTCGGCCTGGCGGTGGTTCTCGTCCGGCAGCGTGAGCGGCTACTCGCTGACGCCGCAGGGCTGGCGTCAGATCGTCACGCGGGCCGCGGCGGGCCCGCTGGTAAGTTGATGTCGGGACGGCCGGACGCGGGCCGAGGGAGAGGGAGATGCCGGGCATGGACGGAACGCTGACCGCCGGGGACCTCGAAGTGTTCCGCAAGGACTTCACCGCCAGCCCGGCCTACCGGCTGGCGCAGAACGCGGTGACCCGGGTCGCCGTCGATGACGTGGCCATCAACCGGGAGATCATCAACAGCACCGGGCATTTCCTGTCCACTGCGCTGGACGACTGGAAGGTAACCAATCAGGAGCGCAGCGGGCGGTGCTGGCTGTTCGCCGGGCTCAATCTGCTGCGCGTCGGCGCCATGCGGAAGATGGGTCTCAAGGACTTTGAGTTCTCCCAGAACTACGCGATGTTCTGGGACAAAGTCGAGCGGGCCAACTACTTCCTCGAGGCAATCATCGAGACGGCCGACCGTGACATTGACGACCGGACCGTCGCCTTTCTCCTTGAGGCCGTGGCGGAAGACGGCGGCCAGTGGAACATGTTCGTGGCCATCGTCAACAAGCACGGCCTGGTGCCCAAGTCGTTCATGCCAGAGACCAACAGCTCGTCCAGCACGGCCCGGATGAACTCGGTGCTGCGCAATCTCCTGCGTCAGGGGGCCAAGTCGGTACGCGCGGCGTCGGCACGCGGCGTCGACGCGGCACGAGCCGAGAAGGCGGACATCCTGCGAGTCATCTACCGGGTGCTGTGCATCCACCTCGGAACCCCGCCGGACAGCTTTGACTGGCAGTGGACGGACAAGGACCGGGTGTTCCACCGGGACGGCGCGGTGACTCCCGCGGAGTTCGCCGCGAAGTACGTGGAGCTGCCGATCGATGACTACGTGTGCCTGGTCCACGATCCGCGCGGGTCGAGCCCGACCGGCCGGACCTTCACGGTCGAGTACCTCGGAAACGTGCTCGGCGCCCCGCCGGTCACCTACCTCAACGTCGACATGCCAGTGATCAAGGACATCGCGTCTCGTACCCTTCGGCGAGGCGAGCCGGTGTGGTTCGGCTGCGATGTCGGCAAGATGATGAGCAACGAGTACGCGATCTGGGACGCCGGCCTCTACGACCTGCCGTCGGTCTACGACACGGCCTTCACGCTCGACAAGGCCGACCGTCTGGTCTACCACGAGACCCAGATGACCCACGCCATGCTCTTCACCGGAGTCGATGTGCTCGACGGCGTCGCCCGCAGGTGGCGGGTGGAGAACAGCTGGGGCGCTGAGAAGGGCAAGGACGGCTTCTACACCATGAACGACTCGTGGTTCGACGAGTATGTCTTCGAGATCGCGGCCAGGCGGAGCGAGCTTCCCGAGCCGCTGCGCCAGGCGCTCGACACCGAGCCGATCGTCCTGCCCGCCTGGGACCCGATGGGCGCCCTGGCCCGCTAGCCCGGACGGGCCGCCTCTTCGGCCGCGCCCCGCGGAGCTGCTGCGGCCGGGCCGGGCCTAGCGCGGCCTGCGGTCAAGAGCGGCCGTGGTCTGCAAGACTGGGCGCTGACCTCGGAGCATAAGGAGCATGGCGTGACTCAGCAGCCTGGACCGGTCGACCCCACGCAGGATCATCCGGAGCACGAGGACATGCCCTGGACGATCGACATCCCCGGGCACGCCCAGCGTACCGACTCACCCGAGTACACGAAGTCCAGGCAGACCATGAACGACATGGCCAGCGGCGTCAGCGCGCTGATCTACGGGCAGGGACCTTACGAGGATCATCATGGCGGTGGTTTGTGGCTCAAGGATGCGCAGGGCTGGTTCCTGGTGCGCAACCTCGCCGGGATGGAATGGTCCTCGCAGTTCTGCGCCGATCCGGCCAAGGTCGACCTGCTCAGGCAGAATGCGCAGCGCCTCTACGCCGCCTTTCCCGACGCGGTCCGGGAACTGGGCATCGCTGATCTGCTCAGCACCCCGATCACCGACGCGGTCGGCGTCGCCCAGTGGACGGACTCGATCTGTAACGCGAGCGTCCCGCTGCCGACACCGGCTCACACGGGCGTGCTGCCGACCGGCGGCGGCGTGCACCATTATCCGAGTCCGATCACCGAGATCGCGTTCTTCAAGCGAGATGACTTCCAGCTGTGGGTAACCGACCAGCAGGGCAACCCGGCAGCCGTGGCCCCGGTCGCCCCGCCGGGTTCCGGCGACGGGCGGGTGCATGTGCTCTGGGCAACCTCTGGCTCGGATCTGGCCGGGCAGGTGACCCAGGCTGAGTCCGCGAACACCCCGCTCGTCCTGAGCGCCGACCATCCGCTGGCGAAGCAGGCGTTCGCTCAGCAAACCAGCTGAACGAGGCCGGGCGCCGGTAAGGCGCCCGGGGAGGACCAGCGGGGAACGGCCGGCCCCGAAGGTAACGGCCGACCTGCACAGACAGGCGGATCTATCCGATCGGCGACCTGGAACCGACCCGGGTTATCGCGCCTCGCCAGGCCGGCCGCACCGTAAATTCACGATGCGAGCTATTGACTTCAAGCCAGCAACGTTCAAGCTAGCTTCTTGAGGCCAGATGTCTGTTTGCGGCGCAGTTTGGCCTGCCATTGCCATTCGTTCCAAGAAGGGATGCCTCATGCGCTCTCGTTCTCGACGTTTAGCACTCTTCGCGGCAGCAGCGTCGCTGCCCCTGGCGATCAGCGGCACGGCATTGGCCGCGGGATCGCCGGCCGCAGGTCCGCCGCATCACGTCTTCAGCGGCAAGCCGTCCGTCCTGACCGCCGCCCAGGTCCGCAATCTCGCGGCCCACGCGACGCAACGTTCGATCATCATCTTCAAGAACCAGCTCACTCAGCTGCCCGCTAAGGGCGCCACCGCCAGGATGAGGGTCAGCGCCGCCAGGGCCGCGCAGGCCGGCGTGCTGGCTGAGCTGAAGGCGGTGCACGCGACCCACGTGACCAGCTTCAGCATCATCAACGCGATCTCAGCGACGATCTCCTCGGCCGAGGCCAGCCGGCTGAGCGCCAACCCGGCCATCCGGGCGGTCGTTCCTGACGCGGTGCGGCACTTCTCCTCGCTCGGCGGCGGCCCCGGGGCGGCATTGCCCGCGCTGCCGGGCAGGCACCGCGGCTCGGGCGTCCGGACTGCCACGCAGCAGATCTGCCCGTCCAATCCGGCTCAGCCGATCATCGAGCCAGAGGCGCGGACTGTGATGAACGTGCCCGCTGCCCAGCAGATCGTGGACGGGACCGGCGTCAAGGTCGGCATCATCGCCGATGGCATCGACCCGAACAACGCCGACCTGATCCGCCCGGGCGGCCAGCACGTCATCTTCGACTACGAGGACTTCAGCGGGTTCGGCACCAGCTCGCCCACTGACGGCCGGGAGGCCTTCCTCGACGCCGGCACGATCGCCTCGCAGGGCAATCTGACCTACGACCTGTCCAACTTCGTCAACCCGGCGCACCCGCTGCCGCCAGGCTGCAACATCAAGATCGAGGGCATCGCCCCGGGCGCCAGCCTCGCCGTGCTGAACCTGGCCGGCCCCAACGCCGGGTTCTTCAACTCGACGATCATTCAGGCGATCCAGTGGGCAGTCCTTCAGGACCACGTCAACGTCCTGAACGAATCGATCGGCGGCAACCCGCTCCCCAACACCCAGGACGACCCGGTGGCCCTGGCCGACCAGGCCGCGGTGGCCGCTGGCGTGACCGTCGTGGCCAGCAGCGGCGACGCCGGCCCGTTCAACAACATCGGCTCGCCGGCCACCACGCCCGGCGTGATCGCGGTCGGCGGCACGACCACCTACCGGGTCTACCGGCAGACCACCCGCTATGGCACCAACCTGGTGCCCGGCGGCTGGGAGGACAACAACATCACGGCGCTGAGCGCATCTGGCATCACCGAGTTCAGCCCGCACACGGTGGACGTGGTCGCTCCTGGTGACCGCGGCTGGTCCCTGTGCAGCACCAACACCACGGCGTTCTTCGGCTGCACCGACATCGACAATGGTTCGGCGCCGGGGATCTGGGCGGCTGGCGGCACCAGCGCGTCCGCACCGGAGACCTCCGGCACCGCTGCCCTGGTCATCGAGGCCTACGCCAACACCCACCACGGCAACCTGCCGTCCCCGGCCCTGGTCGAGCAGATCATCGTGAGCACGGCCACCGACCTGGGAGCGCCTGGGGATCACCAGGGCGCAGGGCTGGTGAACACGCTCAAGGCGGTACAGCTCGCGGAGTCCGTCAATGGCGGCAGCCCAGTGGGCTCGACGCTGCTGGTGAACAAGACGAGCCTGGACGCCACCGTGAACGCGGGCCAGTCGGCCACGTTCAGCCTCGGCGTCACCAACGAGGGCACCGGATCCCAGACGGTCACCCCGACCATCTCCGGCCGCCCGACGACGCTGTCCAGCGGCACCGGCACCGTCAACCTGAGTCCTTCGTCACCGACCTACATCGACGGTGAGGGGCGCACAGACTTCTATGCGCTGCACACCTTCAACGTGCCGTCCGGGGCCGACTACCTGAACGGCGACATCACCTGGAACGCCCTGAACATCGGCGGCGTGGCATTCGAGACGCTGTTCGACCCGCAGGGCAACGTGGCCGCGTACTCGCTGATCGGGACCAACCAGAGCGGGTTCGGGCACGTCGAGGTGCGCAAGCCGATGGCGGGCACCTGGACCGCGGTGATCTTCACGGTCAGCAACGCCCCGTACACCGGGCCGGTTCAGTTCTCCTACTCCACCGAGAAATTCCACTCGACGGGCTCGGTCTCGCCCTCCTCGATCACGCTCGCGCCCGGGCATTCAGGCACGTTCAACGTGACCGTCACGGCGGGCCAGGCCGGCGACGAGGCACTCAGCCTGCACCTGGGAACCGGCGGCAGCGCCGACGGCGCCATCCCGATCGTGCTGCGCGCTCTCGTCCCGATCAACAACAGCGGCGGCACTTTCGCCGGGACGCTGACCGGCGGCGGCAACTTCTTCAACGCCGGCCAGGAGTTCACCTACCAGTTCAACGTGCCGTCAGGGAAGCCGTCCCTGAACCTCGGCATCCAGCTAGCCGACCCGAACTACTCACTCGAAGGGTTCCTGATCGATCCCAATGGCGAGCCGGTTGACGTGCAGTCGACCGCCAACGACGTCTTCTTCGGCTCCGGCCCGACCATGCAGTTCTTCCGTGGTACGCCGGCGCCTGGCCTGTGGACGTTTACGCTGCTGACCTTCGCCCCGGTAGACGGCGCGCACCTGCGCGAGCCGTTCACCGGTGCTGTCTCGTTCACCGCGCCGTCGGTGACCAGCAACGGGATACCGAACTCGCCAAGCACGGTGCTCGCGGTCGGCGTGCCGGTCACCGCGACCGTCACGGTGACGAACACCGGCAACATCGCGAAGGACTTCTTCGCCGACGCGCGCCTGAACGGGCGCGTGCCGCAGGAGCTGCTCGGCACCGACGTGAACGCCGTGCCGCTGCCGCTGTCGCTGAACGCCCAGCCGAACTGGCTGGTCCCGACCAATACCAACGCCCTCGCCGTGGCCGCTCAGGGCACGGTGCCGATCACTTTGGAGGTATCGGCCAACAACGGCGATCCTGATGTGGCAGGCGTCTCGTTCGGCAACGACGCGGCGGCGGCCATCGCGGCACCCGAGGTTGCCCCAGGGTTCTTCTTCGGTCTCCCCGAGCCCACCGGGCCGTTCGGGTCCGGTCCCGTCAGCGGGACGGTGAACCTCGCGGCGGTCGCCAACACCAACCCGTTCGACTCGGCTGTGTCCGCGGACAGCGGTGACATCTGGGCGTTCAGCGTCAACCAGAACGCCACCTACTCGCCGCTGACCCTCAACCCCGGCCAGACGGGCACCATCACGCTCACCATCACACCGAACGCGGCCAAGGGCACGGTGGTGCGAGGCTTCATCGCCATCGACACCTTCAACCTGGCCACGAACAGCGGTGATGAGCTGATCAACATCCCTTACACCTACACGGTCGGCTAACCGCCGAACCCCTGAAAGCCGGTGGCCCGGCTGGCCTGCACCGAGCAGGTCAGCCGGGCCACCGGCTGTCTGGGCCGCCGGCCGCGGGCCAGTGCCGCCCGCCAGCGCCGCTGGCTGGCGTCCGCGCGTGCGGCTCGCCTGCGGTCGCGATCGATCCGGCCACCGCCTTCACCGCGTTCACCGACGAGTTCGAGGACACCGGCGGGTCTTCGCCCAGGCCGGGCCCCGGCAGCTGTGACGCGGCATCTGCCACGAGGCATGGCTGGTCGGGTCCCGGCCTGGTTCGGTAGAGTCTTGCCGCGATTCGCAGTGCCCTGGCAGGTGGTGCCATGGCGGGCAAGGACTTGGGGGCTAGCTGGTGACCGCCATACCGTTGATCTTCACCAGCGGCTGGGCCAGCGGCATTAACTCCTATGCCGTGGTGCTCATGCTCGGCCTGCTCGGCAGGTTCGGCCACATGTCCGCTGTGCCGCCCACGCTGGAGCGGACGGATGTGCTGGTCGTGGCCGGGGTGCTGTTCGCGTGCCAGTTCGTGGCGGGGAAGATCCCGTACGTGGACTCAGCCTGGGACCTGGTCCACACCGCGGTGCGGCCCGTCGTCGGCGGCGCGATCGGCGTCCTGATGGCTCATCACGCGCACGGCTCGCTGCCGCAGGCCATCGGAGCGGCGGCGGTCGGAGGCGGTGCCGCCCTGGTCACCCACCTGGTCAAGACCGGGGTGCGGATGGGCGTCAACACCAGCCCTGAGCCGGTCAGCAACATCGTGGCGAGCGTGCTCGAGGACCTGACGGCGTCGGGCATGGTGGTCTTCGCGCTGCTGCACCCGGTCCTGGCGGCCTTGGTCGCGGCGGTGCTGCTGGTGCTTGGCATGCTGGTGGTCGTCCTGCTGGCCTCGCGCATCCGGCGGTTCTGGCGCCGCCGCCGCGAGCGCAGGCTGCAACATCAGGCCGGCCGCGCTCACCTGGGCCGGCCATCGGTGGCGCCGGGTGAAGCCTCGCGGTCCTAGCCGCCGTTCCCGCAGGACGGCATGGCTGATATGCCGACGGCCGGGTGAGCAATGCCGTGCATGATCTCGGTTCCGGCCAGGAAACGGGTCGCATTCCGGCAACTGCGGCGACATCATCGCAGTATGGAGCATCTCAGTACCGCCCAGCTGGAAGCCGGCCTGGACCGCATCCGCGAATCCCCATCGGACAACGGCACGGTCGAGCTGATCGTGTGCCGACCGGAAGTCGACGAGCGCCAGGTACTCGTCGAGGCCAAGCTCGACGCCGAGGTCGGCCTGGCCGGCGACAACTGGCGGATGCGCGGGAGCAGCAGCACGACCGACGGTGCGGCGCACCCTGACAAGCAGCTGACGGTGATGAACTCCCGTGCCGCCCTGCTGGTCGCCCAGGACCCTGACCGCCGGATGCTGGCCGGGGATCAGCTCTACGTCGATCTCGACCTCAGCCCGGTTAACCTGCCTCCGGGCACCCGGCTCGCGCTCGGCTCGGCGGTGATCGAGGTCACCGACCAGCCGCACCTGGGCTGCGTCAAGTTCGCCGCCCGTTTCGGCAACGACGCGTGGCGGTTCGTCAACTCGCGGACCGGCCGCGGGCTGCGGCTGCGCGGCCTGAACGCGCGTGTCGTCGTCTCGGGAACCGTCCGGACCGGGGACGCGATCCGCAAGCTGACCAGCCAGGCCGGCTGAGCCGCGGCCGCTGGCCTGCCAGATGCTGGCCTGCCCGGTTCCGGTCGAGTAGCGTGCGGGTCATGTCCTCTGGCTGGCATGCGCTTTCTTACTCGGACTGGCAGGCGACCTGCGACACGCTGCACGCGCACACCCAGGTGCTCGGCAAGCTGGCCGTGCGGCTCGCGCCGCCGGAGCCGGAGTTGCAGCACGCGGCGTTGCGGCTGACGGCGCGGGGATGGGAGACGGCGCCGCTGCCCGCGCCCGACGGCTCGGGCTCGCTGGTAGTCGCGCTCGATCTGCGGCTGCACGAGGCGCTGGTCGAGCACAGTCGCGGCCAGGTCGAGCACATCGCGCTGACCGAGGATCGCGCGGTCGGGGACGTGACGCGGGATGTGCTGGCAGCGGTGCGACGCCTGGGCGGCGCCGTGGAGATCGACCCGAGGCCGCAGGAGGTTCCCTGGAGCGTGCCGCTTGACGAGGACACCGAGCACGCGCACTACGACCGGGAGCAGGTTCGCGGCTATTTCGCCGCCGCGACCCAGGCCGCGCTGGTTCTGGCGGCGTTCCGTGCCCCCTACCGCGGGCGCTCGACGCCGGTGAACGCGTGGTGGGGCTCCTTCGATCTCGCGGTGAGCCTGTTCTCCGGGAGGCCGGCCGACCCTGGATCGGACGATTTCATCATGCGCAACGCCATGGATGCCCAGGAGGTCGCCGTCGGCTGGTGGCCTGGTGACGCGCGGTACGGCAAGGCGGCGTTCTACGCCTATGCGCATCCGGCGCCGGAAGGGTTCGCGTCGGCCTCGCTGTCGCCGCCCGGTGCGCACTGGGACCCGGTCCTCGGCGAGTACATCCTGGACACCGAGGACGTCCGGTCGAGCCCGGATCCGCGCGCGGCAGCGCTGGAGTTCGCCCGCTCGGCGTTCCGCCATGCCTGCGCGGTCTGCCAGTGGGACACCAGGCTGGCCGCCAGCGCGGACGGAACCCCGCCGCCGGTCGTCTGACCCGGGCCGGCCGAAGGGTCGCCTGGCCGCATGATCGCCGAAGGCCGCCCGGCCGGTGCGGCAGCGTCATGGCTGTGCTCCGGCGTCCGCTGGTCCGGTCGCCCCGAGGACCGGAGCTGCGGGGAGCGCCGCCACCTGACCGCGTGTCGCCAGTGCGCGGCTGGGTCAGGTCCGCGTTCCGGCTGCTGGCTCGTTGGCGCCGGGCGGCCCGGCGAGAGCCGCGATCTGGGCATGCGTCGCGAACCAGGGACGGCCCAGGTCGCGCATCGCTGAGATCACCCGTTCCAGCATGCTCAGCAGGTAGCCGCGGCCAATGGCTTCTGGATGCATCGTGTAGGTGACCGCCCGGCGCTCCTGGCGCGCGGATTCGTATTCGTCAAGCCAGATCCGCTCGACCGCGGCCGGGTCGGCGAGGAGGCCGCCGTGGTAGGGCGTCCAGCCGAAGTAAGGCCAGTCGCACAGGCTCCAGTGCCCGGGTATCTCGAGCAGCGGCCGGTCACCGCTAGTCTCCCAGTACGGCCGGTCGTCGGCCATCAGGCTGCTGTCGTAGCAGAACCCAAGCTCGGCGAGCATCGACAAGGTCTCGGGCACTATCTCCCAGCCCGGTGAGCGGTAGCCGACCGGGCGGACTCCGCGGCGGTCGAGCGCGCTCAGGCCGCGCTCAAGCTCCTCTCGCTGGCCCGCGGCGTCGAGGCCGTCGCTCGCGAGGTGCAGGTACCCGTGATGCCCGACCTCGTGCCCGCCGGCCAGGATGGCGGGCACCGCGACCGGATGATGATCGGCGGTGTGACCGGGCACGTAGAACGTGGCCGGGATGTCGGACCGGGCAAGAAGGCCGAGAATCCGGCCCAGGCCTCGGGCCGGCCCGAAGCGGCCCATCGACCGCATGGTGAGCCGGCGGCTGTACTCCGGGCCCTCGCCGAGCCAGGGTGCCTCGCCGTCGACGTCGAACGTCAGGGCCACGGCCACGTCGGCACCGCCCGGCCAGGCGGGAAAGACTGCCTCAGAGTTCATGGCGTCGGTCATGCGTTCTGCTCGTAGGCCATCCGCAGCAGCTGCCGCAGCTCGTCGTCGACGTCGTGCACGCTGCGCAGCGAGACCTTGTGCGTCGCCTGCCCCGGCCCGCTGGCCGGGGTGAGCCGGCCGGAGTCTGGCGGGGCGGCGAACCGGAGCCCCAGGTCCACCCGGTCCCGGGCCGCCGCCGCGATCGCCGCGAACTGCCTGCCGCGGACGAACGGCGTGTAGCTGCCGCGCCCCTCGATGGTCACATCATCGCCCAGGTCACCGATGACAGCGGCGAGCGCGTCGTAGATCGGGCGTAGTCCGGCCTTCGCGCCGCGGTACTGGCTGTCGACGTACTCGACGACACTGGGCCGCACCCAGCCTGCCGCCTGTGCCGCGGCATCGGCGATCGCCCACTGGCTGTTCTGCGGCACGCCGTGGGTGGATCTCAGCCAGCCGCGCACGGCGTTCTGGTCGAGCGGGTCGATGCCGCTGCTCTGGACCAGCGCGACCCACGAATCCAGCGACCGGCCGGTACGGGCCGCCAGCGACGCGCTCACCGCGCTCATCATCTCGTCGGGCGTCTGTGCCATGCCGCACAGCCTAG
>Ga0209415_10008801_pt1 | contig 17444 bp, 14 predicted proteins | sample PeaSoiSIISIP2007_FD_187696 | JGI IMG/M metagenome (GOLD analysis project Ga0209415, IMG submission 187696) | Peat soil microbial communities from Weissenstadt, Germany - SII-SIP-2007 (SPAdes) (version 2) | ecosystem: Environmental > Terrestrial > Soil > Wetlands > Peat | place: Germany... | reverse complement strand
GTGGGTCTGGCCCAGAACCTTCTCGAAGTCGGCGAGGGCCCGCTCAAACAGCGGAATGGCCTCGGCCAGCCGACCCGCGACCCGGTAGGCGTGAGCGAGGTTATTGCGGGAGGTCACGGTGCTAGGGTGAGTGCCGCCCAGGACCCGCTCGAAGTCGGCGAGAGTCCGCTCGTAAAGCGGAATGGCCTCGGCGAGCCGACCCGCGTCCTGGTAGGCAGCGGCAAGGTTATTGCGGGAGGTCAGGGTGCTGGGGTGAGTGCCGCCCAGGTCACGCTCGAAGTCGGCGAGGGTCCGCTCGTATAGCGGGATGGCCTCAGCCAGTCGGCTCGCGGCTTGGTAGGCCTGAGCGAGGTTATTGCGAGTGGTCAGGGTGTCGGGGTGAGTGTCGCCCAAGACCCGCTCGCAGTCGGCGAGAGTCCGCTCGTACAGCGGAATGGCCTCGGCCAGCCGACCCGCGTCCGGGTAGGCATAGGCGAGGTTGTTGCGGGAGGCAAGGGTGTCGGGGTGGGTGCGGCCCAGGACCCGTTCACGGTCGGCGAGGGTCCGCTCGTACAGCGGAATGGCCTCGGCCAGCCGACCCAAATCCTGGTAGGCGGCGGCGAGGTTGTTGCGAGTGGTCAGAGTTGCCGGGTGGGTCTCGCCCTGGACCCGTTCGAAGTCGGCGAGGGCCCGCTCGTACAGCGGAATGGCCTCGCCCGGCCGACCCGCGTCCCGGTAAGCACGGGCGAGGTTATTGCGGGAGGCGAGGGTGTCGGGGTGGGTGCCGCCCAGGACGCGCTCACGATCGGCGAGGGTCTGCTCGTACAGCAGAATGGCCTCACCTAGCCGACCCGCATCCTGGTAGGCGGCGGCGAGGTTGTTGCGACTGGTCAGGGTATTGGGGTGGGTTTTGCCCAGGATCCGCTCGCAGTCGGCGACGAGGGCCGGGCCGTAGTCGATGGCCTGCGCGAAACTGTCGCCCAGGTCGGTCAGGCACCAGATCGCCCAGGCGCGCAGCCCCAGCAGGGTTCCGGTCAGGGCGGCGTCGTGGTCGCCGAGGTAGAGGGCCAAGTGCTCGTGCAAAGCCATGATCTGCTGGATGGCGTCGCGCACGGCGGGCCGGTTCTGCCACGGCTCGGGCAGGGAGCCGGTCACCGCCTCCAACAGCGCCGCGACGCCCGCGCCCAGCCCGGCCAGGGTCCTGTCCCTGGCCTGCCGCTCCACGGCCACCCGCATGGTCAGCCGGTGCGCCCTCACCGTGGCGTCATCGGTGCTGAAGGTCAGCAGCGACGCGTTAGCCAGCCGGCCCAGTGCCTCATCAATCCGCTCCGGCCCGGCCACCCGGGTGCGAGGGTGGGTGAGCAGGCCCTGCTGCCCGGCGGCGTACAGCAGCTGACGGGATACCCCGGCCGCCGACAGCAGCGCGACCACGTTAACTAGCCCACGGCACAGGCCCGTCGGGTCACCAGCAGCAGCCGCCCCTGTGGCCAGCAGGATGGCCTCGGCTGCGCCGTGCGGATACGACTCTCCCACCGCGTGCTTGAGCAGGTCGTGCACTGACACGGCGCGCAGCCGGGTCAGGTAAGCCCCGTAATCCAGGTGCCGGTCGGCGATCACCGCGGCGGCCTGGGCCAGGGCCAGCGGCAGGAACCCCAGCTCCCCCGCAAGCTGCCGCGCTCCGGGCTGATCGGACCGGCCGGTGCGCTGGGCGAGGAACGCCAGCGCCTCGGCCTCGGTGAACACATCCACCGGCACCGACCTGCCCAAGCCCGCCGTCTGCAGGCCGGTGCTGGTGATGACCGCCTGGGACTTGCCCGCGGCAGGCAGGAATTGCCGCACCCCGTCTGGGTCGCTGACATTGTCGAATACCATCAGGCAGCGCTCGCCGTCGACTTCCAGCCGGTTCCGTACCAGCCTGGCGATTTCCCCCAGGTCCGCACCGCGCGTGTCGAGGTCCAGCCGGGCTGCCACCATCGCCAGGCCATTCAGCACCTGCGCCATGTCCTCGGCATTGATCCACGCCACTAGTCGCCAGCCTGCATCGATGCAGTACCGCGCGTACGCCGCCGCAAGCTGGGTCTTGCCGACACCGCGCATCCCGGTCACCGACCGCACAATCCGAACACCCGGACCGCTTTCGCCCAGCGCGGCCAGCAGGTCCGCGCGCGGCTGGAACGCAGGAGGCGGCTGCGGCACCTCCCCGGCCACCACCGGCCCGGCCACGGCGGCCTTAGGTGGCTGGATCTGCTGCTCGTCGATGTATCCCTTGATGAAGAAGTTGATCTGGGTGGTGCCCTCGCCGACCTGCACGCCCTGACCGTGGACCTCCATCCGCGTTACGGCGGCCGGTTCCCCGGCGCCGGTGCTGCCACTCACCTGCGGCCCCTCACCGGATCAGCCCAGGCCTGGTCTGAAGATATTGGTCTGCACGTTGCGGTCACCGACCTGGACGCCCTGCGATTCCCGAACGGTCACCACGTACCTGCCGGACCGGGACCCGGCCTCATCGACCAGGCTCACCAGCGCCTTCAGGCGCGCGCCCGCGTCCTGCACCGCTTCGCACGCCCCGTCCTGCACCGCAGAGCCTGCGCCCGCGCCCAGCGCCGTCACAATCAGCGTGACCGCATCCATCCTCCCTGACCTCCCCACCCGGCACTAACCGGCCCTACTCTCACTTCGGTTGCCATGCGCAATCCGAAATGATCCGGACGAGAAACCGACCGCCGTGACGACAACTGCCAGTCGGGCGGTGACGCCGCTATCCCGTGCTTTGAACCCCGCGCGAGAAACGCACCTGACAACGTTCGTAATGCGTTAGCGTATTATCCACCTCGCGATCGTCATGTCGACCGATCTCAACTTGACAGCGACACGCCATGGTCGCCAAGGCAGCAGCGGTGGCCGCCAGGGCAGAAATCAACTACAGGTTCTCATGGATAGGTCGGGCGGTACGGACGCTTAGCAAAACATTGACCAGCCGGGATAGCCCCTGGTACCCAGGCCGGACGTGCCTCGTTGAGCTACGGATCTGAAGGCCATGCCCGTGGCGTTCCCGCTGCGGTGCGGCCGACGCACCATCACCGCCACTTGCGGACAACATGCTCGGCGACCGGGCTTTACGCGGCTGAGCCCGCGGGCTGAGCAAACCTGACACGGTAGGGGCTACTAGATCAAATCCAGTACGGCCCGGCGACATTTCGAAACCCTGACCGACGGCAAGAACCCAGATCGAAGTTAGTTATCGACGGTTTTGTCCATTATTCTCCGGATTTGTCTAGAAAAAGTGCCGTGGTCGACTCCTTGGTGGGGAATTACACAGAGCGCCCGCAGAGATGAGGAAGCAGGGAGTAAAGTGGCTACTTGGTTCGCATTGACTCAAATGATGCCGAGACCGCTTCGTCCGCCGAGATAACTTGAGCGGACAGCGAGGGAGGGACTTATGGATTTGACCGAGGACGGTTTCCCAGCAGAACTGGACTCCATTTCTTGTCACGTCGCAAGGAATTTGAAGTTGTCACCAAGCAGGTCGGGCATGTCCCATCGGCCGTCATCCGCTACTACCACCAATATTTGACCCAACGATCAAGGCGCAGCCTCGTGTGCGGCGATTGCGGGCGCCGCTAGTCGCGCCGGGATTCATCTTTGCCAGTACTGGCACCGCTATTGTCAGCGGTTTGGTTCTATTCTTACTCTGGTGGATGAACGGCAATTCTAACCTGCTGCTATAGCCGGTGCGTATTGCCACGGGATCACCAAAGAACTAAAGGGATGGGAGTGGCCGCAGAGGGGGCGTGCCATGATCGGGCAGGAACTACAGGAAACGCGTACCGCGCGTTGGTACCAGGCGGTGCGATGCGCTCACCGCACCGGGGCCTGGAGCGAACGAGTTCGCTGTTACATTGCGCTTTCGGCGATCCTCGCCGAGCAACGGGCGTCGCAGGCGCCCGGAGAGTGCCGCCGCCAGCCGCCTATTCAGGTACCCGGCATCTTGACGGAGGTGGCGCGCCGCGCGCACTTCGCGTCGGCCGAGCCCGTCTACAAGCGATGGCGGGCGAAGCCCGACGGCCAGCACGTGGGACGGTGGGCCGGTCCCAGTCCCGCCATCAAACCAGGGGTCGCGTTCGTGGCCGAAGCCAAGATTGTGTCCTTCTGGCCGTATAGGGAAGGCATCTTGGAAGTCGCTGACGCCTTCGACATGACGCGGACCGAAATCGCGGCCTCCTATCTACGGGCGCTAGCCGCCTGGGCCAGCGAGGACACTCTCCTGGCTGCCTGTCACCCAGCCGGGCCGCCGGAGTGCGTAACCGAGGACATGGAGGTCCTGGCGGGCCGGTTCCCGCGCGCGGCCGACTCGGTGTCCTGCTCACTTCGTGCGAGGTGTCTCGCGAAGCTCGCCGGGGACGTCGTGGGCCGCGTGCTCCAGGACGCCAGCATCACATCACTGGGTGCCTTTAATACCGTCCGCGACGAGGTGTTGGGCCTGCTCGCCGAGCCCTCGAACCCGATTACCGACCAGGTAGCCTGCTCGGTGGCCGAGCTTTCCGACCGACTGCTGCACCAGGGTGACGATGAGGCGGTCTTGACCGCCGACCAAGCCGACCGGATGCTGACCGCGCTGAGCGAGCTCAGTTCCCTTCTGGCCCACGTCGCGGCGGGAACCCAATGACTGCGATCACTCTCCTGGCCGCGGAGAAGCCGGAAACGAGGCCGGCCGGAGCGGCAACGTACGAGCAGGTGGCTGTGGCCGCGAGGCTGCGCGCAGCGACGGAGGCGCTGAGTGTGCTGCAGGACCGCGCGCCGCAGGAGCAGCACTACGCCAGCCGCTTCGCGATGGGCCTGCTCAGTGCCCATGTCGATCCCGCCGACTGGAGCTCCGCCGGTCTGCCAATAGATCCTGCACCGCCGCCACAGGGCGACCACCTAGTACCGGTGTCCCATGCCGCGGTGCTCTGCCTGGCCCACTGCGCCATGCAACTCTACGCAGTCGAGTTGCGCGTCGCCGACCGTCCCGCGCACTGGGCTCGCCTGGCGAGGTTTTTCGCGAGGCGTCTCCCTATGCCGACCCGTGAGCTCGTCCGGCTCCACGAACGCGCCTTGAACGCGCGCGTGGACGCCGGTGACACGTCTGGAGAAGTCGTCAGCAACCTCTTGGCGGCGTTCGATTATCACCGGGTAGCCGACGGCGAAGACGCATACCTCACCGGGCTCGCCCGGGCCAATCTTTCGCTGGCGTACCAGCAGCGTCACCTCGGGAAGGACATGGCCATCGCCACCACGCTTGCCGAGGAGGAGGCCCGGGCGCGGACCGCCCGGTATGGCTCCCGCCACCCGGTCACGCTGGTGGCCCGCTCCCTGTACGCGCTGTCTCTGATCGTTCAGGCGGAGGCGGAAACGGACAAGACTGAGCTACGCGCTCTCGCCGGTCGCGCGCTGGCCGAGATCACCGAGGTCCGCACAGTCCGGGATCGCTTGTTCGGCGTCACCTCGCCGGTCGCCACCCGGAGTCGCCGGTACGAGGCCCGCGCCCTGATCCTTCTCGGCGAACTGGACAAGGCGCGTGCCTGCCTGGAGTGCACGCTCATCTTCGAGAAGGCCCGCAACGGCAGCAGGGAACCGCAAAGCTGCGGGCAGACCCACTATCAGCTTGGCCGGGTATACCAAGCCCTCGGCGACCAGTCCGAAGCGCGAGAACACGCACAGCGCGCGCAACGGATCTTGTCTGATCAAAATCCCGGAGGACACGAGGCCCGCAAGGCAGCGGCCCTGGTCAGCGAACTGGGTGGCGGATAGGCCGCGCCCGGTTGCGGTGGTGGACCGCCAGTAGCCCGTTCGTCAGCCCGGGTACTGTTCCGCGAACCACATGGGCCACACCCTGCGCAACCAGTCTCGAACATCCTGCTGGCTGTCGAATGCCGCGCCGGTAAGCTTCGACAGCGTTTCGGGGTTCAGTTCCGTGTCACGGGCGGCGGCGAGAAGTTCCTGCCGCAGCCAATCCCGGTAATGGGCCCCACCGGGGCCGTGGAGCAGGCTCGCCACCTCTTCGGGACGGGTCTCGGGGATGCACCAGGTCATAAGGAAATCCCGCAGACGCCGACTCAGCATGCTCGATCCTCGCATTGTCTAGCGCCCCGGCCGGGCGCGATCAGCAACTGTCAACCTCTGGATAGCAGGTGTACAGATGCCACCTGCCATCGTCCTGCTTCTGCCAGATCGCGACCGCCTGGCTATCCCGGTGCCATCGGCTGGGCCATCTCCCTGAGGACTCACGGGAACGGCCGTAGACGTCTGCGCGCCACCCAGCTCCCAGCACGTCCGCGAGCGGGCGCTGGGTCCGGAAGCGAGTCATCCCGTCCCGTTCCGCCGCCGCGTGACGCAGCCGGTACTCGTCTGAAGTCCGTAGCCGGTACGCGGCCACCGCCATCGCCTCCTTCGACTGCCACCTCGTCGCGTGTCGCGGTGCCAGCCAGTCCTGATCCCCCCGGGCGTTGATGCCGGTCACCGCCCGCCTGGTCAGCTGTTCGTCGGTTACGTTGACATGCTCGCGGAAGGTATGGCCCCAGGCTGGATGATCCCGTTCCATCGCCTGCAACCGGGCGGCGAGCTGCTGTATCCGGTCACGATCCCGGACCGGGTCGAGCCGCGCTGGGCCGGCCGGAGAGGGCACGCGCACCTGGTCCGCCTCCCGTGCTGGCGGCCGAAGATCTCGCGCACGTCCGCGCTCCCTGTCACGCAACTGGCATCCTCGGGGGGTGGCGAGCTGGCCTGGCTAACCGCGGCTCCGCAGCCACCTGCAAGATATCCGCACCGCCGTTGAGCTGGCCGATGACCTCGTCGGCTACCGCCTGGTAATCGGTGAGCACATGCGCGCCAGGGACCTCCCTGAGGGCCGGGGCCACCAGGCCCTCCGACTCCCTGGGCACCACCCATGTCACGTAGGCCTCCCGTGAGAGTTCCGCGAACACCTCGGCCGTAACCGTGTCGGCTAGCGGCGGGTCGGGGGTGAAGAATACGACGGCGGACCGAACCGCGGCACCGCCAGATGCGCTGGTGAGTGCACGGTCCCGCCTCAGCACCGCACGGATCCGTTCCAATAGGACGGCGAAGTCCACGTCGGCGACCGGGTGCTTGACGTCACGCCGGGTTAGCCGACCAGCCTCGCGCAGCTCACCCCGCAGGGCATCCTCATCGCCGTGGAGCGCCCGCACCTGGCACGTGATCCCTGGCGTCGCCGCGATCTTCCTGTCGACCTCCAGCAGCGCCGTCCGACTGCGGTTCCAGGTGCGGTCGCTGAAGGCGTCTGCGCCGGTGATCAGCAGGTAGACCAGGGCTCTGGTGTCTGGCTCGGCGCTCAACATGTCGCCGCCGTCTTCCTGGTCCTGCTCCCGCTGCCGGAGCCGCCAGCGTACCTCGGGCAGCCAGCGGGAGAGGATGCGGGATGGGCGCCGCGCTGGCTCCCCTTCGACCGGCGGCTCCTCCTCGGACTCGAGTTCCTCTCCGGTTGTCCGCTCGTCTTCGTCTGCCTGCGGGTCACGCGGTTGCCGGTCTTCAGGTTCCGGTTTCTTGTGGCGCGCTCCTTGCTGCGTCCCCCGGTCTGGCGCCGACACCGGACCCGCCGCGAGCAGGTCAGGTCCCGGACCGGCATCCCGCATGGAGGTCTCGGACGCCGACGCCCCCGAATCGGATTCTGACGCTGAGTACCGCTCGTACCTGCCCTTGAGGTCAGCGAGTTCGTCCGGGCTGAGGCCGGGTTCCTTCCGGGTGGCGAAGTAGCGCAGCAGGTTGTCGCCCTGGCGCCGCAAGAGGTCGATCAGGTCGCTCTCGCGCCGCCAGGCGCCGGACGGTGAGGTCACGATGTCCCACGAGGGACCGGACTCGGAGGTCGGCCCGCGGTCATCGAGGCTGCGGTCGTCAACGCTCGCTATGCCCAGGAACCGTACCCGCAGGGCCGCCAGGGACGCCGTGGCGGCGCAGCCGCTCAGCACTTGCTCGACCACCGCCGCCGACCTGTCGATGACCACGAGCGCGAAGTAGTTGCGCCCGGAGATAAAGCGCGGGCTCATCATCTCGGTAATGATGCGCTGTACTGCACGGGAGCGTTCTCCGGCCAACCCCGGTTGCGGTCCGAGATCGGCGAAGCGCAGTTCGATGAAGTCTCCGGCCGCGGGTGACATCATGATCCGGTTTGCCGCCTCCATCGTCACCCGCTGGAGGAGGGGCGCCGCATTGACGTAGCTCGCGACGAGGCACAGGCATCCTTCCGCGTCGGGGTCGGGCGGAATCGGGTCAAGTCCGTCGCTCATCACAGCAGGTCGTCATCCTCCGGGAGGCCGAAGTCCTGGGTCGGCAGCGTCCGAAGCGGAGGTGGAGGTAGCGGCCCACCGCGGCCGGTGCCCTGGCCATGAGGGTGACCGAGGTACCCGGCAGGCCCCGGACTGTGACCGTTCTGCTGCAGTCCGTGCGGCCCGTTGCCGCTGGCGTTCAGCCCACTCCCTCCGTTCGGCGTGGCCTCGCCGCCGTTCGGCCCGCTGCGGCTATTCGTGGCGGGGCCAGTGGCGCCGACCCCAGGAAGGCCAGACGAGCCGACAAGCGCGGCCTGGACTTGATCGCTCCAGTTCCGCAGCGCGACATCGAGGATGGCTCGCATCTCGTTCTCCACATGCTCGTTCGCGCGGATCCCGAGCCTCTCTTCCCGCTCGTTCATGTCTCGCGCCACGTTGATGCGCTTCTGTACGTCGCCGTCCTTTATCTTCCTTTCCGCATCTGAATCGCGCTCGGTGTTCCTCCTGGCGGTGATCCGTTCCTGACGAGCCTTGTCGACGATTTTCTCTTCCTCGGTCTTGGCGACCGTCTCGTAGGTGGTCATCGGCCCCATGTTGACCAGGAATTTCACCATGACGGGCAAGATCTCAATCAGGAAGAACAGCGCGGTCACGATGAACTGCGCGAATCCCAGGATCGGGTTGCTCGTGGCAGCAGCGGACAACCCCGACAGTTGCGCGAGGATTCCGTTGTCGTTGTTGACCGCCTGCTGGGCGCTGTTATCGGACTTCTGCACTTGCGCTTCGAGCTGTTCATATTTCTTTTGGAGGCCGGGAAGCTCCTGTCGCGCCGTCTGCTGGTCCTGCGCCAGCGTCTGCCCCTGGGCCTGGGCGAGACTCTGCTCGGCCGAGTTCAGGTTCCTCTGCGCGGCGGCCAGCTGGGCCGATAGCGAGTTGTAGCTGCTGACCGCCTGGTCGTACTCGGCCTGCTTGGCTTTCGCGATCGGCCCGTAGCCCTGACGGTCGGAGGCACCGGCGCAGCCTGGGCCTGAGCCGTCCACTTCGCACTGGTAGGCCTCACGGGTCGTGATCACCGTCTGATCGGCCTGGGCCACCTTTGGCTGCAGCTGGTTCACCGCGGCCTGAGCGTCCTGCAACTGGGGATTGGTGACGGTTACCGGGAGGTGACCGGCCAGGGTCTGTTCATCCCTGCTGATCTGGGCCTGCACTTGGCCGGCATCCTGCGCCGGGCCGCTCTGCGCGATCAGGCCTTTGAGCTGCTTGGATTCGGTGGCCTGCGCCTTGGCGATCTGCACATTGATGTCATGCTGGAAGATTCGCAGCGTGAGCGGAGTCGCGATGACGATGGATACTACCGTCGCTAGCAGGAGCCGTGGTACCGCCATCAGGAACAGGCGGCGCCCGGCGCGGGTGGCACCCATGCTGAGGACCAGGAAACGGTCCAGGTTCAAGATGATGAACCCCCAGCACACCCCGATGACCACAGCCACCGCCAGCGGCGCCTTAACGCCGTCGTTCATCGCGAAGATCATCGAGACCATGGCGATGCTGGCCGTGGTCAGCAGGACCAAGGCCATCTGAACGAATCGTGCCCGCTCCTGCGGCACCTGGTCGAGGACCGCCTTGTGGGCTCCGCCTAGCCACGGCAGGAAATCAGGGAGCCGCGCCATGCCCTTGGCGATCTTGTTTATCGCTGCGCCGATCCGCTTCATCATGGTTCGCTCTCCGCGCTCGACTGGCTCGCCAGGTGTGGCTGCCACAGGGATTCGGCGTCCTTCCTCGCCACGTTCATGAGGCTGCTCGCGACCGAGTGCCAGGCCTCACTGACCGCATCGGCCAAGCGCGGCAGCGGCAACGGCACCGCCGTGACCGCCATCATGGTCTCCGTGAACACCCCGAGGAGGTCAGCAGTGGGCAATGAGGGGACCGGCGGCACCTGCGGTACCTGTATGCGGGGCATGCTTTCCAGCGCGGGCCGGATTGCCTCCAGGGTGAAGGCCCTCAACTCCGGTACCTCCAGGCTAGGCAGGTAACCCAGCCGGACCTCGAACGGCGGCAACTCGTAGAGAGTGATCTCTCCCAGGTTCACCTGGAGCCTTCCGAAGCGGTTGGCCACCTCGATGGTTACTGGCCCTGACTCCCGCGGACGGAACGTATAGCTCTGCGGTCCCCCGGTCACGGTTATCGTTTCCGTTTGGCCGTTCCCGGCCGTCACGGTGACCTCCGTCGCGTGCTTGATCTGCCATTCGAGGCGCGCGTCCATACCGCGGACGCGGAACGGCGTGACCAGCCTCGCATCCAGGACGACCGGAGGCTGGATCCGCTTCGCCACAACCTTGCGGAAGTAGGCGTACAGTTCTTTGGCCGACGGCCGTCTAGCCCGGTTCGAGTCCACCGCGCGCTCGACGAGTGCCTCGCCATCTGGGTCAAGCACACCGGTCACCCGTGCCACCGACCGGCTGGACGCGGCTCCTTTACCCGGGCTGAGGCAGCGCAGGATGGCCAGGCCGAGCTTGTAGACGTCGGTACGTTCGTCCTGCAGATCCTGTTGCGGCACGACTGACGGTGTGAGCGAGCATTCCGGCGGATCCCACATCGGCGTCGAGGACTGTTCGCGGCTATGGTCGCTGAGCGGCGCGGCACCGTCGCAGTCGAGCAGCAGCACCTGCGGTGGGTTAAGGGCGAACACCGCGTTCTTGAAGCTCAGGTCCCCGAAGACCCAGCCATGCTTGTGCAGTCGGCCTATCGCGTAGACCAGGCGCCCTAGCAGGATCAGCCGATCGGTGTAGTCAATATCCGGCATGTCTATCTGCGCAGCCGCTCGCTGTTCGGTGCTTGCGATCAGCCACTGCATGTCACGCGGCCGACGCTTCATGACGCCCGAGTCCGGGTCTAGGGCGCGGCAGAAGAACTCGTCCGGGACACGCGGCATCAGCAGGCCGGCGACGTTCCCTTTTTCTTCCACCAGCGCGCGCGGCCAGGCCGTGTACCGGTCAAGGTCGTCCCGGTCGGCCGGGTTGAGCCAATCCCGGAACACGACCGCCGTCTTGGCCGACCGGGCCTGCGCCGCCACCTCGGAGGTGAACTCCTTGTACGCGAGCGCCGTATGATCACCGGGCAAGTGGTATCCCGGCGCATCGAACACTTCGCCGTAGCTGCCCTTACCCAGCGGGATCAGCTGTCCCAGGCCCGCCTTCTTGACTGGCATCGTCGTCATTCCCGTCAAGCCAGATCCCAACTACGGTCCGGTCATCCACGTGCGTCTTCTTGGCGAAGCCCACCTGGGCCGCGAACGTGAACGGGTCGGGCGGGCGCGCCCACCAGCCGGCCAGCGCTGTCCGCACCTCGGCACTCCACAGCAGCGGGTTCCCGACGCCGTCGGTCATCACGAATAGCGCCCCACCGCTGATCCGGAACGAGCACCAGGTACACGACCCGTCCCTCGTCGGCATGGGCCGCACGCCGCTGGAGTGATAGCCCTCCTCGCGCTCCCGGCCCGCCGAGTGCGTGACCAGGGTCCACGTAAGATCCCCGCTGAGGTGCCACAGGGTCGAGTCACCAACCCAGGCCGCCTCGCCGACCCAGACCTGGCCAACCCTGCTAGCAGTGACCGCCACCGCCGTGGTGGCCATGCCGCCCAATCCGGCCTCCTCGGTGGCGACGGCTGCCTTGTACAGTTCCTCGTTCGCGTACGCGAACGCCTCCGGCCAGGGCACTCCCGTTGCCGCGTATTCGGCCAGACGGCGACTGACCAGTGCCGCCGCGTAGTCCGAGCCATCCAGCGAGCCCACGCCGTCACAGACAACCACGACCGCCTGGGCCGCCTGCCCGGAGACCTCCAGGCGGCCCAGCGCGAACGTGTCCTGCCGGGTGGTACCACGGGAACGGTGCTGCAGCCCGCGGGTGGAGGCGGCCCGGATGAGCACTCCGGGCAGCGACGCCGTGCTCAACTCGACGTCAGCAGGACCGATACGGGCCGACGGCGGTCCGTCCGGCGTCTCCAAGGCCGCTCGCCCGGGATCGCCGACGGTGAAGAAATGCTCTTCCCCCGGCGGCCTCACGTCACATCCAGATGTCTGGGTCACCGTAGTTAATGCCGGAATTCGCGGCCGGCTCCTGCTGGACTAGCGTCGGCTGCCCCGCGCTCGCGGTCTTCCCGCTGGTGATCACGGTGTTCATGATGATGTCGAGGATGCCGGCCAGCGCCTCTTCGACATCATGGCTCTTGGTGTGGTACCACTTACCCTTCTCCAGTGGGTAGGCCAGCCTGCGCAGCACGTGCTCCGGGGCGTCCCTGAAGCCGAAGGGGACGAAGACCGGATGCCCCTTCATGCCAAGGCCAGTGCTGGCGTCATAGGTCAGCGTGCCGCGGAACGTCTGCTCCCAGTCGTGATCCAGCGGCTCCCCGTCGCTCAGGAAGAACGCGCACGGCCGGTACACCTGGTATCCCTGCGCCTTCAGGCTCGCGGTGTCCTGCGTGATCGTCAGGGCTAGCAACCGAAACGCTGCGCCGTAGTTCGTGCCGCTATCCGCCGACAACACCGGCATGGCGTGCTCGCTCATCTGGGTCAGTGGCATGACGACATTCGCCACATCAGAGAAGGTGATGATGCCGATATGCGCGACGTCGTCGACGGCGGGCTCTGCCACAATGGCGCGCCGGAGCCGCTGGATGCCTTCGTTGAGTTTCGCCATGTCATTGATCATTGAGTACGACACGTCACAGACGAGGTAGAAGGGCATTGCCAGCTGCCCTCGCTCGACCTCCGCACGCTCAGCTACCCGCTCCTCGCTCATTTCCCGCTCCCAATTGCCTTAGGACGGCCGCACCCGAGCTTTGGGCTGCGCCGCCCGCGATTGCCATTCCCCCGCGTGAATCTGCAGACGCGTCCAGAAGGATGTGCGATGATCTTGACTGCCTCAGTGGTGTATCTGCAGCACGCCCGCGCTACCTTACCCAGTTACCTACTGTTCAGCCACAAGAGTTACAGAATTCTTCGTATCTGATCCAAAGCCTGGAAATATCCGATCGGCAGGGTCACCAGCGTCACGTGAGGTGTCTGGCGCCACGGAATTTAAAGCCCTTCACAGCAGTTTCGGTGGGCGCGCCGATGACGGTGAGCGGTTCGTGGACGGCACACGATGCGCGCGAGACGAGCCACCGTAGAGACAGGTGCAACATGAACGACCTCTTCCGGACGTACTGGAACGTGAACAAGGCCCTCATGAAGGGTGCCGCCAGGGCAGGCGCGAAGGCGAGTACGGCGCTTTCTGGCGCAGCCCATGATTACTCGGCCGGTCGGGGAGCGCGGCGCGGGATCCTGGCGCCCGGGGACCCCGCGCCCCCAGCTACGGCGGGCGGGTCCTACTACGACTTCCGCGGCGTGCTCGCGCTCCGTAGCGTGCCCCGGAGTCTTCAGGACGCCGAGTTCCCGCTCGGCCGGTACCTGCACCCGGCGAATGGCCCGTGCCAGCTGATCGGCTTGCCGGAAGACGTGGTCGCCCATCACGTGGCCGTCGTCGCCCCCACCGGCGCGGGCAAGACCACGAGCATAATCGTACCGTGGATCATCGCAGGCCTGCGGGCCGGGTGGGCCGTGGTGACCATCGACGTAAAGGGAGACCTAGCCGATCGCGTGCAGATGGCAATGCAGCGGTCAGGCCAGCCGCTCAACTCCCAGCCGAACGTACTTGACTACACCAACCCGGCGCGCTCGGTAAGGTGGAACTGGCTGGCCGAAATGGATTCCGACCGGGCGATCGACAATGCTGTCCAGTCGATTATCGGCAAGGAACCTCCGCCGAAGAGCGACCCTTATTTCTTCCACCTAGATTCGCAGATCCTGCGCGGCCTGCTCGAGCTGACGTCCATCAGTCCCCGGCGCGACTCGGTGACCGCCTCCCGGCTGGTCAGCGTGCTCAAGGACCAGGGCAAGCTGTCGCGGATGCTGACCCATAACGCCGGAAGCCCGGCTGCAGCCCGGCTGCGGGACCTGCCTCCACTGGATCCCGACGAGTACACCAAGCGGGTATCCGGCGTGGCCATCCGGCTCGACGCACTCGCCCGGCCGATGATCGAAGCCGTGACCAACCGGGCCGACCTGCGGACCGAGGACGTGCTACGCGTTCCAGGCCTAGTCTCGGTAGTTGCGCCGCTGCAGGATGGCCAGATGGCGGCGATGCTGTCCAGCCTGTTCATCAACCAGCTACTATTCCGCGCGTACAACCGGTTCACCAGTTCAGGCGGGGTTCCCGTGCTGCTGGTACTTGATGAGGCCAAGCAACTCGAGGACAGGGTCGACTTCGAGTCGCTGCTGTCCGTTGCCCGGGCTGCCCAGGTGGCTGCGGTGATCGCGGTTCAGGATGTGAAGCAATTCAAGGATGAGAACCAGCGCTCGATCGTCTTCAGCAACTGTGGGACGCTGGTCTACTTGCCCGGTGCGTCCAGCGAGAGCGCCGAGTTGCTGTCGCGGCGGGTGGGCCAGCATCCGGTGCAGGTCTCGTCGGTGTCGACCGGTCCGTCGCCTTCCGGATGGGGAACCTCTACCAGTCGCTCGACGCAAACTCAGCTGGTTCCCATCCTTGGCGCGCGAGAGATCATGGACCTACCGTTCGGCCCCCACGCTGCCATCGTGCACTCCAGGCAGCTGGCCGACCGCCCGTTCCTGGTCGATCTGAGCCAGCCTTAAGCAGGAAGCGCAAGGTGGAGGCCTTGTGCTTACTGGGGCAGCGTCAGCTCTAGCTTGAGCCAGTCAGCCAGGTCTTTAATCTCGCGGCCGATCGCCGCGGTCATGGTTTTGGTGAACGGGACGTCCTGGTGGATCGCGTGGACTCGCAGTACCCCGGCTTGGCGGTCGGCAATGGCGTCGAGCTTGCCCACCAGCCGGTCGCCGTAAAGAACCGGCAGCGCAAAATAACCCCATCGGCGTTGCGCAGCGGGCTTGTACATCTCCAACTGGTAGTCGAACTCGAACAGCTCGACGGTGCGCTTGCGGTCGTGGATCAGCCGGTCAAAGGGCGACAGCAGCGCCGCCCGCCCGGAGAACGGCTGGCACAGCTGCGATGGATCGACCTGCCACGTGCCTTTGACCCCGTCGACCACGGCGGGCTCACCGGCCTCGTCCACGTGCGCCGGCTCGACCGGGCATTCCGGCCCACGAGCGCGGGCAATGCCGAGCGCACGCAGCCGCCGCTCGTTGCGGATTTGCAGGGCCTGGTCAGCAGGGACGACCGGATCGCCGGGGTATACCCGCTCGGCTAGGTCCCACAGCCGGTCACGGCCGCTGCGTCCGGCGACCGCAACTTCGCCGCGCAGCACCATGATGTCCAGCAGCTGCATGACGTTGCGGTTGTTTTTCCATCCAGAGGACTTCCACGGCACCTCGCAGGTGTCGGGAAGATCACGTGATGGCAGCGGCCCCAAGGTGGCCAGCTGCTCAAGGATGGCCTGGCGACACGCGTCGTTGGCGCGCAACCAGTCACAGTAGATCCCGCGCCAGCCCGGCAGGTCCCCGCGCTCGGCCCGCTCCCAGCAGGCCATGTCCGCGCGGTACAGGGCCATATCCTCGGCGGGCCGGATCATCGCGCGAAGCTCCACTAGCGTCCTGTTCTCCAGCGCGGCGTCCAGCTGAGCTGGTGAGTAGGACGACCCGAGACGGCTCCACGCCACTAGATCGGCATTGGGTGCGACGGCGGCGGTCGGGTCGATCTGCAGCAAAGTCAGATGGCGTACCACGTCAAGCAGCCCAGCTGGCGGTGAGCCCTCCAGCAGCTGCGCGCGCACAGCGATGCGGCGTGCGTCGGCCCGGGAAAGCTCGTGAACGGCCACAACACGAGATTACGTAGCTGATCGCCTATCCGTCAGTCATCACCAAGTCATCACCTACCGTCTGCGGGTCATCCGGTTGCTGCCGATTTCTTACAAAGCCGTTTGGCATCTGTCGGTACTTACCTTGGTTGGTACTGAATTGGTCGCGTCCAGTGCATTTCTCGCCACAATGAGGAGCCCGTCATGGCCAGACGCTTGTGGGATCGCGACAGTTATGGCCGGTGGCACGAGGATCGACACGCTGGGGCAGGTCCAGGGCCGCCGACCAGGCTTGCACTGATGGTGCTGCTGGCGCTCGCGGCCTTCGTCGAGGGTTCCCTTGTCAAATCCGCTGCGGCCTCGAGAACTGCGAAGGTTGAATGCGGCCCCCGCAGATACTCGCCTTTCGCGCCAGCTGCCCGGCATTGGCCCGGCCGTCGCGGGAGCGTCAGCGGGGAGCGAAGGCCAGGGCGCCGTGGCGGCGGCGCGAGCGGCCCGGCGGGCCGCCTTGAAAACGTACAGAAACTTCTCACAGAGCGGACACGGCAGGGACTAGACAGGGTCGAAGCAGTTGCCGCTAGCGGCTGCCGCACGCTTTGCTGCGATGCTTCACGTCCAGGATGAGCACCATGATTTCATCGTTGTGGATCTCGTAGAGGATCCGCCAGTCACCGGCCCGGACCCGCCACGTCCGAGAATCCCCGACGAGCTGCGTGGCTTGCCCTGGCTGGGGATTTTCGGCCAGCCGATCAATTACGCGCCCCACCTGCTGTTGGACCGCACGGTCAAGGCGCTCGAACGTCTTACGGGCCTCGTCACGGAAGATGATCTTGTAAGCCACCAGCTACAGACCAGCCTCAGCTTTGACCTGATCCCAGGGGATGAGTTGCTCGCCCGCTTCGATGCTGGCGCGTGCCTCACGAGCTGCGGCGGCATCAGCGAAGTCTTCGAGCAGCTCCACCAATTCGTCCGGCGACAGCCTCTCCAGTTCACTGGCGATCGCAGCGGGAACGATCGCTGCGACCCGTTCACCGTGCTCGGTGATATACACGATCCGGCCGCGCGCGGCCTCATGAGCGGGCGCGGCCACCCCTGGCGTGGTCTCCACAGGCAGATCGCTCATGACTCGTGCCTTCCTCTTACTGTTCCTTGAGCATACGCATGGCCGACCTGCTGACCACGAAACCGCGCCAGCGTCTCGGCGAGATCGACGAGGCGTTCTGGCGTGCCAAGCAGATGTGCTATAGATGTGCCCCCGGCCAACGGAGACGCACACTGCGCCGCAGGTCAGCGGCATGAATGAGGGGTGAGTCGGCCTGTAGGCCGGGTTCTGTGCGCCCGCTTGCGCGGGGCGGCGGTCATCCATCTGGGACTGCCGT
>Ga0209415_10008800_pt1 | contig 17446 bp, 13 predicted proteins | sample PeaSoiSIISIP2007_FD_187696 | JGI IMG/M metagenome (GOLD analysis project Ga0209415, IMG submission 187696) | Peat soil microbial communities from Weissenstadt, Germany - SII-SIP-2007 (SPAdes) (version 2) | ecosystem: Environmental > Terrestrial > Soil > Wetlands > Peat | place: Germany... | reverse complement strand
TAGCGGAGGTAGCGGGCGATCTAGCGGAGGTAGCGCGTGACCTAGCGGAGGTGGCGGGCAACCGAGCGGAGGTAGCGCGTGACCGAGCGTAGGTAGCGCGTGACCTAGCGGAGGTAGCGAGCGACCGAGCGTAGGTAGCGCGTGACCTAGCGGAGGTAGCGGGCGACCGAGCGGAGGTAGCGCGTGACCTGGCGAAGGTAGCGTGTGACCTAGCGGAGGTAACGGGCAACCGAGCGTAGGTAACCCGCGACCGAAGGGGGAGTGTCAGGAAATTTGTGTAAATGGCCCTTTGGCAGGTGAAGCTCGGTCAGCGATCGCAGGCGAGCCGCCGCCTACTTGAAGAGCCCCACCACCAGCAGCACCGGGAGAGCGAGGAGCTCGGCGTCGATCTGGACGCCGAAGATGAAGTCGACGGACGAAGGTGCGCCCGGGATCCAGCGCGTCTGGGCGAAGATGCCGGACGCCATGCCGTACCAGGAGTGGAAGTTGAAGCTCCGCGAACCGAAGAAGACGGACCCGTCTGCGCCAGGCGACCACGATCGACCCTGCCCGTCGCGAATGAAGGCGCCGCCGGAGATGACCAGCGGCAGCTCGTCTATCACCGGGATGAGCCACTCGGCGCCCGCGCCGACGTCGGCGCTATGGAAGCTCAGCGTGGTCGCGTCGATGTACGGGCCGACCGCCATGTCGGCGCCACGGTTCCGGCCGAAGAGGACGTCAGACCGGGCGCCAAAGCTCGCGGCCCCCTGCGGAGGGCCCCCGGTTTGCGTCTCGACGGCTCCTCCGAGCGTGAGCCCCAGGCTGGCTTGCGGGGCCGCGGCGGCCGTGCGCGACCCGAGGCAGCTCGCGATCACGAGGAGCAGGCTCCACGTACGTGAAAAAAAACGAGGTCGAGTCACGAGGGGACGGCGCTCCCCGGATGCGCGTCACGGCACGTGAGCGTCAGGGACCGACTGCAATGAGGGGAGGATTGCAGTCCGGAACCGACTGGCATTGCGAGCAATCGATCGGGATGTCCTGGCCCGGAGTGCACGGCACCGGCAAGCTCTGGGCGGTCGTTGTCGATGTGGCGCTGTTGACCATGTCGGCGAGGCCGCAGTTCGGCGCCGCGTAGGCCGAGTCGTCCTGCGCGGCGAACGAGATGAGGCAGCCCTTGCACACGTCGACGGGGAACTCGAACTCGCCCGATTCGACCGAGTCGCCACCGGTCGTCGTGCCGAAGAAGCGCACGTACGTGACGAGGCGCACCGTCCCGCGCGGGGCGGTAGGCCCAGGATCGACGACGCTGAGGACCGCCTGGCTGAAGAGGGTGTCGTGATCGATCGTCAGCACGCCGATCGGAACGAAGCTCGGCGTCGTGCCGCTCAGCGGGGGGATCGTGCCCGACGTCAGCCGGGTGAACGTCGTCAGCTGGTGGCCGCCCGAGTCCGTGATCCGGACGACGGCCCCCTGGATCTGCACGTACGACGTCTCGTTCTGCGGTGTCTGCGGGTTGCCCTGCGGCACCATCTGGTTGCCGACCAGGTACTCGGGTTGGTAGCCGTCGATGAAATCGATGTCTGCGACGCCCGACGAGATGTAAGGCTGCGTCGTGTCGTTCGTGTAGACGCAGAGCTGGCCGTTCGAGACTTCCTGCGGCGCGAGGACGTCGAACACGAAGATCGTGCTGTCGTCGTGAACGCACGCCGTCGTCGCGCTGGCGCCGCCCACGAGCACGGTCAGCCCGGCGAGGATGTGTCCACAGACCCGCTTCATAGGCATTCTCCCTTGGCTGCAATCGCGCGCGCGCTGCCTTGGGGAGCGCCGCGGGCGTGCGATTCAGAGTTACCCCAAAAGGGTACCTCTCCCGAACGGAGAGCGCCAAAAACCGGCGATTCCTGGAGACGCGCTCCTACACGCTGCGCAGGACGGCGTCGCGCAGGTCGGTCAGGCGGACCCGCCGCAGCTGCGCGTTTCCCGTTTCGACCACGACGGGCAGGCGTACCAGGTCTCCCGATCGTTTCTTGTCACTCGAGACGAAGGGCCAGGCCGCCGCGAGCTCGTCGCGGGCCGGGGCGACCGGCAGGCCGAGGGCGGCGAGCAAGGATATGGCGCGGTCCGTCACCCCCGGCGGCGTCCAACCGAGCGCCGTCGCCGCGCGCAGCTCGGCCACCGTGCCGAGCGCCACCGCCTCGCCGTGGAGCAGTCGCCCGTACCCCGCGTGCGCCTCGAGGGCGTGGCCGACCGTGTGCCCCAGGTTCAGGAGGGCACGTGTCCCCTGCTCGCGCTCGTCGTCGCGCACGACGCGGATCTTGGCGGCGATCGCGTCCCGCACCACCGGCAGGAGGGCGCCTCGATCGCCCCGCGCGAGCGCGGCCGCGTCCTTCTCGACCCGATCGAAGAGCGGCGCGTCCGTGGCGAGCGCGATCTTCACGACCTCCGCCAGCCCCGCCCGCAGCTCCCGCGCTGGGAGCGTCTCCAGGTGAGCCAGGTCGGCCACGACCGCCGACGGCTGGTGGAACGCACCGATCAGGTTCTTGCCCGTGGGGTGATCGAACCCCGTCTTGCCGCCGACCGACGAGTCGACCATCGCGAGCAGCGTCGTCGGAGCCTGGAGAAAGCGGACTCCCCGCAGGAGGCACGCCGCGGCGAAGCCCGCGAGGTCGCCGACGACTCCGCCCCCGAACGCGACGACGAGCGCTTCCCTGTCGACCCCCGCTCCGAGCGCCGCGTCCCAGATCGTGCCGACGCTCGCCAGCGTCTTGTGCACCTCGCCCGGCGGCAGCGTGACGCGCGACACCGGGATGGCGAGGGGGCGGAGCGCCGCCTGGATCGCCGCGCCGCGCGCCCGCTGGACGTTCGAGTCGCTCACGAGCACGATCGCCGACGGGGCGCAGCGCGCGATCGCGTCGGTGAGACGTGACGGCTCGTCCGCGCAGACGTCGATGCCGTAGCTGCGGCCACCAAGCGGGACGAGCAGCGGATCGCGACGGACGAGCGCGGCGATCGCGTCCGCCACGGCGTCGGGCTCGAGCAGCTCGCTCGACAGCTCGAGGTGACACTCGGCGTAGCTCTCCGCGCGCTGGCGCAGCAGCTCGCCCGCGCGCGCCACCGGATCGCCGCCGACCATCAGGTTCGGGCGCCCCGAGATGTCTGGCACGCGCGCGACGATCGTCTCGGGGGACGCGGTGAGCGTGACGACGACCGCGCGCGAGACCGCCAGCCGCCGCGTGCGCTCGACCGTCACCGTGCCGCCGCCGAACGCCACGACCTTCGGCGCGCCATCCGACAGGAGCGTCTCGACGAGCGCCGCTTCGCGCGCACGGAACGCAGCCTCTCCCTCGAGCCGCCACAGCTCCGGGACGGTCTTCCCCGTCGCGCGCTCGATCTCGGCGTCCGTGTCGACGAAGGGCACGCCGAGGCGGGCCGCCACCTGCGGCCCGACGGTGGTCTTCCCCGTGGCCATGAAGCCGCTCAGGACGACGGTCCGCATGCCCCCTCAGTACTCGGCGAGCTGCCCGCGGTAGCCCTCGACGTTGCGGGTGAGCTCGCGCATCGAGTCCCCGCCGAACTTCTCGAGCAGCGCGTCGGCCAGGACGATGCACACCATCGCTTCGCCGACCACGCTCGCCGCGGCGACCGCACAGACGTCGCTCCGCTCGAACGCCGCCTGGTACGCCTCTTTGGTCACGACATCGACGCTCCCCAGCGCCTTCTTGAGCGTCGCGATCGGTTTCATGGCGACGCGGCACACGACGGGGGCGCCGTTCGTGATGCCGCCCTCTAGGCCGCCGGCGCGGTTCGTCGGACGCGTGAACCGTTTCCCCTCCCCGTCGTACTCGATCGCGTCGTGGACGTTCGAGCCGCGCGCCCTGGCCGCGCCGAAGCCGGCGCCGATCTCCACGCCCTTCATCGCCTGGATGCTCATCAGGGCCTGCGCGAGGCGTCCGTCGAGCTTGCGATCCCACTGGACGTGGCTGCCGAGGCCCGGCATGACTCCCGTCGCCACCACCTCGAACACGCCGCCCAGCGTGTCGCCCGCGTGGGCGGCGTCGCGGATGGCGTCCTTCATCCGCGCCTCGGCGTCGGGGTCGGCGCACGCCAGGTCGCTCGCGCGCGAGCGCGCGCGTACCGTGTCCGGCGCGAGGTGGGACTCGGTGGACTCGACGCCGCCGATCGCGACGACGTGCGCGAAGACATCGATGCCCACCGCGCCGAGGAGCTTGCGGCACACGCCCCCCACGGCCGTCCGGGAAGCGGTCTCGCGGGCGCTCGCGCGCTCGAGGATGTCCCGCAGATCGTGCCGGTCGTGCTTCAGGCCTCCCGCGAGGTCGGCGTGGCCGGGGCGCGGGCGCGTCAGGGGCTCCGGGGTCGCGGGCATCGGCGCTGCGGACATCCGGTCGAGCCAGTTGTCGTGGTCCCGGTTGGCGATCGACATCGCGATGGGGGACCCCAGCGTCTCGCCTCCCCGGACGCCGCCGACGAACTCGACGCGGTCCGTCTCGATCTTCATGCGGCCGCCTCGTCCGTAGCCTCGCTGCCGTCGCGCGAGGTCGGCGTCGACGTCGGAGGCCAGGAGGGGGAGGCCGGCGGGGACGCCCTCGACGAAGGCGGTCAGGCGCGGGCCGTGTGACTCTCCGGCCGTGGTCCAGCGAAGCCGACCCATCGGGCGAGAACCTAGCACGCACCCCCTCGCCCGATGCCCGCCCGAGCAACGCGTCGCCGGCCCCGTGCTACTTTTACGAGGCAGCGATGGGGGACGAAGCCCTGAATTTCCACAAGTACGAGGGCCTCGGCAACGACTTCGTCGTCGTCGAGCTCGCGGACGAGAATGGTGTCTCGCCTGACCGGGCGTCGTCGATCTGCGACCGCAGGTACGGCGTTGGCGCCGACGGCGTCCTCCTCGTCCTCCCCGCGCGGGCCGACGGCTGCGCCGCCCGCATGCGGGTCATCAACGCGGACGGGTCGATCCCGGAGATGTGCGGCAATGGCGTGCGCTGCGTCGCGCTTCACATCGCTCGCTGTGGCCCCGCCGGTGCCGCGCGCTCGCCGGCAAACCGGACGCTGACCCTCGAGACCGACGCGGGGACTCGCACGTGCACCGTCGAGGACGGTACCGGCGTGGACGGCGAAGGGTTCGTCACGGTGGACATGGGCGTCGTGCGCGTCCTCGGCGAGCGATCGATCGATGTCGACGGCAAGCCCGTGCGGGTCCACGTGGCCGACGCGGGGAATCCGCACGCCGTCCTCTTCGGGACATTCGCCCGTGCCGACGTCGAGCGCCTCGGCCCCCGCATCGCCACGCACCCCGCGTTCCCGCGCGGCACGAACGTCGGCTTCGCGCACGTATCGGGCGACGCCGTCGACCTCGTCGTCTGGGAGCGCGGCGTCGGGATCACGCTCGCGTGCGGCACCGGCGCCTGCGCCACCGCCGCGGTCGCGTGCGCCGACGGCCTGCTCCCGCGCGACGCGTCGATCGCCGTGCATTTGCCCGGAGGCCGCCTCGACGTCACCGTCCACGCGCGCAGCGCGGCCGAGCGAGGGGGGGGCCAGCGCGTCACGATGCGCGGGCCCGCGCGCCGCGTCTTTTCCGGCACCATTGCGCGTCCGGCCGCGGAGGGGTAAGCGTGTGCGGCTTTCATGGCGCCCATCGCAGAGCGCGACGACGACACGGTCGCCCCTCCTCCGCCTGACCCCGGGCTCAAGTACCGTCGGATCGTCCTCAAGCTGAGCGGTGAAGCGCTCTGCGCCGCCGAGGGGGGGTTCGGCATCGACGGGCCGATGATCCGCGCCACCGCGCAGGAGCTCTCCGAGGTCCACGCGCTCGGTGTCCAGATCGGAATCGTCGTCGGCGGTGGCAACATCTTCCGCGGCCTGAAGGGCGCGAGCGTCGGGATGGATCGCGCCCAGGGCGACTACATGGGAATGCTGGCGACGGTCATCAACGCCCTCGCCATGCAAGACGCGCTCGAGAAGGTCGGAGTCGCCACGCGCGTCATGACGGCGCTCGACCTGCGCCAGGTCGCCGAGCCGTACATTCGCCGCCGCGCCGTCCGCCACCTCGAGAAGGGGCGTGTCGTCATCTTCGCCGCCGGCACAGGCAACCCGTACTTCTCGACCGACACGGCGGCGGCGCTCCGCGCGATGGAGATTCACGCCGAGTGCCTGTGCAAGGCCACCAAGGTCGAGGGCATCTACGCCCGCGATCCGGTTCATTTCCCCGAGGCCGAGCTCTACCCGCGGATGACGTTCGACCGCTTTCTCGCCGACCGCATCGGCGTCATGGACTCCACCGCGGTGACGCTCTGTCGCGACAACTCCCTCCCGATCCGTGTCTTCAAGATGGCGACACGCGGCAACATCAAGCGCGTCGTTCTGGGCGATCCGATCGGCACGATCGTCGAGGGGTGAGCGGGTGCCTCGCGTCGCCCGCGGTGGCACGATCGCGCTCGCCGTCGGGCTGGCTTGTGCCGCATGCAAGACGGCGCCGGTCCCGCCCGCCGACGCGGGGGCAGTCCCGAGCACCGGGCTCACCCCCGAGCAGAGCGCGGACGTGCTGGCGCGCGTCGGCGACCGGACGATCACGCTCGGCGACTACGTGGCGGCGCTCCGCCACATGGATCAGTTCGACCGCCTCCGTTACGAGGCTCCCGAGCGGCGAAAAGAGCTCCTCGCCGAGATGATCGACGTCATGCTCCTCGCCGACGAGGCGCGCGCCCGCGGGTACGACAAGGACCCCCTCACCGAGCAGGAGATCCGCCAGGTCCTCCGCGACGCGTACCTCGAGAAGGCGCGCGAAGGAGCGCCGGCGCCGGCCGACATCCCCGCGGACGAGGTGCGCGAGGTTTACGACGCCCATCGCGCCGATTTCCACGACCCCGAGCGCCGTCGCGTATCGGCCATCGTCCTGTCGACGCGGACCGCGGCGACGGCCGCGCTCGATGCGGCGAAGGTCGCGACGCCGGCGCAGTGGGGCGAGCTCGTGCGCACGAAGTCGATCGACCGCTACGCGAGGACCGACGTGCCCGTCGATCTCGCCGGCGACCTCGGCTTCGTCAGCCCGCCGGGCGACGACCGCGGCGCGAACCCGCGTGTGCCGGAAGAGGTCCGCGCCGCGGTGTTCGAGATCGGGGCCGTCGGTGGGGTGCTGCCGCGGGTCGTCGAGTCGGCCGGGAAGCTCTACGTCGTCCGGTTCGCGAGCAAGGCGGACGCGCACGACCGCACGTTCGCCGACGCGGAGCGCTCCATCCGCGTGAAGCTCGCCCAGGAGAAGCTCCACGCCAGGCAGGACGCGCTCATCGAGCAGCTCCGCAAGCAGTACCCCGTCCAGATCGACGAGGCGGCCCTCGCCACCGTGGCAGTGGACGGACCGCCGCCGGACGCGGGAGCGGTCCAGTGAGCACGCATGCAGAGACCACCGCGCGGGAGCGCCTGCGCTCCGTCGACGGCGACTGGGAGGACTGGCGCTGGCAGCTTCGCCACGCCGTGGGGTCCGTCGACGACCTCGCGCGACAGATTCCGCTGACGCAGAGCGAGCTCGAGGGCGCCCGGCGCGCCGAGACGCAGGGGCTCCCGCTCCGGATCACGCCGTACTATCTTTCGCTCCTCGACCGGGCGGACCCCGCGTGCCCCATCCGGCGGCAGTGCGTGCCGGATGCGCGAGAGAGCGTCGAGGTCGCGGGGGACCTCGCGGATCCGCTCGGCGAGGTCGTCCACGAGGTCGCCCCGCACCTCGTGCAGAGATACCCCGACCGCGTGCTCGTCCTCGCGACCGATCGGTGCGCCGTGTATTGCCGTTTCTGCACTCGCTCGCGCATCGTCGGAGGTGGCGAGGGCGCCGTCTCGCTCGAGAGCCTCGCGCCGGCGCTCGCGTGGATCCGTGCGCATCCCGAGGTGCGCGACGTCATCGTGAGCGGGGGCGACCCGCTGGCGATGGCGACCGATCGCATCGAGCGTGTCGTGGCAGCGCTGCGGGCCATCGAGAGCGTCGAGACGATCCGCCTTGCGACCCGGGTGCCCGTCACGCTCCCGATGCGTGTCACGAGGGAGCTCCTCGACGCGTTGCGCCCCCACCACCCGCTCTGGGTCATGACCCACTTCAATCACGCGAAGGAGCTCACACGCGACGCCGTGGACGCATGCGCGCGCCTGGCCGACGCCGGCTTCCCGATCATGAACCAGACCGTCCTCCTCGCGGGCATCAACGACGACGAGGGCGCGCTCGAGCGCTTGTTCCGAGGGCTCGTCCGCGCACGCGTCCGGCCGTACTACCTCTTGCAGGCCGACCCCGTCCGCGGCACCGGGCACCTGCGCACGCCGCTCGAGCGCGGCGTCGCGATCATGGAAGCGCTGCAGGGCCGCCTCTCGGGGATCGCGTTGCCGAAGCTCGTCTGCGACACGCCGGGAGGTCTCGGGAAGATCCCGCTGGGTCCCGACTACGTGGTCGAGCGCCGCTCTGGCGAGACGACGTTGCGCACCTTTCGCGGCGATCTCGTCACATACGTCGACCCCCCGCGCGGAACTCGTTGACGGCGTCCCGCACCATTCAATACCTTCCAAGCTCAAGCTTGGCTCCCTATCGCCCGCGCCTGCTCGCGCTCTTGATCACGGCTTCGGTCGCGTCGGCGTCCGCGCCGGCGCTCGCGCAGGTGCCACCGCCCCCGCCCCCTCCGCCCGCCCCGGCGGCGCCCGCTCCGCCCCGTGCCCCCGTCAGCGCCCAGGCCGAGATCGCCGCAGGAGACAAGGCTGCGCGCACGAAGGACTGGGACGGCGCGCTGACGCACTACCAGGCGGCGCAGCAGGCCACTCCCAGCTGGCGTGCCCAGCTCGGCGTCGCGGACGCGCTTTACCAGCTCGGCCGCCTCGGGGAATCGTACGAGACGTACGACGACGCGCAGCGGACGTACGGGACGAAGTACGGGCCCGGCGAGAAGGGGCTCGTCGGGGCGCGATTGAAGGAGCTCACGACGAAGACGGGCTGGCTTTCGCTGCGCGTCGCCGACGCGGGGGCGGACGTGCAGGTCGACGGGAAGTCCGTCGGGACGTCGCCCGTGCCGGCGCTCATCCGCGTCGCCGTGGGCAGCCATGCGCTGAACGTCACGAAGGCCGGCTTCGCGCCGTTCGTCGGGCGCGCCGAGGTGACGCCGGACGGCAAGGCCGCCGTCGACGTCGTGCTCGCATCGCAGGCCACGCAGGGTCACGTGGTCGTCCGCACCTCCGCGGGCGACGCGCTGCGCGTGACGGTCGACGGCGTCGACGTCGGCGCGACCCCGTGGGAAGGGGACGTCCCGGCCGGTCCGCACCAGATCGGCGGCAAGGGCTCGCTGTCCGCGGTCTCGACGCAGGCGATCGACGTCGTGGCGGGCGCGCGAGTCTCGGTCGATCTCGCCGCGGCCTCGACGGCCGCCCACGTCCAGGTCCGCACGAACGACGGCAAGGGGCTCATCTACATCGACGGCACGATCAAGGGCGAGGGCGCCTTCGCCGGTGACGTGACCCCGGGGCAGCACACGATCGTCGTCTCGCGCGACGGATACGAGCGCTACGAGAAGGCGCTGACCCTCGCGCCGAACGAGACGTCGGCCGAGACCGTGACGCTGAAGCCGGTGGGCTCCGTGGGTCCGAGCGCCGCGAGCGCCGAGCGCAAGATCGAGGGCATCTACGGCGGGCTCGGCGCGGTGTCGCTCTTCGGCGTCGGCGGGATGGGTACCGACCTCGAGACCGGATGCAGGAACCTCGGCGCGACGTCGTGCGACACGGCCTCGCCGATCGGGGGTGGCCTGTTCGGCTACATGGGGTGGACGTGGGACCCCGTCGGCTTCGAGCTCATGCTGGGCGGCGAGGGGGACACCGTCAAGCAGACGGCACACTACACCGGCATCATGGCGTCGGGGAGCACGGTGCCGGCGTCGGTCCCCGCGCGTACCGAGGAGTTCACGTTCGTGCGCGGCGGCGGGATCGCCGCGGTGCGGGCGCGCGCGACGTTCCAGGGGAACTTGATCCGCGGGACGATCGCCGGCGGGCTGGGAGCATCGTACAAGGTGATGGCGATGCAGCGCACCGCCGCGACCACGGCGGAGCAGCCGCCGCTGTCGGCGCCGCCGTTCGTGCCGAGCCTCATCGCGTACGTCTCCCCGGCGCTCAGCTTCGAGGGGGCCATCCAGCTCCGGGCGTCGCCGACGCTGGCGATCTCGCTCGGTCTCGAGGTCTGGGCCGAGAACGCGAGCAGCGGGGGGACGAACACGACGGCGGGGGGGTCGCCCTCGCCGCTGGCCAGCGCAAACATGAGCGCGAACACCACCGCGACGCCGCAGTTCATCCCGAACCCGCCGTATCACCTGGCGACGGGGCCGCAGGTGATGATCGGGCCGTTCCTGGGGCTGCAGTTCGGGCCTTGAGTTAAGGTCACCAGGGTCAGCCTGAGCCTCGCTCCGCCTCGACTCGCTGCGCTCGCTCGGCCGCTCCTCCTCGAGCACCCCACCCGGGAGAGGCACAACCTTCGAGCTAGTGCGCCGTCGTCGAGATGCGCTTCAAGGTGCTGTCATCCTGAGCGACAGCGAAGGATCCCACCCGGACCGCGGTTCTGTGGGGTCCTTCGTCGCTTCGCTCCTCAGTGGGCCGGAGGTGTTCTACGATCGACGCATGGGGACCGCCCGATGGCTTGGGGTGATGGCTCTCCTGGGGTCGTTTGGCTGCGGCGGGAACACGGGTTCGACCGCGGGGGACGGAGGCGGGAGGGGGCAGGATGGCTCGGGGTCGGGGGATGCTCCGTCGTCGTCGGATGGCGCGGGGGCGGGGGATTCGGGGGGTGCCGACACGGGAGCCACCGACGCCGGCTGTGTGACGGGGATGGTGAGCTTCGAGATTCAGGCCGCCGCCGGCGCCACGATGGGCTATTGCCTCGGCGCACCCGGAGCCTGCTCGAGCAACTGGCTCAGCATCCGTCCGGCCGACGGTGGCGCGGAGCTCGGCATCGACATGCCCTGCGAGACGATGTGCAACGCCGCGTGCCAGCCGATCGCGTGCACGGACCAGTGTGCGGTCCCCTCGCGGCTCGGCGACGGAGGCGCGCAGACCACTTGGGACGGGACGGAGTTCTTTTCATCCACGTGCGGGGCCGGCATCCCGTGCGTGAATCAGGCTTGTGCGCCCGCGGGCAGCTACGTCGCAAGCTTCTGCGTCTACGCGGCGGCAGCGGACTCGGGCGCATTCGACTGCATGGGGTCCTCGACGCCGACGTGCACCGATGTGCCCTTTGCGTGGCCGCCGGCGGCTGGCAGCGGGCCGGTGCTCGGCGTCATCGGAGGAGCGCCGGGGGACGGAGGCTGAGAGCTCGGCCCGCCGCTGAACATAGAGCTCCGGGATCAATCGGCCGAAGCATCACCCGACGCGACGGTGCAAACGCCGGCGGCACATGTCTCCCCGGCGCCGCAGTTCTGACAGGGGGCGCCGCCGAAGCCGCACGCGGCAGGATTCGTGTCCCCCGGCTCGCACGTGGTCGATTCGCAGCAGCCGGGGCACGTGCCGGGGCCGCACGCGCCTGCCGTGCCGTCGGCACCGCTGAGGGACGCATCGGCGCCCGTCTGCCCGCCGATGCCCGAGTCCGCGCCGGTGCCGCCAGTCCCTCCCCTGCACAGCTTCGTGATGTTTACCGGCACCGCGGCCTCCGTGGTGGCGGCGCCGATCGTGAGCTGGCGGAGGTTGTCGCACGTCGTGCCGCAGATGCGAATGCGGCCGGGGGCTTCGTAGCTCCAGCCGTCCGGCGGCGTCGAGCTGTGCTGAGTCGCCGCCGTACAGTTCGTTACCGGGGGGACCTTGGTGATGCACCCCGTCGGTGACGCTGCCGACGACGTGCACCTGGGTAGGTTGGGAGGAGCGTCGGGAGGGCCGAATGTGACCTCGACGGCGTTTGCCGCAGTGCCCGACGGCACCTCGGGCGGAAGCTCGTACAGGCACGTGCCCAGCTCGGTCACGGATTGCAGGAAGGCTCCTACGTCACCCATGGCGCCGGCCGAGGTCGCCATCCCGCCGCTCAGGCTCGTCGCGTCCAGAGTCGTGACGGCCTGAGGCACGTCCGTGGCCGCCGTCTGGTAGAAGGTCAGGGGCTCCGGAGAGCCATCGTCGTTGCCAAGCACGACGAAATAAGTCTGCAGCCCGCTCGTCGTGAACGCGCTGAGCGCTTCCGCCTCGATGTCCTGAAGCGCCGTGCACTCGGCCGTGGCCGTCGCCGCATTGGGCGTGTCCAGGTTGCCGCACATGGCGGAAGCGCTGGGCGTAACGCTTGCTGGTGTCGAGGGACAATCCGCCGCCTCCGGCGGTGTGACGCCGGCCCCGGGCGTCGCCGGCGCGCGGTTCACGATGAACATGACGCCCGCGATGTTCGGGGCGGTGATCGCGGATGTCTGGAGGAAGCTCGAGACCTCCTGGTATGCCCCGACGCCGAGCATCGCGCCCTGCAGATCGAGCGGATACGGGTTGTAACACTGGGTTGTGCCCATGCAGTAAGGCTTGCCAATGGGGCAACCGTTCGTCATCTGGTCGGACCCTGTCACGCACGAGATGCCGTTGGTAGGAGCCGACTGCGTCCCCGCCTCCGACGCCGTCCAACTGTTCACCAGGCTCGCGATCTGCGGCTGCGCGATGGCCGCGAGGTCGAATGGCAGCCCCGGCGTCAGATACGACGACGACGTCGCGCTCGCCGTGCAGTCCGACTCGGCCGGGTCGTTCAGGAACTTGAAGGCCGCGAATGTCTGCTGGAACACGGGGTCGCTGAGCGACAGCGCGAGCGCCTGGGCCGAGCCGTTCGCGCCGTACGCGCCGTGCATGTAGACCGACTGGTCCATGACCAGGTACATCGCGCTCGGCGCGGGGCTCATCGGGATGGCCACGTTGCACAGCCCGTCGGTGGTCGGCCCGCCGTCCGGCAGCACGGCAGAGTTGTTCCGCTCCGCCGCGCAGATCGGCAGGAGCAGCTCCTTCGGCGGACAGAGCGACGCCATCTGCACGTCGCTGATCGTGTGGTACGTCCCGGGCTGCGTGGGCGGATTGAACGCGGCCTTGGCAAGCGTGCACAGCCCGGGCGCGAGCTTGATGAACGCGCCCTTCGAGTTGTACGTCGGCCCCGCGTCCACACCCGGGATCGCCGGGCCCGTCTCCGGCAGAGGACCCGCGTCGGCCGCGCTCAGAACGGTGTATCCCTCGATCGGATCCTCGTTGAGGATTTCTTCCTCACCCGCCGCGGCGAGCACCCGCTCCATCCCGCCGGCGGGGTTCGCCTGCAACGTGTAGTCCGTGTAGAAGATCTTCACGTTGACGCCCGATCCGGCGAGCGGGGCGTCCCAGCTCGGGAAGGCGTAGATGCAGCTCTCGGGATCCACGATGGTCCCCGGGACGACGTCCTGGAAGCACGTCGACGGCTTGAAGCAGATGCCCGTGCCGTCGAGGAGCGTGGGGTCGAAGTCGGCAAGCGTCGTCGAGTCGATGTTCGAGTCGAGGCAGAGGCCGCCCTTGCAGGCGAACGTGTCCCCCATCGCCTCGCAGGTCACGTCCTGGCACGAGTACGTGAGCGGCATCGGCAAGAAGAGGACCTTCTGGTCGACGAACTTCTGGATCGACCGGCGCATGATGCGCGCGCCCGTCTGCATCATGTCGTCCACGTTCGAGTCGAGGCAGTTCATGTAGTCGTTGCCCATGACGCCCGCGAGGTCGTAACCGCGGATCGTGATGGTCACGATCGTGTCCGGAGTCGTGTCCGGAATGACCCCGAGCGTGCTCGGAAGCTGGACGACGCCGCCGGTCGTGACGCTGTAGTTGTTGCAGAACGCCCTGACGCCGTTGGCCGAGACTTCGACCTGAACGGCGGCCAGGTCCTTCGGGACGACCATCTGCGACGAGACGCCGGGAAGGACCTCCGTCGCGCCCTTTCCCTTGCAGCCGGCGCCGCCCGCTGCCCCTACCGCCGCCACCGCCAGCGCACTCCACGCCAGCGTTTTCGCCCCGAGCCTGCGCATGCAATCGTCCTCTCTTCTACTTTATGAAGTGCCCGTTGCCCCTGAAGCTCGCTGGCGTGTACCCCGGCGGCAGCGAGCCGTTAACGATCGATCCGTTCGCCGGCTGGAAGATGAAGTACCCCGCCACGATGCCGCCCGTCACCACGAGGAGCGACCCGATGCCCCACGCCACCCAGTTCGTGACCACTTCCTTGTTGAGCGTGACGTTCACGTCGCGCGTCTGGTCGTCCGCGACGTTGACCTCGCTGGAGTACACCTGGAAGCCGGGCTTGCGCACGACGAGCTGGTGGCCGCCCGTCGTCGAGACGACGCCGTCCCACGTCCCCGATCCCACCGCGCGCTCGTCCAGCACGATCTCGGCGCCGTCGGGCGCGACGACGTGGAGGCGCCCCTGGTGGCGCTCGGCCGAGAGCGTGAGCACGAGGCTCACCGGCGTCTTGTAGACGACGTCGACCGTCTGACCGACCGTGACGTAGCCGGGCGATCGCGCTTCGACCGTGTGCCGCTCGGCGGTCAGCTCGCCCTTGAACGGGGCGGGGCCGACGTCCTTTCCGTCGATGTAGACCGTCGCGCTCGGCGCGCCGCCGACCGTGATGGCGACGAGCGCCGTCTTCGTCACCGGCTCGAGCTTGAACGTCACCGGCATGCGCTGGCCGGACGCGACGTCCACCGTCTGGATCGAGTCGATGAAGCCCTCCTTGGATAGCTTGACGGTGCGCTTGCCGACGTCGATGCGCACGGGGCCCGCGAACGGAGTCTTGCCGACGGCGATGTCGTCGATCGTCAGCGTCGCGTCCGGCTCGTTCGCGAGGACGTCGATGATCGTCACGAACTGCTGGACGATCGAGATCGACGACCGGATCTCCTGGACCTCGGCGGGGGTAAGCTCGGCCGCGCCCTCCTTCATCTCCTTCTCCCACGCGTCGACCGCGCGGGCGTAGTGCGTCAGGAGCTTCTCGGTGACGCCCACGTTGTAGAGGACGCGTGGGTCGTGCGACAGCTCATAGGCGCGCTGGAACTCGACGAGGGCGCCCTTGAAGTCGCTCGCACCGGCGAGCTGCTTCGCGGCGTCCCACGCCTTCCTCGCGGTCTCCGGGAGCTGCGCGCGCACGTCGATCGGGCGCGCCGGGCCGGGCTGGGCGAGCGCGACCCCGCTGGCAAGGATGGCGGCGAATGCAAAAGGGAACGACCGGGAGAGTCTCGTCATGCGCAATCTCGCGAGGGCAGAACGGGGGAACGGCTAGTGGAACTTCACGTCGCCGAGCTGCCTCGGCAGCGCCGGCGCGGCGGGAGTTGCCGCCTGCTGATTCACGACGGGACGCGGGGGTGTCTTCGCGGCGCTCGCCGACGCGGACGCGGAATCCGCGGCCGGGGTCAGCGTCGGGGCGGGCGCCGGCGCCAGGGTGGCTGCCGGCACCGTGGTCTGCGCGGACGGAGCGACGGAGCCGCCGAGGGCGGCGGGGCTCGGGGGCGCGGAAAGTGCGCCTCCCGCCGCCGCGCCGGTCGACGACGAGTGGCTCTTCACCGCAACGACGCCGGCCCCCCCGATGAGCAGCGCCACGGCCGCCGCCGCAACGTAGACGCCCACGCGGGGCTTCCCGGGCTGGGCCCCGGGGTGCGCCGACGGCGCCTCGCGGGTGACGCCCACGTCCGTGCGGGGCGGGACCGTCGCCGCGTTCGCCATGAACGTCTGCGCCGTCGCTTCCGCGCCGGTGGCCCGGACACCCGGGTTCGCCGGCGTGACCGCCAGGCCCGAGCCGGGCGCCTGGGACAACGAGCCGGCCGGCCTGACGCCGCGCATCCGTGCGATGATCGTGTGCGCGCGCTCGTCCCCGTACGGCGCCAGCGCCTCCGCCATGTCGAGCGCCGATGCGAAGCGGTCCGGCAGCTCGCGTGTGAGCGCCCGGTGGACTGCCGCCGCCAGCCCGTCCGGCAGGTCGGGGCGGAACGACTTGATGGGCTCGGGGTCCGTCGTGAAGATCTTGAACAGGATCTCGGTGTACTCGCCCGATTCGGCCGTGTAAGGCGTGCGGGCGGTCAGCATCTCGTAGAGGATGGCCCCAACGGAGTAGAGGTCCGTCCGGTGATCGACGTCCCGCGGCGAGCGCGCTTGCTCCGGGGACATGTAAAGAGGCGTCCCGAGGGCGCTGTTCGTGCGCGTCAGGTGGGCGGCCGGAGCCTCGTCGGGCCCCTTCACCTTGCTGATGCCGAAGTCGACCAGCTTGATGAAGTCCGGGTCGCCGTCTTTCGTGATGACGAAGCAGTTCGACGGCTTCATGTCGCGGTGCACGATGCCGGCGGCGTGAGCCGTCTGCAGCGCCCGCAGGATCTGGAGCGTGAAGTTGACGGCCCTCGGGAATTGGAAGACGGGGCCCTCGCGCTCGAGGAGCTGCGCGAGGTCGCAGCCCTCGAGGTACTCCATGACGAGGTAGGGCGCGCCGCTGGCCATTCGGCCGACGTCGAAGATCTTCACGACGTGGTCGCTGTCGATCTGCGACGCCGCGACGCCCTCGTTCACGAAGCGCTCGACGGCGCCGGTCATCTGGAGGACCGCCGGGCTCATGAACTTCAGCGCCACCGGGGCCCGCCGGAGCAGGTGCGTCGCCTTCGCCACGGCGCCCATGCCGCCCTCGCCGAGCAGGCGTTCGATACGGTACTTGCCGTCGAGCACCTCGCCCGTCTGCGGATACGGACTCGGGGGAGCAAAGCTAGGCTGCATGGCGATGCGGGGCGAGCAGGACGCTGCTCGCCACCGTCCGGGAGGATAGCGAGGAAATCGAGGGCGGCCTAGCAGGAAGCCCGGCCGGAGAATGTTATACGGGACCCATGCCTACACCGCCGGTGACCCCCTCCGCGCTCGCAGGTCGGCTCGACGACATGAACGCCCGTGCCCTTGCCGGGGGGGGTGCGGAGCGTATCAAGAAACAACACGAGGGCGGAAAGCTCACGGCGCGCGAGCGGATCGATCTGCTCCTCGACCCCGGGAGTTTCATCGAGATAGGCCGCTTCGTCGTGCATCGGTGCGCCGAGTTCGGCATGGAGCAGCAGAAGGTCCTCGGTGACGGGGTCGTCACCGGGTACGGGCTCATCGACGGGCGCAAGGTGTTCGTCTTCGCCCAGGACTTCACCGTGTTCGGCGGGAGCCTCAGCGGCGCGTACGCCCAGAAGATCTGCAAGGTCATGGACCTGGCGATGAAGGTGGGAGCGCCCGTCGTCGGCCTGAACGACTCGGGCGGGGCGCGGATCCAGGAAGGGGTCGAGTCGCTGGCGGGATACGCAGACATCTTCCTCCGGAACACCCTCGCGAGCGGCGTCGTACCGCAGATAAGCTGCGTCCTCGGGCCCTGCGCGGGGGGAGCCGTGTACTCGCCTGCCATCACGGACTTCATCCTGATGGTCGAGGGGACGAGCTACATGTTCATCACCGGCCCCGACGTCATCAAGGCGGTCACCCACGA
>Ga0209415_10008799_pt1 | contig 17446 bp, 14 predicted proteins | sample PeaSoiSIISIP2007_FD_187696 | JGI IMG/M metagenome (GOLD analysis project Ga0209415, IMG submission 187696) | Peat soil microbial communities from Weissenstadt, Germany - SII-SIP-2007 (SPAdes) (version 2) | ecosystem: Environmental > Terrestrial > Soil > Wetlands > Peat | place: Germany... | reverse complement strand
ATGACAGATCTTTGAGGGTGCGGTGAATTGGTGACGTGCCATGTCATCCTGCAATACCAGAAAAAAGTCACAGGCTCTGAGCGAAGCGAAGGATCTATGCATTTCCGAATCAAGTGCACAAATCCCTCTCAACCTGACATTCCGAAATATGCCTACGGAACAAACCGCTAGAACCCTGACTTCCTCAGCATCGGCCTGAAAGGAATCATCACGACCGCCTGCAGCGCCACGGGATTGCCGTTCCGGGTGGCCGGGCGGAATCGCCAGCGGGAAAGCGCCATGCGGGCGTATTCGTCAAGACGGTCATCCCACTCCATTGAGCACCTGCACCTCACCCACCGATCCGTCACTCTGAATCACGGCGGAGAGTGTCACCGTACCCTGCACGTTGCGGCGCATCAGCTCCAGCGGATATCCCGGATCGACCGCCTGTGTGGCTACCGGAGCAACCAGGTCGCCCTGCTTCTCTTCCTCTTTCAGTTCAGCCTCTTTCAGTTCGACAAAGTGCATCACCCAGCTTCCGCCCGCGGAGTTCAGGTTGGGAACATTCAGCGTCATGGAATAGGACTTCCGCCCCGCGAAGACTTTGCGTTCGAGTTCGGTCTCATGGTTGGGGGACATCTCGGAAGCCGAGCGTCGCGGCAGTGAACTAACCCGCGGCGGAGTGGCGCTGGCAAGCAAGCGTGAAGCATCTGAGGGTTGCACTCCGCTCCCTCCGGCAGTACCCGCCACAGCGGAGGAGTTTTCTGACTTGGGACCGGCGCCGACAAAAAGTCCGGGCGGAACGCCGTTCGTGCTCTTGTCGGATCCCGCACTGTTTCCGCTGCCGTGGCCGACGGCGCCATTCGTGGCCGCATGTGGGTCCCCGGCAGGACTGTCCGGCGTTCCCGGAGCGCCAGGCTTTCCCTCGGGCGTTGCGGCGAAAGTGCCGCGGCGGTTGCCATTGGGAACTTCGACGGGCGTGCCCGCCACCACGGGATGAAGATTCAAAGCGATCAGGCGCCCATCCTGGTTCGACGAGCCTGTGCCCGAGAGCGAAGGCGGAGGCGGCACCACCGCTGGCTCTGGGTCATCCCGGCCGGCTTGCGACAGACTCGCCAGTGCGCGCTGCTCTCCGGCCGGTAACTGCGGCGCCGGATTCACCACCTGGGTGTGACCCATGTTGATATCGCTCAACCGGCGGCTGGAAGTAGCCTCCACATTCGGAGGCGGCTCCACAACCGCGGGCTGGGGAGCGCGGACGCTGCGTCTCGACTCGGCGGCATTCAGCTCCGGCGGCGGCGCGATCACGGATTCGCTCATGGCCGGGGCCGGATCCAGTTGGCTGCGACTCACCTCGGGAGCAGGCGCGATTACCGGCGTCGGCAGCGCGGGCAACTTCAGGTTCGCGGGCGGATCCGCCACCACTGCCCGCGGAATCGTTGGCGCAGGATGGGCCCAAGCCACAATGTTGGGCAGAGGCACGTCCTGATTCAACTTCACATTGGGAGGAGTGACGATGGTCTGCGTGCGATTATCCGCCTCCGGGGGCACGGAAATGATGGGTTGCGGAGCGTACTCCGGTTCGCCCTTCTTTGCAGGTTGGGCCTGGGCGACGCTGGTATCGAGTGGAGGCAGGTATTCAGAAGCCTGGTAATAGACCACGTCCGAGCTATGGAAGACGGGCCGGTCGGCGAGGTGTGAGGGTCTCGGCCAGAAATTCGCGAATGCCCACAGGGCCGCGATCACCGCGGCGTGATAAAACCCGGATTCGAGAAAGCGTCCCCACGGCAGCCGCCGCGTGACGAAGACATCCGGCCAAAACGCTCCCGGACGCGAGGACAACTTGAGCGGCGGTTGTCGCCGTGTCCAAACCAGATCGCTCAGGTTGCGGAGAAAGACCCGGTGCCAGGGCTCCAGCGCGACCAGCAATCGGGGCGGTGTGGCCACGAGTCTGGGCCTCGGTTTCAGCGCGGATTCGATACGCAGCGGACCCTGTTTCATACACACATCAAGACGGGGGCGGGGTTGAGTCAATTATAGCTGGGACGGGGCAGAGGATCACGTGAATTGCGTCTCAAAGTGATTCACTTCAAGCTAAGTTGCTGAATCTTGGTCCGCATCGCACCTGAGATGCAAAATGGCAGTCTGACCATCGCGTAGAATGCCGTTTAATTGCGTTTGCAGGCCCGTAGAGCGACGACCGAGTGCCTGGACGACGTTTGGGTCGTCCTGGCATACCGGAACTCGCCAGAGGCCATCTGAGAGGAAGATTATCTGTTAGCTATAGATAGGATTCCCGGATTGGGACAATGATCGGTCGGGCCGGGAGAACCGCCAAGGCAATACCACGGAACTGGCAGGTCTTTGCCGGCCTTTTGCCCATTTCCAGGTGGAACTCATCGCCAATGGCTGGCCTGTGCTCTAATACCGCTATGAAACCGATGACTGGGATGCCGGTGAACGCGAAATCGGCCGATCCTAAGGTAAGTGTCGAACTGGCGAAAAGACTGCCTCTGCTGTTCCTGATTTGCACGTCCATGCTGGCTGCGCAGAACGCTCCGCAGAATGCACCCGCCGCAGCGCCGGCCGAGGACTACTCCGGTATGTACAGCTTTCTGCAAGACGGAGAATTCGTACAGATCACGGTGGAAGATGAAGGGCGAGTCACGGGCTTCGTCTCGCGCTACGGCGACGCGGAGAGCGATCGCGGCGCCTTCCTCGATCAGTTCTTCAAGCGAGGCAAACTCGATGGAAAGAAACTTAGTTTCATGACGGAGACGGTGCACGGCGTGTGGTACGAGTTCAAGGGAACAGTGGAGCGCGGAGAGGGAAAAAATCCGCCCGACGAGGCTTACCACATTCTGAAGGGAACGCTGACCGAAAACCGCACCGACGCCGAAAAGAAGACTTCCTCGAAGTCGCGCGAAGTGACATTCAAATCGTTTCCCCAGGACATGGAGAGCGCTCCGCCGAAGCGGGATTAGGGCCTGTTCATAACTAAAGTCTTGTCATTCCGGGGAGCGGAGCGACGAGGAATCTGCAGTTTCCTTTGGATTGTGAAGAACTGCAAGTCCCTCGACTTCGCTCGGGATGACAACAGGAAAGGATTTTGTCCTACGCCACTTCGCGCTTTTTCTCCGGTTTCTCCTGGGGCGTGGCCGCGGGCAATTCCAGGCGAAGCGGGCGCGTGACGACCGTCCCGTTTTCCCAAACCACTTTGTGGGTTTCCGCGCAGTCTTCACAGAGCCAGAAGTGTTCGATCCTGGAGACGTGGCCCTGCCGGTTGCCGGAAGCGGCGGCGATATCAATATTGAAGATTCTGCCTTCGTGTAAATAACGAAAACGTGCAAAGCAGGTGGGATTCGCGCATTTGGAAAGCATGGGGGAAACTTTCCGGCGACAGCTCTCGCCCTCGCCCCTTCTGAATTATTAGGACAATTATAGGACTGATCGGCGCCGACAGGAATAGATACGGAGAAAGGCCGCCGGACAAGGCTTCCGCAATGAAGATCAGGGAGCGGGCGGCGCCGCGGCGGCGCGCGCCTGGGTTTTGGTCGCGCGCTCCTGTTCAATGCGCTGGATGGTTTGACGCAGCCACGCCTTCACCGCTTCCTCCATCTCGATCTGCACCCGCTGCCGCTCCATGGTGTACACGGTCTCACCTTCGGCGTTCAGCGGAATGTGGTGACAAGGAACCTCGTGATCGTGGGCGTCCGCCGGGACAAAATCAGTCAGCAAGCATTCATTGCAGGGATGCGGCCGGTCCGGATCATTGAAATTGATGCAGGAGAGTGAGTCCTGAAAAATCGAGGTCGGCTTCCACGGAGTGCGCACCGAGCGCCCATAGCCTCCCTGCTCAAGGAAATTGAGCTCAAACCTTAGGACCTGCAGAATATCGCGCTTGTCATCGGACATGGTTGCCTCCCCTGGCGGGTCAGCCTACCGGATGCCCACCTGGCATTGACAGCTATTGTCGTTTTTTGCTAACCCGCCCGCCGTGACCCACCTCACGGTGCTAAGTGACGTTGATCACAATGGGAGATCAGAAGTCCCGTGACCTTAGTCACATGCAGAAAGGACGTGCTGGGGCCTTTCATCTGCGCTGAATCGCAAGCGAAACATCCACCGCAACGGATTTCGGGCGCTAGGGTTTGGCGGCAATGTGGAAGGTCACTGGACATGGTGACGAAGTTCACATCCCGGACGTTCATTGATTGCTAGGCTGAAATCAGGAGACGAACCCATGGAAACGAAATACACCTATCACGCCAGCGCGCAGTTTCACCAGAACGACCGGAGTTTTGTGGAACACGAACACGGCGCTCCCCGCATCCTCCATTTCTCGGCTCCGCCCGAGTTTGGCGGCGAGCCCGGCTTTTGGACTCCGGAACATTTCCTGCTGGCGGCCGTAGCCAGCTGCTTCATAGCTACATTTCGAGCTGTAGCCGCCGCCTCGAAGTTGGATGTGCAGGGAATCGAAATCGGGGTCGAGGGCGTGCTCGAAAAAGAAGCTGGCGGCTTCCGCTTCACGAAAATGATTCTGCGGCCAGTGGCCATCGTTTTCGCGGAACAGGAGCGGGAGCGCACCCAGCGCCTGCTGGAAAAATCCGAGCGCCTCTGCCTGGTGACCCGCTCGCTCTCCAGCGCCATCGAGTTCGAGCCCAAGATCCTGGTGGAAAACCCGGTCGCAGTGTAGAGAGGCTGCGAAAGCGTCGGGTTTGGTGACGCGCACGGGCGCGAGGCTCTTTTTACCTTTTTTCCAAACGTTGTCGTCTTCAGCCGCTCCGCCTGTCATCTTGAGCGGAGCGAGGAATTCGCTGGCGAATCATCCCGCTTCGCTCGGGATGACCGGGTTGGGGAGGAAGCAGCAACAGCGTGACCGTCCGACTCCGCTTCATCCCCTTTCTTGGCGAAAAGGTATAATGTCAGAGCACCGAAACCACTGGAGGAAGTGAACTTATGGACCCGCGCGCAAGCGGCTTGTGGATGCGGCTGAAGGCCAACCGCCCGGCATACACCCTTACCATTCTGGCCACGTTGACGGTCGGCATCCTCATCGGTACTGTGATCTCGAACGGAGTCAAAGGCCAGGAGAGCAAGAAGGCATCGGACGCGACCCCCTTGACCATCCCCTCGCCGCAACAGCTCTCCAGCCAGTTCGCGCAGATTTCCAAGCAACTGGAGCCGACGGTAGTCAATATCAATACGGAATCGACGATCAAGAATCCGCACCGTCGCCGCGGAATGCCGGATCAGGGCGGCGGCGACGACCAGAATCCCTTCGACGACTTCTTCGACCATTTTTTTGGTGGTCAGCAGAACCAGGGTCCCATACGCGAGCGCTCTTTGGGCTCGGGTGTCATTGTCGATTCCAAGGGCTACATCGTTACCAATCGCCACGTGGTGGAGAAGGCAGATCGCATCCGCGTGAAGGTAGAGGATGACCCGCCGGGAGTCCTACATGACGCGAAGGTGATCGGCACCGACCAGGAAACCGATCTGGCCGTAATCAAGATTGACGCCGACAAGCCGCTGCCCATCGCCAAGCTGGGCAACTCGGAGAGCATGCAGGTAGGAGATTGGGTGCTGGCCGTGGGCAGTCCTTTTGGATTGTCAGAAACCGTAACCGCGGGCATCGTCTCTGCCAAGGGCCGGAACATTGTGCCGAACCGCCAATTCCAGTCGTTCATCCAGACGGACGCCGCCATCAATCCGGGCAATTCTGGCGGCCCGCTGGTGAATATGGCGGGCGAGGTGATCGGCATCAACACCGCCATTCTCACCGATACCAATGCTTATGCCGGCGTCGGTTTCGCTCTGCCCTCGAACACCGTGGTCACGGTTTACAACCAGCTGATCGGTCCCGAGCACCGGGTGCAGCGCGGCTCGATCGGCATCATCTTCAGCGCGCAGGAGAATCCTGCCATTGCGCGTGTGTATGGCACAGGCGCGGGAGGCGTGACGGTTTCCGATGTGACTGCCGGGAGCCCGGCTGAACAAGCGGGGCTCAAAGTCGGTGACACTATCATTTCGGTGGACGGCAAGGCGGTCAAGAACGGCGACGATCTGGTGTCCGATATCGCCAGCCGCAAGCCGGGGACGAAAGTGGTTCTCGGTTTCGTGCGCAACGGCAAGAAGCAGGACGCCACTGTTACGGTCACCGATCGAGCCAAACTGTTTGCCGCGCGGCTTGGGGAAGAAGATGAAGGCGGCGAGGACGCGACGCCCAAAGAGAGCAAAATGGGCCTGAGCGTACGCGCCATTACGCCCGACATCGCCGACCGGCTCGACATTCCCGCCAACAAGGGCGTGATTGTGCAGGACGTCAAGCCGGGATCTTTCGCGGACGACACCGGCTTGACCCGTGGCGACGTTATCCTCGAGATCAACAAGCAGCCGGTGAACTCGGAGGACGATTACAAACGCGTCACCTCCTCTCTCAGGAGCGGACAGGATGTGGTGTTCCTGGTGCGCCAGAGAGGCGCGGGCCGCCAGGACGGCACCATCTTCATGGCCGGTACACTTCCGTAATCTTACGTACACCTACCATAGAGACTGGCACTGAGTACCTCAATCGGGGATCATTACTCAGTGCCGGCTCTTGTTATGAGGTGATGTTTTGCGGTCTTCTTTGCGCTCTTGCACGGAAAGGCTTTCGGTGACAGGCTGCGTCGTGCTCGTGGCGGCGATGTTGGCGCACGCCCGGCCGAGCCAGTCCGCGAACCAGCCGGTCCCAGCCAAGGCTCCGGCGGTTGCGGCGCACAAGAGCTCCGGCAAGCATAAGAAATCGCGCAAAGCCAACTGGCGGACTCGCGGGCAGAAGAAGATTGATCCCAAGCGCGCCCACGAGATTCAGGAGGCCCTGGTTCGCGAGCATTATCTGAACGGAAAAGCTTCCGGCGTCTGGGACGACGCCACGCAGCAGGCGATGCAACGCTATCAGGCTGACCACGGCTGGCAGTCGAAAACCACTCCCGATGCGCGGGCGCTGATCCAACTGGGACTCGGCCCCGACCATGAACATCTGCTCAATCCCGAAAGTGCAATGACTTCCCAGCCGGAAGCCGCGCACGCCTCTGCCTCGACCCCCGCGACACCGGACAATTCTTCCGGCCCTAAACAACCGCAGAGATAGGGAACCGGGGCCCCTAATGAAAAATTGCATACCATTGTGACGCGATTCCGTAAGTACGTTGTCATTTCGAGCGTCCGTTTTTGGCGCGAGGAATCTGCATCTTGGCAACCCTGAGCAACCGCAGATTCCTGGCTACGCTCGGAATGACAATTTGGTGAAAGAGTCACAACAGCCTGGGAACTATCCCTTCCGGACCGGCTCCGGGAAATAAGGCAGCGGCTGTCCGCTTACAATGGCGCGAGGATTGTCATCCACCAGCGCTCGCGCGACGTCCTCTCCGCAAAGTTCTGCAGCTGCGGCGCGAGCCGAGGAAAGAACCGGGGGACGATTCTTGGTGTCATGCGCGTCGCTGGCGAGCACGTGGACGGCATCCCGTTTGAGCAGCCACTGGGCGGTGCGCCGCGCCGGCTCTCCCCAGCGTCCAGTCAGCGCGGACCCGGTGACCTGTACCGCGCAACCGAGGTCCACCCATTGCAGAATCCGCTGCGCGGTGCGCTGCAGAATCGGATTGCGCTCGGGATGGGTAATGACCGGAGTGATGCCCTTTTCCTGCAGTCGGGTGAAGTGCTCTTCGATCTGCACCGGAACACTGTAATTGCTCAACTCCACCAGCAAGTACCGGCTGCCCTCGATCAAATAACGCTCCGGAACGGCCATCACGTCCTGAAGATTTTCGTAGGAGAGATGGAAATCGCAGCCCAGGCTCAGGCGGGGAACGTCACCGATCCTTTGCCGCAAGTAATCCAGCAGCTTGGTGAGATACTCGCGGTCGTAGGGATAGCGGTCGTTGGCGTGCGGGGTGGCCACGATGTGCTCGATGCCGTCGGCCACCGCCATGCGGCACATTTCTTCCGCCACGTCCCACGACTTGGGACCGTCGTCTACTTCGGCCAGGATGTGGCAGTGAATATCGACCATGCCGGGAAAGCGAAACCTCTCAGCTTTGAGTATATCCGCTCGTTGTGCTCCCGAGCGTAGCGAGGGATTTGCAGTCCTCAAGATCTTAGAACACTGCAGATTCCTCGTCGCCTCGCTCCCCGGAAGGACAATACGGTGGGTTGCAGCAGAGGATTTAAGCAGCTTCGCGGGCAAAGACCAAGCAGTGGGGTGAGGAGGCTGTCCCGACGAAACCTGGGCCGCACTGCAGGCTGTGCTGGAAAATAGGTGGTGTAACGGCCTGCCTTGGGAAAACTAGTCCCCGACCTGGTGTCCGCTGTATAGTGGAGGCCACCTCGACCAGTCCTGTCGAGGAGGAGGGAGAATTGTGACAACTTCACCGCAACGTCAGCAATGGCTCTCGGAACTGCATCTTTGGTTAACGACTTCGGCCTTGTTGTTGGTACTCGGTCTAACGCCGGGAGTAACTCAAGTGCAGGCACAGACCCTCACCACAATTTATAGCTTTACGGGCGGGACGGACGGAGGCGGTCCTGACGCAGGGGTCATCCCGGACAGATTAGGCAACCTCTATGGAACTACCTACAATGGCGGCACCTACGACAGGGGCGTTGTGTTCAAGATCGACTCCGCTGGGAATGAGACCGTGCTGCACAGCTTCGCAGGCGGGACGACGGACGGCTGCGTTTCCACCGCAGGCCTGTTCCGGGACGAATCTGGTAACCTCTATGGCACCACGTCGGACTGTGGCACTTCCGGGTACGGAACGGTGTTCAAGGTGGGCAAGGATGGGCATGAGACCGTGCTGTACAGCTTTCAGGGCGGCTCGGATGGTATGTACCCCTATGGGGGGGTGATCAGAGATAGATATGGAAATCTCTACGGCACCACCATCTTTGGGGGTTCTTCCGGGGGCTACGGGACGGTGTTCAGAACAAGCAAGAATGGTAAGGAGACTCTACTGCACAGTTTCGCATACACGGATGGTGCGTATCCCCAGTATGGAAAGCTGGTTATGGACAAGGCGGGGAACCTATATGGTCTTACATCGGAGGGAGGGTCATATCTTAATGGGGTGGTGTACAGGCTGAGTAAGCAGGGACAGTTCACTGTGCTGTTTGGCTTTGGTTACGACTGCAACGGTTCTGATCCTCAGGGCAAACCATGGGTGGACAACCTAGGGAACGTATATGGCACAACCCGTGACTACAGTTGTGGTTACGGTACGGTGTGGAAGGTGACCAAAACGGGTACCGAGACCACCCTGCACACCTTTGATGGGTCGGACGGCGCATGGCCGCTTGCAGGCGTGGATCGGGACTCGAAAGGAAACCTGTATGGCGACACAACGGACGGCGGCGCTTACGGCTATGGAACAGTGTACCAGTTAAGCCCGAGTGGCACTTTGACCCTCTTGCACACTTTCTCGGGTAAGGATGGCGAATATCCCGACGGTGGCCTAGTGCTGAACGCAAACGGGAGCCTGTACGGCACCGCTAACGAAGGGGGCAGGTATGGCTACGGTACGGTGTGGGTGCTCAGTCCCTAGTCAGGCGCCAAATTGGGCAAGGTGGAAAAAGGCGACCCGTCAAGTATCGTGGGAGCCAATCAGGAAAGTGCGGTCCTCATCCTCGTCCCAATGCTAGACTCGGAATGGCATGCGGACCGACCTCCTGCCGTTGTGCGACAAGCATTACCGGACCATGGAGCCTTGCATCGCTCCGTTCAGCGCCGATTATTCCATTGATTTTTTTCGCTGCAGCGATAAGTTTTGTGGACGCTGTTTCGGCGAGCGGTTGGGATATGTGACGCCCAAAAGGAGGGAAGCGCCGGAGTTCTCCACCAGCCAGCCGCGCTGCGAGAAACACGGCCGGCCCCTGTTCATCACCAGCCTTGACCGGCAACGCAACACTGTGCGGTATGCCTGTCCCGAGCCCGGGTGCCAGGAGAGCCTGGTGAAAGGACAGGCCGGATCCGGCAGTGGCTCAGTGTAACAAGGAAGCGGGCCGAACGCGCGATTATGCCGTCGCAAAAGACGCGACCCTTCGCGCGGCTCGCCCAGATCGCTCACTGCGCAAAGAACGCTTGTTCGGGATGACAAACTGAGCCACCACTCCGGATCACTTGTTTAAGAGTTTTTCGGAGTAACTCTTGTCGTAAAAGGTCGTGCTTCTCTGCACGTATTCCAGGATGCGATGCATGGTGCTCCGGTCTTCCCGGTTCAGTTCCTTGAACTGCACCGCAACCCCAGATCCGGGATCGATTCTGGCCACATAGCCCTCGGCCTGAAGCTGGCCATCGTCAATGGAGAAAATCAGCTTGAGCGCCGAACCAGGAACCAGGATAACGCTGGTTTCGACGTAGCAGCCGCCCAGGCTGAGATCGGTCAAGGTGCCAAAGATCGGCGCGGCGTTGCCCTCAGAATGCAATTCGATGGTGACCCGGCAATTCATGCGGGCGTGCTGCCGGCGATTCTTCCGCGAAGGTTGCTGCTGCTTTTCCAGATACATGCGGCGGTCGGCTTCCGCCAGAAGTTCTTCCGCATCGGTGCCATCTTCAGGAAACCTGGCTTGTCCTACGCTCAGCGAAAGAATGTCTTCAGCGCAAACTTCGACCCCGGCCTGCTTGGCGAGATCTCGTAGCTGGTCCCCTTTCTTGACGGCGGCCTCTGCCGGTAGGCCCGGAGCTACAACCACAAATTCGTCTCCGCCCATGCGAGCCACGTAGTCGTACTCTCGGCAAGTCTCTTTCAACGCCTGTGCGAACAGGCGCAATACCCGGTTGCCTTCCAAGTGTCCGAAGCGGTCGTTGATTTGCTTGAAGCCATCCATGTCACAGACCATGACGACCAACGGAGAAGTGTCGCGCTTGCAGCGGGCCAACTCGCGGTCCAGTTGCAGGAAGAGCGACCGGGCATTCGGCAGGCCGGTAAGATAGTCGGTGGTAGCGGAGTTTTCGGCCTGTTGATATTTCAGCGCGTTCTCAATCGCCAGCGCCATCTTGGAGCTGATCGCCAGAAGAATGCGCAGGTGATCGGAGGTGAATGCGTCCCGCTCCCCGCGATATAGAGCGAGGACGCCGATCACGCCATTCAAGCCTTCCAGCGGGATGGCCAACGCCGAGCGCAGGGTGCTGAACTTCGTTGGATCGTTCAGGTATCCCGGTTCCACGGAGGGATTGCCGTTGATAATCGGCTTTTTGTTGTGGGCCACCCATCCGGAAAGTCCCTGACCCATGGGAATGCGCAGCGAAGAGAACAGGCGGAAGTTGTCGCCGTTCACATATTCCGGGATCAACTCGTTGTTGCGCTGGACATAAATTGCGATGGCGTCATACGGCACCAGCGATCTGAGTTTCAGCGAGAACACGGAAAGAGTCTCACCCAAACTGAGCGAGGCGCCCAGGTCCTGGCTCAACTCAAACAAGGTCTGCGCTTCCTGGCGGGCCGCGGCAATGGACGAGAGGAAAGTAGTTTCCCGGCCGGGCGTGTCTTTTGCGACAGCGTCTTCGAATCCGGCCGCAGGCGCCAGACCGCGCTCGATCTTGACCTCGGTGGAAAGCTGCGAGTTCGCCTCTTTGCCAAACTGCGCCAATGCCATCTTTTCGAGATGGTGGTAGCGTTTCTTGAGAATGTCGACCACCCGCGGATCGAAGGACTTTCCCGATTCCGCCTGCAAGCGTTGCATCACATCATCAAGGGGCAAAGCGCGCCGGTACTGGCGGTCGGAGGCCAGAGCATCCAGATAATCGACGGCCGAGAGGATGCGCGCGCCAATTGGAATCTCGGTTCCGTGCAGGCCTAATGGGTAACCTGACCCGTCCCACTTCTCATGATGCGCCCGCACGATCGGCACCACCGGATAGGGAAAACGCACGCGCTCCAGAATCTCCGCCCCAACCACCGGATGAATCTTCATCTTTTCGAATTCTTCCGGCGTCAGCCGGCCGGGTTTGGAGATGATGTGCTCGGGAACAGCGAGCTTGCCAATGTCGTGCAGCAGAGCCGCAGCGTGCAGGGCTTCCATCTCATCGCGGGTCATGCCCAGTTCCCTGGCCACCTCGACGGCGTAAACCCGGACGCGCTGCAAGTGGTCATGGGTGGTCTGATCCTTGGCTTCGATAGCCAGCGCCAGCGCCTCGATGGTGCGCAGGTGCAGGTGCGCCATCTCCTCGACATGTCGCTTTTCATCTTCCAGCTTGCCCAGGTACAGCCGGTAGGAGCGGTAGATCAGGTAGATGATGGGCACCAGAAGAAGCGAGGTCTCCCAGTAGAAGGTGTGGTTAAACCAGCCAATCATGGCGGCAATCCCGGCGCCCACCAGGTAGTAGGGGAAGGACCAGAAATAACACTCCACCATGATCTTCTTGAGGGGTTTCCCCTCGGTCAGCGAGATGACCGTGGCAATCGAACCGCTATTAGCTACGAAATAAACGGTGGCCGCTAGCCCCAACAGCAATGGCCTGCTGCCAACCAGGAGATCAAGGAGCTCGTTGTGATACGCGGCGTACGCTAGAGCGGTGGAGAAAGCGCTGGCGCAGATGTTGAACGTGATTTGGATGGCGCTGGGCCGATCCCGGTACACGCACTGCACCAGAATGGCCGTACAGCCCAGAGCCAAAGTTTCGGCGAAGCTCAGCTCCAGGATGCCGAGCAGGATAAACAGGAAATTCACCGACATGGTTCCGGTGATCCCGGGCAGATTCACCTTGAGCCGTGACGCCAGAATCGCGATACCCAGGTAGCAGATGAATTCGGCGATGTTTTTGCTGGTCTGGTGGATAGCGCCGTAGAGGAGCACACCTGTACCTACGACCACAACCAGGCCAATAAACACTTTGGCGCCCAGCGTCAGGTCTCTCCACGACTGTGATCGGCCAGCCATTGTTTTCGGCACACCGGTCCCACTTCCGCAGGACGGATTGTCTAAGAAATAGCAGCTAATGTGTTTAGGAACAATGATTTACAGAGTTTACGGGAAACTTCGGTAACCGCTGGTAAGGGGACTGGAAAGAGCCGGGGAGAGAGAAACTTAGCGCCTGTGGGCACTTGCCGGCGAACGAGGCGCTTTCGTGCTATGAGGTTTGCCGCCGGTCCGGTTGGAAATTGTCTTCCAGTAGCCCTCCGGACTGCGGAATCAAGACTGCAACGCATCACAAACAGGGCGTTTAGCGGCTATGCGCACGGCGATTTTGCGACAACCGTCAGCTCTCTTGTTTCGACCTACAGAGCGATTGTTGATGCTCGCAAAGGGCAAAAAGCAATGGCTGACAGCTAATGGGTGGTCGCTGCGGCCTGCTTCACGCGCCAAGCTGGAATCGCCGACGCACCCCGCGCCAAGTGGCCAAGGCTGGCGGGTTGGACAGCCGCCACATCCGCGCCTTTCGTTTTGCCTGCGACAATCGCCTTGTTCGCGATGGTCTCGTAAGCATAGCCCGTCACGACAGCATCGACGTTGTAACCTGCCTGGCCGTAGGGGAATTGAACGTTGAATCGAGCCCAGCCGAAGTGGACCTTGCCTTTGATAAGAAATTCGACGCCTACATAGCGATCTTCGACTCCCTTGCCGCCGTTAGCCCACTGGCCCCAATAATTCGGGCCGCCGCCGGATTGCGTCTGAACGCCGCCCATTCCTATCCTGTTCCTATTGTTGAACCGCGCCTTCGGGCCAATGCGGGCTCCCGCATTCAGGGCAGAAACGGAGAAGGTGTTTCCAACGACACGGTTTCCCTGTCCCGGGTAGACCACAAGACTGGCGTAAGAGCTCTGCGTGTCGGACTCATGGCTTCCATACTTCTGGTTCGCGCGGAATCTAAGATCATTGGTTCCGTCGTGGTTAAGATCGATATAGAAGTCCTGATCGATGGGCAGCTTGTGGTGCGCATGAGTATAGACAATTTTGGCTTGGGCCGGCTGAACTGATGCCAGCAGTCCCACTCCGGCAGCAGTCGCACCGAGTGCGTAGACGTTGAGGTGATGAAGCAGCGGTTCAGAAAGATGGACGCTCTTGCGCGGCCGAGATTGGTTCATGGCGACCCCTCGAAGAGAAGCGATTATCCTCCCGCTTCGCTCATCAGTCAATGTGCAAGAAACCGCATGTGCAAGAAACTGCAGTTAATCCCGACGCTCCCTAAGCTGCACAGGGAATTCCCGGATCGATCATAAAATACTCGCCCGCATGTACCAATGAGAGTGGATCGAGACGTGAACTTCGTGATAACTTTTCCCGCCAAGTCACAAAGACTCAATCCGCGAGGTATTTTATGCGGCCCGCTAGAATTCTACTCGTCCTCTCTGCCGTTCTACTTGCTTCCAGCCTGTACGCGCAGGGTCAGTCTTGCAGCGGAATGGGCTTGGGGCGCGAGGCAAATCTCAACGGTTTCATTCCTTTTCCCGCCGATAACGCCTGGAATCAGAACATCTCCGGCGCGCAAGTCGATCCGAACTCGGACGCGATCATCAACTTCATCGGCGGCAATACTCCCCTGCATCCAGACTTCGGCGCGGGCCTATACAACGGTTCGTCCATGGGGATTCCGTACATCGTGGTCCGTGGATCACCGTTTGTGAAGATCAAGTTCACAGCCTATGGCGGCGAAAGCGATCCTGGTCCGATGCCGGTCCCCAGGAACGCCCAGGTCGAGGGCTTTCCTCATTCCGGTAATGGCGACCGGCACGTGTTGGTGCTGGATCGCGACAACTGCTGGCTGTACGAGCTGTACCATTCCTATCGTGGAAAAAACGGCAGCTGGAAGGCGGATTCCGCGGCGGTTTGGGACTTGCTCAATGATGAACAGCGTCCCTACACCTGGACTTCCGCGGACGCGGCGGGCTTGCCCATTTTTCCAGGCTTGGCACGCTACGATGAGGTGGCCGGCGGCCAGATCCAGCACGCCCTGCGCTTCACCTTGCAGTACAGCCAGCAAGCTTTCACCCCGCCCGCATCGCACTGGGCCCCCAACTCCAACAATTCTCTTGCCGCGCCCATGGGCATGCGCCTGCGGTTGAAAGCCGGCTACGACATTTCTTCGTTCCCACCGCAGGCCAAGGTAATCCTGACCGCTTTGAAGCAGTACGGAATGATCATGGCCGACAACGGCAGTTCGATGTACATCACCGGCAACCCGGACCAAGGCTGGGACAACAATGATTTGGGCGCTCTCAAACAGGTGCCGGCGTCGGCATTTGAAGTGATTTTGATGGACCCGATTTACACTCCCAGCAACTTGCCTCACGGTAAGGCTCCTGTAATCAGCAGCTTCTCCGCGAATCCAACCAAAATTTCTAAGGGGCAATCCTCCACTTTGAGTTGGAGCGTTACCGGTGCTTCGTATTTCGTCATATCGCCGCAGGTGGGCGCAATACGGGGCAACAGCGTGGTGGTGTACCCGCAGAAGACTACGACGTATACCCTTTACGCGACCAATCAGTACAAACGGTCCAGAGCAAAAGTGACGGTAACCGTTCAGTAATGCCAAGGCCTAAGCCCAGTCTTGCCCGGGTCAAAGCGGTCCAATTGCGGCGCGGGTCGCGGCTTACGGCATTTGTTCACATGCACCTTTTCCACATTGACATACGCAAGAGGTCGGGCTCAGAATCGTTAACCATTGTGCCCGTGGGCGTCTAGTCGTTCTGAATGGTGAGGAAGTTCTGCAGTTCAGTTGCGCCGCCACCAAACTAAGTCTGAGGAGATTGATCGCAATGAAGAAGCTTTTGTCACACTGGTTTCAACTCATAGGGGTTACCTTGTTGGCGTGCTGTAGCTTGGCCGGCATGGCCTTTGCCGAGGACAATAACTCCGCAATGAGATTGAGCAAAGAAACGCCGCGAGGGGTGTTCGTGGTACTGCAGCCACACCTGCATCCGGGCGAGCGCCACCGCCAGAGACAGAAACCACCACAGACTCCGTTGCCAACCTGGAATGGTTCGTTTAACTACAATGGAACCAACTACCCGTACAACATGGTGGGCACAAACCCCTCTACCAACAGCTCGACCACGGTCGCGGCTTACGTGATCCCCATCAAGATCGTGGTCACGCGCCGGAGGACAAAGGACACCTTTGACCCGTCGCATGTCCTCGCGAACGGGAAGACGGTGACCAACAACACCGTGACCTCGCCGATCTTCGATTCCACCACCAAATACGATCAGGGCGGAACGAATGTGGGCACTACGCAGTACATTGACGCTTTCCAGCGCGCCAACTTCTGGGGCACGGTCGAGAACAACCAGAACTACCATCTGCTGCTGGGCGGGCCGACGGTGCTGGCGGAACAGACGCTGAATGTTCCGTCGTTTTATGGAACCGTGGGATCGCCATTCGGGCACACGGCGGGCGAGGTGGACATCAATTATTTTGACGCGCAACTGCAGAGCATCATCAGCAAGTTTAGCCAGATTCAGCCGAACACTTTCCCCATCTTTCTCGCCTATGATGTTTACCTGACTCAGGGCGGACAATGCTGCATCGGCGGCTACCACAGCTCGGAAGGCAGCCTGAACAACCCGCAAGCCTACGCGTATTTCACATACGTGGATCACCCGGGCGACTTCGCCCAGGACGTGTCGGCATTGTCGCATGAAGCGGGCGAGTGGGCGGACGATCCGCTGGTGGTGAACACCAATGGCAATAACACACCGTGCGGCATCCTGGAAGTAGGAGATCCCGAGGAAGGCTTTGCCAACTACGGGGCTTTTCACTATATCCTGAACGGGTTCACCTACAACCTGCAGGATCTGGCGACTCTGCCTTATTTCGGAGCGCCGACGAACACGTCCGTAAACGGGTGGTTGAGCTTCCAGGGCAATTCGTCGCTTTCCGTTTGCTCCAACGGCCCGTAGAGCACCGTCCCGCAAGGTCGTTGCATAAGTCGAAATTGTCACCCTGTCTCTGGCGACGTGTGCCCGTGCGGGTTTCAGCATTGACGTTGGCTCGCTACCTCCGAGCCTTGGTCTGTTCATCGCAACCAATCTACTCGTTGCGACGAGCCAACGTCGTTATGCAATCAAGCGCGCGTTCTTTGCCAAGCGAGGGCTCTGGGCGAGCCCCGCGAAGCGACGCGTACTATGCGACGCAAGAAGCGCGCGCTTGGCTCGCCTCCGTATCAAACTGAGCCACTACCCACGGGCATTGAAGCCTTGCGGGGAGTTCGTGTTACACTCATTTCGGCGCAAAGATTCCTGGGTTGCCTCGGGTCTTGAAAGAAACGCGCTTGCAAGTCCTCCGCCAATGACGCTGGTCGTGATGCGATGGCGGGGAGCGGCAGGCTATCGGGACCGGATCAGAAGTGAAAAATCGACCGCTACTTGCTATCGTTTTCCCTTACTCGCTGCATAACTCTCCGCAAGTGAAGGCCGGGCGCGTAGCTCAATTGGCAGAGCAACTGACTCTTAATCAGTAGGTTGTAGGTTCGATTCCTACCGCGCTCACC
>Ga0209415_10008798_pt1 | contig 17447 bp, 15 predicted proteins | sample PeaSoiSIISIP2007_FD_187696 | JGI IMG/M metagenome (GOLD analysis project Ga0209415, IMG submission 187696) | Peat soil microbial communities from Weissenstadt, Germany - SII-SIP-2007 (SPAdes) (version 2) | ecosystem: Environmental > Terrestrial > Soil > Wetlands > Peat | place: Germany... | reverse complement strand
GCGGGAACGCCGTCCTTGATCAGCTCGGCCTTGACCGCGGTGGCGCGGCGGATCGACAGGCCCATGTTGTACTGCGGCGTGCCGGAGGTGTCGGTGTAGCCGTTCACCTCGATCCGCGTGTACTGCACGTGGGTCGAGTTGTCCGCCGCTTCCTTGATGATCTGGCGGGCGCGGTCGGTCAAAGTTGCCTTATCCCAATCGAAGAACACCAGGTAGGAGCGGGCAGGCTGCACCATCGGCGCCGGCGCGGCGACCGGGGCCGGCGGAGGCGGCGGCACCTGGCCGAAGTTGTAGCGGAAGCCGACCAGGAACATGTTGTCGTAGGTCGGCCCGAACTGCACGTTTCCGTGGCCTGAGGCCGAGCCCTGGTTGGTGCTTGCGGTATAGGTCGCGGCAACCGAGCGGTTGCCCGACGTGCCAAGGAAGCGATATTCCGCGGTAATCGCCAGGCCAGGGGCTGACGTGATCGGGAAGGCCACGCCGGCGATCGCTTGATAGGCGAACACCGCCATCCAGTCGGTAGCGGTCATCACGGAGAGGCCAGCAGCGGGTACGGTCGCCCCGACAATGGGGTTAGATATGTACGGACCGGTGAAGGTTGCGGTGTTAGAGGCGTGGAAGCCGCTCATGTTAACCCACTGCACGCCAACGCCGGCACCGATATAAGGCTGCACCGCGGGCGTGAGTCCGACGAAGTCGTACAGGACATTCGCCATAAAGCCGGCTTTCTCTTCCGTGCCGCCGCCGTTAAGGCCGCCAAGGGCAATTTGGGGGTGCCCGGCCAAGCGGGCCCCGGTGAAGTCGGTGAGGCCGTTGCTGTGGTTATTGAGGTAATCACCCTCGCCCTCGAGCCGGAATCCGTTGCCGAAGCCCCATCCGACGCTCAGTTGGCTGGCAAAGCCGACATCGAACTGGGCTTTACCGCTCGTCGACACCCCCCCGAAGCTACCTGTACCGAGGGACAAGTTCTTGATGTCCTCGTTCGGGTGGATATCCGCCCCGGCACCGAGGCTCATGTACCAGCCATTGACCGGCTGGGCATTCGCTACGACCGGCAGTGCCCCTATGCAGGCCGCCAGGAGTGCGCCCCGAAATTTCATTGTCATTCTCCTCGTCCGATGCTGTCCAAAAGCCCCAGGGGCAGCAGTTACCCAACAACGGCCCTTTCGCACCTAAAACCTAGCGCCAAAACAAGCCGTTGGGGAGGGGGTAATTTCGGGTTTTCACGCGCCTGTTGCTGTTCGGCCACAGGTCTGGGCGCCGCCGCCACAGCCCGATGGCGCCACAGTGGCGGAAGAGAGCAGGAGTCGAACCTGCCCGGAGCCGCTTGGCAGCCCCAACCGGGTTTGAAGTCCGGCCGGCCCACCGGGACCGCTTCTCCTCCGCGCGCAGTATTGACCGGTTAGCCATGCGCGGGAAGCTGTGCCAGGAAGACCGGTTCCTCGTCCGGTTCCAGGCAGCGGCAATCCAGCCAGAGCCGCCCGGTGGCGATGCGTCCGATCACCGGGCGCGGCAAGGCGCGTAGCGTCACTGCCAGACTTTCCAAGGCGTTGCCGCCGATTGTCAGCGCTGCCGATGGCAGCAGGTCCACCGGCAGCGCGCCCGACCCGATCTGGCTGCGGCAGGGCTCCACCGCCACCGGCCGGTCAGGAAAGGCGTCGCGCAGCCGCGGCAGCAGGCGGTCGGCGGTGGCACGGATTTCTGTGTCCGGCCGGGTCAGCAGCCGCAGCACGGGCAGCCGGTCCCGCAGCCGATCGGGGTCCAGATACAAGCGCAGTACATGCTCCAGCGCCGCCAGCCGCGCTTTGTCCAGCCGCAGCGCCCGTTTCATCGGGTTGGCATTAATGCGCTTTATTAACTCCGCGTGACCGACGACCAGCCCGGCCTGCGGTCCGCCCAGCAGCTTGTCGCCCGAGAACGTGACGAGGTCGGCCCCGGCCGCGAGCGATTCGTGTGGGGTGGGCTCGTGCGGCAGGCCCCAGGCGGCCAGATCGACCAGGCTGCCGCTGCCCAGGTCCTCGACCAGTGGCAGCCCGGCGGCGTGAGCGATCCCGGCGAGTTCCGCGGTGGCCACGACGGCGGTGAAGCCGGCGATGGCGTAGTTGGACGGATGCACGCGCATCAGCAGCGCGGTCTCCGGCCCGATCGCCGCCTGGTAATCGCGCGCGTGGGTGCGGTTGGTGGTGCCGACCTCGCGCAGTACGGCGCCGGCGCGGGCCATGATGTCGGGGATGCGGAAGGCGCCGCCGATTTCGATTAATTCCCCGCGCGAAACCGGGACCTGCCTGCCCAGGGCGAAGGTGTTCAGCACCAGCAGTACGGCGGCGGCGTTGTTGTTGACCACCGTGGCGGCCTCGGCACCAGTGATCCGGCACAGCAGCGGGGCGACGTGGTCGTCGCGCTCGCCACGGCGGCCGGTGGCCAGGTCGAACTCCAGCGTGGTGGCCGAGCGTAACGCCTCGGCCGCGGCAGCGGCTGCTTCCGGCGGCAGCGGCGCGCGGCCGAGATTGGTGTGCAGGACCGTGCCGGTCAGGTTGAACACCGGGCGCTGGCTGGCGGTGAACTGCCGGGCCAGCGTATCGGCGGCTTCGTCCAGGAGGGTGGTGGCGGATGCGGGAAAGGCGCGGGCGGCGCGGCGGGCCGCCAGCGTGGCGCGCAACGCGGCGTTGGTGGCGTGGCGGCCGAAGCGCTCCAGCAGCACGGCCGCCTCCGGCGAGCGCAGCAGGGCGTCGAGCGACGGCAGCGGGCTGGGATTGGCCGGGGCTTGCATGGGCGCGCATCGTAGGGCGGGGCCGGGGCCGGGGCGACACAAACCTCTCCCGCGCTTCGCGGGAGAGGTCGGGACGCGTGAGCGGCGAGGGCGAGGGTGCCGCGTGCCGACCCGATCGCCCTCACCCTCGGTGCTTCGCACCTTCGACCTCTCCCGCCAGGCGGGCGAGGTGTACCTTGGCCAGCATCCGGAGAGGCACCCAATGACCACCTTGATCGAAATTCCCACGCTCCGCACGCCGCGCCTGGTGTTGCGAGCCTTCCGCGCGGCGGACCTCGACGGGCTGGCGGCGATGAATGCCGACGCGGAGGTGCGACACTTCCTCTACGCGGGACGCGCCCTGACACGAGAGGAGTGCTGGATGCAAATGGCCTGGGCCGTCGGCCAATGGGGGCTGCGCGGCTACGGGTTTTTCGCGGTCGAGGCGGACGGAATTTTCGCCGGTCGGATCGGCGTGCTGCACCCGCTGGACTGGCCGGAACCCGAACTGGCCTACGCGCTAGATGCGCCGTTCCGCGGTCGAGGTCTGGCGACCGAGGCGGTGGCGGCGGTGCGCGACTGGGCCTTCGCTCGGTTCGGCTTCACGCGGATGGCGAGTTTCATCCTGCCGGCGAACGCGCGCTCTGCCGGCGTGGCCACGCGGCTGGGCGCGGTGAAGGAAGGCACGATCGCGTTGCGCGGGTTCACCGCGGACTGGTGGGTGCACCGGCCTGCGGGCGCCGGGGTAGAGGTGTAGCGGGCATGCCGCCAGCACCTTGCGAGAGCCGGGCGGCATTGCCAGACTGCCCCCACTGAACGTCAAACAACTGCGGAAGGTCGCGTCGACATTCCGCGCGCGACAGCGGGGGGAAAATCCAATGAAGTTTCTCAGCGATGAAGTGATCAGCGGGCTGCTTCCGGCGGAAATCTCGTCGTTTGCCTCGCCGGTACCGACGCAGATCGTTTCGAGCGACGAGTACCTGCCAGTGCCGCAGACCGCGAAGCAACGCGAGGTTGAAGCGCGGCTGACGGAACTGGGCGACCGGTTGGCCCGGCGCCAGGGCCTGTCGCGCCGACGATTTTTCCAGACCGCCGCGGGCATGGCGGCGTCGTTCGTTGCGCTCAACCAGGTGTTCGGACATCTGTTCGACGCCACCGAGGCCGAGGCCGCGACGCCGGAACTGGCCGCCGCCCGCGCCGATGCCCTCTCGGGCCAGATGGTGATCGACGGGCACACGCATTTCCTGCGCGACGACACCAGGCTGATGGGCTTCGTCAAGGCGCGCGAAGCGGTCGGTCAATTTGGCTGGAACAAGGAGCTCAGCGGCAAGGACCAGACCATCGACGATCTGAAATACGGCAATTACGTCAAGGAGATCTTCATGGACAGCGACACCAAGGTGGCGCTGTTGTCGAATTCTCCGTCCGATGTGCCGGAGGATTGGTTCATCCCGCAGGACCAGGTGTTCAAGACGCGCGAGATGGTCAACAAGCAGGCCGGCACGCGTCGCATGCTGGCGCATTTTACCATCACGCCGGGGCAGCCGGGCTGGCTGGACAAGGTGGACGTGGCGATCGAGCGCTATAAGCCGGATTCGTGGAAGGGCTACACCGTCGGTGACAACACGCACAAGGAACTCGCCGCGCATCCATGGCACGCGGATGACGAAAAGCTGATGTATCCGTTCTACGAACGGATCGCGAAGACGGGCATTCGCAATGTCTGCATCCACAAGGGTCTGTTCGCGCCGGCGATCGAGGAGAAGTTTCCGCGGCTGCGGCCCTATGCCGATGTCAGCGATATCGGTCGCGCCGCCAAGGATTGGCCGCAACTGAATTTCCTTGTTTATCACTCGGCGTATCGCTGGGTGGGCGGCAATCCGGCCGATGGCATGGCGGAGTTCGACAAGACCGGGCGCAGTTCATGGACCAGCGACCTCGCCGAGATTCCGGAAAAATACGGGGTGTCGAATGTCTATGGTGATCTCGGCCAGTTGTTTGCCTGGACGAGTGTTGCCGAGCCACGTCTGGCGGCGGCGTTGATGGGCACGCTGATCAAGGGGCTGGGTGCCGATCGGGTGGTGTGGGGGACCGACGCGGTGTGGACCGGCGCACCGCAATGGCAGATCGAGGGGCTGCGCCGGCTGGAAATCCCCGAGGACATGCAGAAAAAGTACGGGTTAAAGCCGCTTGGGCCGGCCGACGGTCCGGTGAAGACCGCGGTGTTCAGCGGCAACTCGGCGCGGCTGTATGGGCTTGGGCAGCATGCCGAACTGGTGCGGCACGATCGATTCGCGGCGATGAAGGCGGATTATCAGCAGAATGGCCCGGGCCGCAGCAACCTGCGCTACGGCTACGTCAACAAGCCGGCTTGAGACGCGCATCGGCGTTTCGCACCGGCGATTTGTGTGCGGTTCGATCTGTCGCGGCGGGCGCTGCTGGCCGCTTTGGCCGTCGGCGGCTCGTGCGAGGCCACGGCGCAGGCGCCACCGAAGCTGTCGCAAGCCGCGGCGCAATATCAGAACCATCCGCGCGGTGGCCTGAGCTGCGTCGGCTGCACGTTCTTCCGTCGGCCGCGATCCTGTCAGGTGGTAGACGGCGAAATCAGTCCGAATGGTTGGTGCCGACTATTCGATCTGCCGGATTGATAGACTGTCATTGCGAGATGCGCGGTATTTTCCCCTCCCGCTTGTGGGAGGGGCCAGGCGAGGGTTCAACGAGGCGCACGCTTCACCCTCCCCGGACCCGTCTTGCAAGCGGGAGGGGAGAATACCGCACACCTCACAATGACAGCTCAAGCCGCTGGCGCCAGATGCAACGGTTGCTGCAGCACGCGATCCTGTGCTCGGAACCACAGCCGGATGGTGATGCGCGGTGACCTCTCGCTGCCGTCCTCGGCCTGCAATTGGATCAGGTGCGAATCGTTGTTGTCAAAGCGGAAATCCCCCGCCGCATCCGTCCGAGTGCGCGCCTTCTCTACCTGCGTGACGAAATCATGCGTGAACAGGATCACCGTGGCACCACCGATCGGATGCCCCGCCGCATCCACCACGCGGCCTTGCAGCAATCCGTGCGCATGCAGCGTCACGTAGACGTTCCACGCCGCCACCGTCGCCGCGATGACCATCGGCACGACCACAAACCTGCTCCGCAGCACGCGCTGCCATCTCATCCCTTGGTCGCTCCCGTGGTCAGCCCGCGCATAAAAGCCGACTGCGCCATGAGGAACACCAGCAGCCCCGGCGCCAGCACCATGACGACGAATGCATACAGCGCGGCGGTGGTGTCCTCCATGTAGGACAGGAACCGCGCCAACCCCAGCGGCAGGGTCTGCATGTCCTGCGACCTTGTTATGATCAGCGGCCACAGAAAATTGTTCCATGACCAGATGAACGACAGCACCACGTTGGTGGCGATCGCCGGCGTCGACAGCGGCAGCATGACGCGCAGCAGGATGCGCAGCTCGCCCAGCCCGTCGATCCGCGCCGCATCGATCAGCGAGCGCGGCACTGCATCGAAGCTCGCCTTGAAGATGAAAATGCAGACGATGGTGGAGAGCAGCGGCAGCGCCAGCCCGAGATACGAATTCAACAGGCCCAGATGGGCGGTGATCAGATAGGCAGGGATGATCGTCGCCTGGAACGGGATCAGCGTGCAGGACAGCAGCAGCACGATCATCGAGCGCCGGCCCATGAACGGCAACGTCAGCGCATAGCCGGCGATGGCATTCAGCACCAGATTCCCTGCCACCGCGATCAGCGAAACGATGATGCTGTTCAGCAGATAGCGAGGGAAGGGAATCAAGTACCAGACATCAACGAAGTTGAAGAGATTGGACCGCACTGGCCACAGATGCGGCGGATAGTCATAGATGTTCTCACCGGTCATCGAGGCCTTCGCCACCCAGTAGAATGGGGCCAGCATGACGACCGAAATCGCTATCAGGGTGGCGTGCCGCAGCCACAACACGCGTCGGGCCCGGCCGGTCATTCGATCGCCCCTGCATTGCCGCCGACCGCGCGATGCGCGATCCAGGTCAGCAGCAACAGCATAGCGAACTGCGCGACGGTCAGGGCGGCGGCATAGTCGAACCTCGTCTCGCCGAACGCCTGCTTGTAGATGTAGGTGATCAGCAGTTCGGTCGCATGGCCGGGGCCGCCGTTCGTCATCACGTAGATCAGGTCGAACGCGGAAAACGAGTTGAGGATGCCGATCACCAGGCAAAGGAACAATGCGGGCCGCAGCATCGGCAGGGTGATGCGGAAGAAGCGGGCCCAGGCCGGCGCGCCATCCACACGCGCGGCTTCGTAGAGGTGCGGCTGGATGTTCTGCAACCCGGAGAGCAGTACGATCATGAAGAACCCGAGCACCTGCCAGGTGTTGGCGACAATGGTACTCGGCAATGCCCAGGCGAAGGAATCAAGGAATGCGATCGGCTGTTGGATGATCCCAACCTGTCGCAGCACGTAATTGATCAGCCCGCCATGCTCGTTGTACATCAGGTGCCAGATGATCGCGACGGCAACGGTCATCAGCGGGTAGGACAGGAAGACAATCGTGCGATAGACGCCGGCGCCTTTCAGGTCGCTGTTGACCAGCAGCGCGACGCCCAGCGCCAGCGCGATGGCGATTGGTTGCGAGCCCAGGAAAATGAGCGTGTTCCACAACGCGGTCCAGAACACATCGTCGTCATGCAGCATCTCGCTGTAATTGTCCCAGCCGGCCCAGGTGGCCGGGCGCAGCGGCGACCAGTATTCGAATGACAGCACGACGTTCCAGGCCAGCGGTAGGATGCGATAGACGACGAAGATCAGCAGCGAAGGCGCGAGGAAACAGGCGACCACCGCCGCCTGTCGCATGCGACGGGAGCTATGAATCATGGCGACTGTCTGCTCCCCAGGCCGTCACACCCGGCCCTCGCCCCGCCCTCACGCCCGCCTCAACTCCCGCGTCACCTTTCTGCTCGCCTCATCCAGCGCGGTTTTGGCGTCCTTGCGTCCGAGCAGGGCGTTCTGCAGTTCGGGGTAGAACGCGTCCTTGATGCGGCTGTCGTTCGGCAGCGGCCAGTTGCCGCATAGCTTGTCGGTGTATTCGACCTGCGTCTGCAGCACCGCATAAGCCAGCGGCTCGTCCCTCCGCACCCGTGCCATCAACACGTCGTCCACCTCGGTGTAGGCGGTAAGGATACGCCGGCTGTCCGCCATCTGCTGCGCCTGTTTCTTCGCTGTGCAGAATTCGATAAAGTCCCAAGCCAGGTCCGGATTTTTCGAGCCCTTGGAAATCGCGTAGCCGTGCAGCGACGGCACCGACCAGTTGCCCGGCAGCTCGCCGATGCCGAGGGTGTCCTGGTTGATCCAGGCTCCCTGTCCCTTCAGGAAGAAATACGCGGAGGAGTGCGCATTCAGCATGCCCACCTTGCCGGACGCGACGGCACCGAGCGGCTCGATCCAGCGGCCGGTCCAGGAGATCTTGTTGATCGCGGTTCCCGCTGTGGCTTTGGCATAGCGTTGGGTCACCTCAATCATCTGCGGTGTATTGAACGCCACCTGCTTGAGGTCCGGCGTCAGCAGTTCAATGCCGTTCATGCGGAACAGCGCCCAGTAGAGCCAATCGAAGTTCAGCGTCAGAAACCCGGTCTGGTCCTCGCCGCCCGCGCCGATCTTCGACGCATGCTCCACCAGTTCGTCGAAACTGCCGGCCGGCCCTGCGAGCCCGGCCTTCTGGAACAACGGCTTGTTGTAGAACAGCAGGGTCTTCGCGACGTAGAACGGCAGCAGCCACTGCTTGCCCTCCCATACCCAGTTCTTCAGGTAGTCGGCATTGAACCGCGCCTTTACGTCGGGACGCGCAGCGAGATACGGCGTCAGGTCCAGCAATGCTCCCTGTGCGGCGTATTCGATGCCGAGGCCGCCTTGCAGATCGACGACGTCGGGCGGCGTGCCGGCAACAAGCTGCGTCTGATAAAACGGCGGCACGTCCGGTCCCTTTTTGTCGAGCCACTCGATCTCCACACCGGGATGCGACTTGCTGAATTCGGCGAACCAGACCTTGAACATCTCCGCCTGGTCGATGATGTTCCAACTCAGGAACGACAACTTCTTGCTGGTCTGCGCGATGGCCGGCCGCGCCAATGCCGCCGCAGCGGTGCCCGCCAGGAATGTGCGTCGCTTCATAGGATCCCTCCCTTGTGCCGCTTCTTACAAGCGCCGTCCGCTGGCGCGGTCGAACAGATGCAGACGCGCTGGATCGAGCGTCAGCGTCAATGCCTCGCCGGCCCGTCGCACGCTGCGCGGCGGCAGGCGGGCGGCAATTTCGGTATCCGCGACCAGCAGCGTGACCAGCGTGTCGGCGCCCAGCGGCTCGACGGTCAGCGCCGCGCCGCGCAGGAAGGCGCCCGGCGGCGTGGTGCCCGGCGGCACCCAGCCAAGCTCCTCCGGCCGCACGCCGCAAAGGACATCGTGCGTGCCGTCCCACGATTCGTCATGCGCGCCGCCGCGCAACGCATCCCGCGCGCCGTCGCCGGACACCGGCAGCACCGCGCCGTCCTCCAGCGTTACCTGGCCGCGTTCCAGCCGCGCCGGCAGCAGGTTCATCGCCGGTGCCCCGATGAAGCCGGCGACGAAAGCCGAAGCCGGCGTCTCATACACTTCCTCGGGCGTCCCAATCTGCTCGATTCGCCCATGGTTCAATATGACGATACGGTCGGCCAGCGTCATCGCCTCCACCTGATCGTGCGTCACGTAGATTGTCGTCGTCGGCACCGCGAGTCGCAGCTTGCGCAACTCGGTGCGCATCTGCACGCGCAGCTTGGCATCAAGATTGGACAGTGGCTCATCGAACAGAAACAGCTTCGGGTCACGCACGATGGCGCGCCCCATGGCGACGCGCTGGCGTTGCCCCCCGGACAATTGCCGCGGCGTGCGATGCAGCAGCTTCTCGATCTCCAGCATACGCGCCACGTCCGCCACGCGGCTGCGGATCGCCGCGCGTTTCACATGACGGTAGCGCAGCGCGAACGCCATGTTGTCGGCCACCGTCATGTGTGGATACAGCGCATAGTCCTGGAACACCATGGCGATGTCGCGATCCTTGGGCTCGCGGTCGGTCACCACGGCGCCGTCGATGACGATGTCGCCGGAGGTCGGCTCCTCCAGGCCGGCGATCATGCGCAGGATCGTGCTCTTGCCGCAGCCGCTGGGACCGACCAGCACGACGAATTCATGCTCTGCCACGTCGAGGTCGATCCCGGGGATCACCTCCAGCGCACCGAAACTCTTACGCAGCTTGCGCAACGCCAACGTGGCCAACCTTGTCTCCTCCCCGCGCGGCCGCCTGCTATCCTGCCAGCAATTCCCGGATGTCGGGCAGATGCTCGCGCCCCCAGAACAATTCGCCGTCCAGCACGAAACTCGGCACCCCGAACACGCCCTGGGCTTCGGCCGCGCGGCTGATCGCCGCCACCTCGGCACGCCCCGTTTCGGCGTAGTCAGCAAAGCCGGCGCCGTCCGCCCCCGCTTCGGTCAACGCGGCGCTGATCACCGCCGCGTCCTCGATATCCAGGGCACGCTGCCAGAAGCGCTCGAACACCAGGTCGTGGTAGCGGCGGAACACTGCGTCGCCGGCGCGTTGCGCATACAGCATGCCCGCCGCGGCCAACGTCGAGTCCCAGATCTTCTGCGGGCCGCGGATCGTCAGCCCGCGTTTGCGCGCGGCACGGCGGCAATCCATATAGCTGTAGCGCACCCGCCGCCACTGATGCGCATTGCGATTCTGCTCTTGCACGTTGCCGTCCGCATCAACCCGCGCGGAACCGAGGAAGCTCGGGATGTCCAGAACATAAGGCAAAATCTGCAGCCGCGCCGGAAAGTCGCGTTCCAGCTCGTACGCCAGGTCCTTTGCCAGATAGGCATAAGGACTCTTGTAGTCGGTATAGACCGTGATGCTTCGAAGGTCGGACATGCTCGCAGCATGCACCACCGCGGCGAGGTCGGGAAGCCGGCTTTCGGCTCCATTCAGATCAATCGCGGCCGGTCACCCTCGGCGATGATCCGCCACAACACCCTGCTCTCGCTGCGGTCGTAATCGCCGTGCGCCCGGTGCATCGTCGCCCGATCGTCGATCACCAGCACGTCGCCCTTGCGCCAGACATGATGATAGACAATGTCCGGCCGGATCATTCGCTCCAGCAGATCGTTCATGTAGCTCTTGCTCGCTTCCGGCGTCATACCCTCGATGCACATCGCCTTGGTGATGTGGAAATACACCGCGCGCGAGCCATGCACGGGATGGGTGCGGACCATCGGATGCACAATCGGCTTGCCGAACTTCTCGCGGTCTTCCTCGCGCGTGTCGGTCTTTTCTTCATCGAGGCTGTTTACGGTGCGGAGCGTGTCAAGCCGCCGCCGCTCGTCCTCTGGCAGCGCGGCATAGGCAGCGCGCATGTTGGCAACGCTGGTGCCGCCGCCGGCCGACGGAATCTCGACCCCATACAGCAGCGTCGCCGCGGGAGGGCACTCGCGGTTGGTGTGATCGGTGTGCCACCGCTCGGCGGGGCGCTGGCCGTTGCGGTGCCAGACCAGCCCGATATCCGGGAAGTCCGGCATGTTGTGTTGCGAATAATGCTGTCGCATCGGCGGCCCGAAGGCCGCCGCGGCCGCGAGATACTGCGACGGTGTCAGGCTCTGATCGTGAAATACCAGGGCCAGATGCTCGGCCAACGCGTGCGACAGTGCCTCACGCGTGGCGGAGTCGAGCGGCTGCCTGAGATCGATGCCGGAGATCTCCGCACCGAGCGAGGGACGCAGCTTCGTCACCGCCAACGTTGTCATGGCGTTTCCTCCCATTGGCACACTGCATGATAGCGCCATGCCGGTGTGGCGTGAAATCAAGCAAGCGTTTAACACGGAGAAGTCCGAGAGCCACAGAGGGCCACGGAGCAGTACCGGATGCGTCGTGCCAGCGTGTCGGCTGCGTAAGCGGCATATAATACCCTACTCCGTGGCCCTCGATCTTCCTCCGTGTTAAAAGCGTGCTTTGCCGCGATCATCACAGTCATGACCCGACACGCCCAGTGGGACAATGCCGATGAACTATCGACGCATCTGGATCTTCGTCTTCCTGTTCACGCTGACCGCGATCAACTACGCCGACCGCGTCGCCCTCTCGGTCGCCGCAAAGCCGATCTCGACCGAGTTCGGCCTTTCCCCCGTCGCCATGGGCTATCTGCTGTCGTCCTTCCTGTGGATGTACGTGGTCTGCCTGATCCCGGTCGGCCTGCTGGTCGATCGTTTCGGCGGCAAGATCGTCAACGCTGCCGGCATCGCCTTGTGGTCGGCGGCGACCATGCTCACCGGATTGTCCCCCAGTTACTGGTTCATGGCGGCGACTCGCATCGTAATGGGCATCGGCGAGTCGACAAGTTGGCCCGCCTCCAACCGCATCATCCGCGAATGGTTCCCGGCGTCCGAGCGCGGCTTGGCCAATGCCATCTTCGGTGCCGGTTCTGCGGCAGGGCCGGCCATCGGCGCCGTGGCGATCGCCGCGGTGGTCAGCGCCTTCGGCTGGCGCGCGGGTTTCTTCGTTGCCGGCAGCCTGGGATTCATCTGGTTGTTCGCCTGGCTGCTGGTATTCGACAAGCCGGAACGAGTCCGCTGGCTGTCCCCAACCGAGCGCACCCACATTCTCGCCGAGCGCGACGGCACGCTCCACCCGGACCTGGCGGAAGGTCCGGCCGCCTCGCTGTGGCAATTGCTCGGGCGGCGCACGACCTGGGGGTTGTTTCTGACCCAGGGCTGCGAGGTGTTCGGCGGCTACATGCTGCTGACCTGGCTGCCGAGCTATCTGCAAACCGCCAAGGGTCTCAGCGTGCTGAATGCCGGCATGCTGACCGCCGTGCCGTTCGGCGTCGCCGCGGTCGCCGCCGTCTTGCTCGGCGGCCTCAGCGACAAGCTGCTGACGCATGACAGCCGCCTGGCCGGCAAGCGCCGCCTGCTGCTGGCGGCGATGCTGCTCAGCGACGCCGTTATCCTGCTGGTGCCGGTGCTCGATTCGCTGTGGGCGATCGTGGTGGTGCTCACCATCGCCCGCGCCGCCGGTGCCGCCGGCAGTGCCATGAATTTCGCCCTGGTGACCGATTTGGTGCACAACCGCGCCGATATCGGCAAGGTCACCAGCATCACCGTGCTCGGCGGCAATTCCTTCGGCATGCTCGGGCCGATCGTCACCGGCTACGTCGTCGCGCTGACCGGCAGCTTCAACGGCAGCTTCATGCTGATGGGCATCCTCGCGCTGTGCGGCGCCGCGGCGACGCTGACCATGACGCGGCGGCCGATCGAGGCGGCCTCGCCCCGCCACGTCGTTGTAGCGCCGGCATAAATTGCGGCGGCGTCTACAGCCGCAGGAACCCGACGATTCGCTCTGCCTCGGAAACAATCGGCTCGGCGATCGCCGCGGCACGCGCGGCGCCGTCGCGCAGCACCGCATCGATCTGCGCCGGATCGGCCAGCAGCCGCGTCGTTTCCGCAGCGATCGGGCGCAGCTTTTCGATGAGCAGGGCGGAGAGCGCTTCCTTGAAGGCGCCGAAACCCTTGCCGCCGTGCTCGCGCAGCACCCCGGCGTGGTCGGTGTCGGCCATCGCCGCGTAGATGCCCACCAGGTTACGCGCCTCCGGCCGCTTCTCCAGGCCGGCGGGCTCCAACGGCAACGGCTCGGGATCGGTCTTGGCGCGGCGGATCTTCAGCGCGATCGTGTCAGGATCGTCGTTCAGGTTGATACGGCTCTGGTCCGACGGGTCGGACTTCGACATCTTCTTTGTTCCGTCGCGCAGGCTCATCACACGCGCGGCGGGACCCAGAATCAACGGTTCGATACGCGGGAAGAACTCCACCCCGTAGTCGTGGTTGAACTTCTGCGCGATGTCGTTGGCCAGCTCCAGGTGCTGCCGCTGGTCCTCGCCCACCGGTACCGCGGTCGCGCGATAGGCCAGGATGTCGGCCGCCATCAGGTTCGGATAGACATACAGCCCGGCCGAGGCGTTCTCGCGGTCCTTGCCGGCCTTGTCCTTGAACTGCGTCATGCGGTTGAGCCAGCCGATGCGCGCGACGCAATTGAAGATCCAGGCAAGCTGCACGTGCGCGCGCACCGTCGATTGCAGGAACAGGATGTGCTTGTGCGGATCGATGCCGAGGGCCAGCAGCATGGCCGCCATCTCGCGCGTCTGTCGGGTGAGTTCCCGCGGCTCCTGCCACTCGGTGATCCCGTGCAGATCCACCACGCAATAGATGCACTCATACGCGCGCTGCAGCGCCACCCAATTGCGCAGAGCGCCAAGATAGTTGCCGAGCGTGGCGATGCCGGAGGGCTGGATGCCGGAGAAGATGCGTTGCATGGCGGTGGTCAGCGATAAGTGGTCGGGGCGCGATGGATGGACGATCCAGCGCGGGTGCGCAAGGCATGGATGCCCCAGGCACGGGTGCCCCAGCCCCCCGCCGGTTGCCGGCGCAGCGCGAAACGCCTAGTCACCCGCCCGCACGATCTATGACCCCCCGGCCACGACCAGGAGCCCCCCATGGCGACCGAGCGCACGCTATCCATCATCAAGCCCGACGCCACGCGGCGCAACCTGACCGGCAAGATCAACGCCTGCCTGGAAGCCGCCGGCCTGCGCATCGTCGCCCAGAAGCGTCTGCTGCTCACCCAGGCCCAGGCCGAGGCCTTCTACGCCGTGCACAAGGAACGCCCGTTCTACCGTGGCCTGGTCGAGTTCATGACCTCCGGCCCCGTCGTGGCGCAGGTGCTCGAAGGCGACGACGCAGTGGCAAAGAATCGCGAGACGATGGGCGCCACCGACCCGAAAAAGGCCGCGCCCGGCACCATCCGCGCGCAGTTCGCCGAGAACATCGAGGCCAACTCCGTGCACGGCTCCGACAGCGCGGAAAACGCCGTCGCCGAGATCGGCTTCTTCTTCGCCGGCATCGAGATCACCGGCTAACCAGGAGCCCGCCCCGTGCAAGCACTCGCCCTCCTCGGACGCGTGCTGATGAGCGCCATCTTCCTGTGGGGCGGCTACCGCAAGCTGATGGCGCCGACCGCCACCATGGGGATGTTCACGCACTACCATCTGCCGTTGGTCGGTGCCGCCTACGCGCTCGCCGTGGTGGTGGAGCTGCTCGGCGGCGCCCTGGTGCTGGTCGGGTGGAAGATGCGGCTGGTCGCGCCGGTGATGGCCGCCTGGTGCATCGCCACGGCGCTGGTGGCGCACCTGCACCCGGACGACTCCATGCAGATGGTCCACTTCATGAAGAACCTCTGCATGGCCGGCGGGTTCCTGCAGCTTGCGGCGTTCGGCGCCGGCCGGTTCAGCGTGGACCGGCGGTAACGCCAGGCGCCCGAGAGAGCGACGTACCCTCACTGCCGCGCCATGGCGGGCGCAGGACCCCAGGCCAATTCAAGGCCCGTGCCGGCTGCTCCGAGCGCTCGCCAGGCGCGGAGGCGATATTGGCGATCGCGTCCCATCCGCCAACCCGGGCTGCCGCTGAGGCGAGGTTGGTGTCGCCGGTGGTCGCCAGGAGGAGCTGACGGAACCCAACTGTCAGGCCTGCCTCGCATAGGCGGCGATAGCGGCAGGCATGGACGTGTCCTTTGGGTTTAGTCCTTATTTGTTCTTATATACCGGTTGCGGTCGATTGGCTACGGCCTTTGCTAGCAGGTCAGTTTCAATGTCTGCAACGGGTGGAGGGCGGTCCGTCGAGGGTTGCCATTCTCCGATCGGACACGGGCTATGTCGCCTGTCTGCCTCCCGGCCGGCGCGCACCAATCAGGGGATTCCGCTGCCACGCTCGCAACGACGGGATAACTCTGAACCGCATCGCCAGCCGGATCAGACGATCCGGCTCGTCTTGCCCTCCCAGTAACGGTCGCGCAGGAGGCGCTTATATAGCTTGCCCGTCGGCAGGCGCGGCAGTTCCGCTTCGAAATCGATCGACCGTGGCACTTTCTGCCGGGCGAGGTGTTGACCGCAGAACGCGATCAGTTCCGCGGCGACCGCGGGGCCAGGGTCGATATCCGGCATGAGTTGGACCGCCGCCTTGACCTCTTCGCCAAGATCGTCGTTCGGCACGCCGAACACCGCGGCATCGGCGACCTTGGGATGCGTGATGAGCAGGTCCTCGCACTCCTGCGGGTAGATGTTCACGCCACCGGAGATGATCATGAAGGTGGTACGGTCGGTGAGATAGAGATAGCCGTCCGCGTCGACATAGCCGACGTCGCCGGCCGTCCCCATCGTGCCGTCGGCGGACAGCATCGCTGCCGTCCTCGCCTTGTCGTTAAAATACTCGAATGGCGACCCCAACCTGAACCAGATCGTACCGATTGTTCCGGCCGGCAGCGGGTTCATGTCGTAGTCGAGGATGTGCAATTCACCGAACAGGCTCCGGCCGACCGTGCCCTTGTGCGCAAGCCACTCGGCGCTGTCGCAGGCGGTGACTCCCATCCCCTCGGTCATTCCGTAATATTCATGAATGATCGGCCCCCACCAGTCGATCATCTGCTGCTTGACCTGCACGGGACAGGGTGCCGCGGCATGAATTGCGATTTCGAGCGAACGAAGATCGTAGCGCCGCCGTACTTCGTCCGGCAATTTGAGCAAGCGGGAGAACATTGTCGGCACCAGTTGGCTATGCGTCACTCGGTACTGTTCCACGAGCCGCAGGTAGTGTTCGGCGTCGAAGCGTTCCATGATGATGGCAGTGCCGCCCATGCGGATCGTGAGATTGACCCCGACATGCGGTGCCGCGTGATAAAGCGGCGCGGGCGACAAGTAGATCAGGCCTTCCCGGAACCGCCAGAGCTTCTGGAGAAAACTGTAGACCGGCAGCGCCTGTGACGGCGGTTGCTCTGGCAGGGGCCGCAGGATTCCCTTCGGTCGGCCGGTCGTGCCGGAAGAATAGAGCATGGCGTTGCCAAGCGACTCATCCCCGATCGGCGTGCTGGGATACGCCGCGGCCGCTTCGTCAAGATTGAGGACCCGGGCGCCATCACCCGGCCCGTCGGTGATCAGGCACAGCGCGACGTTCGGGCACTGCCGCAACGCGGCCAGCGCCACACCGCGCTTCGCCTGTGACGTGATGAGCAGCTTCGACTCGCTGTTGTTAAGAATGTAGGCGAGTTCGTCGGGCGTGAGGTATGAGTTCACGCAGGTGTAATAAAGGCCCGCGCGCTCGCCGGCGCCGCAGGTCTCGACGTAGCGCGCGTTGTTCTCCATGAAGATCGCGTAGTGGTCCAGACGGCGCAGCCCTCGCGCGCGCAGAAGATGGGCCAGCCGAGTGGTACGTGCCTCGAGTTCAGCATAGGTCACGACCTCGCCCGTGCCGGCCATGATCAGCGCCGGTTGCTCCGCTCGCGTGGTGGCATATGTGCCAGGATACATGTCCAATTCTTCCTGAGCGCGTTGGTGCCGCGGCCGGCACGTCAAGGTTCGGCGCGATATTTTGGCGGCCCGATACCTCACCTGTCCAGGAGACGAGCGCTTTCAGACAAAACTAGTGTCTCCCGTCATTGATTCTGCGGTCGATCGCTGAACCGCTCGCTCCGGTACATCGGCAGTGCTGGTGGGAACAGCCCCATCTTCCCGGGCCACCGCACCAATCAATCCCTCGGGCGAGCCTCGCCACCGGCGCGGCACGTGTGCGTATTTCTG
>Ga0209415_10008797_pt1 | contig 17448 bp, 16 predicted proteins | sample PeaSoiSIISIP2007_FD_187696 | JGI IMG/M metagenome (GOLD analysis project Ga0209415, IMG submission 187696) | Peat soil microbial communities from Weissenstadt, Germany - SII-SIP-2007 (SPAdes) (version 2) | ecosystem: Environmental > Terrestrial > Soil > Wetlands > Peat | place: Germany... | reverse complement strand
CGCGAAGGCCGAGCCGGCGTCCGCGTCCGCCGCTGCGGCCAAGCCGGCGACGCGGGCCAGGACGGCCGCGCGCAAGCCGGCCGGCGAGCAGGCGGCAAGCGCGAAGCCGGCGCCGGCCGCCCGCAGGCCCAGAGCGAAATCCACCTTGGCGGCGCCGGCTCAGCCGGACGCCGCCCCTGAGAAGGAGGACACCGATGGCTCATAAGAAGGGTCTCGGTTCGAGCCGCAACGGGCGCGACTCCAACGCGCAGCGGCTCGGCGTGAAGACCTTCGCCGGCCAGCAGGTGACCGGGGGCGAGATCATCGTGCGCCAGCGCGGGAGCCGGTTCAAGGCCGGCGAGGGTGTCGGCATGGGCAAGGACGACACGCTGTACGCGCGCGCCGCGGGCAAGGTGCGCTTCTCGGTCGGGCGGCGCGGTCGCGTCGTTTCGATCGATCCGCCGGAGTAGGCGCTCGCACTGCGCCGCGCCGGATCGGCAGGCGCGGCGCTCTCGTCAAGAATGGCCTGATGCTCTACGACAAGGCCCAGATCGAGGTCCAGGCCGGCGCCGGCGGCGGCGGCGCCAACAGCTTCCGCCGTGAGGCGCACGTCCCTCGCGGCGGGCCCGACGGCGGCGACGGCGGCTACGGGGGCGATGTGGCTGTGCTCTGCGATCCCTCGCTCCGCGACCTGCAGGCTTTTCGCAGGCGCCGGCGCCACCGGGCGCAGAGCGGCGGCGACGGCGGCGCGTCGCTGCGCCACGGCGCCGCGGGCGAGGCGCTGATCCTGGCGGTGCCGCCCGGCACGCAGGTGCGGACCGACCGGGGCGATCTGCACGACCTCGTGCGCGCCGGCCAGCGTGTGGTCGTCGCCCGCGGTGGATCGGGCGGCCGCGGCAACAAGCACTTCGCGACGGCGACCCGCCAGGCGCCGCGGTTCGCCGAGCGCGGGCTGCCCGGGGAGGAGGCGGTGCTCGAGCTGACCCTGAAGCTGCTCGCCGACGTCGGCCTCGTCGGGTTGCCGAACGCCGGCAAGTCCTCGCTGCTCTCGCGCCTGACGCGCGCGGCCCCGAAGATAGCCGACTACCCGTTCACGACGCTCGAGCCGGTGCTCGGGACGCTCGAGGGCTCCGACCGCCAGCTGATCGTGGCGGATATCCCCGGCCTGATCGAGGGCGCGAGCGAGGGAGCGGGCCTCGGCCACGACTTCCTCGCGCACATCGAACGCACGCAGCTGCTGGTGCATGTGCTCGACCTCGCGCCGCTCGACGGCAGCGACCCGGTCGCGAACCACGAGACGATCGAGCGCGAGCTGCGCCGCCACGATCCGCGTCTCGCCGCGCTGCCGCGGGTGCTGGCGCTCTCGAAGGCCGACCTGCTCGAGCCGGCCGCGGCGCAGGCGGCCGCCGGCGCCTGGCGCGATCGCCTCGGCGAGGAGATCCCGGTGATCGTCACCTCGAGCGCGACCCGAGCCGGACTCGAGGAGCTGGGGCGGGAGCTGCTGGCTCGCGTTCCGTCCGAGCCGCCGGCCGAGCTGACCGATGCTCCCGCGGAGCTGGCCGAGCACCTCACGTTCAGGCCGGCCGGCGGCCGGGGGTTCCGGATCGAGCGCGGCGACGACGGCGTCTACCGCGTGCTGGGCGACGGCATCGACCGCCTGCTGGCGCGCCACGACCTCGACAACGACGAGGCGCTCGCGCACGTCGAGTCCCGACTGCGTCAGATCGGCGTGATCCGCTCGCTGCAGGAGGCCGGCTACCGCGCGGGCGACGACGTCGAGATCGGCGGCGTCCTGTTCGATCTCGACGTCTAGCGGCGCGGAGACCCCACCGGCGGGTGCCGGTCGGATCGCCGCGCCGCGCCACGGCTACGCGGCCTCGCGCTCCAGCGCCGCCAGGCGCTCGCGCTCACGCAGCCGGAGCGGCTGCGCGGCCGCCTCGGCGGCTGGGGCCGTGCGACGGACGAGCGGGCGCAGCACGATCAGCGTCGTGATGATGCCGGCCGCGATCGAGCCCGCGCCGACCGCGAACGCCAGGTGGTACCCGCCGACCAGTGATGCGGCGAGCGAATGCCCCTGGGCCTCGAGCGCCCGCGAGTGGTTCGTGGCGATCGTGCCCAGCACCGCCAGCCCGAGCGCGCCGGAGACCTGTTGGGAGACGTTGACGATGCCCGAAGCCAGGCCGGCGTCCGCCGGCGGCACGTCGGCCATCGCGATCGTCAGCAGCGGTGTGAACGAGCTGCCGATCCCCAGGCCGATCGTGAGGTAGGCGAGGAAGATCGTCGGGAAGAAGCTCGTCTGCGGGCCCGTGCTCACGAGCAGGGCGAGGCCGACGATCACCGTGCTCAGGCCGGCCAGCAGCAGCCGCATTGCGCCGAGGCGGGCGATCAGCCGGGCGGTGATGCCGAGCGAGAGGATGCCGACCGTCACGGTCCACGGCAGAAATGCGAGGCCCGTCTGCAGGGCGCTGTAGTGGCGGACGTGCTCGAGGTAGAGCGTGCCGAGGAAGAAGGTCGAGTACATCCCGGGAACCAGGAATCCGCGCACCGCGCTCGAGCCCACCAGGCCGCGCAGGCGCAGGATTCGCAGCGGCATGATCGGGTTCGCGACGCGCGCCTGCACGGCGAGGAAGGCGCCCATCAGCGCGACCGCAAGCGCCCCGAAGCCGAGCACCTGCGGCGATCCCCAGCCGTGGCTGGTCGCCTGGACAATCGCGTAGACCGCGGTCATCAGCGAGACCGTCACGAGCGTCGAGCCAAGCCAGTCCACGCCGGCGCGCAGTCCGCTGCCGCTGTCGGCGGGGAGCAGTGCCCGGCCGAGCGCGAACGTCGCGACGCCGATCGGCAGGTTGACAAAGAAGATCCAGTGCCAGTTGAGCGCCTGCGTGAGCGCACCGCCGGCGAGCAGGCCGAGCGATCCGCCGGCGACGGCGACGAACACATAGGCGCTCATCGCCTTCGCGCGGTCCGCCGCGAGCGGGAACTCGGTCACCACGATGGCGAGGATCACCGAGGCCGACAGCGCGCCGCCGATCCCCTGGATGAAGCGCGCGGCGATCAGCAGGCCCTGGCTGGACGCGGTCCCGCACAGCGCCGAGGCGAGCGTGAAGACGACGACGCCGCTGAGGAAGACTCGCCTGCGACCCAGCAGGTCGCCGAGGCGACCGGCGAGCAGCAGGAAGCCGCCGAAGGCGATCAGGAACGCGTTGATGACCCAGGTCAGGTTGCCCTGGGCGAAGTGGAGGTCGCGCTGGATCGAGGGCAGCGCCACGTTCACGATCGTGGTGTCGAGCACGATCATCAACTGCGCGAGGCAGACGACACCGAGGGCGAACCAGCGGCGGCGGTCGCTCGGCGGGGGAGAGAGGGCGACAATGTTCATTCTGCGGTTCCCAACTGTTGAGGCGTATGGAGTGCGGTGCTAAAGTGGAGGCACCCTCCGAGATAAGTGGAGGTTCCCTCCGGAACTATACGGAGGCACACTCCGGTTTGTCAAGCGAAAGCACGAAATAGACACATGAGCACCACCGACTCCCCCGAGATCACCGCCGCGCGACCCAAGCGCGCCGACGCGCTGCGCAACTACGAGGCGCTCCTCGACGCCGCCCGCGAGGCCTTCGCCGCGGGGGGGACCTCGGCCTCGTTGGAGGAGATCGCGCGGCGCGCCCACGTCGGGATCGGCACCCTCTACCGCCACTTCCCCAACCGCCAGACGCTGCTCGAGGCCGTTTACGTCGGCGAGGTGGAGGCGCTGGCACGCTCGGCCGCGGACCTCGCCGAGCTGCCGCCGTGGGATGCTCTCGTCGCCTGGCTGCACCGCTTCGTCGGCTACATGGCGACCAAGCAGGCGCTCGCCCAGGAGCTGCTCAACTACGTCGACCACGACGCCCACGTCTTCCAGAGCTGCCGGCGGGAGCTGTTCGCCGCAGGCGAGCCCCTCCTCGCGCGGGCGCAGCAGGCGGGGGTCGTGCGCCCCGACACCGACCTGCGGCAGATCATCCAGATGGTCGGCGGCATCGCCAAGATCCAGGGCGCCGAGCCGGGCCAGATCGACCACATCCTCGAGATGGCGCTCGACGGGCTGCGCTACCGCTCGCCGCACGCTCAGGCTCAGCAGGCGTAGCGGGCAGCCGCAGCGCAGGCGTTCCGCTCGACTAACCTTCGCCGGCAATGGCTCGCACCGTGATCAAGCTCGGCTCGGCGATCGTCGCGACCGACGAGGGGGAGTTGCGCGCCGAGCTGCTGGCACAGACCTGCGCGGCGGTGGCCGACGCGCGCGCCGGCGGCGAGGAGGTCGTGATCGTGACCAGCGGAGCGATCGCGCGCGGAACGCGAGTGCTCGGCCTCGCCGGCAGGCCGGCCGCGATCGAGGAGCTGCAGGCGGCGAGCGCCGTCGGCCAGGGCCGGCTCTACCGCGTCTACGACGAGCTGCTCGCGCAGCACGGCGTCGTGGCCGCACAGGTCCTGCTCACCTTCTTCGACGTCAGTGCGCGCAGCAGCTACGTGAACGCGCGCCAGACGCTTGGCAAGCTGCTCGAGTGGGGTGCGGTCCCTGTGATCAACGAGAACGACACGACGGCGACCGATGAGATCAGCTTCGGCGACAACGACTTCCTCGCCGCGCAGGTGGCTATCCTGATCGGCGCCGACCGCCTGATCATGCTGACCAGCGCCGACGGGCTGCACACCGCGGACCCGCGCAGCGACCCGCGCGCGAGGCTGGTGGAGCGAGTCGAGGACTTCGCCGCGCTCGATGCGCTCTCGATCACCCAGACGACCTCTGCCCACGGCTCCGGCGGGATGCGCTCGAAGGTCGTCGCCGCCGACATGGCGACCGCCGCCGGGATCGAGACGGTGATCTGCAACGGCGAGCGAGAGGGCGTGCTCGCGCGCGTGCTGGGCGGCGAGCGCGAGGGAACGCTGTTCGTCGCACGGGAGCAGCGCTACTCGAGCTTCAAGCTGTGGTTGCGCTACGCCAAACCGAGCCGGGGCGCGATCGTCGTCGACGGCGGCGCTGCGCGGGCGCTGCGCGAGGATGGGACGAGCCTGCTGCCGGTCGGAGTCGTCGAGGTCAGGGGCGAGTTCGGCCAGGGCGACGCGGTCGACGTGGTCGAGGGCGAGGTGCTGATCGGCAAGGGCATCTCCAACTACTCCGCGATGGATCTGCGCGCCGCCGCCGGCCGACATTCGGCGGCGGTCCGCGAACTGCTGCCACAGGCCACCGCCGAGGCCGTGCACCGCGACTATTTCGTGCTCGCGTAAGGTAGGTCGATGGCGATTGCCTCCCAAACCGTGCAGCAGGCCGCTCGCAGCGCGAAGCGGGCCGCACGCGTGCTCGCGACGCTCGACACCGCGGTCAAGAACGCGGCGCTCGAGGCGATCGCGCAGGCGCTCGTGGCGAACGTCGACGAGATCCTCGAGGCCAATGCCCTCGACGTGGCCGCCGCGCACGAGACCGGCGTATCGGCGGCGCTGATCGACCGCCTCACGCTCGACCGCCGAAGGATCGAGGCGATGGCCGCGGGCGTGCGCGCGATCGCGGCGCTGCCCGATCCGGTCGGCGAGCTGCTCGAGGAGATCAACCGCCCCGACGGGTTGCGGATTCGCAAGGTGCGCGTCCCGCTCGGCGTGGTCGCGGTCGTCTACGAGGCGCGACCGAACGTCACGATCGACGCCGCCGCGCTCTGCCTGAAGTCCGGCAACGCGATCGTCCTGCGCGGATCGTCCAGCGCCGCGCACTCCAACGCCGTGCTCAGCGCGCTCGCGGCCCGCGCGGGCGAATCGGCCGGTGCGCCGGCCGGCGCGATCTCGAGCCTCGCCGGCGGCGACCGCGACGAGCTCGTGGAGCTCGCGACCCAGGACCGCTACGTCGACCTGATCATCCCGCGCGGCGGCGAGGGGTTGAAGAAGGCGCTGCTCGCCCACGCCACGGTGCCGGTCATCTACGCCGCGTCGGGCAACTGCCACGTCTACGTGGACGCCGCCGCCGACCTCGACCAGGCGCGCGAGATCGTGCTCAACGCGAAGGTTCAGCGCCCCGGTGTGTGCAACGCCGCGGAGACGCTGCTCGTGCATCGGGACGTCGCCGCGGAGTTCCTGCCCCGCGCGCTTGCCGAGCTGGCCGCCGCAGGCGTCGAGCTGCGCGGCGACGAGCGCGCACGCGACCTCGCTCCGGCCGTGAGCGTCGAGCCGGCGAGCGAAGCCGACTGGGACACCGAATACCTCGCCCTGACACTGGCCGTCGGAGTCGTCGACTCGCTGGCGGACGCGATCGAGCACATCGCCATGCACGGCACCGGGCACAGCGAGGCGATCGTGACGCGCGACGAGGCCGCGGCACGGCGCTTCCAGCTCGAGGTGGACGCCGCCTGCGTCTACGTCAACGCCTCGACTCGCTTCACCGACGGCGGCGAGTTCGGGATGGGCGCCGAGATCGGCAACTCGACGCAGAAGCTGCACGCGCGCGGGCCGATCGGGCTGCGCGAGCTGTGCGCCGGCAAGTACCTCGTCGAGGGCGACGGGCACGTTCGCAGTTGACGGCCGTCGGGATCCTCGGCGGGACGTTCAACCCGCCGCATCTCGCACACCTGGTGTGTGCGAGCGAGGCGCGGGACCAGCTCTCGCTCGAGCGGGTCGTGCTGGTGCCGACCGGCGTGCCGCCGCACAAGCCGATGGAGCAGGAGCCCGGGCCGATGCACCGCCTGCAGATGTGCCGCCTGGCCGTCGAGGGCCGCCGCGAATGGCTCGAGGTCTCCTCGATCGAGATCGATCGCGAAGGCCCGTCGTTCACGGTCGATACGCTTAGGCAGATACATGCGACGCAGCCAGGTGACGAGCTGACGTTCATCGTCGGAGGCGACGTGGCCTGGACGTTGCCGAGTTGGCGCGAGCCGGAGGCGATCCTGGGGCTGGCGTCGCTGGCGGTCGCGGAGCGCGTGGGGGTCCGGCGCGACGAGCTGCACTCCCGGCTGGCCGGGATGGCGGGCGCCGAGCGGATCGGCTACATCGACGTGCCCAGGCTGGACATCTCATCGTCGGCGCTGCGCCGTCGGGTGGGCGAGGGGCGGCCGCTCGACTATCTCGTCGCTGACGCGGTCGCCGACTACATCGAGCAGTGGAGGCTCTACCGGTGAACTCGGATCGATTGGCCGCGGCCATTGCGACGTACGCGGATGACAAGAAGGCACAGTCGATCGTCGAGCTCGACCTGCGCGGCGTGATCGACTACACCGACTTCTTCCTGATCTGCTCCGGCGGCACCGAGCGGCAGGTGAAGGCGATCGTCGACGGCATCCACGTCGGCGCCAAGGCCGAGCTCGGAATCCTGCCGCGGCGGGTCGAGGGCCTGCCGGGCTCGCAATGGGTGCTGATGGACTACCTCGACGTCGTGGTGCACGTCTTCGTCCCGCAGCTGCGGGAGTTCTACGCGCTCGAACGCCTCTGGGGCGAGGTTCCCGTGCGCGAGCTCGGCGCTTCCGCGTCCGCGCCCGCGCACGAGGTCGTGGCCGCGGGCGCGACCGAGTAGCCGTCTTCTCGCCGGCTGTCGAGGCTGAGCCGGCGCGCGCTGAGCGCCCTTGCCGTGGCCGCGGGCGTGGCCGAGTGGCCGGCTTCTCGCCGGCTGGCGAGGCTGAGCCGGCGTGCGCTGAGCGCTCTTGCCGCGGCCGCGGGCGTGGCCGAGTGGCCGTCCCGCGCACCTGCGCTCGTTGAGCGCTCTTGCGGTGGCCGCGGGCGCGGGGCCCGCGGCGCGCATCCATGGAGCGTCCAGCGGCGAGCCTCGTCCATTGGTCTAGATGTCCAGTTCGCCTATATCTGCGGGCGAATCGGACGATGTTCCCCTGATGAACGATGCGTGGCCCTCTACTTGGCAACGGCGCGCGGGCGCGATCCTCGTGCTCGCGCTCGTACTCGTCGCCGCGCTCGGCGCGAGCGACGCCCTGGCGGCCAAGAAGAAGAAGCCGAAGCCGGCACCGGCCGCGCCGTCTTATTACACGCTGGCCAATCCCAGGCTGAAATGCCGGGCCAACTACACCCGGCAGACGGTGACGATCACCGTGCGCAAGCACCGTCGCACCGTGAGCAAGCACCAGGTGCGCTGCGTCTACACCGGCAGCCGCGGCGCCGGCGGCAACGCCGCGGTCAGCTTCCCGGTGAACCTGCCCACCGCGGGCGTCTCGGTGACCGTGATCCCGTCAGCCGAGGAGACGAGCTTCACGATCACGGCCGACCAGATCCTCGACGTCGGCGGCGACGGCCTGCTGGCCGGCAACGAGGGGAGCGGCCTGTCCGTCGCCCTGGGAGCCGGGCCAACCCACGGCGTGCTCGCGCTGAGCCGCAACGGGACCTTCCGCTACACGCCCGCCGCGTCGTTCTCCGGCATCGACTCCTTCACCTACCGAACCGTCAACGGCAGCGGTAACAGCTCGGCCCCGGCCACCGTGAAGATCGCCGTCACGCCTGTTGCGATCGCCGTCGGTGCCTACACCGACCTCGCGAACGCCACGCTCGCCGTCGGCGCTCCCGGCGTGCTCACCGGCGACACCGGCAGCGCCTTGACCGCGCGCCTCATCTCGAGCCCGGGGCACGGCCTGCTCACGCTGAACGCGGACGGCTCCTTCAGCTACACCCCGGCGTCCGGTTTCTCCGGCGCGGACGCCTTCAGCTTCGAGGCCGTCGACTCCGCGGGCCAGCCCTCGAATGCCGAGACGGTGACGATCGACGTCGGCGCGCAGCCGCCGACCGTGGTCTCGGAGAGCTTCGCCGGTGTGGTCGGGAACACGCCGCTGCAGGTCGGAGGGTCGCCCGGCGCGGGGCCTGAGGTCTACGACGCGGGCGTGAGTGCGCTGGCGAACGACCAGGACCCGGGCGGCGGGACGCTGACCACGACCCCGGCGACGATCACGACCACCCAGAACGGCATCGTGACGCTGGCCGCGAACGGGACCTTCAACTATCAGCCGCCGGTCGGCCTGGAGAGCTCCAGCGACAGCTTCAGCTACCAGGTCGACACGAGCGAGGGGACAAGCGCGCAGGCGACCGCCACGATCTTCTTCGAAAACGGCGCACGCGTCTGGTACGTGAACAGCTCGGCGCCGGCCGGGGGCAACGGCACGGCCGGCGCGCCCTTCAACGCGCTCGCCTCGGTCAACTCGCCGGGCGGCAGCGGCGTCTCGGGAGACACGATCTTCCTCTACGGCGGCGGCCCGACGTACGCGGGCGGGGCCGTCCTGACAACCAACGAAAAGCTGATCGGCCAGTCGGCCGGGTTGACGGTCGCCGGCGAGCCGCTGCTCGCGGCGTCCGGGCCCAACCCGGTCATCACGAGCAGCGGCGTCGGTGTGACGCTCGCGGGCGGGGACACGCTGAGCGGCGTGAGCGTCACGAACAGCGGCGGTGACGGCGTCGACGACGCGGGCGGCGCGGTCACGATCAACGACGGCAGCTCGATCGCCGGCGCCCACGGTGACGGCATCCATGCGACCGGCCTCGCGACGCTGACGGTGAACGGCGCCAGCATCACCGGCAGCACCATCGACGGGATCCTCCTCGACGGCGGCGACGGCTCGCTCAGCGTGAATGGTGCGACGATCACCGGCAGCGGCGGCGACGGGATCCACGTCGGCGGCGGCGACGGACTCTCGCAGCAGAACTTCAGCCTCCTGAACAACACGATCAGCGGCCACGGCACAGCGATCTCGCTCACCTACGCGGGCACCGCATCCGGCGAAATCGAGTCCAACGACATCGGCACCGCTGGGAGCGCGGCGTCGGGCTCGGTCGCGGGGGACGGCATCTACGTGGAGAGCACCGGCGCCGGCGCGGAGGTGACGCCGACAGTGTCGAGCAACCTCGTCTACGGCATTGCCGTCGGCGGCGGCATCATGGGCGTGAGCACCGGCGGCGGCAAGCTGTGGGTAGACCTCGAGGGCAACCAGGTGGCGACCGACGCCACGAGCACCGGCAACGGTGTCACGCTCGCGGCTGGCACCGGCGGCTCCGACGTCGGCCAGGTTTGTGTCGACCCGGCCGGGAACACCGTGACCGCGGGCGGAGCCGGCACCAACGCCTTCGAGTTCGACCAGCCGGACGCGAGCAGCTTCTTCGGCATCCAGGGCTACCAGGGCACCGCGGCGGACACGAGCGCGGTCGAGACCTTCGTCTCCGGCTCATTCAACGACACGCTCACCGCCGGCAGCGGCGGATTGGCGGTGCTGGCGAAGCAACCGAGCCCCTCGACCTCCCCCGACGGGTTCGGGACCTGCCAGGCGAGCTCGCCGCCCGTCGACTGACGCCTGCTGTCTCGGGCGCGGCGCTCAATCGCGACCGAGATGCTCCGCGACCGCCGCCGCGAGTTCGTCGACGATCTCGGCGTGCGCAGGTTTCATCAGCGTCATGCGCAGCGTCGTGACCTCGTCGACATCAGGCGCGACCGCGGGGTGGCTGCGCCGAAGCCAGGCGGTCCGCAGGCGCAGCTTGGCTGCGTGCCAGCCGTCCTGCGCCAGCGAGTCGAACGCCCGCTCGCAGCGCTCGCTGATCTGTGCCGCGCTCGCCAGCAGTGGAAACGGACAGACGATGTCGAGCTCCGGGGCGAGCACCACGCCGATCCCCGCTTCGGCCAGAGCCGGGGCGAAGCGCTGCGCGGCGGCGCGTGAGGCGGCGAGCTGCGCGCCCAGGCCGGCGCGGGTCAGCGGCAGCGCCTCGAGCGTCGCCCAAAGCGCTGCCGCGGCAGCGCCCGCGCGGCTGCACTCGAGGCTGATCTCGCCGAGGTGGCGCTCGCGCGAGGTGAAGTAGGTGTAGGGCGAGTCGTGCGCGTAGAAGCGTGCGACGGCGGGGTCTGCGAACAGGACGCAGCCGCAGCCGTAGGGCTGCAGGCCGTGCTTGTGCGGATCGACGACGATCGAGTCCGCGCGTGCGAGCGCGTCGAATGGCGGGCGTGCCACGCCCGGCGCGGCGCCGTCGGCGAGCAGCGCGAAGAAGCCCCCGTAGGCCGCATCGACGTGCAGGCGGGCGCCGTGCTGCGTGCACAACGCTGCGATCTCCTCGACGGCGTCGATGGCGCCCAGGCTCGTCGTGCCGAGCGTCGCCACGACCGTGCCGACCGCCCCGCGCGCGAGGCGAGCGCGCAGGGCGGCGGTGTCGATCCGGCCGTGCTCGTCCTGCGCGACCTGCTCGCCGTGCACGCCGAGCACGCGGCACATGCGGGCGTGGGTGTAGTGCGCGTTCTCGCCGAACACGATCGAGGCATCGGGGCGGCTCTCACGAGCGACCCAGAGCGCCTCGAGATTGGCGATCGTGCCGGATGAGGTGAGGTGCCCGACGTGTTCGCCCAGTCCGAACATCGCGGCCAGGGCGCCGACCGCCTCACGTTCCATCTCGGCCGTCGCCGGGCCGCCGTCGAGCGCGTGGTTGTTCGGGTTCAGCAGCATCGCCGTGGCATAGGCGGCCCACGCCAGCGCGTGGGGCGGCTTGAGCATCTGGCCGACGTAGCGCGGATCCCCGTAGGGGTAGGTGTTGGCCAGGCGCTCGGCGAGCCGTTCGAGCACCGCGGTCTGCTGCGGGGTGAGTTGCGCGTCCTCCGCGCTGAGCGTGCCGAGCGGGCCGAGCGCCGCCGCTCGCCGCGCCAAACGCGCCGCCAGAGCCGGCTCCAGGCGCACGTCGCGCGGATCCATCAGCCCGGCCTCGCGGATGCGATCGTGGCGGCCGCCATCGCGGGCATTCTCGCCGATGCACGTTCGCGGCGCGCGAAGCGGCCAGGTTGTCGCTGCGTGGCGATCTCGCCGGCCTGCCCGAAGAGCGTGTACGGATTCTCACGCACTCCTAACGGCTCACTTAGCCGGGCTGCAGAGACTCGGGCGGTGTCCTCGCGCGCCAGCCTCCGCCGCGCCGGTGCAGCCGCTTCGGCGGGCCGCGCTCGCATCCCGCTCCTGGCACGCCTCCTCTCGGGCGGCACCGCCGGCAATGAGCAGCTGACCGCCGCCACCGCGGTCGTCCTCCTGGCGATGCTCGCCGCGCTCGGGATCACCATCGTGCGGATCGGCGGCCTGCTGAACGTGCACATGTTCCTCGGGATGGCGCTGATCGGACCCGTCGTGCTCAAAATGGCGAGCACGGGTTACCGCTTCGTGCGCTACTACACGTCCAACCCGCGCTACAGGGCGAAGGGGCCGCCACCGATGGCGATGCGGATGATCGCGCCGATCGTGGTGATCTCGACGGTCGTGGTCTTCGCCAGCGGCGTCGCGCTGCTGTTCGCGGGTCCCGGGTCGCGCGGCACGCTCACGCCGCTGCACAAGGCGAGTTTCGTCGTCTGGCTCGCGTTCACCGGGTTCCACGTGCTCGGCCACCTGGCCGAACTGCCGGGCGCGCTGCGCCGCGACCTCGCTTCACGGCGGCCGTGGGATGACGGCGGCGCCGGGCGCGGTGCGCGCGCGCTCTCGCTCGCGGGCGCGATCGTGGGCGGTCTGGTGCTCGCGCTGCTCGTGGAGTCGCAGTTCGGCGCGTGGGCGCACTACCACCACCATTTGCACTGAGTGGTGGCGGACGGGTCGCGAGCTGTAGCGCCCGAGCTTGACGCGAGCGCCGGGCGGCGCGGCGGTCGCGGGCGCGGAGTTCAGTTCGCCACGAGGGCGAGGAAGTCCCGGCTGTAGGGCATCAGCAGCTCGCCCGCGATGCCGCGTTGGCCGGCGACGACCGGCACCGCGGCCGGACCGGTGGCGTGGTGGACGTAGAGGTAGCCGGCCACCCAGTCGGGGTTGATGTCCAGCTCGATCGCCCGGACGGCGCCGGCGCCGATCAGCGCGGCGGCGAGCGTCGCCGGCGACATCTGCTCGCCGGCTGCCCAGACCAGCTGACCGTCCCGCGTGATGCCGATCCCAGAGCGGGCGACGGTGGTCAGCGACGCCACGGTGTATCCCCAGCAGATGAGCACGCAGCTAGCGACGGTGCTCGCCGCGACGCCGCGGTCGACCAGCAGTTTCTGGTTCTGGAGTACGGAGTAGACCGTCTTTCGTGATGTGGGCACTCCGTTGCCCCACGCGCCGACGTTCGAGGTGCCGTCGGTGTACGTGACGAGCGAGCCCAGGCCCGGTTTCAGCGCAACCGCCACGTGTCCGTTCGATTCGAACCCGACGTTGGGGTAGGTGAGCTTGAAGGCGCCGTTCACGGCGGCGATCACGCGGTGGATCTCGGCCGCTGTGATCTGATCGCCGTAGGTCCAGCCGGCGATCCCGCCGTCGGTCGACCCGGCGTGCAGCGTGATGTGCACAAGGCTCTGGTCGAATCGCATCACCGTCACGCCGCCGGGGCGTTCGGCGATCCACGCGGCGACGTGGCCGCCGACCAACGCGGCGGTCGCCCAGTTCGCCGTCAGAGCCGCGGGTGGTGTGACGACGACGGATGTGGCGGTTGCCGCATGGGCGACGGTCGTGTGCGCGGTTGCCGCGGGGATCGATCCCGAGTGGCCGTTGCGCAGGTTCCGTGCAAGACCGGGTGACGTCGGCGAGAGGCTCTGCCCCACAAGGTAGACCGCGGCGCTGATGGCGAGTCCGGTCGCGACCATCAGGGGCCGCATCCGGTGCCGGCGCCGGCGCGCGCGCCGCCGGGCGGTGTGCGGTTCACGCGGTCCGCCGGACCGGGCGCCGGCGCCCCTGTTTCCGTTGCGGTCCCCGCCGTGGCGTGACATCGGACGATGCTCGCGTGGCGGATTAAGCGGCAACTTGCCAGGGCGTGAGAACTCTCTCATCGCGGCCGCTGCGGTTATGAGCTTCTTCTCACACGCGGCTTAGGAGGATTTGGGGTGGCGATCACACAATCGATCGCGATGGCAATCATCGCCCCCTGCCGTTCTCGGCGGTCTCTCCGTTGAGCCGGAATGCTCGTCATCCCTTCGGGTCCGGCCCGGGGGACCACGCGACCCGGCGTGCGATCCGCGCTCGCGACGCCGGGCTGCGACGCATCAGCGCGGTCACGCGCGGCATCGCGGCGGCCGCGGTCGGTCTCGCCGGCGGCCTCGCGGTCCTCGCCGCGAGCGGCTTCCACGGTCACACGACCGCACCTACGACGGCCCCCGCGCTCCCGGCACGCTCGGTTTCCGCGCCGAGGCCCGGGCGTCAGAGCGCGCGTCGCTCGTCATCGAGCCGTGCGGCATCGACGGCGCCCGTCGCGCGGGCCGCAGCGGTAACGCCGCGCACGTCCAGCGCGACGCAGACAACGCTGGCCACGGCGACCACGACCACGACCACGACCACGACACAGACCGCGCCCGCGACCACGACACCGTCGAGTTCGGCCGCGACCACCCAGACCAGTCAGGCGCCGTCGACGGCTCCGGCCGCTCCTGCGCCCCCCGTCGCCGCCCCAAGTCAGGCGCCGGCCCAGACCTCAGCCCCGCCGGTCGCAGTGTCGGGGGGGTCGTGATGGTCCTCGCAACTGCCGGGCCGAGCGCCCTCTGGTACCTGACGCGCGCCACCGGCGCTGTCGCGCTCGTCCTGCTGACCGCGAGCGTTGCGCTCGGCGTCGCGAACGTCGGGCGCCTGCAGAGCCCGCGTTGGCCACGGTTCGTCGTCGAAGGGCTGCATCGCAACGTCTCGCTGCTCGCGATCGTCGTGCTCGCCGTGCACGTCGTCACGACCGTGCTCGACCCATTCGCCTCGATCCGCGCGGTGGACGCGATCGTCCCGTTCGTCTCGGTCTACCGTCCGTTCTGGCTCGGCCTGGGGGCCTTCGCCTCGGATCTGCTGATCGCGATCGCCGTGACGAGCATGCTTCGCCGCCGTCTCGGACATCGCGCCTGGCGCGTCACGCACTGGCTCGCCTACGCCTGCTGGCCGGTGGCGCTGCTGCACGCCGTCGGGACCGGAAGCGACATCAAGCAGCTGTGGATGCAGGCTCTGCTGGCGCTCTGCGTGCTCGCCGTTCTCGGCGCCGTCTGGGCCCGCGCCGGGGTCGGCTGGCCTGCGCGGCGCCGCCTGCGCGGCGTGGCCGTGGCCGCGTCGATCGCGTTTGTCGCGGCGTTCGTCGTCTGGCTACCGGGCGGCCCGCTGGCGTCCGACTGGTCGCGCCGCGCCGGTACCCCGCTCGTCGCGAGCGCGAGCACGAGCGGTGCGACGGCCACATCGACTTCGCCGGTCTCTGCGTTCTCCGCTGCGGTGACCGGCAGCGTCAGCCAGCGCCGCGGGGCGAATGGCCTGGTCGAGGTCGACCTCTCGCTCGCCGTCGCCAACCCCGCGCTCGGCAAGGTGGATGTGCGCATCGACGGCAACGCCGTCACAGGCGGCGGCGTACAGATGACCGCAAGCTCGGTGACGGCCGGAACGACGGCGAGCCCGGTCCTCTACCACGGAGCGATCACCTCGCTCGAGGGCACCCAGATCGCGGCGCGCGTGATCTCCGCGGACGGACACACGCTGGCCCTCGGCCTCGTGCTCCGGGTCGACTCGGCCGCCGGCTCGGCCAGCGGCACCCTCCAGGTGGCGCCGGCCTGATGGCGACGCTCGCGACAACGGTCGGGCTGCCGCGCCTGCTCAGCGCGTTGACGCACGACGAGCCGGCCGATCTCGACCGCCATCTCGACGTCCACGGCGTGCTGCCGTCCGAGCGCGAGCTTCCTCATCGCGCGCTGGCAGAGTTGGTCGAGCGATCGGGACTGCGCGGCCGAGGTGGCGCGTCGTTCTCGATGGCGACGAAGCTGCGCGCCGTGCGTGCCGCGCGCGGCCAGGCGATCGTCGTTGCGAACGGCTGTGAGAGCGAGCCGCTCAGCGCCAAGGACGCCCTGCTGCTCCGCGACCTTCCTCATCTCGTGCTGGACGGCGCCGAACTGGCCGCGCGAGCGGTCGGGGCCACCGGGGTGGTCGTCGCCTTCGAAGCGCCCAACACCGACGCACGCACCAGTCTCGAGCGTGCGCTGAGCGAGCGGCGCGCCGAGCGCATCGACTCGACTCGCTTCACCATGTTCGCCGCGGAGGAGCGCTTCCTCAGCGGCCAGGAAACCGCGCTGATCTCGCAGATCAACGGCGGTCCGGCCAGGCCCACGTTCGTGCCGCCCCGCCCGACCGAGCGCGGCGTCGGTCGGCAGCCGACGCTTGTGCAGAACGTCGAGACGCTCGCGAATCTCGCGTTGCTGGCGCGATACGGCGCCGAGTGGTACCGCGAGCTCGGCACCCACCAGGAAAGCGGCTCGCGCCTCGTGACGCTCGTGGGCGCACTCGAGCACCCCGGCGTCTACGAGATCGAGTTCGGAACGCCGCTCGGGGCGCTGTTCGCAGCGGCCGGCGGCCTGAGCGGCGAACTCGCCGGCGTGCTGGTCGGCGGCTACTTCGGATCGTGGCTGCCCGCGGCGCGCGCACACGGGTTGGAGCTGTCGACCGAGGGGCTGAAGCCCCACGGCGCGGCGCTTGGCTGCGGTGTCGTCGTCGCGCTACCGGCGAGCGCCTGTCCCGTGGCCGAGGCCGTGAGGGTCGCGATCTACCTCGCGACCGAGACCGCCGGCCAGTGCGGGCCATGCGTCCATGGAACGGCTGCGATCGCGCGGACCCTGCACGGGATCGCGGAGGGCAAGGCTTCACGGACCGCGTTCAACGATCTACAGCGGTGGGCGGCGGAGCTTCCGGGTCGCGGCGCCTGCCACCACCCCAACGGCCTCGCGCACTTCGTCTCCACTGCGCTCGCGACGTTCCCGCACGAGTTCGAGGACCACGCGCGCCGCGGCCCGTGCGCCGCCTGCAGCGCGGAGCCGCTGCTCACCTTTCCCGCGTCGAGCGCGCGCGCGTGACTCGTATCCGCGTCAACGCGATCGGCTGCGTCGCGCACGGCCTGTGCGCCGAGATCGTCCCAGAGCTGATCGAGCTCGACGAATGGGGCTACCCGATGATCGACGGCGGGCCGATCCCGGCGGGCCTCGAAGCTCACGCCCGGCGCGCGGCCGACGCCTGTCCCACGCTCGCGCTGCTGCTCCAGGCGGACTAGCCGGCTGACCGCACGACCGCTGGGACGCGGGCCGCGGCTCGCGGCGTCGCTCGCCCCATCCCGACCGGATCCATGCATCGCGCACTGTCGGTGCCCGTGCCGCGACGCCCGCCCCCGCGGGCGGGCGGCCCGGAGCCGCGTCGCGCCGCTCAGGGGTCGAGGTTCTCGAGTATCTCGTTCGCCAGCGACCACTGCCCGGGCGGGACGACGAGGTAGATGTCGCCCCGGCCGAAGCGGTCGAGCGGCTGATCGGCGGTGCAGCTCGCCTCGACGCCCAGGCTGCGCAGCTCGTCCCGCCACGCCAGAGCCGTCGTGCGGTCCTCGAACGTGCCAACCGTCTCCCAGTCCTCCAGGCGCGGGTCGGCCACCGACACCGGCTCACTCGCCTCGCGCTGCTTGCGGAACCAGGGGATCGGCACGGCGCCGAAAGCCTACGCTCGCATGTCGCTCCGCGCCATGCGGCGCCTCGGATGTGCAGCTGGAGTGCGCGTAGCGCTCGCGGGGCGAGCCCGC
>Ga0209415_10008796_pt1 | contig 17451 bp, 15 predicted proteins | sample PeaSoiSIISIP2007_FD_187696 | JGI IMG/M metagenome (GOLD analysis project Ga0209415, IMG submission 187696) | Peat soil microbial communities from Weissenstadt, Germany - SII-SIP-2007 (SPAdes) (version 2) | ecosystem: Environmental > Terrestrial > Soil > Wetlands > Peat | place: Germany... | reverse complement strand
TCCGTTCTCGGATGGAAAGAGTACGAACTCGAGGTGATGCGCGACACGAAAGACAACGTCATCATCATCTGCTCGATTGAAAATTTCGATCCCATGGGCGTGCATACCGGCGACTCGATTACTGTCGCCCCGGCTCAGACGCTCACCGACCGCGAGTACCAGGTGATGCGCGACGCCTCGATTGCCGTGATCCGCGAAATCGGCGTTGAGACTGGTGGATCGAATATCCAGTTCGGCGTCAATCCGTCGACCGGGCGCATGGTCGTGATTGAAATGAACCCGCGCGTCTCGCGGTCGTCCGCGCTGGCTTCCAAAGCCACCGGCTTTCCGATTGCAAAAATTGCCGCCAAACTTGCCGTCGGCTATACGCTCGACGAGATTCCGAACGACATCACGCGCAAGACTCCAGCCTGCTTTGAGCCCACGCTCGACTATGTGGTCGTCAAGATTCCGAAGTGGCAATTCGAAAAGTTTCCCGGCGCCGACGAATCGCTCGGGCCGCAAATGAAATCGGTCGGCGAAGTCATGGCCATCGGCCGTACTTTCAAGGAAGCCTTGCAGAAGGGAATCCGCGCACTCGACACCGGCAAGCGAGTCGGCTCCGGCAAAATCGAGCCCAAGATTCTCACGCAGCGCCTGGTGACGCCGCATCCCGAGCGCCTGGCCTATGTTCAATACGCCATCCGCCAGGGGCACCCGATTAAACAGATCGCGAAGATGACGTCGATCGATCCCTGGTTCCTCTACCAGCTCAAAGAGATCAATGACATGCAACTGGAGCTGGAAAAGCATCCGATGGAGTCGGTTCCTACTGAAGCGCTGCGCGAAGCAAAGCGCATGGGCTTCTCCGATGGGCGCCTCGCCGGCACCTGGCGTCTTGACGGCAAAGGCGGCCAGGAACAAATTCGTCACTTCCGCAAGAAGCACGGACTGAAGCCGGTTTACAAGCGCGTCGATACCTGCGCCGCGGAGTTCGAAAGCTACACGCCGTATCTCTACTCCACCTACGAAGAGGAAGACGAGGCGGCGCCTACCGCAAAGAAGAAAGTCGTCATTCTCGGTTCCGGCCCCAACCGCATCGGGCAGGGAATTGAATTCGATTACTGCTGCTGCCATGCCAGTTACGCCCTACGCGAGGATGGCTACGAAACCATCATGATCAACTGCAATCCGGAGACGGTCTCGACCGACTACGACACCAGCGACCGCCTCTACTTCGAGCCGCTCACGCTCGAAGATGTGTTTGCCGTCTGCGAGCACGAAGCCTCGGGTGGCGCGCCGGTCGGCGTGATCGTGCAGTTTGGCGGGCAGACGCCGCTGAATCTTTCTCTGCCGCTCAAGGCTGCAGGCGTCAACATCATCGGGACCACGCCCGAATGCATCGACCTGGCCGAAGACCGCAAGCGGTTTGGCAAGCTGCTCGACGAACTCGATATACCGCAGGCTCCTGGCGCAATGGTCGCCTCGGTTGAAGAGGCGGTCGAAGCGGCGAAGAAGATTGGATTCCCGGTGCTGGTGCGTCCCTCGTATGTGCTCGGAGGCCGCGCCATGGTCATCGCCTACGATGAAGACACGATTACGCAATATATGAAGCAGGCGGTGGAATATTCCCAAGACCGCCCCATCCTCATCGATAAGTTTCTGGAAGACGCGATTGAAGTTGACGTCGACGCGCTCTCTGACGGCGAGGACGTGGTGATCGGCGGCATCATGCAGCACATCGAGGAAGCCGGAATCCACTCTGGCGATTCTTCCTGCGTGCTGCCCGCCGTCGATATCCCCGAGGCGCTGCTCACGCGCATGCGCGACTACACCTTCAAACTGGCGCGCGCTCTCAAGGTGATCGGACTGATGAATGTGCAGTTCGCCATCCCGCGCGGGGCAAATGGAGGGGCGACCGTCTCCACCCGTCCAGGCGCCGCGGATGAGAACGGCAAAGTCTACGTCCTTGAAGTCAATCCCCGCGCCTCGCGCACCGTGCCCTTTGTCTCAAAAGCTACCGGCGTGCCCATGGCCAAGATTGCCGCGCGCCTCATGACCGGACGCAAGCTGCGCGAATTCCTTCCCGAATACGTCGAGCGCGGCGCGGACTTAGATACGGGCCGCTGCTTTCACGTGAAATCGCCAGTCTTTCCCTGGTCAAAATTCCCCGGCGTCGACACGGTGCTAGGCCCAGAGATGCGTTCCACTGGAGAGGTCATGGGCATCGCCGACAATTTCGGCGAAGCCTTCGCCAAAGCCCAAATTGCCGCCGGCCAGAAGCTGCCGACCGAGGGCACGGTTTTCGTCAGCGTTACCGATCACGACAAACCGCAGGTGGTCGCGGTGGCGCGCCGCTTCGTTGACATGGGATTCAAACTGGTGGCCACGCACGGCACGGCCGACGTTCTGGAGGAAGCCGGCCTGGCGGTGGAGCGTGTTTATAAAGTGAAGGAAGGACGTCCGAATGCTGTCGACCTGATCAAGGCCGATCGCATTCAGTTGATCGTCAACACACCGCAAGGACCTGACCCCTACTTCGACGAGAAAGCGATCCGCCGCGCAGCCGTCAGCGGCCACATCACGACCATCACCACGCTTTCCGCCGCCCGAGCCGCCGCGGAGGGAATCGCCGCGTTGCAGCGCGGAGAAGTTCGCGTGCAAGCTCTGCAGGCGCTGCATGCAGAGCGCGTCGCTACGAAGTAACGTGCATGGCTAGCTTGGCATGAACAAAGTCCCGTTCGTTCTCGGCACAGTGCTTGGTCTTCCGCTTTTCATCGCCGCCGTCGTTCTCGGGCCGACCGCATTCGATCTGGTTTTTCATCGCCGTCCGCCGGAGCGATTTCTGATCCCTACTGGATACCACGGCTGGGTGCGCGTTGACTTTCGTCAGAAAGGAGCACCGCCATTGCCCCTGGAAGATGGCCGGCTTCTGCTTAAGCTGGATGAGCATGGAACGCTGAAAACTTCCTCCGATCCCCAAACCGGCCACGGGAGAGACGATTTTTTCTACTACTCAGGCGACCGCCGCACGCCGCTTTCGAACACCGGCGTTTGCAAAGGAGGCATGATCTGGCAAATTGAAACCATGGTCGACGAGCCTACTTCGACGCCGTTCGCCCATTTCTTTGTTGGGACTGAGGACCAGTATCGCCATGAAGTCGACCCGAATGGCAAAGAGCCCGCCTGCGAGTGAGTTCATCGAGCTGGCCCGAGGATGACAAACTCTCAACCAAACTCCATAATTGATTTTGGGTTGCTAACGACCAGCGACTAACGACCATCGACTGAGGTTCACCATGCTTTTATCCGGAATCTTTCCGCCAATTACGACACCCTTTTATCCTGATGACGAAGTCTATTACAAGAAGATCGAATCGAACGTCGAGCGCTATTCGCGGACGCCGGTCGCGGGCATCGTCGTCCAGGGCTCGACGGGCGAAGCGATTTTGCTTTCTGATCAAGAGCGCCGCGATGTGCTGAAAGCCGCAATCGCCGCCGCGGCGCCCAACAAAGTCATGATCGCCGGCACGGGCATCGAGTCGGCAAATGAAACTCTGCGCCTCACCGAGTACGCCGCCGGGCTCGGCTACGATGCCGCCATGGTGCGCACTCCGCACTATTACAAGAAGCAGATGCACCCGGCGAACCTGCTAGCTTTCTATCGCACGGTAGCCGACCGGTCGGCGCTGCCGCTCATCATCTACAACTTCCCGCAGGCTACCGGATACGACATCCCTGCGGAAGTCGTAATCGAACTCGCCGGACATCCCAACATCGCGGCCATCAAGGAATCGAGCGGCAACCTCGACAAGGTAAAAGCAATGGTCGAGGGCACGCGCCAAATAAAAAGACAGGCCACGGTAACCGAAACTTTCGAGGCCGTGACTCCGCGGATGCTCAAGGCCGCTGCTGCCGAGACTGAAAAGCAGAGCAGGGAACTGGTCAGCGTCTCCAGCTTGACCAGCACTGCGGCGGAAGCCCCGCTGCGTCCGCCGGCTGCATCGGCGCCATCTTCGAGCGCGGTAACCGTCGTTGGAAAATTAAAAACCCGCCAGAAAGAAGTCGGCTTCCAGGTCATGGTCGGAGCTGCGCACCAACTCGAACCGTCGCTTGGATTGGGAGCGGTCGGCGCCATTCTCGCGTTCGCATGTCCAGCGCCCGGCGCATGTTACGAAATCTACGCCGCTCTGAAAGATGGAGACGCAGCGCTCGCCCGCGAAAAACAAGAGCGCGTGAAACTCGCTGCCCAGCGCGTGGTCAGCGAACTCGGCGTCCCCGGCGTGAAGTACGCCATGGACCTCAACGGCTACTATGGAGGCCCGTCGCGTTTGCCGTTCCTGCCGCTCTCCGGCGAGCAGAAGGCCGAGATCGAGAAGTTGATGGCCGGAATCCGCAGTTAGGATTGCCTTCACATTGCCTGAGTGCGCTCGCTGTGCTACAACTCACAGTCAAATGAAGAAGCGTGTGGCCATCCTTGCCGCTGTCTTGGTTCTAGCGAGCGGTTTCTGCATGGCAAAGGACACAAACTTGACTTTGCTGTGGCCGCAAGACAAGCCTGCCATCAAACTTACGTTCGGCAAGTTCCAGCAAATCGCCGTGCTCGCTGGACAGAGCACCTTTGTTTGTGATGTGGTCGTCGAGAATCTGACCGACAAGCCCGTGCCGCGTGCTTCGTTTACAATTTATGGCAACGACAAGAACAACGTGCGGATCGGCGAAGGCTTGTTGAGCTTATCCGACCTCGACCCCCAGCAGCAGGTGAAAGTTCGGTTGCAGTTCACTTCCGTAGGTATACCCGTCAGCCTGACGCTCTCCGCCAAGAAGGACATGCTCTCTCCACCTGGCGTCAAAACGATTCCCTTGAAAGTGCTCTCCGTCCCACCGGGTGCGAAGCTTAAGGTCGATGGACAAGATGCGGGCATAACACCGGTGATGGTTAAACTTACCATCGGGAGCCATACCCTTGACCTTACAAAGGAAGGCTATGCACCCGGCACAACGCCGTTCGATGTTACTCCTGACGAACTTCCGGGCGGCAGCATTACCGTGGAGTTAGGCGGCTTGTCGCGAGATACGGTTGAATTACGGGACGGTACTGTCCTTCTGGGAGATGTGCTTTCGATGTCACTCACTGCCGTGGTGGTAAGTGTCGATGGCAAGGAGCAGACGCTGGAGCGCAATCAAGTGAAGAAGATGATGCTGGTGGAGCGCCAAGTCACGGTGCAACCCATCGTCATTCAACCGGCCCCAGCGCCGTCTCAGCCGAAGCACTAAGACTGCGTGTGTCTGATTTCGCGTAGCCGCAGGTGAATGTAAGGATAACAATGTCAAAGATCATCACTGCTGGCCTCTTGGTGGTTCTTGTGACTTCAACTCTCGCGGCAAAAGATACGCCCACTCAGGTAATCAACTGGCCGCAGACTGGCCCGCCTGTCGTCCGCATTACGCTTGGAAAGTTTAACCAGATCAGTTCCGTCGGGGGGCAGCGCAACTATCTGATCGAGACGACTGCTGAGAACTTGTGGAACAAGCGAATCTCGCGCCTCGGCTTCAATCTCTACTTGTACGATAAGAATAAAGTCCGGATTGGCGACGGTTGGATTACGATCGAGAACGTTTCTCCCGGGCAATCCGTAAAGTTCGAGACCACAGTTCATACCCTCGGAACGCCTGCTTCCGCGGAACTGGCCGTTAATTCCGTGCCCGCTGAATTGCAGCCCCTCGCTCCGCCAAAGAAGGTTTCCATTACCGTAAATTCCGTTCCACAAGGCGCTGCGCTCTCTGTGGATGGCACCGAGGCCGGTATCACGCCAAAGTTGGTGCAATTGACGGTGGGCAAGCATAGTCTCGGATTCACCAAGGAAGGGTTCAACGCGGGAACATTTCCTCTTGAAATCGCTCTTGACGATGTGTCAGGCGGCAGCGTTAGCTATGAGCTCGGCACTTCCAATCACGACACGGTAGAACTCCGCGACGGGTCAGTCCTGAGCGGTGACTTGGTCTCCGTCAGCGGAATGGAAATCCGGGTCCGGGTGGCGGGCACCATACAAACGCTGGACCGCAACAAAGTAAAGCGCATTCTCTTGACCGAGCGCGATCCGGTAAACTGAGAGGGACGTCAGCAGGGCATGGGGTCCAGTTGTGTACGGCGGCACGCCGCACAGCATCTCTGATGAGGAATTAACAAGGGGCAAATTATGGCGACCACTACGCAGCCGGCCACCGGCGACACCACCAAACAGCTCATCAATTATCGCGCCGATGCCGGTGTGGCCGTGATCGAGATGAACGATCCTCCGGCGAATACCTACACCTATGAAATGAACCGCCAGCTCGACGAGGCCATCCTCCGGGCGCGGATGGATAACGATGTGCACGTGATCGTACTCACGGGCGTCGGCGACAAGTTTTTTTCCGCCGGCGCAAACATTAAGATGCTGGCCTCGGTCGATCCAACCTTCAAGTATTACTTCTGCCTGCACGCCAACGAAACGTTGTTGCGGCTGGAGCACACGCCGAAACTGGTAATCGCCGCGATCAACGGGCATTGTGTCGGCGGAGGTCTCGAGATCGCCATGGCGGCCGACCTGCGAATTGCGCGTAAAGATGCGGGCAAGATCGGCCTGCCCGAAGTCAATCTCGGGGTGCTCCCTGGCACCGGCGGAACGCAACGGCTGTCGCGCCTGGTGGGGAAGAGCAAGGCCATCGAGTTGATGATCACCGGCAACACGTTTTCTTTTGAAGAAGCGCAGGAGTTTGGCATTGTGAACGACATTTTCGAACGCGATGGCTTCATGGAGAACATCATGGAGTACGCGCGCCAGTTCACGCCTCCGAACAAGGCCGCGAAAGCCGTGGGGCGCATCAAGCGAGCGGTGCAGACGGGATGGGAAATCCCCATGGAGTCTGCATTGGCCGTCGAACGCGAGAACCAGCAGATTTTGTTTCAGAGCGATGATGCCAAAGAAGGACTGGCCGCCTATGTTGAGAAGCGTCCGGCAACTTTCACGGCGAAGTGAGAACAGAAGCTTGAACCACAGGGAGCACAGAGGTTCACAGGGAAGACCCTGTGGCTTTTCCTGTGTTCCTCCGTGCTCCCCGTGGTAAAGATTTGAGGTCCTATGCCAGGCAAAGTGGCAAAAATCGGAAATTTCAGCGACTGGGTCGGCCTGTTCAACGAGTGGCGCAAGGAAGTGGGCGTCGACAAAGACGACGTTGAGGCCTTCCACTTCGATACGCTCTACGGAGCCATCGAAACCGAAGAAATTCAATTCGGCTCCTACAAAGGCCGCAACAAGTGGGAGAACCTGCGCCAGGTACCCACGCAGCAGATGCGCGACGCGCTGATGAACATGATCGTCTACCAGGGCGACACCGAATTTGCCAGCGTGGAGCAGCAGCGCAATCTGTTTGCCACCGCGCCCACGGAATATGACCGTCGCGCGATCACCCGCGTCATGATCGAGGAGATGCGCCACGGTTGGCAAATGTGCGCCTTGCTCATCGACTTCTTCGGTTCTTCCGGAAAAGTGGAAGCCCAGAAGATGCTGGAGCGCCGGGCATTTGAAAATAAGCGCCTGCTCGGCACCTTCAATGTCGATGTCGATAACTGGCTCGACTTTTTCACCTACACCGACTTTGTGGACCGCGACGGCAAATTCCAGTTGCAGATGCTGAAGTATTCAGCGTTCGCGCCACTCGGACGCTCGACTTCGTACATGCTGCGCGAAGAGGCCTTCCACATGGGGACCGGTCACGATGGACTGCGCCGCGTAGTCGAAGCCGGCGTAATCCCGCCATGGCTCCTGCAAAAATACTTGAACAAGTGGATCTCAAGCTCCTTCGACCTTTTCGGCACCGATCATTCGTCTTCGGCGCATTGGGCCTACGTCTGGGGAATTAAGGGCCGCTACGATGAGCTGCGGAACGACAAGGCCGCCGACCTCGATGACTTGAACGATTACAGCCGCCACCTCTATCGCCAGGAAGTTGGGGGGTTGGTGGAAAAGTTGAACACGTTCTTGAAGCCGGGCGAAAAGAAGTTCTACACGCCTGACATCCACTTCAATCGCAACATCGGACGATGGGCAGGGAAGAATTACCACTGCGAGACCGGCGAGCCGTTGGACGACAGCAGCTATGGGCAACACTGTCAGGAGAATCTGCCTGGCTTGAAGGATAAAGAGTTGCTGCTCGACATCATCCGCAACGAAAAGAAGTGGATCAAAGAAAAAGAGGGAGCGCGCGATCCGCTATCCACGATTGCCGAGCCGCGCAAGTCGGCAATTAATATCTAGCAAGTCTCACGTAGGGACAGACGCCCTCGGCTGTTCAGCGGAGCGAAGCTCCGCCGGAACCATCGATGCACTTGGCGACCGACTCCGCAACCCGGCTCAACATTGCGATCACCGCACCGATCGCGCGAATCACCCTGCACCATCCTCCTCTCAACGTAATTGACTTCCCGATGATGCGAGCGGTGCAGCAGACGCTGGGAGAAATCGAATCCCGCACCGACATTTCGACGATTCTCTTCGAAGGCGATGCCCGTGCCTTCTCCGTGGGCGTGGACATTAAAGCCCATGTCCCCGAGCAAGTCCACGAAATGCTCACCAATTTTCACGCGGTGATCCGCGCAATCGTAGCGTCGCGGAAAGTCACGATTGCGGTTGTTCGTGGCGTGTGCCTCGGCGGGGGCGCGGAAATCGCCGCCGTCTGCGATATGGTTTACACGGCACGCGATGCCTCTTGGGGATTCCCGGAAATCAAGCTGGGCTGCTACCCGCCGGTTGCGGCCGTCGCTCTGCCCGCCTTAGTCGGCCAGAAGCGCGCCGCTGAACTCATCCTCACCGGACGCCAGATCTCGGGAGAAGAAGCGGTGGTCATCGGGCTAGCCAATCGTTCTGCCTGCGCCGAAGAACTTGATTCTGTTGTTCAAGAGACGCTGGCTGAACTCCGCGCCCTGAGCCCGATTGCGCTCGCCCACGCCAAAAAGGCCAGCTACGCGTGGGATGCAATTCATTTTGACAAAGGGTTGGCGCGGGCCGAGAAGATTTACCTCGACGAACTCATCTCGACCGCGGACGCGCGCGAGGGTATCATTGCTTTCCTTGAGAAACGGCCACCGAAATGGACAGCCAAATAGAAAACGCGAAGGCTGAAACAGAGACAGAGACGAAGAACGGGGCGAAGCAGCCCTACAGTTCCGGTCACCTGATGTGCCGCACACCCTTGTGGGGAGTGGCCGGCTTTGTCGGCTGCGCGTACTTCGCGTGGATTTCGTTTGGCCACGTTACCCGCAACGAATATGAATGGCCACACGACCTCTGGACCGCCGCCACCTACATCGTGTGGATAGTCTTGCTGGTCGGTCTGGCGTTCGATACGCGCTGCTTGCGCGAGCGCATGTTTTTCAGTCTCCTGGTAATCAATTTTGTCATCGGCTGCGGCTTGACGCTGTGGAGCAACGTTCCGCCTGCCGATGTGCGGCTGGCTCGGATTGGAACCGGCACTCTGTGGGCTCTGGCCTCGCTGGCCAGCCTGACCACGCTGAGAGGTGTGCCTGAAGTTCGCGGGAAGGGCGTCTGATTTTTTGTAGAGACGCGGCTTGCCGCGCAGGGAGACAGGGCAAGCCCGTATCTACGGATTAAATCAACCTATGGACTTCGAAATCTCCCCGACTCAGGTCAAGGCGCTGCAACAGCGCGGGGAAACATTCACTCTGCTCGATGTTCGCGAGCCCTGGGAATACGCGGCTTCCCGCCTCGAAGGGGTAAAGCACATTCCGATGGGCGACATTCCGACGCGCGCGCACCAAGAACTCGACCCCGACGATTACATCGTAGTCATGTGCCATCACGGCGTGCGCTCGCTTTCGGTCACGAATTGGCTTCGCCAGCAGGGATACGAAAAAGTCCAATCCATGCGTGGCGGGATCGACGGCTGGGCGAGGACGGTGGATCCGAAAGTGCCGTTGTACTGAGGTGCGACGGGTCCTGCTCAAAGCAGAAAGTTTGAGGCCCGTCTGGCTGAGAACTGACAACTGAGAACTGAGAACTGTTTTGATCACTGACTGCCACGTCCACATCGATCCCATCGAACTGTTCAAGCCGCAGGCGCTGGAACTGATGAAGCGCAAGCGCGCCAATTTCGACGAGATCGCCGAATATTGCCGCTCACCCAAGGCCTTCCTGAAATATCTGGACCGTTGCGGCGTTGACCGTGCCGCACTGATCAACTACGTAGCGCCGGAAGTGATCGGCTTTACACCTGAGGTCAATCAATTCGTCGCCGACTACACAAAGTACGATCCCAAGCGTCTCATTTCCTGTGGCAGTCTGCATCCCCGGCACACCACCAACATTATGGCCGACGTCGAGCACATCCTGCGCCTCGGCCTGCGCATGATCAAGATTCACCCGCCACATCAACTGCTGTTCCCGAACGATTATCTGCACGGAGTGAAGGAACTGGAAATCGTTTACCGGGCAGCTGAGGCCAACGGGATCCCGGTCATGTTCCACACGGGAACTTCGATTTTTCCCGGTGCGCGCAATAAGTACGGCGATCCGATCTACGTTGACGATGTCGCGGTCGATTTCCCTAAGCTCAAGATTCTGCTGGCCCACGGCGGGCGTCCGCTCTGGATGGACACGGCGTTCTTTCTAATCCGTCGCCACCCCAACGTCTACCTTGATAGCAGCGGCATTCCTCCCAAAACGCTGCTGAAGTATTTTCCGCGGCTCGATGAGATCGCCCACAAGACGCTGTTTGGCACCGACTGGCCAGGCCCGGGTGTTCCCGACATCAAACAGAATCTTGACGAATTCAAGGCGCTGCCCATCAGCGCAGAGATGCGAGAGCAAATTTTGAGCAAGACGGCGGCCTCGATCTGGCCGGAATAATTCAGCTTTCGCGCTCGACGCTCTACTTCGCTCCGTCTCTAGCTTTGGCCAGGGCATCAGCGCCGTCTGAAGCCGGGCCCTTTCAAAACAAATTCAAACTGAGGCACGGCCCTTGGAACCTGTCCCCGGTTAGGCGTATAAAATAAAGTTGCCTTGCCGCCTTTTTTCGCAGACGAGGAACCTAAATTCATCCGCACCCCAAGCGAGGAGCCATGTCCAGCGTTACCAGCCTGCACGCCCCAAGGGGATTGGAAGGGGTTGCCGCCACCACATCCGGAATCTGCTACATCGACGGTGAGCAGGGAGTGCTGGCCTATCGCGGGTACGACATCCACGATCTCGCCGACCATTCCACCTTTGAGGAAGTCTGCTACCTGCTTTGGTTCGGACATTTGCCGAATGCCAGCGAACTCAAAGCTGTAAAACAGCGTTTGGCGGAAGAACGAAAGCTGGATGCATCCATTGTCTACAGCCTGCAACTGGCGCCGAAGCACGCCCTGCCCATGGATGTGCTACGGACCACGGTTTCGGCGCTCTCCTTTTATGACCCCGAATACGACCGCAACGATCATGACGCGAATGTCAACAAAGCGATTCGCCTGACCTCCCAGATCGCCATGATCGTGGCAACCTATGACCGCATTCGCAAAGGGGAGCCGCCGGTGGAATCGGATCGAGCGCTTTCCCACGCCGCCAATTTCCTGCTCATGCTGAACGGTGCGGTACCCTCGAAAACTGCCGAACGCGCTCTTGACATCGCGCTGATTCTGCACGCCGACCATGAACTGAACGCTTCCACCTTCGCGGCCCGGGTCACAGCGGCCACGCTTTCCGATATGCACTCGGCAGTTACTTCCGCTATCGGCACGCTCAAAGGGCCACTGCACGGTGGCGCGAACGAAGCCGTTTTCAAAATCCTCAAGGAAATCGACGCCAACGGCGCTGATCCCGTCGAGTACGTCAAAGGGTTGCTGGCGCAGAAGAAGAAAATTCCTGGTTTCGGACACCGCGTCTACCACACCGAAGATCCGCGTGCCACCCACCTGCGGCAGATGTCCCGCGACCTGGGCCATTCCAGCGGCGATCCCCGGTGGTTCGAATACTCGCAAAAGATCGAAGAATTCGTGAGAGCGGACAAGAAGCTCAACGCCAATGTGGATTTCTACTCGGCTTCCACCTACCACACTCTGGGTATTGATGTGGATTTGTTCACACCCATTTTCGCGGTCTCGCGGATTGGCGGCTGGACCGCGCATGTCATCGAACAGCTCGACGACAACCGCTTGATTCGCCCACGCGCCGATTACATCGGCCCGGTTTACCCGCAGAAATACGTTGCCGTGGAGAACCGCTGAGTTTGCTGTGGGAGTACCGGGCGCCGTCGCCCGGCTTCCCGGCGTGATGAACCAGCCACCTATCCACGCGTCGTAGGACTCACCCGGTGGTCGGATGGTCCCTGTCCTTTGGTCATTTGCTCGACCTTGGGATATGTCCTAAGGTCGTAGTCAAACAGCGCGGTCTCGTGGGGAACCGCGAAAGTCAACGATGATCTGCTTGGCATCCTCAGCCAATCTGGTGTTTCCCACCTGTGCCGTACTGGACTCGTCTACCCCCTGGCGACACCCTTTTTGAAGGTGGTGTTTATGAAGTACCTGTTTCGTCTGCTCGCTCTGCTCGCGATCGCTGTCGCTCCAGAATCGTCTGCCGCGCAAGCGGATTATCAGGTTGTCTCCGTCGAGAACGGAGGCACCATCAAGGGGACGGTAAAGTGGCAAGGAGCTTTGCCGCATCTGATGGCCTCCGAGATCAATAAAGACACGCAAATCTGTGATCCGTTGGGTCAGAAACACCGTGACCTGGAGCGTTTGCTGATCGCTCCCAACGGTGGTGTGGCCAACACGGTCGTATTTCTTAGAAACATCACCCGCGGTAAAGCGATGGACTTGCCCGCGCCGCGCCGGTTCCTCAACCAAAAAGACTGCCGCTATGAACCGCACATCCTGCTGGTGCCGCTACAAGCGACTTTGACGGTGCGGGACAGCGATCCCTTGCTGCACACCGTGCAAATGACGGGCAGCGCCGATTACAACCTTCCCTTTGTTTTGGCAGGGCAGGAGGCCACGCGTCCCATGACCCGCGAAGGTAAGGTCAGCCTGCGCTGCAACGTACATGTGTGGATGAACGGAGAAATGATGGTAGCGCCGCATCCCTACTACACGGTGACCGATGAATACGGCAACTTCGAACTCACTAACGTTCCTCCCGGCGATTATGAAATCGTGGCCTGGCATGAAGGGTGGAGGGTGGTTGGCGAGAACGCGCTTTACGATATTGCGACACAGGTACGCGTGAAGCGGCCGATTTTCTCCGATCCCGTAATTTGGAGTCAATGGGTCACGGTCCGTCCCCGCGACACGGCCGGCGTGAAGTTCACCCTCGGCGAACGCACGCCGCAGATGGCCCAGGGACACTAAGCTCTTATCCGTACTTTCCCGTGGACGCGGCTTGCCGCGTCTCCACTTCCCGCATCAAACCTCGCTCCAACCTCGGTACAATAGCAGCATGATGCGCCGGGTCTATCTCGACAACAACGCGACTACGCCGGTGCTCCCCGAAGTTCTGGAGGCCATGCGGCCTTACTTTGGTGAGCGCTTTGGCAACGCGTCATCGATCCACCATCATGGACAGGAAACGCGCGCCGCGGTCGAGCGCGCCCGGGAATCGGTGGCCGCTTTGCTAGGCTGCCGAGCCTCCGAGGTTGTGTTTACCAGCGGCGGTACAGAAGCCGACAATCTGGCCATCTTCGGCCTGGCGAGGCCGGGAGACCACGTCATCACCTCGACCATCGAACATCACGCCGTGCTCAACGCCTGCAAGCATCTCGCCGCCAGCGGGTGCGAAGTCACGTATGTTCCGGTGGATGGCCGCGGCCTGGTGGATCCGGCGGACGTGAAGGGCGCGCTCCGGCCGAACACGAAGCTGATCACGATCATGTTCGCCAATAACGAGACCGGCGTCGTGCAACCCGTCGCGGAGATCGGTAAGATTGCCGCCGAAGCCGACGTTTACTTTCACACCGACGCGGTGCAGGCGGCGGGGAAGATTCCGGTCGACGTCAACCAAATCGGGTGCGACCTCCTCACTATCTCCGGCCACAAGTTTCACGGGCCGCAGGGCGTAGGCGCACTCTACGTTCGCAAGGGAACTCCGCTGGCGCCCATGCTTCATGGCGGGAGCCATGAGCGCGCTCGCCGCGCCGGCACGGAAAACGTTCCCGGCATCGTGGGTTTAGGCAAGGCAGCCGAATTGGCAGCCGCAGGCCTGGAACGCGGCGACGATCTGAAAATGGCGGCGGCGCGTGACCACCTGGAAAAGGAACTGCTCGCGATCGAGGCCACAGGCTTAAACTGCGAAGGCGCGCCCCGTGTGCCGAACACGACCAACATCTATTTCGATGGCATCGAAGGTGAAGCGCTGGTCATTGCCCTGGACTTGAAGGGACTGGCAGTTTCCACCGGCGCCGCATGCTCTTCGGGGGCAATCGAACCGTCGCACGTGCTGCTCGCGATGGGGTTGCGTCCCGAGCGCGCCAAAGCCAGCATTCGCTTCAGCCTTGGCAAGCAGAATACGCCCGACGATGTAAACTTCACGCTGGGGTTGGTCCCGGAAACGGTCGCGCGATTGCGGGAGTTGTCGCCGCTGTGGCCAAAAAGCGCGGTTAGCACTTAGCATTTAGCACTTAGTCAAATCGAAATCGTAAACAGCTACCTGCTAAGTGCTAACCGCTAAATGCTGAGATCCGAAACCATCGCCGTCGCCATGTCGGGAGGAGTCGACTCCTCGACCGTTGCGGCCATGCTGTGCGCCGAAGGGCGCAACGTCATTGGCCTGACCATGCAGCTCTGGAACCAGCGCCGTCTCACCGGACACGAAGGCATGCCCGAATCTGTCCAGGGCCGCTGCTGCTCGATCGACGACGTTTACGACGCTCGCCGTGTTGCCGAAACCCTGGGCATCCCGTATTACGTGGTTAACCACGAAGAGCGCTTCGAGCGCGATGTGGTGCGGCCGTTCGTCGAGGAGTATCTGGCCGGACGTACGCCGATCCCCTGCAGTCTCTGCAACAATCACTTGAAGTTTGATCAGCTTCTTATTGTGGCACAACAGATTGGCGCTGATAAGATTGCAACCGGCCACTACGCTCAAGTCGCCTTCGACGAGTGCCACGAGCGCTGGCTGCTGAAGCGTCCTGCCGACAGATCCAAAGACCAGACTTACTTCCTGTTCGGCCTGACGCAAGAGCAATTGAGCCGCACCCTGTTTCCGCTCGGCGGCATGACCAAGCCTGAAGTGCGCGAACTGGCCCGTAAGCACGGCTTGGTGATCGCTGAAAAGCCCGACTCGCAGGAAATCTGTTTCGTCCCCGGTGGCGATTACAAGCGCTTTCTCGAAGCCTACCTCTCCGAGCAGGGAGACAAGCCACCAGAGATTGCGGGCGAGATGGTCACCAGCGGCGGCCAAGTGATCGGCGAACACGCCGGCGTGCACAACTTCACAGTCGGCCAGCGCAAGGGACTCGGCGTGGCCACGGGCTCGCCGCTGTATGTGATTCAAATCAAGAATGACACGCGGCAAGTGGTGGTGGGCAAGGATGAGGAACTCTACTCGCGCACCTTGCGCGCCCGCCGGGTGAACATGATTTCGACCTCCGAACTGCGCGAGCCGAAGCGAGTCGCAGTGAAGATCCGCCACAAGCATCAACCGGCGCCCGCCATGATTGAATCCGCGGGGCCCGATGAAGTCCGCGTTACCTTCGACGAACCGCAACGCGCGATCACTCCCGGCCAAGCCGCCGTCTTTTACGATGGTGACATTGTCGTGGGAGGCGGTTGGATCGAGAACTCTACGCAATAGGCCTTTGCTGGTGGAGCGCCGGGCGTCCCCGCCTGGCTAGGCGAGCCCCCGTCATTTCGACCGCTGGTTACCGCAAATTACTTACCTCGGATTACTTTTGTTGGACTGCATGGCACCTTCGTGGCCTAGACCTGCCGATAGAGCAGAGTTAACGTTAGTTCACGACGGGACCTTCGTGGTCTCTCCCCTGTAAGGGTCCGGCGTGGGGAGTGATTGTATGAAAATCTGGCATCTGGCTTATGCGGCATTGGGGATTGCGGTGGCGCGCTGGGTTTTTAAGCGTCAGTCAATGCGGGTAGCCGATCCGATCGCCCGTCTTCGTACCTCTGGCCTGCTGTAGCGTCAAATGGGTTGAAGGGCATGGGCGCATCCCGTTGCGCCTCACTCCGATATGGCTCGTCCATGCCCCTTTCCCATCCCCTTTGTGCCAACTCCGGAAGTGCTAGCACTACCGTGTCCCTTCGGTAACTTCTTTTCCCTTCCATCTCGCCTAAACTTTTCATGTGGACTCGTTGAGCGCGTGCCGCTCAACCGGCGAAATCATGCGACCCAGATTCTCCAGCTTGCGCTTGCTCGCGCCCGTCGTGCTGCTACTCGCGCTCTGCCCGCCAGCCGCTATGGCGCAAGACGACGCCCCGTCGCTCGGCGACCTGGCGCGCAACCTACGCAAGAACAAAGCGCAGCAGTCTCAACCACCCGCGGACCCGGCTCAAACCGTCATCGATAACGACAATCTGGCCCAGATCATGGAAGATGCCAAGAAAGCCAGGCCGCTCAAAGCAGACAAGACCGTCTTTTCCATCGACCCTGCCAGCAACACAGTCAAAGTATCGTCCCCCGATGTAACCTGCAGTCTCTCTTTCAACGCCCGGGCCAGTTCGCTACTGATCAAGCCAGTTTTGATCGAGGACTTGCCGCTGACCGAACTGCTCAAGATCGACGGCCCCGGCTCGATTCAGGATGAAGCGTTGCAGCTGGAAGTATTCAATGGAACCGATTGGGATGTGCGCGAAATCACGATTGGCCTGACGCTCGAACGCAAGCCGGGAGAAAACGCCGAATTGGCGGCGCGTGCGCGGGTGATTCCCGCTGCTGAAGGCCTGGCTCCCGTCGCCATCGAGCGGCGTTCCGACGTAACCCTCCTCTATCACCTCAAGGCTGAGGCTAAGCCCTTCAGCACAACCACCTTTCACGAAGATATCGGAATCACTCCCGGCCCGGATGAAGACTGGCGATGGTCGATTGTGGAAGCCAAGGGAATCCGGCCGTCGCAGGAGCAATCAGCGCCCGATGCGCTGCCCGACCCGCTATTTGCGAACCCATCATCGTTACTGCCAGGTTCGAACGGGCCAGAGCTTCCACCCGCGCCGACCGTAATTCCGCCGGCTCCGCCCGCGCCAACTCTGCAGCAATAAAAGCTCGAACCACAGGGGGCACAGGGGTTCACAGAGGAGGGCGCCTGTTAAGACGCGGGCATTTCAATCGTCGGCAGGAATCGCGGTTTCTGACGCGCCCTCGTCAGTTGTTCAAAGCCGTAGGCGATTTTGAGCAACGTCGGCTCGCTCCAGGCGCGCCCGAAGAAGGAGATGCCGACCGGCAGTCCCCAGAGATATCCGGCTGTCACGTTGATATTGGGATAGCCGGCGACGGC
>Ga0209415_10008795_pt1 | contig 17451 bp, 12 predicted proteins | sample PeaSoiSIISIP2007_FD_187696 | JGI IMG/M metagenome (GOLD analysis project Ga0209415, IMG submission 187696) | Peat soil microbial communities from Weissenstadt, Germany - SII-SIP-2007 (SPAdes) (version 2) | ecosystem: Environmental > Terrestrial > Soil > Wetlands > Peat | place: Germany... | reverse complement strand
CGGCTTTCTCTCTGGCCGCCGTAATCGACAGGATGACGACAAAAAGACACAGCAGCAACGTGATCGTATCAGCATAAGTCATAAGCCAATCATCGGCGTGCCTGGTCTGCTCCCCTCTCGTTCCTTGATGACGCCTCATTTGCCGACACCCGCCATGCGCCGGAACGACCCATACCGGACGTTGGAATTGCCGGCGTGTTCGGCCCTTGCATCAACCAGCCTGGCGACTGCCGCGGGAGGCTTGGCTATCGCATCGAAGTAGTCGCGCATATCGGGCCGCAAAAATCCATTCAGGCGGTCCTTGATATGCGAGGGCGTCTCGTTGCCGACCAGCATGACCATGCCTTCAGTGATCAGGTGGTGGCGGAAGTGGCGGTTATCGACTTCGTGCTGGAGCCTCGATGCCGCCGGCATATAAATCATGCGCGCCGAGATGACACCATAAAGTGTGGAAAGAAACGATACCGCAAGCGTCGAGCCTATACCTGCAACGTTGTCGTTCAAATTGCACAACATGGCCACCATGCCGACCAATGTGCCGACCATACCAAAGGCGGGCGCATGGCTTGTCATGGCACGCAGTACGTCAACCGGTACGCAGTCACGCTCATAAGCCGCATCGCTGGCGGTATCCATCATGCTGCGAACGTCCTCGGGCCCGTAGTCACTCAACGCCATGTTGACCGCGTATCTGATGAACGGGTCATCGATGTCACTTTCATCGATGCCTGACCCGAGCGCACGTATCCCGCGCGCGTTGGTCAGGCGCGCCAGCCGAATGATATTTTGCATGTCCTGGTGAAGATCCGCATGGGTGGAATGTGGCTCTCTCAGCATCATGGCAATGGCATTGAGCGCGTCGTAGACATCACTGGTTTGAAAGCTCATGAACGCGACAGAAATCACCCCGCCCACGACAATGACCAGTCCGGCAAGACTAAAGAAAGCCAGAAAGCTGTGTGCGCTCAATGCGATGGAACTCGCCACGATCAGACAGCCAAAGGCTGCTCCCGTCACGGAAGCACGGGCATAAGGCGGCAGAGCAGGATTGGAGGAGTTCGGCATGTCGAGATCTCGCCCCTATGGTCTGGCGGCCGGCCAGGCGCGGCCGGTCTTTTCCACAACAACTGTCGTGTCCGCTGCAACTGTCGTGCCATCCCGGATGCGCAACCGGAAAGCCGGGCGTCAGGTCGGTTGGCGCGGTCTGGAGGGATCGAGGTAACCCGCGAACGGCACAAGTTGCCGGACTGGCGCTGTCGTACCGGCAGATCATGCCGGGTTGGGATTGACCCAGACAAACTGTCGATCGGCGCCGCGTAGACGCTGGCGAACCGGGCACAGCCCCACGCTTTCCGACAACCCTACCGCGCCAGCGGAGCCAAACCGCACAGCCGGCGGTCGGAATGGATCGGGCGTACCGCGTGTCGTTGCGACAGCGTGTCATCCACCGGCCGCGGTAATCCTCGATCGTCGCCAGTTCCTCGCAATGTGGGCGTGCCTCAATCCCCCAGCACGCTCGTCCCGCGATTGCCGATCATCGCCAGCAGCTCCCGCCGCGTGGACGGGTCGTCGCGGAACGCACCGAGCATGCGGCTGGTGACCATGGTCACCCCCGGCTTGTGCACGCCGCGCGTGGTCATGCACTGGTGCGCCGCCTCGATTACCACCGCGACGCCGCGCGGTTCCAGCACGTCCTGGATCGTATTCGCCACCTGCGCGGTGAGCTTCTCCTGAATCTGGAAGCGCTTCGCATAGGCCTCGACGACGCGCGCCAGTTTGCTGATGCCGACGACGCGGCGATGCGGCAGATAGGCGACGTGGGCGCGGCCGATGATCGGCACCATGTGGTGCTCGCAATGGCTCTCCAGGCGGATGTCGCGCAGCAGCACGATCTCGTCGTAGCCGTCGGTTTCCTCGAAGGTGCGTTCCAGCAACGCCACCGGGTCGATGGCGTAGCCCTCGAAGAACTCCTCGTACGACCGCACGACGCGGTCCGGCGTGTCGAGCAATCCTTCGCGGGTGGGATCGTCGCCGGCCCAGCGCAGCAGGGTGCGGACGGCTTCTTCCGCTTCCTCGCGCGTCGGGCGGTCCTTGGCGGAGACGGTTTCCGCGGTGGTAGGGCTGGGTTTCGGCAAGACGATGTTCACCGCCTGGCTCCTCCGGAGGTTGTCGGTCCACCGGTCGAACCCGGTGGCAGGGTTGGCCCACCGGTTCAGCCCGGTGGCGAATTCGGCGACACAAGCGGGAGCCGCCGTCTGGATATGGCGTAGTGCCGCGGCCTCACAACCAGGTGGGCCTAATGGACCCTACCGCTCTGATGCGGGCTGTCCAGGCTGAACGCGGGAATCGGGACGTCGAAATTCTCCCCGGACGACGACACCACCATGTGATAGGCGCCGACCATGAAGCCAGACGGTGTGTCGAGCGGCGTGCCCGAGGTGTATTCGAAGCTCTCGCCGGGTTCGAGCACCGGCTGTTCGCCCACCACGCCGACGCCGTGCACGTGCTGGGTACGGCCATGCGCGTCGGTGATCTGCCAGGTGCGCCGCAGCAACTGCACGGTCTCGCGTCCGCTGTTCTCGACCTTCACCCGGTAGGCCCAGACGAAATGGTTGTCGTCGGGATGCGACTGATCCTCGAGGTAGAACGAACGCACCGAGATGCGGACGCCGCGCGTGGTCCTGACATAGCCTTCGCGGCCCTCGCCGCGAGGCATACGGCCGGGTTGCCGCTCGTCCTGCTGTGATGAGCGCGCGCCCGGCCGGTTGGTTTTGGACTCGTCGTTTTGCATGGCACGACCGGCCTTTCCGCGCGGTGTGGGGTCACGCGGCGATTCAAGGCCGAATGCGGGGGCTTGTCCAGCGGGGGCGACAGGCGTGCGTCCGCACCGCCTCGTTGACCAGTTCCGGTCTCGCTTGTGGAATGTCGGGCTGGGCGCAGCCATTGTGCCCGGCGCCACGCCGCACGCCCCGCCCACGATCACAGCCATCGTCTTTGACCTGCTTGCCACGACGAAGGTCCGGGCCGACGTCATGGGATCTGGCATTCAGAGCGTGAGGCCGCGTAAGCCATTCCCCGATCCGCCCGAGGTTTTGCTGCCGGCCGGCCTGCACTGCGTCACCGGCCGAAGCTCCGCGCAGAACGCGGTTGGCACCTCCAGCCGGAGCGTGGTACTCACTGACAATGAATGGACGAGTATCAGCGTGCAGGCAGCATGTGCCAACCAACCACAGGACATCCCGACGACGGGCGACCGGCTCACGGTTCGACGATCGCCGGCGCGGCGTGCGCCTGACCAGGCCCTCCCGGCGCCGGAGCAGATGAGCGCATCATATTCGGTGGCTCAAGCGGCGATTTGGATCCCGGCCGACGCCGCCAGCTTCGGGGGCGATGGCACTTTGATCCGTCGCCCCGCGTCACAGTCCCACTGCGGCACCAGCGCGACGACCGATCAGGCGACGGCCGCAAGGGCTTTGCGGATCATGGCCGGCGCCGGCGTCGATGTGGCGCACAGGGTGATAGGGGCGGGATCGCCTGCTCATCGCGGTTGGTATCGGCGATCCGACTTTGGCGGCACGGCGCCGTAGTCAATGACAATGGCCGGACAGACGGGCACGGCTCAAACGGAGAGTGACGTGAGAGCGTTGAACAGCGCCGCGGAGAGACCCAGGATGACGCTGCTATGGAAGCTCGCTCGAGCCTTGGTGCTGCTGATCGCAGTCTGTCTGTCGATCAGCACGCCGGTGAACGCCGCAGAAGACGCCATTGTCGATGCGTCACGGACCGGCGATCTGGCAAAGGTTGAGGCACTGATCGCCGCAAACGCCGACGTAAACGCCAGAGCCAACGACGGCGCGACGGCACTAACTCTCGCGGCGCAGAATGGCCATGTCGAGGTGGTGCGGGCTTTGATCGCTGCCAAAGCTGATGTGAACGCCGCAGGCGGCACCGGCGGCGCGGCGTTGATCATCGCTGCGGAGAACGGTCATGCGGATGTGGTGCAGGCCTTGCTCGCCGCGAACGCCGCGGTAGACGCCAGGGATGTCTTCGGCGCCACGGCGTTGATCGCGGCTTCCCAGTTAGGCCAGGCAAAAGTGGTGCAGGTCCTGCTGGCTGCGAACGCCGACGTGAATGCGAAGGCCCGCAGTGGAGTCACGGCGTTGATCGTGGCGGCGGGCTCAGGCCGCCTGGAAGTGGTGCGTGCCTTGCTTGCGGCGAACGCCGACGTAAATGCCAAAGCAAACAACGGCGCCACGGCGTTGATCATCGCTGCGGAGAACGGTCATGTGGACGTGGTGCAGACCTTGGTCGCCGCGAAAGCCGCGGTAGACGCCAAGGATGTCCGCGGCGCCACGGCGTTGTTCCTGGCTGCGGAGAACGGTCATGCGGACGTGGTGCAGGCCTTGCTCGCCGCAAACGCCGCAGTGAATGCCAGGACTGACGGTGGCGCTACGGCGTTGTTCGTCGCTTCGCAGAACGGTCATATGGATGTGGTGCAGGCCCTGCTTGCCGCGAACGCCGATGTTGATGCCAAGGGTGTCGACGGTGCCACAGCGTTGTTCATGGCTTCGCAGCAAGGCCAAGCAAAGGTGGTGCGGGCCTTGCTCGCCGCGAACGCCGAGGTAAATGCCAAGCGTAACAATGGTGCCACGGCGTTGATGGCGGCTTCGGCGGAAGGTCATGCGGATGTGGTGCAGACCTTGCTCACCGCAAACGCCGAGGTAAACGCCAAAACCGACAACGGCATCACGGCGTTGATGGTGGCTTCGGAGGAAGGTCATGCGGATGTGGTGCGGTCCTTGCTCGCCGCGAACGCCGAGGTAAACGCCAAGGCTGACAAGGGCACCACGGCGTTGTTCGTGGCTTCACAGAATGGTCATGCGGATGTGGTGCAGGCCTTGCTCGCCGCGAAGGCCGACGTAGACGCCAAGAGTGTCGGCGGCGCCACGGCGTTGCTCGCGGCTTCGGGTAGCGGTTATGAGGATGTGGTGCAGGACTTGCTCGCCGCGGGCGCCGATGTAAACGCCAAAGATGGCAATGGGGCCACGGCGTTGATCATGGCTTCGCGCAACGCTCATCGAGATATGGTCCGGGCCTTGCTCGCCGCGAAGGCCGACGCAAGCACCAAGGCCAACAACGGTGATACGGCAATCAGCATCGCGACGAGTCGCGGCTACGGGGAAATTGTACGGCTCCTCAACGAACAGGCGACGACGCCCGGAAACGCGCGGGTCGGCGCCGAAGAAGGCAGCATTGTCGATGCAGCGCGAACCGGCAATCTGGCGCGGGTCGAGGCGCTGATCGCCGCCAAGGCCGACGTGAACGCCAGGGGTGACGGTGGCTGGACGGCCCTGGGGTTGGCCGCGCAGAGCGGCGACGTCGCGATTGTGCGAGTTCTGATCGCCGCTAAGGCTGATGTGAATGCCAAGGCCGGCGACGGCGCTACGCCGTTGTTCGCAGCTTCCCAGAACGGTCATGCGGATGCGGTGCAGGCCTTGCTCGCCGCTAACGCCGCGGTGAATGCCAAGACTGACAGCGGCGCCACGGCATTGTTCGTGGCGGCACAGAACGGTCACGCGGATGTGGTGCAGGCCTTGCTCGCCGCGAACGCCGAGGTAAATGCCAACGCTGGCGACGGCGGCACGGCGTTGTTCGTGGCTTCGCAGAACGGTCATGCGGATGTGGTGCAGGCCTTGCTCGCCGCGAAGGCCGAGGTGAATGCCAAGAACGGCGGCGGAACCACGGCCTTGTTCGTGGCTTCGAGTAACGGTCATGCGGATGTGGTGCGAGCCTTGCTTGCCGGGAACGCCGAGGTAAACGCCAAAGCCGACAGCGGCGTCACGGCGTTGATCCAGGCTGCGCGGAATGGCCATGCGGATGTGGTGCAGGCCTTGCTCGCCGCAAACGCCGTGGTAAACGCCAAAGCGAATGATGGTGACACGGCGTTGTTCATGGCTTCGCAGAACGGTCATGCGGACGTGGTGCAGGCTTTGCTCGCCGCGAAGGCCGACGCAAACGCCGCATCTGGCGACGGAACCACGGCATTGTTCGTGGCTTCGCGGAACGGTCATGCTGATGTGGTGCGGGCCTTGGTTGCCGCGAATGCCGAGGTGAATGCCAAGAACGTCGGCGGCGCCACGGCGTTGTTCGTCGCTTCGAGTAACGGTCATCCGGATGTGGTAGAAGCCTTGCTCGCCGCGGGCGCCGATGCAAACGCCAAGACTGGCAACGGCGCCACCGCGTTGTTCGTGGCTTCGACTAACGGCCACGCGGATGTGGTGCGGGCTTTGCTCGCGGCAAGAGCTGACGCAAACGCCAAAGCTGGCGACGGCACCACGGCGTTGTTCGTCGCGTCGCAGAACGGTCATGCAGATGTGGTGCAGGCGTTGCTCGCCGCGAACGCCGAGGTAAACGCCAAAGCTGGCGACGGCGCCACGGCGTTGTTCGTGGCTTCGCAGAACGGGCATGCGGATGTGGTGCAGGCCTTGCTCGCCGCGCGCGCCGATATAAACGCCAAAGCCGACAGCGGCGCCACGGCGTTGTTCGTGGCTTCGCAGAATGGTCATGCGGATGTGGTGCAGGCCTTGCTGGCCGCGGGCGCCGTTATAAACGCCAAAGCTGCCAGCGGCATCACGGCGTTGCTCGTCGCTTCGAGGAACGGTCACGCGGATGTGGTGCAGGCCTTACTCGCCGCCGGCGCCGATGTGAATGCCAAGGCCGGCAACGGCGCCACGGCGTTGATCCTCGCTTCGCAGAACGGTCATGTGGATGTGGTGCGAGCCTTGCTTGCCGCAAAGGCGGATGTGAATGCCACGGCGAACAACGGTGACACGGCAATCAGCATCGCGACGAAGTTCAACTACAAAGACGTCGTACAGCTCCTCAGCGAGCAGCAGGCCATGCCAACCTCAGCAACAGGCTCACAGCATTGACGTCTGTGGCGATGGGGCAACGACGCTGCGGGCCTTGCCAGTCGCGGATGCTGATTTGTACGCCAATGCGAGCGTCGGTGAAACGGCGATGCGTATCGTAAGCGAGCACGCTCCCGGGGGTGGAAGCGGCGCACCAGGTTGCGCCTACAACGTCTCCACCTCCAGCGCGAACAGCGCGTCCGGGTCGGGCGTGTGCAGCAGATGGTAGACGTTGAACCGGTAGGCCGGACCTAGCGAGACCTCGGGCGGAGTGAACGGGAAGGCGAGATTGCCGGCGGTGGAGAGCCGGCCCGGATAGCCGTGGTGCAGCAGGTATTGCTTGCAGGTGCGCACCACTTCCGACGCGCGCTCGGCGGTCGGCGCGATGCACTCGCCCATCACGAATACCTCGCCGGGCAGCGGCTCGTGTTCCGGCGCGGCCATGCGCACGCCGTCCACGCCGTAGACCCGGAACCGCAGCGTATAGTCCTGCGGCGTGTCTTCGCAGACCAGGTCGCGCACCACGTCCGACACCGAAGCCAGAATTTCGCGATGCTGGGCGATGAAGCGCGGATCGGCCGCACCAGCCAACAGCACCGCACGCTCGCCGATCTTGCTTGCGCCTTCGATCTTTACGCAGGGATCGGTGGATGCCTCCCACCGAGCGCCGGTAACACGCGCGCGCCGGTCGTCCACCGCAACGTAGTGCGCGGCGGCCAGATCGAGCTTGCCCTCCGGCTCGTACACCGTGAACGGGTCCGCCTGCTCGTACAGACTATGCGCCGCGACCGAGGTCGGCGTCGCACGACGCTGCGGATTCATGCTCTCCAGCACGAACCCCTCATCGTCCAACTCGGCGAGGATCGCATCGCGCCCACCTGGCACGCAGCACAGCGAGGCGCACTCGATGATCTTCGCCATGTGCACGGCGAGGCCGGGGGGGAAATCCAGCATGGTCGGCAGCGCGGCAAAGATCGCGGTGTCGCAGGCACGGCCGGCGATGATCACGTCGACATCCTCGGCCAGCGCGCGGCGGAACGGCCCCATGCCCATCTGACCGACGATTTGTGCCGCTTCGGTCACGTCCTCCTCGGTCAGCGCCGGCATGTCGTCGATGCCGCGCACGCGGCCGTCGCGCACTGCCTGCACCAGCATCGCGCGCGACAGGTCGGCACGCAGTACGCCGAGGCGGAAATGCAGCCCGTCGGCGCAGGCAATCTCGCGCACGATGGCCAGCGTCGCGTCCAGATGCGGCGCCGCACCTGCCGATCCCGCCGAGCCGATCACCAGGGGAATGTTTTGCCCCCGCGCGCCGTGCAGCAGCTTGCGCAAATCGCGTCGTGTGGCGGCCGGCGCGGTCGCCATCTCGCCCTTGCCGAGATAGGTCGGACCGATGTCAATTGAGCCCATGTCGGCGCCGATCAGGTCCGGCTGGCGGGCGAGTGCCGCCTCGAAAGCCGGCGTCGGCACGCCATAGCCGAGCTGCCCGGACGCACCGACCAGTCGCATCGGCCGGCGGGCGCGGCGGAGTGCGCCGAGCATCCGGCCGGAGGCGCTCATATCTCGACCCCCAGCAACGGCGCGTGCTGCTGCGCGCCGTAGACGTCGAGATCGCCCGGGTCGCCCGCCATGATCCGGCGTGCCAGCACGATCTTGATGGCGCGGCCGACCGGGTAGGGAATCACCGTCACGTCGTCCGGCGGCACGCCATACAGCGCGGCAAGCTTCTCCTGCCCCAACGAGGGGGATTGCACGACGCGCTGGTAGTCGGCATCGGTGGCGAACATCAGGTCCAGCGTCAGCCGGCGCGGACCGGCGTTCTTGCTGCGAACCACCTGGGCGATATCGGCCAGCCGCATGCCCTGCATCCTCCCCCCTCGCCGGCGGCGATCAGCGCGGGCACGGCGTAGGCCGTGTGCGAGCCGGCGGTGATCTCTGTGTGGTAAATGGTGGTGAGCGCCTGAGCAATCATGGCATATTCCCCGTCGCCTGACCCGGCTGCCGGGTCCATGGTGGCAGAGCAGGGGGATCCTCTGCCGCGGCGAAGTCGAGGACGCGACACAGATCGATCTCCTCGTGCATGGGAATTCCGTGCTCCCCAATCAGTGGAATTGTGGGTTTCAGCTTGCGGGCGGCATCGACAGCGCCAGGCCGCACCTGGATCAGTCGGAAGCCGCGCCGCAAATAGAACCGCAGCGCCGACAGCTTATCGTTGGTCGTCGTTAGCCAGAGCCGGTGGCAATCCGCGGTCCGGAGCTGACTGGCCAGCGCCTCGATCAGTGCGGTCCCTGTGCCGGTACCGGCTGGGATCGTGTCGAGCGTGACCAGCTCCGCATCGCGGCCGAGCACCCGATAAGTGGCCAGGCCCTGACGGTTCCCAGCTATCAGCGCTGGCAATCGGCCTGCATCGATGCTCTCTCCATGCACCACGATCGTAGGTGCGTTCCACCGATCGCGGAGAAGTTCGGCGATCCATGCGGTATCCAAAGGTCCCGCGGGTCTTATCGGTGGGCTGGAACCTGATGGGGTGCTGCGATCGGCCGACATGGAGCAAGTTTACCTTCATTTCCCCGAAAGGCCGCCGGCAAGCGGGCAATCGCGGTGGCGAGAGTGGGCGTGCGGCTGATCGTGCGTCGTTACAGCGCGGCCAAATGCGATCCCCGTGTGCCGGCAATCCGCTATTCCGCCGCGCGCGCCGTCGCCGCCGGCACCAGCGTGGCGAGCGCCTGCGCCAGATCATCCTTCAGGTCTTCCGGATCCTCCAGCCCGATCGAGACGCGGATCACGCCATCGGTGATCCCGAGTTTCGCGCGCTCCTCGGCCCCGATGCGCATATGCGTGGTGGTCGCCGGATGCGTGGCGAGCGATTTCGAATCGCCCAAATTGTTCGACACCGCGATCAGCCGGAACGCGTTCATCACGCGGAACGCCGCCTCCTTGCCGCCGGCAACTTCGAAGGTGACGACGGTGCCGCCGGCTTTCATCTGGCGCATGGCCAAGGCGTGCTGCGGATGGTCGGCGCGTGTCGGATACCAGACGCGGCTCACGCCCGGCAGTTTGGCGAGGAAGTCGGCAATCGCGGCGGCGGCGCGGCAGCCGGCATCGATCCGCAGCGCCAGGGTTTCGAGCCCCTTCAGCAGCACCCAGGCGTTGAACGGCGACATCGCGGGACCGGTGTTGCGAATGAACGGTTGCAGCGTGTCGTTGATCCATTTGCGGTTCGCCAGCACGGCACCGCCGAGCACGCGACCCTGGCCGTCGATGTGCTTGGTGCAGGAATACACCACCACGTCGGCCCCCATCTGCAACGGAAGCTGCAACAAAGGCGTGGCGAACACGTTGTCCACCACGACGATGGCGCCGGCCTGGTGCGCCAGCGCAGCGACGGCCGGCAGGTCAACCATTTCCAGCATCGGATTGGACGGCGTCTCCAGCAACACAAGCTGCGCCGGCGTCACCAGGGCGGTGCGCCACTGGTCCAGGTCGCCGCCGTCGACGAACTCGCTGCGAATGCCGAATTTCGGCAGCAGGGTGGAGACGATCCAGTGGCAGGAACCGAACAGCGCGCGCGAGGCCACCACGCGGTCGCCCGCCTTCAGATGCGCGAGCAAGGCCGCGTTCACCGCGGCCATGCCGGTGGCGGTGGTGCGACAGGCTTCGGCGCCCTCGATCAGACAGAGCCGCTCCTCCAGCATGCTCAGGGTCGGATTGGCGAAGCGCGAATACTGATAATGTTCGACGGTGCCGGCGAAGGTGCCTTCGGCTTGCTCCGCACTGTCGTAGACGTAGCCGGAGGTGAGGTACAGCGCCTCGGCGGTTTCGCCGTGCTGACTGCGGTTTACGCCCCCATGCACAAGGCGCGTGGCGGGGCGGAACTTGGCGGGATCGGTGGTCATGTGTCTGGGCCCTTTGCAACTGGCCCGACCGATGGGAGCAGCGTTGACCCGGAAAATGGGGTCTGTCGCTGGCCTCTTTAGCGCGCTTGTTTCACCTCGCCGCAATCCGGCCGGACAAATCGCGAGGGCCGGGCCGATCCCGGCGGCGCGGAACCTAGGGCAAGGGCGATTGCGTCGTCAACCCGCCGCGGTTAGATTACCGGGCACGGGGCGGGTGTAGTTCAATGGTAGAACGGCAGCTTCCCAAGCTGCACACGAGGGTTCGATTCCCTTCACCCGCTCCAATTGACCCCAGGCCTCCGATCAGGTTTCGGCAACAGCGGCAAGCACCGCCAGCGGGCCCCACCTGCGGCGGCACGTCACAATTTCAGGGCAGGATACAATTTCAGGCGTCCATGCGCGATCCGAGGTCGGCGTGAAAAGAGAGATGACATTCGCGCATGGCTTCCCTACACTGAACGCAATGCTCCGTAAGAGAGATCACCAAGGGAGAAGACGATGGGCTCATCCTCAGGCCGTGGTGGGCCGACGGTCCCCCGCAGCGATCGGCGTTTGTCACGACGGGACTTGCTTGCTCTCACTGCCCTCGGCCTCACGGCCAATGCGGGGTCGGCGGTTGGTGCCGCCCCACAGGGGCAGTTGACCTACGGCGTGCACATCTCGCTCGCCCCGGTCTGGTTCGACCCGGCGGAAACTACCGGGCTCATCACGCCCTTCATGCTGCTCTACGCACTACACGACGGCATGGTGAAGGCGATGCCGGGCCAGCTTCAGGCGCCGGCGCTCGCCGAGTCATTCTCGGCATCGGAAGATGGCCTTACCTATGACTTCGTCCTGCGCAAAGGCGCGCTGTTCCACAACGGCGATCCGGTCACCGCGGACGACGTTAAATTCTCCTTCGGGCGCTACCATGGCTCCGACCACAGTCTGTTGAAGCAACGCGTCGACGCCGTCGAGACACCTGATCCGCAGCACGTGCGCATCATACTGAAGCAGCCATGGCCGGACTTCCTCACCTTCTATGCGGGCGCGACCGGTGCCGGCTGGATCGTGCCGCGCAAATACGTCGAGAAGGTCGGCGACGATGGCTTCAAGAAGGCGCCGATCGGGGCCGGCCCGTACAAGTTCGTTTCGTTCAATCCCGGCGTGGAACTGGTGCTCGAAGCGTTCGAGCCATATTGGCACAACACGCCGCGCGTGAAGCGTCTGGTGCTGAAGGTGATCCCCGACGAGTCCACGCGGCTGGCCGCGCTGAAGCGGGGCGAGATCGACATCGCCTATTCGATCCGCGGCGAACTCGCCCAGGAGCTGCAGCACACGCCTGGACTCACTCTCAAGCCGGTGGTCGTCCAGGGCACCTTCGGGGTGTATTTCGCCGATCAATGGGACCCGAAATCGCCTTGGTACGACTTGCGGGTGCGGCAGGCCGCCAGTCTCGCCATCGACCGCAAGACGATCAACGACGCGCTGACCATGGGGTACTCCCATGTCACCGGCACCGCGCTGTTCCCCGACACCTTCGAGTTCTACTGGCAACCGCCGGCACCGGTGTTCGATCCGGCGCAGGCGAAGCAGTTGCTGGCGGCCGCAGGCCATCCTGGCGGCTTCGATGCGGGCCTCTACTTTTGCGATTCCTCCTACGCCAATATCGGCGAGGCGGTGGTCAACAACCTGCGGGAAGTCGGCATCCGCACCAATTTGCGCCCGATTGAGCGCGCTGGCTTCATCAAGGGTTTCACCGACAAGACGTATAAGAACCTCATCCAGGCCGGGCCTGGCGCATTCGGCAACGTGGCGACGCGGCTTGAGAGCCTGGTGGTCCAGGGTGGCCCATTTGTCTACGGCAGCTATCCCGACATCGACGCGCTGTTCCCGCTTCAGGCGGTGGAGCTGGACCACGCGAAGCGCGCGGCAATCCTGAACAAGATGCAGCAGATGGTGTACGAGAAGGCGATCTACGCGCCGATCTGGCAGCTTGCCTTCATCAATGGCATCGGCCCGCGCGTGGCCGAATCCAGCTTCGGCCGCATCCCCGGATTTCCCTATACCGCGCCATACGACGAGCTCGCACTGAAGGGCACCTAGCCACGACAGCAACGAAGCACCGGCAGGGTGGCGCGACTGTGCCGCCCTGAACTCGATGGACCCGGCACAAGGGCCAGAGGGAGGCAGCTATGACGGCATCGTTCGGAGATCGAGGAAGCAAGCCGTCGCGCGGGAATCCGGTCCGTGCGACACGGCGCGACGTGCTGGCGCTCACCGCGCTCGGCCTGGCCGGCGGCGCCGTCAGGCCGGTCCGCGCCGCAGCGCCGGCCGGACAACTGACCTACGGCGTACATGTCTCGCTGGCGCCCACCTGGTTCGATCCGGCGGAAACCAACGGGCTCATCACGCCCTTCATGATGCTTTACGCGATGCACGACGCGTTGGTGAAGGCCATGCCAGGCCAGCTTCTGACTCCCAGCCTGGCTGCGTCATGGTCGGCGACCGAGGACGGCCTCAACTACGACTTCGTCCTACGCAAGGGTGTGAAGTTCCACAACGGCGAGCCTGTCACCGCGGACGACGTGAAGTTCTCCTTCGAGCGCTATCGCGGCACCGACCACGCAGCTTTGCAGGGTCGGGTTGAGGCGATCGAGACACCGGATCCACAGCATATAAGGTTCCGGCTGAAGGAGCCGTGGCCCGATTTCCTCACCTTCTATGGCGGCTCCACCGGCGCCGGCTGGATCGTGCCGCGGAAATACGTGGAAAAGGTCGGCGATGACGGCTTCAGGAAGGCGCCGATCGGTGCCGGCCCCTATAAGTTCGTGTCCTTCACACCGGGGGTCGAGCTGGTGATGGAGGCGTTCGACCAGTACTGGCGCAAGACCCCCGGCGTGAAGCGTCTTGTGCTGAAAGTCATTCCGGACGAGTCCACGCGACTGGCTGCGCTGAAGCGCGGCGAGATCGACATCGCGTATTCGATCCGCGGCGAACTCGCCGAGGAGTTGCGTCATACGCCGGGACTGACCCTCAAGCCCGTCGTCCTCCAGGGATGTTTCTTTCTGTATTTCCCAGAGCAATGGGACCCGAAGTCGCCGTGGTACGACCTGCGGGTGCGGCAGGCGGCCAACCTGGCAATCGACCGCAAGACGATCAACCAGGCGCTGACGCTTGGCTTCTCCCACGTCACCGGCAGCATCGTCCCCGACATCTTCGAATTCTACTGGCCGCCGCCGGCACCCGAGTACGATCCGGCCAAGGCCAGGCAGCTTCTTGCCGCAGCGGGTTATCCGAACGGCTTCGACGCCGGCACTTACAACTGCGATTCCTCGTACTCGAATATTGCCGAGGCTGTGCTGAACAACCTCCAGGAGGTGGGGATCCGCTCCAGGCTCCGCCCGATCGAGCGCGCGGCGTTCGCCAAGGGATACGCCGACAAGGCCTACAAGAACATCATCCAGGGTGCCAGCGGTGCGTTCGGCAATGCCGCCACGCGCATGGAGACCTTCGTGGTCAAGGGGGGTGCCTTTTCATACGGCAGCTATCCCGAGATCGACGCGCTGTATCCGCAGCAGGCGGTCGAGCTGGACCATGGACGCCGCGCAGCGATTTTGCGGAAGATGCAGGAACTGGTTCGCGAGAAGGCGATGTACGCGCCGATCTGGCAGCTCGCGTTCATCAACGGCGTGGGGCCACGTGTGGCGGAATCCAGCTTCGACCGCATCGCTGGATTCGCCTACACTGCGCCGTACGAGGATCTGACGTTGAAGGGTGGCTAAAAACGCGAGGTTCCACCGCAGAAGCCGACGAGAGGGATTTCATGGGATCATCATCTTGCTGTCGTGAATCGTCCGGGATCGACGTCAACGCCCTGGCGCCGACACGCCGCGACGTGCTCGGCCTCGCCGCGCTCGGCCTGCTCGGCGGCACCGCACGTCTGGCGCATGCCGCCACGCCGGCCGGGCAACTGACCATCGGCGTGCATATTTCGCTTGCCCCGACCTGGTTCGACCCGGCCGAGACCGCCGGCATCATCACCCCGTTCCTGGTGCTGTACGCGCTGCACGATGCGATGCTGAAGCCGATGCCGGGGCAGAGTCCGGCGCCCTGCCTGGCGGAGTCCTGGTCCGCCACCGAGGACGGCATGAGCTACGAGTTCGTCCTGCGCAAGGGCACGACGTTTCACAACGGCGATCCCGTCACCGCCGAGGACGTGAAGTTCTCCTTCGAGCGCTACCGCGGCGCGGAACACACCACGATGAAGGAGCGGGTCGCCTCGGTGGAAATCCCCGATCCGCAGCGGGTTCGCTTCAACCTGAAGGCGCCGTGGCCGGACTTTCTCACATTCTATTCAAGCGCAACCGGGTCAGGCTGGATCGTGCCGAAGAAATATGTGGAGAAAGTTGGCGACGACGGCTTCAAGAAGGCGCCGATCGGCGCCGGGCCTTACAAATTCGTGTCCTTCACGCCCGGTGTCGAGCTGATCTTCGAAGCCCACGACCAGTACTGGCGCAAGACACCGAGCGTGAAGCGTATCGTCATGCGGGTGGTTCCCGACGAGTCGACCCGGCTGGCCGCGCTGAAGCGGGGCGAGATCGACATCGCCCTGTCGATCCGGGCCGAACTCGCCGAAGATATCCAGCACACGCCGGGCCTGACGCTGAAGCCGACGGTCGGCTCCGCGCCGTACTGGATGTATTTCCCCGAGCAATGGGACCCGAAATCGCCCTGGCATGACGTGCGGGTGCGGCGCGCCGCCAGTCTGGCGACCGACGGCAAGACGATAAACCAGGCGCTGACCTTGGGCTTTTCCCATCTGACCGGCAGCGCGTTTCCGGAGAATTTCGAGTTCTACTGGCAGCCGCCGCCGCCGGTGTTCGATCCGGAAAAGGCCCGGCAGCTTCTCACCGAGGCTGGCTTCCCCAACGGTTTCGACGCCGGCTACTACACCTGCGACATCGCCTACGCGAATCTCGGCGAAGCGGTGCTGAACAACCTGACCGCGGTCGGCATTCGCGCCAGGCTGCGTCCGCTCGAACGTGCGTCATTCTTCGCGGGATTTGGCGACAAGAAGTTCAAGAATATCGTCCAGGGCGCCAGCGGCGCTTTCGGCAACCTGGCGACGCGCCTGGAAGCGTTCGTAGTCAAGGGCGGCGTCTACGCCTACGGTAACTACCCCGAGCTCGACGACCTGTTCGGCCAACAGGCGAGCGAACTGGATCGCACCAAGCGCGAGGCGATCCTGCACAAGATGCAGCAGATCGTTTACGAGAAGGCGATCTACGCCCCGATCTGGCAACTCGCGTTCATCAGCGGTGTCGGCCCGCGTGTTGGCCAATCCGCGTTCGGCCTGATCAAGGGCTACGTCTATCCGGCGCCATACGAGGAACTGACATTGAAGCAGGCCTAGCTCCATGTCATTGCGAGGAGCGCAGCGACGAAGCAATCTCCTGCGTGGCGAGCCGAGGGCCGCTTGCCATGCGGGAGATTGCTTCGTCGCTGCGCTCCTCGCAATGACGCCGCTACGCCGGGGAGGAACTCCGTGAAGCAATACATCGTCAGACGGTTGGGCTACTCGCTGCTGTCGCTGTTGGTGCTGTCGCTGACCATCTTCTTCTTCGTCCGCGTCACCGGCGACCCGGCGACCTTGCTCGTCGAGCCGGGTGCCAGCGACGCCGACATCGCCGCCATCCACCACCAGTTCGGCCTCGACCGTCCGTTGGTGGTGCAATACGCGTTGTTCATGGCCAACCTCGCGCGCGGCGACCTCGGCCAGTCATTCTACTACCAGACACCGGTGTTCGAGCTTTACCTCTCGCGGCTGCCGAACTCGCTGCTGCTCGCCGCCGTCGCGATGGCGTTTTCGCTGCTGGTCGGCATTCCCACCGGTATTCTCGCCGCAGTCCGGGTCGGCCACTCTTGGGACAGCGCCGGCAAGCTGTTCGCCTTGCTCGGCCTCTCGCTGCCGTCGTTCTTCGTCGGCCTGCTGATGATCCTGTTCTTTTCCGTCTATCTCGGCTGGCTGCCATCGTCCGGCTCGGGTACCCCGCTCCACCTCATCATGCCGGCCTTCGCGCTCGGCTGGTATTTTGCCGCGGCGCACATGCGCCTGACGCGGTCGTCGATGCTGGAAGTGCTCGGCTCGGAATACATCAAGCTGGCCAAGCTGAAGGGCCTGCCGCAGGCACTCGTCATCGGCAAGCACGCACTCAAGAACGCGCTGATCCCGGTGCTCACATTGGCGGGCATCAACCTCGTGCTGATGATCAACGTCGCCGTCATCGTGGAGACCGTGTTCGCCTGGCCGGGCATCGGCCGATTGCTCTACGAGGGCATCTCGTTCCGCGACTTCCCGGTGGTTCAGGGCGTGGTGATCCTCGGCGGCGCCATGATCGTCGCGGTGAACTTTCTGGTGGATATCGTCTACGCCGTGATCGACCCTCGCATCAGACTGGAGACGTGACCCGATGAGTACGTCGACCGAAACCAGCCTGCTGACCGCACCGTTGCCGTCACGCTTCAGCTTCGTCCGCTCGCGCGACTTCCCGCTGATCCCGGTGCTCATCCTCGGCATCATCGCCCTTGTGGCGGTGTTCGCCGACGTGCTGGCACCGCATGACCCGCAGGTCGGCTCGCTCGCCGCGCGCTTCCACCCGCCG
>Ga0209415_10008794_pt1 | contig 17451 bp, 14 predicted proteins | sample PeaSoiSIISIP2007_FD_187696 | JGI IMG/M metagenome (GOLD analysis project Ga0209415, IMG submission 187696) | Peat soil microbial communities from Weissenstadt, Germany - SII-SIP-2007 (SPAdes) (version 2) | ecosystem: Environmental > Terrestrial > Soil > Wetlands > Peat | place: Germany... | reverse complement strand
TTGAGGTCGGTGCGGTCGCAAAACGATTTGAAGCCGAGAATCTGAAGCCGCTTCAGTTTAAGCAACGTGAACTCCTTAGGAAAGCAGTGGCCAGTCTTTGGTTGTGCTGCCTGCCGGCCTGTTTACCAGATCGATACCTCCAGCCGCGAAACGGTGCTTGCGCAAACTTCCGCCCTCCCGGACTGGATCGGGTGGGCACAAATTAGAGCTACTGTAACGGTGAAATTGGCGCGGGGTCAAGCAATATAACACTATATATTGTATGGCCTTGCACCCGAGCGCGTTGGGTTGCACATGCATTGCAGTAGATGCCTGGTTTACGGGTGAAGGAAGGACGAGGTGGGAGAACCGCGAGAGCAGGATTATGGTAGCGCAGTTGGCGGCCTAAGACAACGACTCCGAACTTACGGTCGGTGCAACTGCGCGTACTCTGTTTTGGCTTGCTTCAAGATTGGGAGGTCGGCGTCGGCGTTTTTCCAGAGGGCGAAGAAATCTTGATATGCGGTGCGGGCGCCGGCATGGTCGCCGGAGAGGCTGCGGGCCCGCGCCAAGCCAAGGTGGGACAGAGCGCTCAGGGGAAAGTTCACGATCACGCCAGGATGATCGAGAATCTTCTGAAACTCGGCGGCAGCGTGTTGGCTGTTTTCCGAGCTGGTTCTGGAAACTTTCGCGAGGTCCAGGTAGGCGTGGCCACGCAGGTAAACCGGATACATGGTGCCGGCGGAAAACGGCGGCGGGTCTGCCAACTCGTAGGGGATGGACGAGCGCAGAAGCGCGATGGCCTGGGCGGGATCGTGCCGCTGCAACGCGACGGCTGCTCGCACGGTGGGAAGCCAATAGTTTTGCATAAGCGTATCGAGCGGGAACTCCTGATTGAGCGCGGCTACGAGCTTTTCGGCCGCGGTGACATCGCCATCGCGGGCCAAGGCCACGGCGGCTTCCACTTTTACATCGCGGCCGGGAGCGAGTGTGAGAGCTTCGCGTGCCTGCTTCAGGCCCTCGGCCGCGTTGCCAAATTCAACCTCGCGAATGGCCTCGTTGCCTTGCCAGAATGCTGCCGTTTCTTTGGAGTCGTTGCGCTTAGCTGAGTCTTCGGCTTGCGTCGAGAGCTGCCGCGACTTCTGCAGACGGCCGTAATCTGCCTGCGTGTCGGATTCAGCCGACAGCAAGATGTCCTCGGCTCCCGGCTTGCCCATGGCCCACGCGAACTGCTGCTGCATGCCGGGCGCGTCTTTGCGCAGGAAGTCGAGGTAATAAATGGATTGCCGCAGGTAGGGGCCGTCGAGCTTTTGCGCCAGCGCTTCGTCGAACGTGGACTTCGCCTCGTCCAGCCGGTTCATGGAAAAATACGCTACTCCAAGATTGTTGTAGCCCAGGATGGAAGCGCGTTCGAGGCGCAGTGCGTCTCGCGTGACCGCGGCTGCTCTTTCGAACTGTCCCATGGTGAAGTAATTCACTCCGAGATTGGTTAGAGCGACGTAGTCCCTGGGATAATCGCGGATCCCCAGTTCATATTGTTGAATGGCTTTTTCCAGCTCACCGGTGACCAGCGTGAAATAGGTGCAGGAGATGTAATACTTCTCGCGCTGGCTGACCCGGTCGCGCAATTCGTAAGCTTTGCGTACGTTCTCAATCGCCAGTGTGGCTTGGCCGAGATTGTTGTAACGAATGCCCAGTGAGGCGTAGGCGCGGGCAAAATTGGGGTCGAGCTCGACTGCGCGCTTGAGTAGGGGAAGAGCGTCGGTGTCGCCTTTTTCGCGGGCCAGCCGGTCGCCCTCAGTATATGCCTGCAGGGCTTCGAGAGACGAGGTGGTGGCTTCGTCGAGCGGCTTGTCAAACTTTTGCACCGAGGCCAGGGATTCACCCAGCTTGCCGCGCAAGGTTGCGGCGGCCTCGCCCAGAGTTTGCAGGACTTTTTCGCGGCTCTCGGCCTCGGCCTGGGCTGCTCCCAGCAAATCGCCCGTGCGGCAGCTTATCGCCTTCAGAACAATCCCGTAGTGGCTGCCCAGGCTGGCGATCGAGCCTGCCAGCAAAGCTTTGCTTGCCGTGCGCAGGCAAACTTCGCGGCCTACGTCCTGGGTTACACGTTGATCGGGCGTGTTTCCCATGAGCTTCAGCGTCTCGCTCAGCTTTCGGTCCGAAAGGACGTTGAGAAAAGGCGACTGCTCGAGATCGACGGCTAGAGCCTCTTTCAGAGTGCTGTCGAATACAGGATCGCCGGTGGTGTTGGCGAAGTCCGCGATTACGATGACGTCTTTGTCGGTGAGTTCCGAGGGCTTGCGGAAATGGAAATAGAGCAAGGCGACGAGAAGAACGATGAGGGCGGAGCCTACCGCTGGCGCTAGGATTCTCATGCTTGGATGCCGTCGGCTGCCAGCCTGGCTTGAGCTCGCCGAGGGAGAGGTCGTTAGACGCGAGCTCCTCGGTTGCGCTTCAGATTCCTCCGGCTCTGCGGGCAGGACGGATTGGTTCGAGTCGAGGTCGCGTTTGAGGCGCTGCAGGTCGGTACGAATGTCCGCCGCGTGCTGGTAGCGCAAGTTCCGGTCTTTTTCGAGCGCCTTGTTGATGACGCGTTCGAGTTCCGTGGGAACCTCCGGGCTAAGGCGCACGGGTGCGACCGGAGCGCGATGCAGAATGGAGTCGAAAATCGCAGCGGTGGTATCGCCGCGGAAAGGCGGGGCGCCGGTCACCATTTCATAAAGCGTTGCGCCGAAGGAAAACAGGTCAGTGCGCGCATCGAGCTCTTTTCCCAAGGCTTGCTCGGGTGACATGAAGGCAACGGTTCCCAGGGCAGAGCCTCGACTGGTCATCTGTTCCTGTGTAGCACTGAGCGCTGAGGTTGCCGACGTAGCCGAGCTGGAGGCAGAACGGGAAGCGATTTTTGCCAGCCCAAAGTCGAGTATCTTCGCTTGCCCGCGCTCGGTTACGAAAATATTGCCGGGCTTGATGTCGCGATGAATGATGCCTTTGGCGTGGGCCGCGTCGAGAGCGTCGGCGACCTGGATGCCCAGTTCGATCGCGGTCTCGATTTCGAGCGGCCGTCCCGCGATGCGATGGGCGAGGGCTACGCCCTCGAGATACTGCATGGCGATGAAAGGACGGCCTTCATGCTCCCCGATTTCATAAGTGGTGCAGATGTTTGGATGGTCCAGAGCCGAAGCGGTGCGAGCCTCGCGCTGAAAACGCTCCAGGCTTATGGGATCGTTAGCGAATTCGTCGGGCAGGAACTTCAGCGCGACGAAGCGGCCGAGTTTGAGATCCTCAGCCTTGTACACTACACCCATACCACCGCCCCCGATCTTCTCAAGGACCCGGTAGTGCGAGATGATCTGGTTCAGCACGAGAGGGCTCCCAACCCTTTCGGCGCAATCGTAGGCCCGGTCTTCAGAGAAGTCAAAACAGGGGAGCGCTGCGTCGCCCGGTGGCTCGAGGGGAGGGATTGTAGTGGTCGCTGCGCTTGGCGGGACAGCCGAGGAGGCTGTCCCCACATGGTCCTTGGCGAGGGTTACTTTCCCCCCAGCTTTTCGAAAAACAGGCAGATGGTTTCTATGCCGTGGTGGAAGTTGGGGATGTGGAACTTTTCGTTGGGGGCGTGAAGGTTGTCGTCGGGGAGACCGAAGCCCATCATTACGCTGGGGATTTTCAGGCCGTCCTGGAAATCGGTGACGATGGGGATGGAGCCGCCGCTGCGGATGAAGACAGTTTCTTTCTTGAATGTGTCGTGCAACGCTTCGGTTGCCGCCTTGATGTAGGGATTGTCGGTTCCGACTACGCAGGCTGGGCCTTTGCTCCAGACTTTGATTTTGGTTTCGATGCCCTTGGGCGTTAGCTCTTTCACGAATGCTGTGTAGCGCTTCAGGATGTCGTCGGGATCCTGATTGGGAACGAGGCGCATGGAGACCTTGGCCGCGGCTTTGGCCGGGATCACGGTTTTGGCGCCGGCGGCGATGAATCCTCCGGGCATGCCGTGGACTTCGAGCGTGGGGCGCGCCCAGGTGCGATAGAGAACCGAGTAGCCGGGCTCGCCGGTTAACACCTTCGATCCGACTTCGGTTTTGCGGTAATGCTCTTCGTTGAAAGGCAGGCGCTTCCAGGCTTTGAGTTCGTCCTTGCTGGGAGCTTTCACTCCTTTGTAGAAGCCGGGGATCAGGATTTTACCCTTGGCGTCTTTCAGCTTGCTGAGGATTTCGATTAGCGCGAAGAAGGGGTTGGGCGCGGCTCCGCCGTAGACACCGGAGTGCAGATCGACCTTGGCGCCGACCGCTTCGATTTCCGTGTAGACCAGGCCGCGCAGGCCCACGCACAGCGTGGGGAGATTGGGAGCGAAGAGTTCGGTGTCGCAGACCAGGGCGAAATCGGCTTTCAGCTTGGCTTTTTGCTTGCGGACGTACTCGGCGATGGATTCGCCGCCGACTTCTTCTTCTCCTTCAAAAATTACTTTGACGTTGATGGGGAGTTTGCCGTTGCCGGATTTCATCAGCGATTCGAGAGCCTTTACTTCCATCCAGAGCTGGCCTTTGTCGTCGACTGCGCCGCGGGCGTAGATGTTGTTGTTGCGTTCGGTGGGATCGAAGGGCGGAGTTAGCCATTCATCGAGAGGATCGGGCGGTTGCACATCGTAGTGCGCGTAGCAGAGAGCCGTGGGCTTGCCGGGGGCGTGCAGCCAGTCGGCGTAGATTAGAGGATGGCCTTTGGTGGGGATGACCCCGACGTTTTCCATGCCGATGCGGCGGAGTTCGTTGGCGACGAAGTCGGCGGCTTTTTGTACGTCGGGCTTGTGTTCTTCCAGCGTGCTGACGCTGGGGATGCGGAGGAGGTCTTTGAGTTCGCTTAGGAAACGCTGCTGATTATCGCGGGCGAAATCTACTGCGGGAGACGCCATGGGTTGATCCTTTCTGTGCTGGAGCGCAACTCTGCGGACTGATGCGGTTGCGGAAACCTTTTAGTATACCGGAAGGAATTGGGCGAGGGGCGGCCGTCGGTAAGGCGGCCCAAGACGTAGGCAAGCTACGTCTGTACGGAGGACGGTCCGGAGTTTCAGGCAGCTTGGTTCTTGGAGAACCTGCTTGGGGAGAATGGTTTCAAGTCATGTTTGGAGATTGTTTCTGTGATTACTTCTGCCATCACCTGCGCTGTGATCGGGGCTAGCAGGATGCCGTCGCGGAAGTGGCCGGTGGCTACGTAATAGCCGGGAGTCGCGGTGGGGCCGAGAATCGGCAAGGCATCAGGAGTTCCGGGGCGCAGGCCGGCCCAGTCTTCGAGAATCTTGGCATTGCGCAAGTTGGGGACGAGGGCGATCGCTGCGCGGTGCAAGCGCTGAATCGTCTCGACATCGGTGCGTTTGTCGAATCCCGCTTCTTCTACTGTTGTTCCGACCAGGATTCTTCCGTCGCTGCGCGGGATCAGGTAAACCTCCGGCGCGCGGATTACGTGATTGAGCAGATTGCGGGAGGGCGAGGCCAGGCAGAGCATTTGTCCTTTCACCGGGCGGGTCGGAAAAGCTTGGGGCGCGATCTGGCCCGACCATGCTCCTGCACAGTTGACGACTTTCGGGGCGTGGAAAGACGTCTTGGTCGTGATGACGCCGGCGACTCGTCCGGCGGAAAGATTGACGGCTGTTACCTCTTCGCCCGACGAAATGTCCACAGCGCGGCGCTTTGCTGTTTGCAGGGCGGCGGCGGTCAGTGCGCGCGGGTCGACGCTGCGCTCGTGGAAATATGAAGCGGGCCGGTTGAGATCAGCTAGAGCCGGTTCGAGTTCAGCCAGAGGCGCGGGAAGCGTCGCCGACTGTAGCGCCGGTTGAGAAACGTGGGTAGTGGGGGGAAAAACAATCGCGCCCAGGTCTCTTAGATCAACTTTCATGCCCGATTCCAGTTCCAGTTCGTGGGCGAACACGGGATACATGCGGGCGCTAGCCGTGGCTAGTGGTTGCAGAGCAGGGGGCGTTTCAAGCGGGAAATCGACCAGCATGCCGCCTGCGGCATGCGATGCTTCGCGGCCCGGCTCACCGCGCTCGACTACGAGGACGCTCGCGCCTCTTCGTCGGAGCTCAATCGACAGCGAGAGTCCGATGATGCCGCCACCGACGACGATTACATCCCAATTCTTCACTTGCGCATTGTAAAGGACTCAGGCGCAGCCGTGATTCTGCAAGATTTTCTTAGCCGGCAGGCGCGGATGGTTGTCTTGAAGCCATTACTTTCGTTACCCGCGGGGGATACATGCGGTTAAGGGTAGTGACCCTTCTGCCACCTATAATCCTGTCAACCCACTAAAAGTGATGGCGACATCTAAGCCCAATCCGAGCGAGGGACCTGCTGCTGCATCGCCGTGGATTTACAGTCCATGGCTCGATCTGGTGGTGGGATGCGGCGCGTGGTCGGCTCCGCTGTTGCTGATCTCCTACTTCTCGATTGCGTCGAGCGCTCGCGCCTGGTCGGTTGCCTTCTATGCGCTGGCGCTGTTTTTCAATTATCCGCATTACATGGCGACCATCTATCGCGCCTACCATCGCGAGGAAGACTTTCACAAATACCGCATCTTCACCGTGCATGTTACGGCGCTGATCCTGCTGACGCTGGTGTTGGCGCATTCCTGGGTTCGACTTTTGCCCTGGATTTTTACCATCTATTTGACCTGGAGCCCTTGGCATTACAGCGGGCAGAACTACGGCTTGTTTATGATGTTCGCGCGCCGCGCGGGAGCGAAGCCGAGTGAGGCGGTACGTCGCGCGCTTTACGGCACGTTCATCGCTTCGTATTTGATCCTTTTTCTGGGCTTCCATACCGGAGCTTCCGTCGATCCGCTTTTCATCTCTCTGGGAATTCCTGCGATCGTAAGCCGGTGGGAGCAGATTCTGCTTGCCTTGGCGTTTGCCGCGCTCGCTGCCTTTGGGCTCTCGCGCCTGGCGCGGGATACGGGCTGGCGGAAGCTGCTGCCTTCGCTAACCTTATTCTCATCGCAGTTCCTGTGGTTTGTGTTGCCAGCGGGCATTTCGCTGATCAAAGGTTTGGAAGTTCCGCAGAGCCGCTATAGTACGGGCGTGCTGGCCGTGATGCACTCGGCGCAATACCTCTGGATTACCAGCTATTACGCCCGCCGCGAGGCTGCGGGCGAGGGCAGGCGCCCCTGGCGAGCGTGGGCGTACTTCGCCGTGCTGATTGCCGGGGGCATCGCGCTCTTTGTTCCAGGACCCTGGCTGGCGAGCCGTGTGTTCCACCACGACTTTACTAATAGTTTCCTGATCTTCACTGCTCTGGTGAACATCCACCACTTTCTTCTAGACGGCGCTATCTGGAAGCTGCGGGATGGAAAAATTGCGGTTCTCCTGTTGAGCTCGCGGGAGCGCATCTCCGATGCTGCCTCGGGAGCCGGAAACCGGCTGTCCCAGGCGTGGCGCTGGCTTACCGGCGCAACTGCGGGCGCCTGCCAACTGCGGGTCGGCGCCGCTCTTGTGCTGCTTCTGTGGGGAACGATTGATCAGGCGCGGTACTATCTGTCGCTCCGTTCCGATAATCTGCGGGACTTGCAACGCGCGGCGGCAATGGATTCCTTTGATACTTCGGTGCAGATGCGTTTGGCCCGGCGGGAACTGGATGAAGGCCACGCGCAGCCTGCGGAAGCGGCGTGGCGAAAGGCGATTCAAGCCAACCCTGCCGATCCCGCTCCGCGGCAGGCGCTGTTGCGATTTCTCATCGGGCAAGACCGCATCGATGAAGCTTTGAGTTTGACGGATGCTTCTCTGAAGTACGCCCCCAGAGACGCGAATCTTTTGGTGGACCGTGGTCTGCTGGCGCTGCGCCTTGGTCAACCTGATCAGGCCGTGGAAAGCTGGGAGCGGGCGATTTCCGTCGATCCCAGCCAGATGACCGCGCATCTTTACCTGGCGAATGAGCTCGATCATGAAGGCAAGGCTCAGGCTGCGGCCGGGCATTACGAAGTGTTTCTAAACGCGGTTGCCCGGCAGCCGGCGACGAAACGTCCGGCGCCCGAGAAGGTGATTGCGATTGCACTTCGTATGGCAGATTGCCAGGCGCGTGCATCCCAGAAAGCGCTCGCGATTCGGTCCTACGAGTTGGCGGCTACCATTGCAGCTCAGACCCAACAAGCCAAACTAGAGAGCATAGCCGATGTGAATGAAGCGGCGCTGCAAGCGGACACCGGCAAGCCGGGCCAAGCGCTTCAGCTTTACCAGCACGCGCTGCAATTGGATGATTCGATTGGCGACAAAGCCTCCAGCGCGGAAGACTGGCTGGCTTATGGACGCTTTCTTGATAACGCTGGCTTTCCGGCTCGACTGGCTTACGCTTGCTTCGTGAAGTCTGGGCTGGAGAATGCTCTTCCTGAGGCATCGCAGCGGCAGTTCCTCGCCGATGCCAGCAAGCGAGCCGAGGGCCGGATTGGGTCAGAAGCGGCCGCAATCCGTCGCAATCCGGACCCCACACTTCGGGAAGCGTTGATGCTTCGCCGTTAACCAAAGCCCTTACGACTGCACGCGTTCGGAATCCACCAGCGTGTTTGTGCGCCTGACGGAAATTCGGCGAGCCGATTGACACTACGGCGCTTGTGCTAAACAATTGGAGGGACCCCGCAGTTAAGGCGGTTAATCCTCGGAGGAACTAAATGCCGGACGAAGGCGGACAGATACAGGTTGAACATCAGTCGACTGCAGGGAAGTGGATTCTGGTTATTCTGGCGATTCTTTTTGTCGCGGCTTCGGTGTATGGGTATGTGACCACGCAACAGCACGTGCAGAAGCTGACCACGGACCTGAGCGCGAGCCAGGCGCAAGTTGCGGAACTGCAAAAGCGGGTGCAATCCTCGGAAGCTCAGGAGGAGACAATTGCACAAAAGCTTGGCATGACCAAGAAGGAGCTGATGGAGCGCGCTGCCGCGCTGCAAGCGCAACAGAGAGCTGATGAATCCCGGCTGGCGCAGCAAGAGAAGGAATCGAAAGAGCAGTTCGGCCAGGTCAGCGGAGAGGTAGCGGGGGTCAAAACCGACGTGGGCGGGGTCAAGACCGACGTGGCTTCAACCAAGGCTGATCTGGAAGCCACCAAGGCGAAGCTGCAGAGCACGATCGGAGACCTGGGCGTGCAAACCGGTTTGATCGCGCGCACCAGCGGCGATCTGGAGATCCTCAAGCATAAGGGCGACCGCAACTACTACGAATTCACTCTGCTGCGGGGAGCGAAGCCGCAGCCGGTTGCGACGGTGAGCCTGCAACTCAAGAAGACTGATTCGAAGCATGGCAAGTTCACGATGAATGTGACCGCCGACGATAAGACGATCGAGAAGAGGGATCGCACCGTCGCCGAGCCGATTCAGTTTTATTCGGGACGGGAACACTTACTGTTTGAGTTGGTGGTTTGGACCGTGGACAAGAGCAAAGCGACGGGATACCTGAGCACGCCGAAGGGCGCGCCGACACCGGTGACGGCCAATTGAACGGAGTGCTATTCCCGGCGGGCGGACCGGTAGTCCTGCAAATAGCACTGCGCACGGGCGTCATCTATCTGGTCGTGCTGATTGGGGTGCGGCTTAGCGGCAAGCGCGAAGTGGGGCAGATGACGCCGTTCGACCTCACGCTGCTGCTTCTTCTTTCCAATTCCGTGCAGAACGCGATGACCGGGCCAGATACGTCGCTGATCGGCGGCGTGGTGGCGGCTTCTACTCTGTTGTTGCTGAACTATCTGGTAGGCACTTTGTCTGGCGCCAATCGCGGCTTTCGGCGCGTGGTTCAGGGCGAGCCCAGCCTGCTGGTTCACGATGGAAAGGTCATCGAACCGCACCTGGCGAAAGAGCATGTCAGCATGGATGAGCTGCAGCGCGCGCTCCGCGAGCACGGCATTGCTCAATGCAGCGATGTCGCGCTGGCCGTGCTGGAGGTCGATGGCTCTATCAGCTGCCTGAAGTATGACGAAATCAAATCTGATGCCAACAACCACCTTGTGCGGCGAAGATTTATTCAGAAGAAGTAATTACTCTCCAGCGTCTAAAGGCGGCTAAGTAACGCGGCTCTTGCGGTATGCCCCGAAGGCATACCCTGATACGAGTCTCACTCGATCGCGTCGTTAATCGGCGTCTCAGTCGATACGAATTTCACACAGACCGGTTCCGCTACATCGAGAACTTTGCCGGTCGGGGTCAGGCGGCCGGTTTTGGCGTCGATGCGAAAGACGACGATGTCGTCTGACTTTTCGTTGGCGGCAAACAGCAGCGAGCCTCCCGGGGCGATTTCAAAACTGCGTGGAGTCTGGCCCTTCGCGGAAGCGTACTCGATCAGCGTCAGAGTCCCTTTGTCTCGGTCGATGGCGAACACCGCGATGCTATCGTGTCCGCGATTCGAGGCGTAGAGGAACTTGCCGGAAGGATGGACCTCAATCTCAGCGTCGTCGTTGTGCGCGGAGAAGTCTTTTGGGTACGTGGAAATCGTTTGCAGCCGGCGCAAGACGCCGGCAGAGCCGTCGTAGCTAAAGGCGGAAACCGTGGACTGCATTTCGTTGACCACGTAGGCGAACTTGCCGTTGGGATGCAGGGCGAAATGCCTGGGACCGGCGCCGGGATCGGCCTTGGCGAGCGTCGTATATAACTGGGGATCATTCAGACTAAGCGAACCCTTGGTGCTGTCGAATTTGTACACGAGGGTTTCGTCGAGGCCGAGATCGTCCACGATGGCGAAGCGGTTGTCGGGTGACAAGTCAATGGAGTGAGCATGCGGTCCCTCCTGACGCTCGGGATCTGCCCCGTGGCCGGTGTGCTGAATGAAGGCTGAAGCCTCACCGAGTCGTCCATCCTCTAACACGGGGAATACCGCCACGCTGCCTCCGGTGTAGTTGGCCACGAGAACGTATTTTCCGGTTTTGTCTACCGTGATGTAGCAAGGGTCCGCGCCCTTCGACGCTACTTGATTCAAGAAGGTTAGTTTGCCGGTGGCGCGATCGACGGCGAAGGCACTGACCGCTCCGCTTTTCTGGCCTTGGTAGTTGCCGGTTTCGTTCACCGCATAAAGAAACCGGTGGTTGGGATGCACAGCTAGAAACGATGGATTGGTGGTCTCCGCCGCTACGCCGATTGATGTGAGAGTGGAAGTATCCGAGTCGAATCGATAGGCGTAGATGCCCTTACTTGTGCTGCCCTCCTGGGTGTAGGTGCCGACGTACACGAAATACTTTTCGTGCGAGGCAGACGCTGCTTGGGCGCAAACAGCGGAGAGAGAGAGAAGGAGCAGGAAGGCGAGCAAGGGGACGATGCCACGAGAAAGTTGCCGAGTTGGGATCATGACTCTATACAAGCGCATATGGCAGCTCTGGCGCAAGTGCGCGCATCTCTGGGTGGTCATTTGGTTAGAGTGACCGGTACAGGTTGATCGTAGGGCTGGATGACTACACTTACGGAGCGGCGCTGGTTGAAGTTCTCCAGGGTCACGGGGAAGCTGACTATCACGGTTCGCTTGAGCTCCTGGCCGGGTTGCAGCTTGTCCTCGGGAGAGAGAGCTGGCTGCGTATTCGCTTTGAGCGCCGGAAAAGCCTGATAGTAGCGATCGAAATCGACGGCGGAAACTGCTTCGCTGCTTAATTCTCCGCTGGATGTTGCAAGCTTTACTTGAATGTCATGCACCCAGAGTGATTTCTTACCAGAGTTATCCAAGGTGAAGGTGAGGGCGACCAGGGAAGCGTTTTGTCCCGGGATTTCAACCGCGGTTACGCCGTCCAGTGTCCCGGCACCTTGCGGCTTGGCGCGTTGGAGAAACGATACGACGCCGACGATGACGAGTATCCCCGCCGCGGTCAGCAGCAGCGGTTTGAGCGGGGGCAGGTTGCGCTTGGCGGTGCCGAATTCGTCGGCGATGTTGATCGTCGGGCCGCGTTGCGGGCTGGTCGGCGGAACGTCTGCCGGAGCGCTCGGCGGTGGCGGAGGAGCGGGAGCAGGATTGGGCGTTTGATCGGGCATGGAATGTTTCGCGCTTTCGGATTGTACTCCTAGCCTGGGAGTTCAATTCCACTCATGCTTCATCGCCTTGGAGAATTGTTGCGGGGGCAGAGTGTTCAGTACGTCTCCCTTAGTAAGCCAGGCACGGCGCGCCTGCAGAATTCCGTAGCGGATTTTGTCGAGGTGCGAGGTGTGATGGGAATCGGTGTTGATCACGATCTTCACACCGCGCTGCTTGGCCTGGCGCAGGTGCACGTCGTTGAGATCGAGGCGGTCGGGGTAGGAGTTCAACTCCATGGCGACTTTGCATTTTGCCGCCGCGGTCAGCACTGCATCCATGTCGAAGTGGTAGGCGTCGCGGCGGAGCTGCAGGCGGCCCGTGGGATGGCCGATGATGGAAGTGTTAGGATTCGCGACAGCTTTTAGCAGGCGGTCGGTCATCTTCGCCGGCTCCTGATTGAAGACCGAATGCACGCTGGCGATGACCAAGTCCATCTGGGCCAGCACATCGTCGGAGAGATCGAGGTCGCCATCGGCAAGGATATCTACTTCAATTCCGGCGAAGATGGTAATGCCGTCGACCTTCTCATTTGCCTCGCGAATCCGCTGAATGTGCGCTACGGCGCGCTTGTCGTCCAGGCCGTTGGCGAAGGCCAGGTTCTTGGAGTGATCAGTGATAGCCATGTACCTGTAGCCGCGCACTTTGGCGGCTTCGGCCATTTCTTCGATGGTGTTCTTGCCGTCGGTTTCGACGGTGTGCATGTGGACGTCGCCTTGAAGGTCGTCCAATGTAATCAGAATCGGTAGCGTGTGATTTGCCGCGGCGTCAATCTCGCCCAGATTTTCGCGCAGCTCGGGCGGGATGTAATCAAGCTTGAGCTTGGCATAGATTTCTTCTTCGGTTTTGCCGGCAACGGGCTTTTCGGTCTTGAGGTCGGCCAGGCTGTATTCGTTGAGTGTGTAACCCATCTTGAGAGCGCGCTGGCGCAGGGCGACGTTGTGGGCTTTCGATCCGGTGAAGTATTGCATGGCAGCACCGAACGATTCGGGAGGCAGCAAGCGAACATCGACCTGCATGCCGTGACGCAGCTGAAAGCTGATCTTGTTGTCGCCCTTTGCGATAACGCTCATCAAGGAGGGATATCGCGCGATGTACTGCACCGCCTTCTCGCGTTCGTCCTCGCTGCAACAGGCTTTGCCCGTGACTAGAATGTCCAGATCGCCGACCGTTTCGCGGCCGCGGCGCAGGGAGCCTGCGGGAGTGATGCGGTCGATGTCGGGAAACTTCGCTAGATACTCCGTCAGCTTGTTGGCCTCGGCTTCGGCGGCGTCGATTAGAAATCTTCCGGAGATTCGACGGTAGTCTTCGATGGCCTTCAGCAGTTTTTGTTCATGCTTCTCGCCCATGCGGGGCAGTTCGCGAATCTTGCCTTCGCGCGCCAACTTCTCTACGCCATCTACGTCGCAGATTTTGTAGGCGCTCCAGATCAACGCAATCGTCTTTGGTCCCAGCCCTTGAATCTTTAGCAACTGGAGCATCGACGGGTTATATTTCTTGAGCAGTTCGGCTTGCACGGTGAGGCTGCCGTCTTTGAATAGTTCCTGCAGGTTGATCAGCATGCCCTTGCCGATGCCGGGGATGGCCAGCACTTTCTTAGGTTCGCTGATGATGTCCTTAATTTGCTCAGTCAGGTTTTCGATGGCCTGGGCGGCGTTGCGGTAGGAGCGGATGCGGAAGGAATCCTGGCCGTCGATCTCGAGCAGGTCGGCAGTTTCGTAGAGAACGTTAGCGATGGATTTGTTGTCCACGGACTAAAGATTAAACAAGATTGGAAGAGAGTGCCAGCGGCAGGAAGCAGGTGAGAGTCGGTTGGGAGAAAGAATTACGCATCCGGCCATGGAGATCCTAAATGGCCGTTCGGCGTCGGAGAATCCAATCGGGCTGCCACTTCAGGCGCTCTTGGTAACGTTTGCTGCCTGCGGTCCCTTTTGGCCTTCGGTGATTTCGAACTCCACCGTGTCGCCTTCCTGCAGGCTTTTGTAGCCCTCGGAAGTGATCGCGCTGTAATGTACAAAAACGTCGGGGCCATCCGCGCGCCCGATGAACCCGTAGCCTTTTGCGTTATTGAACCACTTTACCGTGCCTTTCAGACGTTCCACGTACCCCCACTTTCCGCACGTCCTTCAGTCAGGGGGCTAAAGACGTGCCCGCATAGGATGCATTTTGGAGCGATTGGGTTTGGGGTGTCAAGACGAAACGGGGGCTGGAGTAGAGATGCCGGCGAAGCCTCGCTGCGCCACGGCTGGATAGCCGAGGCGGCTGTCCCCCGCGAGCATCTTACTTTTCCCGAACCTTATGATCTAGCCAGAGAACAGAGGAGATGGTTTTTGCGTCGCGAATCGTACCTTTCAATACCATGCGGAGCGCGGTGGAGAGTGGGACGAGGCGCTTGTGGATTACTTCGTCGGCTTCGGGATGAGCTGTGCCGGCTTTGAGGCCTGTAGCGAGATATACCGACATGGTTTCGGCAACGAATCCGGGGCTGGCGTAGAAGTTGAGGATGCGGCGCCAGTTTGCCGCGGTGTATCCGGTTTCTTCCAAAAGCTCACGCTTCGCCGCGTGCAGAGCTTTTTCGCCGGGATCGATGCGACCGGCCGGGAGTTCCCACAGATAGCCGTCCGCGGCGTGGCGATATTGGCGTTCCAGCAGGATCCGCGGCGCGGGACGCGATTCATCGACCGCCAGAACTACCACCGAGCCGGTGTGATGAATAACGTCGCGGTGGGCCCGGACGCCTCCAGGCTCCTCGACGTCGTCGGTGGTCACCCAGAAGACCGGTCCACGATAGACCGTACGCGAAGAGATCAGTCTTGCCTTACCGTGTCCAACCTTGCTGGACCTAACCGGCTTTGACTTGGACCGCGAAGACTTTGGCATGAGAACAATATAAAGCACGGCATTCGGCTGACGTCATTCTGCTATCCTGCCGGGCATGTCCGCGAAGTTGTTGGCAAAGCCGCCTATCACAATTGTCGGGGCAGGGAATCTGGCTGGCGCGCTGGCTGCGTCTTTGCGCGGCGCTGGGTATAGGATCGATCAAATCGTCTCGCGAGAGTCGACAGAGGCTTTGCAGCGGGCGCGACGGCTGGCACGCGAAGTCGGGGCGTCAGCGGTGGCGGCTTGTCGAGTGCGGATTCGAGCTGAGATTGTTTGGTTCTGTGTTCCCGATGGTGAGATTGCCAGTGCCGCGGCGTCACTGACGCGAGCGGCTGACTGGAGGGGTAAAGTGGCGCTGCATTCCAGCGGCGCTCTGACCAGCGGCGAGCTTGCTGTGCTGCGGGAGCGTGGGGCTGCGGTTGCGTCCGTGCATCCGCTGATGACGTTTGTGCGAGGATCACGGCCGTCGCTTGCGGGAGTGCCATTCGCTGTTGAAGGAAATCCGAAGGCGGTGCGGGCGGCTCGTGCCATCATCCTCCGACTACGCGGGCGGGCGTTCGCCATTCGCCAAGGGAAGAAAGAGGCTTATCACGCCTGGGGGATGTTTGCCTCACCGCTGCTCACTGCCCTGTTGGCGGCCAGCGAGCGCGTGGCTGGAGTGGCAGGGGTCAGTCGAAAGGCGGCACGCGAGAGAATGCTGCCGATTCTCCGGCAAGCTTTGGCTAACTATGCACGACTTGGCGCGCCGGGCTCATTCAGCGGTCCCATCGCTCGCGGAGATGTGGCGACGGTAGAGAAGCATCTTAAAGTGTTACTTGAAGTACCGGAAGTTCGGGAAATCTACGTTGCTCTGGCGCGGGCTGCGCTGCGCGATCTGCCGGCGAAAAATCGCGAGGCTTTAGAGAAGATTCTTATCACGAGCTGAATAAGTGGCCGAGCTTTTCCTTCTTGGTCTTTAGGTACTCTTCGGCGTGCGGGCTGCGTTCAACTTCGCAGGGTACGCGCTCGACGACTTCGATGCCGGCGCGTCCAAGAGCCCCGACCTTCTCGGGATTATTCGACAGCAGGCGCACTTTGCTAACGCCGAGCGCCTTGAGAATCTGGCCGGGCAGGGCAAAGTCGCGCTGGTCGGCCTTGAAGCCAAGGCGCTCGTTGGCCTCGACCGTATCCAGACCGGAATCCTGCAACTCATACGCTTGCAGTTTGGCCATCAGGCCAATGCCACGGCCCTCCTGCTGTTCATAAATCAGGATGCCAGCGCCCAGGTCGCGAATCATCGACAGAGCCATCTCGAGCTGCTGGCGGCAATCGCAGCGCAGAGAATGAAAAACGTCGCCGGTGAGGCATTGGGAGTGAACCCGCACTAGAGGAGGAGCGGAATGAATGTCGCCCATCACGAGGGCGACCGCTTCTTCAACTTGGCGGCCTCCGTCCGAGCCGGATTCTCCGCGAAAGCCGTAGATGCGAAACACTCCCCAGCGCGTGGGAAAATCCGCGGATGCGACTGGTTGAATTGTCTTGGCGGTCACAAGTTGATTATAGCGGCTGGGCGACAGGCGAAGGCCCATGCTACGCAAAGAACGCTTGCTCGGGATGACAAATCAGCCGCGCGCTTTAAAGGGGAAAATAGCGTCCTGCTTCGAAGGAATGGGGACACCATTGTGCGTGGCTGGCTGAAAGCGCCAGTTGTCGAGCGCCGCCAGGCACTTTTCGTCGATCTCGAGGCCGAGGCTCTGCAGCACGATTTTGCGGACGATTTCCCCTCTTGCGTCGATGGTGATTTCGATGACCTCTTTGCCCTCGGACTCCGGCCGCTGCCACGGGTAGACCACGGGATCGAAAGTAGCGATGGGTAAAGCCGGACGAATCTCGTCGCCGTAGACTGGGCCACCGGGCACACTTCCGTAGGGAAGTCCAGAAGGCGCTCCGTGGCCGAGCTTTGAGAGCGTTGCTGTCTTTGAATTGTCGTCAGCCGCAGTGGTGAATGGGGTGGTCGGCAGAGGAAGCTTGGGCTGCGCGGAAGTTGGCTTCCAAGCCAGCTTCTCGTGGCCCAGCCGCTGGCGCCGATAGATTTCGGTTGCGCGGTCCGGTGAGCTGGCGGTGCTGTCGTCGGGGGACTGGGAAGGGAAATAGAGTTGCGTAAGCACCTTGCCATTGCGTCCCACCGCGATGGAAGACGCGGCCAATAATTGCGGTTCAGGAGTATGCAGCAGCCAGGCTAACAGCAGGCCGTGCAACGCGAGCGAACCTGCCAGGACTCTGCGTTGACTTTTTGATCCCGCGGGATTCAGTTGCGCGAACATTTCTGAGCAAACTCCCAGCCTGCCCACCTGTTCCAGATGTTAGGTTAGACGGGCAGAGGGGGAGTTCGTCAAGATTGTTTGTTCAATTTGCCTCAACCCTGGTAACTGCTACGGATCACGACGGGAAGGGAATCCGTACGGGTCTTGGTGCAGATATCAGAACGCTGGTAAAATGAGTGAGTAAACTAAGAGACCATCCACGCGTGGGGCTATAGCTCAGCTGGGAGAGCGCGTCGTTCGCAACGACGAGGCCGTCGGTTCGATCCCGACTAGCTCCAC
>Ga0209415_10008792_pt1 | contig 17451 bp, 12 predicted proteins | sample PeaSoiSIISIP2007_FD_187696 | JGI IMG/M metagenome (GOLD analysis project Ga0209415, IMG submission 187696) | Peat soil microbial communities from Weissenstadt, Germany - SII-SIP-2007 (SPAdes) (version 2) | ecosystem: Environmental > Terrestrial > Soil > Wetlands > Peat | place: Germany... | reverse complement strand
TTCTGCTCGGCCTCGGAGAGCGCCGCCGGCGCCTGCAGGGTCGGGACGATCGCGAAGTGATCCGAGATCTTCGTGTTGTCGAAGACGCGCCGGTTCGGGCGCACCCAGCCCTTCTCCAGGATGCGGGCCGCGTGCGGCGCGTATTCCCGGATGCCGGCGACGCCGCCGCCGCGCTTGCCCGGCTTCTCGCCGACCATCATGCGCAGGGTCTGCTGCACCACCTCGAGGTAGTCCTGCGGCAGCGCGCGCGCATCGGTCCGTGGGTAGGTCAGGGCCTTGTGCTTTTCATAGAGCGCCTGCGCCAGCGACAAGGTGGTCTTGGCGGAAAACCCGAAGCGAGCGTTGCCCTCGCGCTGCAACGAGGTGAGGTCAAACAGCAGCGGCGAGAGCTGCGAACTGGGCTTGGATTCCTCGCTGACCGTGCCGGGCTTGCCGCGGCAGGCCGCAACGATCGCCTCGGCCGCGGCGCGCTCCCAGAGGCGCTCGGCCTTGGCTTCGGCGTCGTCCTCGCGCTTCTTGAAGGCCGGATCGAACCAGCGTCCCTCGTACTCGCCCGCGCGGCACGCGAAGCGCGCGTGCACCTCCCAGTAGTCGCGGGAGACGAACTTGCGGATGCGGTCCTCGCGCTCGACCACGATCGCCAGGGTGGGCGTCTGCACGCGGCCGACCGTTGTCAGGAAGAACCCCCCGTCCTTGCTGTTGAAGGCGGTCATGGCGCGGGTGCCGTTGATGCCGATGAGCCAGTCGGCTTCGGAGCGGCAGCGCGCGGCGTCGGCCAGCGGCTGCATCTCGGTGTCCGACCGCAGGCCGGCAAAGGCCTCGCGGATCGCCGCCGGCGTCATCGACTGCAGCCACAGGCGCTTGATGGGCTGTTTGGCGCCGGCGTGCTGCACGATGTAGCGGAAGATCAGCTCGCCTTCGCGACCGGCGTCGCAGGCATTGATGAGCGCGCCCACGTCCTTGCGCTTGATGAGGCGCGTGAGAACCTTGAGCCGCGCCTCCGCGCGCTCGATCGGCCGCAGCGCGAACTCGGGGGGAATCACGGGTAGATGCGCGAAGCTCCATTTGCCCCGCTTGACCTCGTACTCCTCCGGCTCGTGCAGCTCCAGCAGGTGCCCGACCGCCGACGACAGGACGTAGGACTCGCTCTCAAAGAAATCCGCCTCTTTCGTGAAGCCGCCCAGGGCGCGCGCAATATCGGCGGCGACCGACGGCTTCTCGGCGATGATCAGAGTCTTCTTGCTCATGGATTCCCGACCGACTGCTTCTCGACAAGCTTCCATTACCGCGCGGCGCCGGTAGGTGAGTGCTACCTGCAGGCGATGCGGGGACCTGGCGGGATCGATTCCCCTTTTTCAGGATAACAACGAAATGGAAACGGTGCACGCCGGGCGCCCCGGCGCCGCGACCGCACGAGGCGCCAAGCGCCCGGATCAGTGCATCGCGCGCTGATCGGGATCGTCGTCGAGCAGCTCTTCGAGCAGCAGGAAGTCGACGTCGGCCGAATGGCTCCAGAGCACCATCAGGACGATGATCTTCATCGTCGCGATGGACAGCGGCGGGTCGTTGATGGCAAGCGCGCGCTCGATGACGATCTCCCGCTGCTTGGCGGTGAGCTGCTTGGCCGAGTCCAGGTACATGAGAAAGCCGACCGCCGCCAGGCCCAGCTGCTCGGTTTCGGCCCGGGCGTAGACGCGCATCCCGCTGCTGCGATCGAGCGTCAGGGTGTCGGCGTCCTGCACGATGCGGGCCAGCCCCTGCAGCCAGGAGAGCGCCTCGTGGATCTCGTCGTCGTCGAAACCCGCGTCCGCCAGGGTGCGGCCGAGAGCGGTGGCGTCGCGGCAGGCCTCGAACGCGCGGTAGTTCTCGTACAGGTAGACGAGCACGTCGAACATGGATGCGGGCACTGTAATGCCCCGCGCGGGAACTTGCAATCGGTCCGCCCCTGCGGACCGCCCGCGCGCAGGCCGTTGGTAGACGTTGTAGCGCAGGCGCGAAGCGGGCGATTGCCCGAAGGACGCGGGATTTTCCCGGTCAATTCGCGCCGCTGGCATCGCCGCGCCGCCAGGGCATCGGGATCTGCGGACCCGCAGCAGGCCGCCCGGTCCCGCCGGCACGCCGCGCTCCAGCGCGCGCTAATTCATGGAGGTCGGGCCGATGGTGGGCTCGGGCGCCTCGTAGGTGGGCTTGGCATCGGGCGGCGCAACGCGGTCACCGACCGCGACCGGCCCCGTCGTGGCGACCAGCAGGCCATAGGAGATGCCATCGAACAAGCGGAACACGAACACGTAGGCGATGGCTTCGTCGGGGAGTTTGACCTTTTCCTTCCCCGGCTGCGTGATATCGACGATGGTCTGGCCGTTGTGCAAAACGGCCAGCACGCTGCCGATCTCGAGCCCATCCTTGCTGCCGCGATTGAGCGTCACGATGTCGCCCGGGCCCGCCGATTCCTCGCCGGCATAGATCGAAACGATCCGGCCTTGGACATTGCGCTCGGGACGGCGCGGAACGTAATTGATCAGCTCCTGGTGGCCGATCGGGACCAGGCGATCGTCAACCCCGATCTCCAGTTTGCTGTCGACGATGGATAGGGTCGTCACCTCCCCGCGCCGGATGACGCGCGCGGTACCGAGGAATTTCGCCTGGTAGGCGATCGGCGATTTGTGGTCCAGGTCATCGGGGTCGTACAGCGGCGCGGCCGGCCGAAAGATGTGGTAGTTCTGGACCGTGTCGTTGCCGATGCCCCGTGCGTAGGCCTTGTCGCCCAGGCCCAGGTACACGCGATCCTCGGGGGTGGCGACGATGCGCGGGAAGTGGTCCAGCTCGCTGGCGGCCACGATCAGGGGTCTGGAGAGGAAGGGCTCGATCTGGTTGTTGGGGATGCTCGGGATCGCGGCCGCTGTCTGCGCGCCCAGATCGCGCACGCGCGGACTCAGCTTGACCGTGGGAACGGGGGGCGCGGCGGGCGCGGCCGGTGCCGCGGGTGCGGCGGGTGCGGCTTCGCCCGCGGGCGGCGCGCCACCGGCCAGGACCAGCCTGGCGCGCCCGTCGGCCGTCGTCACCAACAGCAGGGTCTGCCCGGGATAGATGAGGTGCGGATTGCGAATCTGGGTGCGGTTCATGCCCCACAGTTCCGGCCAGCGCCAGGGCGACTTCAGGTACAAGGTGGCGATCGACCAGAGCGTGTCGCCCCGCTTGATCGTGTAGCTCGCCGGGGCATTGGGGGCCAGGTCCGAGAGCGCGACGCCGCGGCTGGCGACCTTCTCGGCCGTTTCGCGCTGCTCCGGCGTTATCGGGAAGCGCTCGGGCGACGCGGCACCGGCCGGGCCCGGGGCGCTCGCGACAAGGCAGCCGAGCAGCAACGCGAGCAGCGCGGCAGCGGCGCCGCGCGAACGCGCGCGCACACCGGCCGCCGCGGGAACGCTAGACTGGCGGGCAGCACCGCTGCGGACGGTTGTTGCAAACTCGCCGCCGGGGGAAACGACGTGATACGCGCAGGCAATGGTCATGTTTGGTAGGACCTCAATCGAAATTTTCCGCAGCGCCGGCGCCCGTGGCGCCCAAGCGCCGCGCCCTCGTCCCGGAGTCGAAATTTTCCACCGAATACGCGCGGGTCGCAACGGATCTTTACGGACGGTTCACTCCCTGTATCGGGTAATTCACCGTGTTTTCCATCGATTGCCGCCACGGACATGGCCATCCTGACGATACTCGAATACCCGGATCCGCGCCTGAGCCGGGCCGCCAAGCCGGTAACGGCCTTTGACGACGGCCTGCGTACGCTGGTACGGGACATGAGCGAGACCATGTACGCGGCGGCCGGCGTCGGCCTGGCTGCCGTGCAGGTCGATGTGCTCGAGCGGGTCGTCGTGATGGACCTTTCGGAGGCCAAGAACGAGCTGCGCGTGTTCGTCAACCCGAGCATTGTGTGGGCTTCGCAGGAGCTCCAGTCGTGCGAGGAGGGCTGCCTTTCGGTACCGGGAATTTTCGAACTCGTACGGCGTCCGGCGCAGGTGCGGCTGCGCGCGCAGGACCTGCAGGGCGCAGCGTTCGAGCTCGAGTGCACGGGAACCTTGGCGGTTTGCGTGCAGCACGAGATCGATCATCTCGATGGCACGGTCTTCGTCCAGCACCTGTCGCTGCTCAAGCAGGCGCGGGTGCGCGCCAAGTTGCGGAAGCGGCGCGCGCGGCCCTAGGCCGTTCGCGGTAGCGTTCATGCGCATTGCCTTTGCCGGCACCCCGGCGTTTGCCGCTACGGCGCTGCAGGCGCTGCTTGCGGCCCGATTCGAGGTCTGCTTGGTCCTGTGTCAGCCGGACCGGCCGGCGGGACGCGGGCAGCAGTTGCAGCCCGGCGCGGTCAAGCGTCTGGCGCTGGAGCGCACCATTCCCGTGCTGACCCCTCCGAGCCTGCGCACGGAACGCGCGGGCCCGCAAGCCGAGCAAGCGCTGCGGGCGCTGGCGCAGGCGGCACCGGACGTTCTGGTCGTTGCGGCCTACGGCCTGCTGCTGCCCGAGGCGGTCCTGACCATCCCGCACGGCCTCGCCGTCGGCGGCGCATCCGTCGGCGCGATCAACATCCATGCGTCGCTGCTGCCGCGCTGGCGCGGCGCGGCGCCGGTGGTGCGTGCGATCGAGGCCGGTGACCGCCAGACCGGTATCACCATCATGCAGATGGACGCCGGCCTGGACACCGGCCCGATCCTGCTGATGGAGGCGATCGACATCGACCCCGAGGCGAGCGCCGGCGCGCTGACCGAGCAATTGGCACAACTGGGCGGGCGGCTGATCGTGACGGCGCTGCGCGACCTCGAGCAGGGCCGGCTGCAGGCCCGCCCGCAACCCGCCGAAGGGGTCGTGTACGCGCGCAAAGTCGAAAAGCGCGAGGCCTGGATGGACTGGAAGGAACCGGCAGCGCGACTCGCGGCGCGCGTGCGCGCCTTCGATCCCTTTCCGGGCGCCTGCGGCAGCATCGGCGGCCACACCATCAAGATATGGCGCGCCCACGCGCTCGAACTGCCGCCCGCGCCCGGCCGCTCCGATGCGGACGTGCCCGGTACGGTCCAGGCCGCTGGCGCCGGCGGCATCGTCGTGGCCTGTGGGCAAGGATCCTTGTGCCTGACTCAGCTGCAGCGCTCCGGGGGCAGGCGCATGGAGGCGCGACAATTCCTTGCCGGCACCCCGATCGTCGCCGGGGCGCGATGGCGCGCGCTCGAAGCCCCGCCGCATGAGTGCTGAGGCGCACGCAGCCGGCCCGTCGCCCGCGCTGGCCGACGTGCTGGTGGTGGCGTCCGCGGCGTGGGCGCGGTTGCGCTCGGGCCAGTCGCTGGAGCGGGCGCTGGAGTCGGCGCTGCGCGAGCAGTCGCCGCCGGGGCAGCACGGCGACGGGCGCCTGAGCGGCGCGGTGCGCGATGTTGCCGCCAGTGCCGTGCGCCGCTGTGCGATGCTCGAGTACCTGCTGGGCGAGCTCGTCCATCGCCCGCCGGACCCGGCGGTCGCGGCCCTGTTGGCGGTGTCACTGGCCCAGCTGCTGGCGCGCTCCTACACGGAGTTCACGCTGGTGGACCAAGCGGTGCGGGCGGCTCGGGCGCGGCCGCTGACCGCGGGTGCGGCCGCCATGGTCAACGCGGTGCTGCGCGAATTCCTGCGCCGCCGCGACGCGCTCGAGACCCAGGCGAGCAGCGACCCGGCACGACGCTTCAACGTGCCGCCCTGGTGGCTCGCGCGCCTGCAGGACGAATACGGAGCGCGCGCCACGGCCGTGTTGACCGCGCAGCTCGAGGAGCCCCCCTTGGTCCTGCGCGTCAACTGCCGGCGCGCGACGCCAGCGCAGACGCTGGCCGAGCTCCGGGCGGCGGGGATCGATGCGAGCCCGGTCGGCGCATCGGCCCTATGGCTGCATCGCGCGACCGCGGTCGAGCGGATTCCGGGCTTTGCCGCGGGGATGGTGTCCGTGCAGGACGCGGGCGCGCAGTTGGCCGCGCCCTGGCTGAGCGCGGGCACGGGCATGCGGGTGCTCGATGCCTGCGCGGCTCCGGGTGGCAAGACCGCGCACCTTCTGGAGATCGCCGATTGCCGCGTCGATGCCGTGGAGATGGATCCCCAGCGCGCGGTCCTAATCGAATCCAATTTGCGGCGGCTGGGCTTGGCCGGCGAGCGGGCACGCGTGCTGGTCGGCGACATTCTTCGGCCCCGCAGCTTCTGGGAGGGAGTGCCGTACGACCGGATCTTGCTCGATGCCCCTTGTTCGGCATCCGGCGTGGTGCGCCGCCATCCGGATGTCCCTTGGCTGCGTCGTCCGTCGGATGTTGCGAATTTGGCAACGCGGCAGGCCAAAATGCTCCATACCTTGTGGCCGCTGCTGGCGCCGGCTGGTAGATTGCTCTACGTGGTGTGCTCGGTGTTTGCCGAAGAGGGCCGACGTCAAATTGCAACGTTTGTGCGACGCCAGCCCGCTGCGCGCGTGCTTCGACTACCGCATGGCGGTCCGACTGGATTGCAACTGCTGCCGACTTCCATTGCCGACGTGGCAACGGAACCTGGGGACGGGGCCGTGCCCGTGCTCCATGACGGCTTTTTCTACGCGCTGCTCGAAAAGATCTAGGACCCACATGCGCGCATCGGATCGTCCCCATGGGCGCGGGGCCCGCCAGCGGTCTTCCCGCTGGGCGCACGCGCGCGCCGTGGGCGGCGCCTGGCTGCTGGGGCTCGCCGTGCTGCTGCTGGCCGCCGGCACGGCGGCGCGCGCCGAGGAGCGCATCGGCGTGTCGCACGCCAGCGTCAACGTGCGCCACGGCGCCGACCCCGGGACCTTCGTCGATGCCCAGTTCGATGTCGAGCTGCCGCTGTCGCTGCGCGAGGCCGTTGACCACGGCATCGCCTTGTACTTCGCCATCGAGCTCGAGGTTTCGCGCAGCCGCTGGTACTGGTTCGACAAACGCCTGCTGGACGACTCGATCGAGTATCGCCTCAGTTTCAGCCCCCTGACCCGGCAGTACCGCCTGGCCCGGGGAGGGCTGGCGCAGCCGTTCGACTCGCTCGACCAGGCCCTGGCGACGATGCGCCGGGTGACGCAATGGCGCGTTGCCGATGCCACGCTGTTCGACGGCGGCAACACGCGGGCGCGCATCCGGTTGCGGCTGGACACCTCGATGCTGCCCAAGCCCTTCCAGGTGAGCGCGCTCACCGACCGCGACTGGACGCTGGCGTCCGACTGGACCAGCCTGGCGCTGACCAACGACAGCCCGAACTGACGGCTGCCCGCATTGCGTACCCCCCGCTCGGCGCAATTCATGTCGCGCATCATCCGTTACGGCCTGATCGGCGGCCTGGCCCTGGCCGGCGTGCTGCTGTTCGTACTCACCTCCGCCAGCAGCAATTCCCGCGCCTTCGAGCGCAACTACCCGATCTTGCTGGCGGCCAACGGCGCCATTGCCCTGGTGCTGTTCGTGCTGGTGACGGCGCTGGCGGTGCGCCTGCTGCGGCGCGTGCGTGCGCGCCGCTTCGGGGCGCGGCTCATGGCGCGCTTCGCGATCGCCTTTGCGCTCATGGGCGTCGTTCCGGGCGTCCTGGTGTACGTCGTCTCGTCGCAGTTCCTGCTGCGCTCGATCGAATCGTGGTTCAACGTCAAGGTCGAGGGTGCGCTCGAGTCGGGTCTGGCGCTGGGGCGCGCCGTGCTCGAGAGCCAGCGCGACGAGCTCAAGGAAAAAGCGCGCGCCATGGCCCTCGAGCTGGCCGATGCGCCGGCGCTCGAGCGTCCCCGCGTGCTGGAGCGCCTGCGCGAGCGCGTGGCGGTCCAGCAGGCGACGATCGTCAGCGCCAGCGGCAATCTGATCTGGTCGAGCAGCGCGCCCGGCTTCGAGCTCGCCCCGACGCTGCCCGCCCCGAGCGTGCTGCGCACGACACTTGCCGCCGGGGGATACTCGGTCATCGAGGGCGATGAACTCGCGGACGAGCCGGTCAGCGGGCTGCGCACCCGGGCGATCGTGCCCATTCCGCTCAGCTCGAGCGCGCGCAGCTTCGGTTCGACGTCCTTGGCCGAGTCCTGGCGGCGTCCCGGCCAGGCGTTGCACCTGCCCGCGGTCAACCCGATACGCATCGAGGAGCCGCGCTTCCTGCAGCTCACGCAGACCGTGGCACCGGCCGTGGCGGCCAACGCCCAGGCCCTGCAGACCGGCTACGGCGAGTACCAGCAGCTGTCGCTGGCACGCTCCGGACTGCAGGGAATCTACCGGCTCACCCTGACGCTCACGCTGCTGCTGGCGGTTTTTGCGGCGATCGCCTCCGGCGTGTTGCTGGCCTCGTCCATGACGGCCCCGCTGGTGGAGCTGGCTGCGGGAACCAAGGCGGTGGCCGAGGGCGACTTCCGTCCGGTGCGCGAATTTGGCGGCAACGACGAACTGAACCTGCTGCCGCAGTCGTTCAACGCGATGACGCGCCAGCTGACCGAGGCGCGCAACGTCGTCGAGACACGCTCGCGCCAACTGGAGACCGCGCGCGCCTACCTCGAGCGGCTGCTGGCGAACCTGTCGGCGGGGGTCATCGTCCTGGACCAGAATTTCGCGATCGTCACGGCCAACTACGGGGCGGGACGGATCCTGGGCACCCCGCTGGCGGTGCGCGCCGGCCGCTCGCTGCACGAAGAGATGCCGCAGCTGGCGCAGCAGCTCTCGAGCGCATTTCGCGACCAGGCACTGGTGGCCGCGCCCAAGGACTCCTGGCAGCAGCAGATGCAGCTGAGCCGCGTCGGAGCTGCGCCCGACGCCGCGCCGCTGGCCCTGCTGGTGCGCGGCTCGCGCCTGCCGCTGGAGGACGGACTCGGATATGTCGTGGTTTTCGACGACATCACGCAGGTGATCTCGGCGCAGCGCGCCGTCGCCTGGGGCGAGGTCGCGCGCCGCTTGGCGCACGAGATCAAGAACCCGCTCACACCCATCCAGTTGGCGGCCGAGCGGCTGCTGATGAAGCTCGGACCCGCCCTCAGCGCGGAACAGCTGCAGGTGCTCGAGCGGGGCACTTCGACGATCGTTAACCAGGTCGCTGCGATGAAGCGCATGGTCGACGAGTTTCGCGACTATGCGCGCCTGCCGGCAGCGCGCCTTGCGCCGCTCGATCTCAACGCGCTCGTCGAGGAGATCGGGGCGCTGTATGGCGCCGAAGCGCCCGGCGCCGCGGCCGAACCGCCCGCCGGCCCGCATGCCGCGGAGGCGGCGCCCGCGCGGGTCGAACTGCGCCTGGCGGCCGAACTGCCCCTGCTCGAGGCCGATGCCGGCCAGATCCGCCAGGTGCTCCATAATCTGGTCGGCAACGCGCTGGAGTCGATTTCGGGCGCCCAGGCCGACGCCGCCGCGCGGGGCCGAAGCTTTCGTCCCGGCCTGGTGATCGTGCGCACAGAGGCCGTGGCAATCGATCACCCCGGGCGCGCGGGCGCCGTCCCGGCCCCGCGGGCGGTGCGGCTTTCGGTGGAGGACAATGGCCCCGGCTTCCCGGCGAATATACTTAGGCGCGCGTTCGAACCGTACATCACGACCAAGCCGCGCGGTACCGGACTGGGATTGGCACTTGTGAAGAAGATCATCGACGAGCACGACGGCAGAATCGAGGTCGTCAATCGCGAAGGCGCCCTGGGCGCCACCGTGACGGTTGTACTGCATCGCTTGGCCCGCTCCCTGTCGCCAGTGGCCGATGCCCATTGACGCTCTCGAAGTACCTATGGCAAACATACTGGTTGTTGACGACGAAATCGGAATTCGCGAACTGCTGTCGGAAATTCTCTCCGATGAGGGGCACGTGGTGACGACGGCTGACAGTGCCGCGAGCGCGCGCGAGCTCCGGCGGCAGTCGGGCCCGGACCTCATCCTGCTCGACATCTGGATGCCGGACACGGACGGCGTGACCCTGCTCAAGGAGTGGGTGGCGGGCGGGCAGCTCACGGTCCCGGTGATCATGATGTCGGGACACGCGACGCTCGAGACGGCCGGCGAGGCCACGCGCCTGGGGGCGCTGGATTTCCTGGAGAAGCCCATCGCGCTGGCGCGCCTGCTCGGGGCGGTTCGCAGCGGGCTCGACCAGGGGCAGCGCCAGCGCGGACCCAGGTCGGTGCCGGTGGCCGGCGCGGGCGCGGAGGAGAACTCGCTGCTGCGCGCGCGGCCGGCGCCCAGCGAGCTGGGTGCGCGCGATCGCGCGACCCAGACCGCGCAGGCGCTGTCGATCAATCTGGACCAGCCTCTGCGCGAAGCGCGGGACCAGTTCGAGCGTGTCTATTTCGAATACCAGCTGTCCAAGGAGAGCTACAGCATGACGCGGGTCGCGGACCGCGCCGGTCTGGAGCGCACCCATCTGTACCGCAAGCTCAAGCAGCTCGGCGTGGAGCTGGGGCGTGGTGCCCGGCGCGCCGAGCGCTTTGACAATCCGCCCGTGCCCGGGCAGGGCGCCAGCACCGGTTCGGGGCACGACGAGTAGACCGGGGCGGCTGCGCTCCCCCGGGCTCGCCCAAAGTCGATCGGCGGCGATGGACCTGATTCGCGTGCGCGGGGCGCGCACCCACAACCTGCGCAACATCGACGTAGACCTGCCGCGCGAGCGCCTGATCGTCGTCACGGGTCTGTCGGGTTCGGGCAAGAGTTCGCTCGCCTTCGACACTCTGTATGCCGAGGGCCAGCGCCGCTACGTCGAGTCGCTGTCGTCGTACGCGCGCCAGTTCCTCCAGATGATGGAGAAGCCCGACGTCGACCGTATCGAGGGGCTCTCGCCGGCGATCGCGATCCAGCAGCGCAACGCCGGCGCCAATCCGCGCTCCACCGTCGGCACAGCCACCGAGATTCACGACTATCTGCGTCTGCTGTATGCGCGCGCCGGGCGGGCCTACTGTCCGGACCACCCGGAGTTGGCGCTGGGCGCGCACAGCGTGGCGCAGATGGTCGACGACGCGCTGGCGCGCCCGGAGGGTACCTCGCTGGTCGTACTGGCGCCGATCGTGGACGGGCGCAAGGGCCAGTTCACCGAACTATTCGACGATCTGCGGACGCGGGGGTTCGTGCGCTTTCGCGTCGACGGCGCGATCGTCGACGGCGAGCACGTGCCAGAGCTGGCGCGCGGCGAGGTCCACAGCATCGATGTCGTCGTCGATCGCCTGCGCGTGCGGCCGGCCTCGCGCTCGCGCCTGGCCGAGTCCTTCGAGACGGCGCTGCGCCTGGCCGACGGCAAGGCCCGCCTGCTCGACGTGGATCGCGCCGAGGAGACCTCGTTTTCCAGTCGCCATGCGTGCCCGCGCTGCGGCTACGCGGCGCCGAACCTGGAGCCGCGCCTGTTTTCCTTCAACAACCCGAACGGGGCGTGCAGCACCTGCGCCGGCCTGGGAAAGGTCGAATTCTTCGACCCCGAGCGGGTGGTGGCCCATCCCGAACTGACGCTCGGCGCCGGCGCCATCAGTGGCTGGGACGCGCGCAATCGCCAGAGCCACGCGCGGCTGCTCGCGCTCGCGCAGCGCGCCGGGTTGGACCTGGAGCAGCCCTGGGAGCACCTGCCGGCAGCCTTTCGCCAGCGCGTCTTGTACGGAAGCGAGGCCAGCGCGCCGACGGCCCCGCCAGGCGCGGGCACGGACGCCGGCGCCGTCTCCTTCCCGGGCGTGCTGCCGACGCTCGAGCGGCGCTGGCGCGAGACCGACTCGCCGGCCGTGCGCGAGGCCCTGGCGCGGCTGCGTACCTTGCGCGCCTGTCCGGACTGCCGGGGCACGCGTCTGCGGCCGGAGGCGCGCTTCGTGTTCCTCGGGCAGGGGGAGCAGCGGCGCGCGATCTACGAAATCGAGGCATTGCCGCTGGCCCAGGCGCGCAGCCTGATCGAAGCGCTGGCGCTGGACGGGGCGCGTCGCGAAATCGGCCAGCCGATCATCGGCGAGATTGCGGCGCGACTGCGCTTTCTCAACGACGTGGGACTCGGTTACCTGTCCCTGGACCGGGCCACCGACACGCTCTCCGGCGGCGAAGCGCAGCGCATCCGCCTGGCCTCGCAGATCGGCTCGGGCCTGACCGGCGTGCTCTACGTGCTCGACGAGCCCTCGATCGGCCTGCACCAGCGCGACAACCAGCGCCTGATCCAGACGCTGCAGCGCCTGCGCGACCTGGGCAACACGGTCCTGGTGGTCGAGCACGACGAGGAGATGATCCGCAGCGCCGACCACGTTCTGGACATGGGACCGGGCGCCGGGGAACACGGGGGCGCGGTCATCGCCCAAGGATCGCCGCTGGAGGTGATGGCCGACGAGGGCTCGCTCACCGGCGCTTATCTGGCCGGACGCCGGCGGGTGGCGCTGCCGCCGGCGCGGGCGCCGGTCGGCACGCAATGGCTGCGCTTGCGCGGCGCCCGCGGCAACAACCTGCGCGACATCGATCTTGACCTGCCGGTGGGACGGCTGGTCTGCGTCACGGGGGTTTCGGGCTCGGGCAAATCGACGCTCATCAACGACACGCTGAGCCTGGCCCTGGCGCGTTACCTCAACGGCGCGCGCGCCGAGCCTGCCCCGTACGCGTCGATCGAGGGACTGGAGCTGCTTGACCGGATCGTGAGCATCGACCAGGCGCCGATCGGGCGCACGCCACGCAGCAACCCGGCGACCTACACGGGCCTGTTCGCGCCGATCCGCGAGCTGTTCGCGGGCACCCCCACCGCCCGCGAGCGCGGCTACGGGGTCGGGCGCTTTTCCTTCAACGTCGCGGGAGGCCGCTGCGAGGAATGCCAGGGGGACGGGTCGATCAAGGTCGAGATGCACTTTTTGCCCGACATCTATGTGTCGTGCGAGAGCTGCTCGGGCAAGCGCTACAACCGCGAGACGCTCGAGGTGCTCTACCGGGGGCGCAACATTGCCGAGGTGCTCGATCTGAGCGTCGATCAGGCGCGCGAGATCTTTGGCGCGGTGCCGGTGCTCGAGCGCAAGCTGCGCACCCTGGCCGAGGTCGGCCTGGGATACGTGCGCCTGGGCCAGAGCGCGACGACGCTCTCCGGCGGCGAGGCCCAGCGCATCAAGCTGGCGCAGGAGCTGTCCAAGCGCGATACCGGCCGCACGCTTTACGTGCTCGATGAGCCGACGACGGGGCTGCACTTTCACGATGTGGCGCTGCTGCTCCAGGTGCTGCATCGGCTGCGCGACGCCGGCAATACCGTGGTCGTCATCGAGCACAATCTGGACGTCGTCCAGACCGCGGACTGGATCGTCGACCTGGGCCCGGAGGGCGGCCAGGACGGCGGACGCATCGTTGCCGCGGGCACGCCGCAAGACATCGCCCAAGCGGCGCACAGCCACACCGGGCATTACCTGCGCCAGGCGCTGGCGCGTGCCGGGGGCACGCCACGTTAGCGTGCGGGCGGCGCAACCCGGCACCGGCTCGCGCGGTGGGTCCGTTTCGCGCTCTGCGGGGCGCCGCGCTAACGGCCCGCGTCAAGGACCTCGGCGTCTTGCTCGAACATGTCCCGGTACGCCGCGTAGGTCGACAGGAACACCAGCGCCAGCAGCAGGATCCACCCGACCACGATGATGGCGGTGGCGATCACCGCCAGGCCGATCCCGACCAGACCGTACACGGTCAAGGCCCCGAGGTTGCGGCGGCAGGCCGCCAGGCTCAGGCGCAGGGCCTCGAGCGGACTTGCGCCGCGCAAGACGATCAGCGCCGGTGCCAACCAAGCGGCCATCGAGATCAGCATGAACAAGAACAGGCAAAAGAGCATCAGCAGCAGCGTTCCCCAGCCGATGTTCAGCAGCGCGGGCGGCGGTGCCGCGGCAAACTCCTCGAGCGACGTAACGCTGGCCAGCGACTTGAGCGTCGCACCGATACCGACTGCCAGCATCAGTCCCCAGACCGCGATCGTGCCCACCAAGACGAGCAGGCCGGCGCCTACCAGGGCGCCGCCTGGCGGACCAAAGCCGGCAAACAGCGCGCCGAAGCGCGGCGCCTGGCCGCGCTCGGTGTCGCGCGCGGCAGCCATCAGGCCGCCGCACAGAACGAACCAGAGCAGGTGCGCGGCAAGGGAGCCGACCACGGGGATCCAGGGCAGCAGAACCAGGATCAAGAAGGCACACAGCGCCATGGCGAACCAGACCCCGAAGCGCGCCGCGCCGCCAAACAGCCACGACACCGCCTCGCTCCACCAGCGAAAGCCGCTGCCGGCAGGCGATCGCCGCGCCAAGATCGTGGGGGAGCGTACGGGTTGCATCACGCCATCGGGTCTCCGGCCGGCATCGTCGCAGACCAACCTGCCATGGTCAACCGGCGGTGCGCTCCCCGCGGCACCTAGCCGGCGAGCAACAGACGCTGCTCGCCGGCCTCCAGCGCCGCCACCGTGCCTCGCAGCACCACGATGTCGCCGGCCTGCAGCACGAGATCGCCACTGGGATTGTCTCCGAGGATGCCCCGACGGCGCACGGCGGTGACCTCGACGCCGGTGTCCGCGAGGTCGAGCTCGCTCAGGCTGCGTCCCACCGCCGGCGCGTCCGCCTCCAGCGCAATGGAGTGCAGACGCACCTGCAGCGACTCCTCGAGGCCGCCCTCCATGTCGTCGGCGCCGTGGAAGTAGCCGCGCAGCAGGCGGTAGCGCGAGTCGCGCGCATCACGCACGCGCCGGATCACGCGGGCCAGCGGTATGCCGAGCAGCACCAGGGCGTGCGACCCCAGCATGAGGCTGCCCTCGAAGACCTCGGGCACGACCTCGGTTGCGCCCGCGGCCAGCAGCCGGTCCAGGTCGGCATCGTCCTGGGTCCGCACGATGACCGGGACGCGCGGGTTCAATTCGTGCGCGAAGGCGATGACGCGCAGGGCCGCGCGCACGTCGCTGAAGCTAACGACCAGCGCCGCCGCGCGCGTGATGCCCGCGACCATCAGCGTCTCCCGGCGCGCGGCGTCGCCGTACACCACGGTGTGCCCGGCCGCGGCCGCTTCGCGCACCCGGTCCGGGTCCAGGTCGAGCGCGACGTAGCCGATGTTCTCCTGCTCGAGCATCTTGGCCAGGTGCTGGCCGCTGCGGCCGTAGCCGCCGATCACGACGTGCCGTTCGGTCGACATCGATCGCGCCGCGATGCGGTGCAGCTCGAGCGCCCGCAGCATCCACTCCGAGCCGCCGAAGCGCAGCGCCAGCCGCGCGCCGCTGGCCAGCAGGAAGGGCGTGGTCAGCATCGACAGCAGCATCGCCGCCAGCACCACTTGCTGCAGCGGCGACGGCAGCATCTGGTGGTCCGCCGCCAGGTTGATCAGTACGAAGCCGAATTCTCCGGCTGCGGCCAGCGGCAGCGCGGTCTTGATCGCCGTTCCGGGGTTGGCGCCGAAGAGGCGCGCCAGGCCGAGCGTGAGCGCGAATTTGAAACCCATCGGCACGACGAGGGCGGCGATGACCCACGGCAGCTGCGCCAGGACCACCCGCAGGTCCAGCGCCATGCCGATGGTCACGAAAAACAGTCCCAGCAGGACATCGCGGAAGGGCTTGACGTCCTCCTCGACGTGATGGCGGTACTCGGTCTCCGATAGCAGTATGCCGGCCACGAACGCCCCCAGGGCCGGCGACAGGCCGACCCGGTCGGCGAGCCACGCCAGACCCAGCGTGAGCAGCAGCAGGTTGAGCATGAACAGCTCCTGCGACCGGCGCCGCGCGACCAGGTGAAACCAGGCGCGCAGCAGCGACCGGCCCCCGAGCAGCAGGACCGCGAGCAGCGCCGCCGCCTTGGCGCTGGCGATCAGGATGGCCATGCCCATTTGCGCCGGCGGCGCCGTCAGCGAGGGCACGATGACCAGCAGCGGCACCACGGCCAGATCCTGCAGCAGCAGCACGCCGACGATGCGCCGGCCGTGCTCGGTTTCGAGCTCGAGGCGCTCGACCATGAGCTTCATCAGGATGGCGGTCGACGACATCGCCAGCGCGGCACCCAGCGCAAAGGTGCCGGGCATGCCGATGTTGAAATACGAGCCCAGCGCCCAGCCCGCCACCAGCGTGGCGCCCAGGGTCAGAATGACCTGCGTCATCCCCAGGCCCAGCACGATGCTGCGCATGCTGCGCAGGCGCGGCAGCGAGAACTCCAGCCCGATGGAGAACATCAGGAAGACGATTCCCAGTTCCGCCAGATGGTGCGTCTCGGCCGTATCCGGCACCCAGGCCAGGGCGTGCGGGCCGATCGCCACGCCGACGACCAGGTATCCCAGGACCGGAGGCTGATGGAACAGCCGCACCGTGGCGACCGCGACGACCGAGGTGGCCAGCAGGAGCAAGGTCAGTTCAAGCGCGGTCGGCATCGGCGGTCAGCGGCGACAGGCGTGCGGCCGGGTATGCCGGCGCGGCGAGGTCAAGAAGAATTACGGGAAAACGCCGGAGCAATTCCCGTGCCAGCGTTGCGTCCCCGAGAGTATCATCGGCGCCCTGCCGCTGCAGTGATGAACAAGTCCCAAGCACCCCAAATTGCGCCACCGACGGCCGTCCCTGTCCGGGCCGGCGCGTCGGCGCTGGCGCTCGCCCGCGCGGTGATCGAGGGCGAGGCGCAGGCGGTCGCGGCCCTGGGGGCGCGCCTGGACGGCGCCTTCCTGCACGCGCTGGACCTGCTGCTGGCTTGCCGCGGGCGCGTGGTCGTCAGCGGCATCGGCAAGAGCGGGCACATCGGGCGCAAGGTCGCCTCGACCCTGGCATCCACCGGAACCCCCGCGATGTTCGTCCATGCCGCCGAAGCGGCCCATGGCGACCTGGGCATGATCACGCCCGCCGACGTGTTCCTGGCGTTCTCCAATTCCGGCTCCTCCCCGGAGCTGATGACCATCGTCCCCATTCTCAAGCGGGAGGGCACGCCGCTCATCGCCGTAACCGGCTCGAGCGAGTCGGCGCTGGCCCAGGCCGCCGACGTGCATCTCGACTGCCGGGTGGAGCGCGAAGCCTGTCCGCTTAACCTGGCGCCGACCTCCTCGACCACGGCGATGCTGGCGCTGGGCGATGCGCTGGCGATCGCCTGCCTGGACGCCCGGGGCTTCGGCGCGCAGGACTTCGCGCGCTCCCACCCCGGGGGTGCGCTCGGGCGCCGCCTGCTGCTGCGCGTGGCCGACATCATGCGCACCGGCGCCGCCGTGCCGACCGTCGACCGGCGCGCCAGCGTGATGGACGCGGTGCACGAGATCAGCCGCAAGCAGCTCGGCATGACCGCGGTGGTCGAGGCCGACCGGCGCCTGGCCGGGATCTTCACCGACGGCGACCTGCGGCGCCTGCTCGAGCGCGGTGCCGATGTGCGTTCGACCTTGGTGGCCGACGTCATGACCGCCACGCCGCTCACGATCACGGCCGACGCGCTCGCGGCGCAGGCCGCGCAGCTGCTCGACTCGGGCCGCAAGAACCAGCTCCTGGTGGTGGACGCGCAGGCGCGCCTGGTCGGCGCGCTGCACATGCACGATCTGATGGCGGCGAAGGTGATCTGATGGCGCGCATGACAGGCTCCGCCCT
>Ga0209415_10008791_pt1 | contig 17452 bp, 18 predicted proteins | sample PeaSoiSIISIP2007_FD_187696 | JGI IMG/M metagenome (GOLD analysis project Ga0209415, IMG submission 187696) | Peat soil microbial communities from Weissenstadt, Germany - SII-SIP-2007 (SPAdes) (version 2) | ecosystem: Environmental > Terrestrial > Soil > Wetlands > Peat | place: Germany... | reverse complement strand
CGACGGCCCGCCAGTAGAGCTTGTGACCGACTAACGCCCGGCGCGCACCCACATCGGGAGGAACTCCTCACTGCCGTCAGCGCGCTCGTAGCGTTTGAACGCGACCTCCACCGGCTCACCGATCTGGATCGAGTGCGGGTCGAGGTCGTTGATCGCGCCTTGCGAGTCGGGAAGGAGGTTGCCGACGAAGCGGATCTTCGGGTCCTCCTCGAGCTCGACGACGATCACGTTGTAAGGGGCCACCTCCGAGTACGCGCTCAGAAGCGGTGGGTGGGGGATCACGAAGGACCAGATGGTCCCTCGTCCCGACATGGGCTTCCAAGTGCGCTGCGTGGACCGGCAGTAGGGGCACATCGGACGCGGCGGGTGGCGCAACCTGCCGCAGCTCGCGCACGCTTGCACCCGCAGCTCACCCTCCCGGGCGCCCTCCCGGAAGAAGTGCCCTTCCTCGTCGGATGCGGGGAGCAGGAAGCCTTCGCGCGACGGGCCGAGGTTGGCGACGTAACCACCGGAGAATGCGGCGGCGTTCGTCATTTGCGCAGCAACAGGGCGCTCGTCGGGACGCCCTCCCCGGAGGTGACGAGACAGGTCTCTGCTCCCTCCACCTGGGATGTGGAGGTTCCGCGCATCTGGCGGACGCCTTCGTTGATGAGGTTGAAGCCGTGCACGTACGCCTCGGACATCCCGCCGCCCGAGGTGTTGACCGGGAGGGAGCCCTTGCCCCATTCGAGGTTGGCGTTGTCGGTGAAGGCAGCTGCCTCTCCCCGCTCGCAGAACCCGTAGCCCTCGAGCGACAGGAGGATGAGAGGGGAGAAGGCGTCGTAGATCTGCGCCACGTGGATGTCCTCGGGCTTGAAGTCCGATCTCGACCACAGGCGCTTGGCGCACGCCCAGGCCGGCCCGGTCAGCGGGTCGTCGTTGAAGAAATTGACCATCGTCTGGTGCTGAGGAGGTATCCCTTGCGCGAACGCGTGGATGTAGACGGGCGGATTCGGCAGGTCGCGCGCCCGCTCGGCCGAGACCACCACGCAGGCGAGGGCGCCGTCGGTCTCGAGGCAGTTGTCGAACAGGCAGAGTGGCTCGGATATCCAGCGCGCCGACATGTAGTCGTCGCGTGTCATCGGCTTGTCGTACATGGTCGCCGCAGGGTTTCTGTTGGCGTGCGCGCGCACGGCGGTGGTGATGTTGCAGAGATGCTCACGAGTTGCGCCGTACTCGTGCATGTAGCGGCGCGTCAGCATCGCGATCTCGTCGACGGGGCGAAGCATGCCGAACGGGCGCGTCCACGAACCGGGAACCTTCAGCTGCACCGAGGTGCTCGTCCACGGGCGGGGTCCCGATCCGCGCTTGCGGCTACGCCAGGCGACAGCAACCTCCGCTTGTCCGGTCGCGACCGCCATCGCTGCATGCCCGACCACCCCACAGCCCGCTCCGCCTCCGTAGCCGACCTGTGAGAAGAAGGTGATGTCGCCTGCCCCGATGTTGCGGGCGATCTCGACCTCCTCTGTCGCCTCCATCGTGTACGAGCAGAGGGCACCCACCTCGGAGGGGTCGATTCCCGCGTCGGCGCACGCGTCGACGATCACCTGGCAGGCGAGCTCGGCCTCGGAGGGCTCGAGGTGTTTGGCGAACTTGGTCTGTGCGATGCCGACGATCGCTGTGGCGTCCTTCAGACCGCTCGAAGTGGGGGCCGCGCACATCGCACGGCACGGTAGCAGGACATCTGACGCAACGTCAGACCGCCGTCGGCACTCCGCAGACCACGCTGATCCGGACGGGGCCGAGCGCGAGAGCTGCCCGATAGGTTGGGACCGGTGACGTACGCGATCGAGGCTCAGGGGCTGGAGAAGACTTTCGGCGGGGAGGTTCGCGCCCTCGACGGGGTGAGCTTCAGTGTCGAGGAGGGGACCGTGTTCGGTCTGCTCGGGCCGAACGGTGCCGGGAAGACCACAGCGGTGCGGATTCTCACCACGATCCTCGAGCCCGACGGCGGGCGCGGCACCGTTCTCGGCCACGACGTGGCGCGGGAGGCCGCGGTCGTGCGGAGACTGATCGGTCTGGCAGGCCAGAACGCGGCGGTGGACGAGTACCTGACCGGCCGCGAGAACCTCTGGATGGTCGGACGCTTGAACCGCCTGTCGCACGAGCACGTTTCGCTCGTGTCGGACCAGCTGCTCGAGCAGTTCGGCTTGACCGACGCAGCTGATCGGCCGCTCAAGACCTATTCGGGCGGCATGCGCCGCCGGCTCGACGTCGCAGCTGCCCTGGTGGCGAGCCCGCCGGTTCTCTTCCTGGACGAGCCGACCACGGGGCTCGACCCCCACAGCCGCAACGACGTGTGGGAGATGATCGAAGGGCTCGTGGTCGAGGGGACGAGCGTCCTCCTCACCACCCAGTACCTCGAAGAGGCGGACCGCCTCGCCAAGCAGATCGCCGTCGTCGACCACGGGAGGGTCATCGCCGAGGGCACCCCCGAGCAGTTGAAGTCGGACTTGGGCACGACGGTGCTCGACGTGGGCATGATCGACCAGGTGACGGCCGAGCGTGCCGCGCAGCTCATCGCTCCCGCGGGCACGAAGGCGCCGACCGTGGTCGATTCCCTCGTCGAGCTGCCCGTCGCCGACGGGCCGAAGGCGGCGATGGAGGTTCTGCGCCTCCTCGACCACAATTCACTTACACCCACCCTCTTCCGCTTGCGTGAGCCGAGCCTGGACGACGTGTTCCTGTCGATCACAGGCAGGCCGACCGAGGAGGGCTCGCGGGACGGGGACGATCCCTCCTCGAACGGGTCGGGTTCGAACGGCAGGTCGAAGCGAAGTCGACACGCCCGTCGAGGACAACCGCAGCAAGAGCACAGACAGGGCTTGCCCGGCGCAAACGATGGAGGTGCCCGATGACCCTGGCGACGACCACCACCGACGCGAACCGGTTCACCTCCTTGCCTGCAGGGCAGAGCTCGGGAAGCGCCCTGTACTGGGGGGTGTCGGACATCCTCACCATCACGAAGCGGAACCTGATCCGCTACGTGCGGACTCCCGAGGCCCTCTTCTTCTCGACGGTCCAGCCGATCATGTTCGTCCTGCTGTTCCGCTATGTGTTCTCGGGGGCGATCAAGCTCGGCGGCACGCTCCCGACGGGCAAACACCTCCCGTATGTCGACTTCTTGATGGCGGGGATCTTCGCCCAGTCGGTTTCCTTCGGAGGCATCGGTACGGCGGTCGGCCTCGCCGAGGATCTCCAGTCCGGCCTCGTAGAGCGGTTCCGGGCACTTCCGATGGCGCGGTCGGCGGTGCTTGCAGGGCGGACTCTCGCCGACTTGCTCCGAAACGTCTTCGTGATCGCCGTGATGACTGCGATGGGGGCGCTCGTGGGCTTCGACTTCCCGACCGGCGCCCTGCCGTTCCTGGCGGCGACCGCTCTCGTGCTCCTCTTCGCGTACGCGCTGTTGTGGGGCTTCGCGGTCATCGGGCTCTCTGCGTCGAACAGCGAGACAGCCCAGGTGATGGCCTTCCCGATCCTCTTCCCACTGCTCTTCGCGTCTCCGGCGTTCGTGCCGATCGCAGACATGCCGGGATGGCTGCGTGTCTTCGCCGTCCATCAGCCGCTCGGGGTCCTGATCGATGCGACCCGTGCGCTCATGATCGGTGGTCCCACGGCCGGCTACGTGGTCCAGACACTGGCTTGGACTGCGGGCATGCTCCTCGTGCTCGTGCCGATCGCTGTCTGGCGTTACCGCCGCAGCGTCTGACCGGCTGCCCCGGGAGCCCGGGACCCGGGACCGGAGATCTGACGGACCGTCAGATCAATCGCTAGCATCCGTTGCAGTGAGCGGTCCGAAGCAAGATCTGAAAGAGGAGCGCCAGCTCCTCGTGGGCGGCAAGTGGGTCGACGCCTCTGCAGGCACCTACGAGGTGCTGAACCCGGCGACCGAGGAGCCCGTCGGCCTCGCCCCGAGCGCGAGCACCGAGGACGCCCAAGCCGCCGCCGCAGCCGCGAGGGAGGCCCTTCCCGGCTGGGCCGCCACCGACGCCGAGGAACGCCTGGCTCTCATGGCCCGAGCCGCCGACGCGATCCGCGCCAGGGCAGACGAGCTGCTGCCGCTCGTGATCGCTGAGACCGGTGCGACGGCGGCGGTCGGATCTCGCATGCAGGTTCCCATTGCCGCGGACCGCTTCGCCCGGTACTCGAGAGACGTCCGTCAGGTCGCCCAGCGGTCCTTCCCGCCGCAGGTCGCACAGGCCACGCCGCTCGCGCCCGGCGGTCTAGTGAGCGCGCTGGCTCTCCGGCAGCCCGTCGGGGTCGTCACGTGCATCACCTCCTACAACTTCCCCCTCGTGAACATGGCGGGGAAGGTCGCTCCCGCTCTCGCAATGGGGAACACGGTTGTCGTGAAGCCGGCACCGCAGGACCCCCTCGCTGTCGTGGAGCTCGTGCGCATCCTCGACGAGGTGGGCTTCCCGCCGGGCGTCGTGAACCTCGTCAACTCTGTCGACCCCGCACCCGCGCAGGCGCTCGTCGAGTCGCCCGACGTGGACATGGTGAGCTTCACCGGGTCGACGTCGATCGGAACGCGTATCGCGCAGGCAGGCGGAGCGACGATGAAGAGGCTGCTCCTCGAGCTCGGCGGCAAGGGCGCGTGCATCGTGTTCGACGATGCCGACGTCCAGGCGGCCGTCGGTTGCATCGGGTCGACGTGGAGCTTCCACTCGGGCCAGATATGCACCGCCCCGACCCGCGCAGTCGTGCAGAGAGGCGTCTTCGACCAGGTGGTCGAGCGCCTGGCGAAGTACGCCAAGGTGCTGAAGGTCGGTGACCCGACCGAGCGCGACACCGTCGTGGGCCCGCTCATCTCCGCCGCACAGCGCGGGCGCGTGGAGGGGCACGTCGCAACCGGGAAGTCGGAGGGTGCGGAGCTCATCGTCGGAGGCGGGCGCCCTTCGCACCTCGAGAAGGGCTTCTATTTCGAGCCGACCCTCCTCACCGGGACGAACGAGATGGCCGTCGCACGCGAGGAGATCTTCGGCCCCGTCGTGGTCGTCGTGCCGTTCGACGACGAGGAGGAGGCGGTCCAGGTCGCGAACGACAGCGACTTCGGCCTTTACGACTACGTCTTCTCGGGCGACACCGCCCGGGCATTTCGAATCGCGAAGCGGCTGCGCGCGGGGCACGTGGGGATCAACACCGCGCAGCGGCACCACGAGGCGCCGTTCGGCGGGTTCAAGCTGTCGGGGGTGGGCCGCGACGGCGGTGACTACGGCCTCGAGGCGTACTCGGAGCTCCAGTCCATCGTCTGGACCTCGTGATCCGGATCTCGTGATCCGGGATTCCTGAGAGGAAGGGAAATGAGCAGCTACGACCTCGCGATAATGGGGGGCATCGTCGTCGACGGGAGCGGCCTGGCCCGAAGGCGCGGCGACATCGCCGTGAAGGACGGGAAGGTCTCGAAGATCGGGTTCGTCGACCCGGCTGACGCCGAGCAGGTGATCGATGCTGACGGTCTGCACGTGGCCCCTGGGATCATCGACGCCCACACCCACTACGACCCGCAACTGACCTTCGAGCCGCACGCCACCTCGTCCTGCTATCACGGCGTCACCACTGTGCTCGCCGGCAACTGCGGCTTCTCGGTCGCCCCGAACCGCCCGGACCAGCGCGACTATCTGGCGCGGATGTTCGCCAAGGTCGAGGGTATGTCGCCCGTCGCACTCTCCGCCGTCAAGTGGGACTTCGAGACGTTCAGGGAGTTTCTCTCGGCGCGCGAGGGTCGCCTGGGCGTCAACATGGCGTGCTACGTCGGCCATTCCGCCATCCGTCGCACGGTGATGGGGGAGCAGGGATCAGAGCGCGAGGCCACCGACGACGAGATCGAGCAGATGCGCCTGGTTGTGGCGGACGCCATGGATGCGGGCGCGGCGGGCTTCTCCTCCTCGCACGGCCCGACGCAGCTCGACGGCGAGGACCGCCCGGTGCCGTCGCGGCTCGCGTCACTGAAGGAGCTCGAGGCGCTGTGCGCGGAGGCCGGAAGGTACCGCGGCGGTTCCATCTCGTATCTGCACAGAAGCGCCATCGGAGGGCTCGACGCGCAGGACAAGGAGCTGCTCGTCCGGCTCGGCACCTTGAGCCGTCTCCCGATCATCCTCCAGGGCCTCGGTGGTCGCTCGAAGGTCGACGTGCCGGGAGCGGGCTGGGAAGACGTCGCCGCGTGGATCGACGACGCGGGGCGCCAGGGAGTCGGCATCTACTCGCTCCTTCGCAACCACCCCTTCGACCGCGATTTCCGGATCGACACGGGGACGAACCTCTACGAAGGAGTCCCGGCGTGGCACAAGGTGCTCGGCCCGGGGCCGTCGAGGGAAGAGAAGCTCGCCCTTCTTCACGACCCCGCGCAGCGCGCCGAGATGCGCGGCGCGGTCGAGCACCCGAACACCGACGGGGCGAAGGGCTCGACGCTCCCGCCCCCGCGCTGGCGCGTGGTGGAGGTCGACGAGGTGGCTCGACCGGAGAACGAGAAGTTCCTCCACCGGACCATCGCCGACGTCGCTGAGGAGCTCGGGAAGGACCCGGCCGACGCCATGCTCGACCTGGCCGTTTCGGAGGAGCTCGGGACCGTCTTCAGGTACGTCAATAAGAGCCGCTCCTGGGAGGAGTCGGTTGCCGTCGGCCAGCGCCATCCCGCCATGGTGATCGGCGTCTCCGACGGCGGCGCGCACCTCGACCGTGACGACGGCTCTGACTGGTCCACCGCGTTCCTGGCCTTCTGGGTGCGCGACCGGAAGCTCTGGTCCCTCGAAGAGGGCATCCGTCAGATGACGCAGGTGCCCGCCGCTCTCTTGGGCTTCGAAGGCAGGGGCATGCTGCTTCCCGGGTACGCGGCCGACGCGTTCGTCTTCGACCCGGAGACCGTGGAGCTCGCCTCGAAGAAGCAGGTGCGCGACTTCCCCGGAGGCGAGGCGCGCTACTCGGCGCGCCCGAAGGGGATCTACTGGACGGTCGTGAACGGGGTGCCGATCGTGCGCGACGGAGAGGTGCTCACGGAGAACCTTCCGGGGCAGGTCGTGCGTCCCGGCGTGGCCTAGCCCTGGGCCGGCCTCCCCTGCGGTGGTCTCGTCTGTGAGGGTCCTTGCGTCTTCGCGGCGCTAGCCTGCGCCGACGATGCCCGTGCCCGAGAGGTTCGCCCAGATAGCCGCCAAGGTGAACAACTGGGGACGCTGGGGCGACGACGACCAGCTCGGCACGCTCAACTTCCTCACCGACGAGACGAGGCGGAAGGCCGCTTCTTGTGTTCGAAGCGGCAAGACATTCACCCTCGGGCTTGCCCTCTCCGAGGCCGAGGGTATCCAGAAGGGGTTGGTTCCCGCACGCTTCAATCCCGTGCGGACGATGTCGTACGTGAACGTCCCGCTCGGTGCGGATCCGGAGTGGATATGCGCGAACGAGGACATCGTGACGATGCCGCTTCAATGCGCGACCCATTGGGACGCGATCGCGCACGTGAGCTACGGGGGCCGGATCTACAACGGTTACGACGCGTCCTCGGTGTCTTCCGCGGGAGCGTCGAGGTGCGGGATCCATCTTGTCGGCTCGCTCGTCGCTCGCGGAGTGTTGCTCGACGTGGCGCGGGCTAAGGGCGTCGACGTTCTCGAAGGCGGGTACCAGATCTCCCACGACGACCTGGACGCGGCCTGTGAGATGGCGAAGGTGACGGTCGAGCCGGGAGACGTGCTGCTCGTGAGGACCGGCCAGATGGCGCATCTGAAGATGTCCGAGCGCTTCCCTGCCGGCGGCGCCACGTTCCCGGTCCCGAACGTGCTGGCGTTCGCGGACGCCGTGCGGTACATGGCACCGGCGCCGGGGCTCACCATGGCGACTGCGGAGTGGTTCCACGCGCGCGACGTAGCGGCCGTCACGACTGACACGTTCGCTCTGGAAGTGCTGCCATGCGAGGACGACGACATCTACCTTCCGGTCCACTTGCTGCACCTCGTGGAGATGGGCATGACCCAGGGTCAGAATTGGGTGCTCGACGAGCTCGCCGCGGACTGCGCCGAGGACGGCGTCTACACCTTCATGCTCGAAGCCACGCCGCTCCCGTTCACGAACGCTCTCGGGTCGCCTCTCAACCCGGTCGTCGTGAAGTGATCACCTGAAAGACTTCATACGGGTGGCAGCGGCCTGGGCAAGCTGCCCGCCGAGGGTCGAAGGGAGCGGAGCGCCGGGGCTCGAGGCGGTGAGGGTGCTCTCCACGCGGCCTTCGAGGATGGCGATGACGTCGACGTACACGGGCACCTCCTTGGAGCCCTCGATGATCGGGACCACGAGCTCGATGTCGCCCGATCGCGTCCCGTAGGACCCGAGTGGACGGCTCCCGGAGCTGACCGCCCCGAGCTTCTGTCCCGGCTGGAGCTGTTCGCCGATCTGCTGCTCGAGTGCAGGACCCATGAGGTTCACCAGGCATCCGGGCGTCCTCGGGTCGGAGAACGTCGAGTAGTCGGCGGCCGCCTTGGCGACGGTCGGGTAGACGGCCACGTCGTCGTCGACCGTGATCGCGTCGGCGGTGTCCGAGAACGACGGGCTCGTCCAGTGATCGGCGTCCGTGTCGATGTCGGAGGCGGGAACCTTCAGGCAAGAGGTGAGGTGCGCGGCTTGTGTCTTCGTGAGACCCGTCGTGCCCTTCCCCTCCGTCACCTTTCCCGCGGCGGTCCACCCGGCGGGGAAGTCGGACAGTCGGACGAGGCTGTCGCGCGCGAGCGTTCTGTCGCCTGCGGAGAGCACGGTCAGGACTCCGGTGCTGTGAGGCGTCGTCGTCGCCCCACCTGAGGCGTCACTCGAAGGGGCGGAAGAGCTGCAACCCGAAACTGACCAAGCGGTCGCCGTCAGCGCGCCGGCTGCCACCAACGCGCGGACGTTCATGTTGGCGTTCGTGAAGCTTGTTCAGCTGGCAGCAGCGTCGGGGCCACCGAAGTGCGGTGAGCGCGGCCGCGTGGGCGGCCTGGCTGTGACCGCGGGTGTGCGGTGGCTCGGCGAGTCGACCGTACGACGGATCGCCTGTACTACAGCGGTCGCGTCCTGTTCCTTCTCGTCGTCGACCAAGGCGCGTACGTACTCGCGGTCGCTCTGGCTGAGCGCCGAGAGGGCGTCCGCGAAGAGCCCCTTGTCGACGGCGCCGTGCAGCTTTCGCACGATTTCGCGAAGGAGCAGGCGTTCGTGCTCGGCGCCGCGGAGCTTCGAAGCGAGCGTCTCGAGCTCGCCCGTGAGGTCCCGCCCGAGCTCGCTGCGAGGGGCCGGCCGGTCGGGGATCTGGGCCTGCTCAGAGGGGGTTTCCGTCCCTCGGGCCGCTGGTCGGGCGACCTGCCAGTCGCCGATCACCCTCTCGAGCTCCTGGCGGAGCCGGGGAACCGAGACCGCCACGTTCGGCTCGGTCCAGTCAGCCAGCGGCGCGATCCTTCGGGCGAGGTCCCTGACGGCCTCGGGATCGGTGTGCTCGGCCGAGCGCGAGACGGCGCGCCCGGAGGCCATGTGGACCAGTCGCCACGCCGTCGTCACCGGTTGGCCGACGAGCGCGAGGCCGGGGACGCCGCTCGGCGTCCATTCGGCTTCCACGATCTCCCCCGCGGACACGACCCGCAGCGTCGTCGGTTGTTCCATCGCCATGCTCTTCACACCTCTGCAAAATCGGACAGCTCGGCCGTTGCGTCTGGTCTTCGCGTGGTCGAGGTACCGATTACATCGGCAGGACCGGGCGGACACTTCACCAGGCGGATGAGCCCCGGCCCTCCAACGCCGGCTCAGCCACCCGGGGTGGCAAGCCACCCTGTGGGACACCACATTTCTAGTTCTTGGGTGTTTCGTCCGCACAGCGCGGCCTCCGAGGAGGGTGCGACAACCCAGCGTGCCTGCTCAGCGCCTCGTGGACAGGTCGGGGGCTAGCGGCCGGGCCCTTCGGCGAGTTCAGGCTCGGGCCTCCCCGTCACGGCCCGGTGGAGCATCCTCACCTGGCTGTCGGTCATCGCCGCGGTCCTTATCCCCCAGAACTCGAAGCCGTATCGATGAGCGGCCACGTGCGCGAGCATCGAGATCAACGTCGCGGCGGTCGCCGTCGCATCGGCACGCGCATCGACGCCGTCTCCGCCCGAGGACTCGATGGCGCGCGCGAGCGCGACGGTCACCGCGTTGAGGGCGTGGACGCGAAGCCCGTGGAACCGAAGATCACCTTCTTCTGTCGCGAGCTCCACCACGCGGAACACCGCTCGGTTGGACTCCCAGAAGTCGGCGAAGCCTTCGACGACGTTGCACGCCGTGTTCCAGCTCCCGTGTTCGGACCAGTCCCCGTCGACAAGCTCTGCCACGAGCTCCGCCCCCTCCATCAGCTCCTCGGCCAACACGAGGATCGCCTGTTCGACGTTCTCGAAGTACTGGTAGAAGGTGGCGGGGGAGGTTCCCGCCTGGCGTGCGATGTCGATGACCTTGATCGACCGCCAGGGGGTGGTGCCGAGGAGCTCGGTCGTGCACGCGAGGAGGCGCTGGCGGGTCGCCCGGCCTCTGCTGCCCGGGACCCGCCCGTCGGTTGCGGCGATCGTGCCTGAGTCGCTGGGCATGCCGGGACAACGCTAACCCGGATATCTGACGGTCAGTCAGATTCGGTGGCCGGCCCCCAAAAATGGAACAGGTTCCCCTCGAGGGCGGGGCAAAAGTAGTGTGAACGATCGTGCAAAGTGCCGCCGTGCGAGAAGCCGTCGGGGGGCAGCAGCCCGAAGTTCACGGGGCGGCACGCCCTCTCACGCGTGCCCAGGAGGCCAGACGCCAGCGCGTCATAGACGCCTCCATGGAATTGGCGCTCGAGGGCGGCTACGACGCCGTGCAGATGAGAGACGTCGCAGCTCACGCCCATGTGGCGATGGGCACCGTCTACCGCTACTTCACGTCGAAGGACCACCTCCTGGCCGCGGCCCTCGTCAACTGGGTCGAGCAGCTCGACGCCCGCCTGGCCCAGGTCCCGGCACGGGGGAGCAGCGCCTCGCAGCGGGTGGTTGACGTCCTGGAGCGGGCACTTCGGGCGATGTCGCGCCAGCCCAAGCTCGTGGCGGCCGTCTTCATGTCACTGGCTTCGGCAGATCCAGCGGCCATCGAGTGCCAGCAGCAGATGGCTGCGCTCATGGACGGGATCATCACCAGGGCGATCGGAGAGCCCCAACCCCCGGACCATGCCGAGCGCACCCGCCTGATCGGCCACGTCTGGTACTCGTCGATGGTGGGCTGGGTGAACGGCTGGAGCGACATGACCCGGGTCCGAGACGAGCTGGCCGTAGCGGTTCGCCTTCTTCTTCCCGACGGGCTGGGCGCCGCCCAGCCGCGCTGACGCCGTTCGGGGTGGGTGGCCGGGCGTTGTTGCAGCCGGTGCGGCCGCATGGTCGAATGCCGAAGTCGGACGACTGCTAGGGAGGGAGCCCAGATGCGCGGAGTTGTCTTTCACGAGGTCGGCAAGGAAGTAGTCGAGTGTCGAGACGACCTGGACGTGATCGGACCCGGTCCCGGACAGGTGCGCATCAAGGTGCACGCCGCAGGCGTCTGCCATTCGGACCTGTCGGCGATGAACGGAACCCTTCCCCAGCCGGCCCCTGCCGTGCTCGGCCACGAGGGGGCCGGCGAGATCATCGCGGTCGGAGACGGCGTCACCGAGGTTGCGGTCGGCGACCACGTGATCGTCGCCTGGACCCCACCTTGTGGGACCTGCCGGGCGTGCAGGCGCGGCGAGCCCAACCTCTGCACGAACATCTTCTTCCAGATCGCAGGTTCCCAGCCCTTCACGATGGGCGGCACGCCGATCTTCGGCTTCGCCGGCACCGGGACCTTCGCCGAGGAGATGGTGTTGCCGAAGCAGGCCGTGGTGAAGATCCCGAACGACGTGCCCTACGAGATCGGCGCGCTCATCGGTTGCGGGGTGACCACGGGAGTGGGCGCGGCCCTCAACACCGCAAAGGTGAAGCCGGGCTCGAGCGTCGCCGTCTTCGGCGCCGGCGGGGTGGGGATCTCAGCCATCCAAGGTGCGCGCATCGCGGGAGCCGCCGAGATCGTGGCGGTCGACATGATCGAGACGAAGCTGAAGGACGCTCTTCGCTTCGGTGCAACTCGCGGAGTCAAGCCCGACGAGCTCGACAAGGCCAACATGGAGATCAACGAGGGCGAGGGCTTCGACTACGCGTTCGAGTGCATCGGGATCCCGCAGACCATCCGCGCGGCCTACGACGCGGTGCGCAGGGGCGGAACCGCTGTCATCGTCGGCGCCGGCAAGGCGGACGCGATGGTCGAGTTCAACGCGTTCGAGATCTTCTTCATGGAGAAGAAGCTCCTCGGCTCCTACTACGGTTCGGCCGACGTCCGAAGCGAGTTCCTACGGCTCATCGAGCTCTGGAAGACCGGACGACTCGACCTCGACGGCATGGTGTCGGCGCGCATGGACATCTCCAAGGCGCAAGAGGCCTTCGACGCGCTGAAGCGGGGAGAGGTCATCCGCCAGGTCCTCACGTTCTGATCCGACTCGGGACCCAGATTTGACCGTAGGCGCGGTCCCGGGAAATCCGAGCGTCGAGGTCAGGGGCCTCACGAAGCACTTCGGTTCGGTCGTCGCCGTCGACGATCTGAGCTTCAGCGTCGAGCCCGGGCTCGTGACAGGGTTCCTGGGACCGAACGGCGCCGGCAAGACGACGACGTTGCGGATGCTGCTAGGGCTCGTCTCACCGACCTCGGGCAGCGCGCTCGTCGGGGGGGTCCGCTACCGCGACCTGCCGGCCCCGTCGCGCCGTGTCGGTGCGGTTTTGGAGGCGTCGGGGTTCCATCCGGCGCGGACCGCGCGGGACCACCTGCGGACGATCGCGACAGTTGCCGGTATCGACGCTGCGCGCGTCGACGAGGTGCTCGAGCTGGTCGGGCTCGGCGCGGACGGCAAGCGCAGAGTGGGCGGCTATTCGCTCGGGATGCGCCAGAGGTTGGAGCTCGCGCGTGCGATGCTCGGAGATCCCGAGGTGCTGATACTCGACGAGCCGGCGAACGGCCTCGACCCCCAGGGGATTGCCTGGATCCGTGGATTCCTGCGCTGGTTCGCCTCTTCGGGGAGGACGGTTCTCGTCTCGTCGCACCTTCTGGCGGAGGCGGCGCAGACGGTAGACGACGTGATCATCCTCGCCGCCGGACGCATGGTCTCCCAAGGGCCGTTGCAGCAGCTCCTCCAGGGAGCGACCACTTCGGTGAAGGTGCGCACCCCCGATGCGGACCGCTTGGTCGATGTTCTCACCGCGGCGGGGCCGGCGGTGGGGAGGGTCAAGCGCGAGGGCCCCGACCTGGTTGTAGCGGAGGGAACCACCGCGGAGGTCGTCGGGCCGCTCATGGCGCGAAACGCGGTAGTGGTCCTCGAGATGACCTCTAGCGGCGAGTCGCTCGAGCAGCTGTTCTTCCAGATGACCGAAGGCGCGCCGATGGGAGGCCGACCGGGTCGACCGTTCGCATCACCGCCACCGCCACCGCCTCCCCCGGCAGGAGGCCCCTCGTGACCCGAGAGATACGAGCCGAGTTCTTGAAGCTCCGGACGATCTGGTCCACTTGGGTGATCCTCTTGATCGCCGGCGTTGCCGCGGGTGCGCTGGGGGTTCTCGTGGCATTCGCTCCGCACAGGCGCGCGTTGGCCCAGGCTCTGTTCCCCGCCAAGGGAACAGTGGACTGGTTCGACGACGTCTTCTCCGTAATGGGCGTTGCCACTGCTCTCGCCCTCATCCTCGGGATCATCTCGGTCACCGGGGAGTACCGCCACAAGACGATCACCCCGACTCTCCTCGCCGAACCCCGCCGAGGCCGCACGGTGGGGGCGAAGCTCGTCACCTCCGCAGCAGGTGGAGCATTAGTCGGAGTGGCTGCAGGCGCCATGTCCCTGCTGCTCGGGTTCGGCCTGGTTGCAGGGGGCTACGGCAACACGAGCGTCATGCTCACCGAGTACCGGCACGTCTTCCCCGGGATCCTCGCCGCGACCGTCCTGTACGGCGTCTACGGCCTCGGGCTCGGGGCGATGCTCAAGAACCAGGTCGTGGCGCTCGTGGTCGGGCTCGGTTTCGAGGTGGTCGTGACCCCTATCTTCGTCGGGGTGCTTCCCTCTGTCGGGAGGTACTTCCCGAGCCAGGCGGCTTCGGCCCTCGAGTCCGTTGCCGCAGCAGCGAGACACCACGCCAGGATCGCCACCTTCGGAGCGAACGGCACCAACCTCCTCACCTGGTGGGAGGGTGCACTGCTGCTCCTCGCCTACGGGCTGGTCCTGGCCGTTGCCGGGACGTCTACGACCCTTCGCACCGACGTCACCTGAAGGGCCGTTCGGTCACGGTAGGTGGTCTTTAGTCCCTGGTTAGAACGCTCTTCGTGGACGAGTAATTGGGTATGCAATTCGAGGGGGTCGACCAGAGGCTTCGGCTGGTGAGGCACCAACTGGACATGCTGAGCGAGGCTCGCATGATCTCGGGGTTCGCACCCGAGGACGAGGTCCAGTACCGGGAGCTCTGCCAGATCGAGCGGAGGCTGCTCGCCGCAATCGCTGCCTGACACCGCCGTCCCGAGAGACGGCTGGCGCGGAAACTGCAATGTGTTCTAGTTTCCCGATGGAGCCGGGGAGGGACTGGTGAGCGAAGACGACGGGGTGCTGCGAGCGCCTCACGTGCTCGAGTACGAGTACAAGCGGTCCGTCGGGCCGGTCATCGGCGCTTTCATGACCGGGCTCAAAGAAGGCCGCATCCTCGGTGTCGTCTCCTCTGGGAAGGTGGTCGTCCCCCCGACCGAGTACGACCCCGAGTCCGGGGCCGACACTGGCGAGCTCGTCGAAGTCGGGCCCGGCGGCGTGGTCACGACATGGGCGTGGGTCACCGACCCTTTGAGGGACCAGCCGCTCGACCACCCCTTCGCATGGGCGTTGGTACTGCTCGACGGGGCCACCACCGGCCTTCTCCACGCGGTGGACGCTGGCTCTGCCGATGCGATGTCGACGGGCATGAGAGTGACCGCTCGATTCAGGCAACTGTCCGAGCGCCAAGGGCACATTCGCGACATCGAATGCTTCACTCCCGAGCCCGCCGGGAATGCGCAGTGACCGCGCCCGAGGTGTCCGGAGAGGAGTCGGTGACGACGATCGTCACGCCGATCCATCTCGACTACCGCTACACCGCAGGGCTCGCGCAGTCGCGCTTTCTCACCGGCATCTCCGAGGGGCGTTTCCTCGGACAGCGCTGCCCGCGATGCAACAAGGTGTACGTGCCGCCGCGCGGGTCCTGTCCGACCGACGGAGTCGCGACGACCGACGAGGTGGAGCTCGCCAACAAGGGAACCGTCACGACGTATTGCGTCGTCAACGTTCCCTTCGCCGGACAGTCGATCGAGCTCCCGTACATATGTGCGCAGGTGCTCCTCGACGGCGCCGACATCGCGTTCATGGGTCTGGTCCAGGAGATCCCGGCCGACCAAGTGCGCATGGGGCTTCGCGTCGAGGCAGTGTGGGTCGATCCCTCCGAGCTCGCCCCGAACCTGGCGTCGGTCAAGTACTTCCGCCCGACCGGCGAGCCCGACGTCCCCTACGAGAGCTTCTCCCAGTACCTGTGAGCAAAAGATGACGAACCCTGTCGCTGTGGTCTCCTTCGCCCAGATGCGAAACGTCCGGCGTGAGGACCACCGCAACGAGGTCGAGATGCTCTTGCCGGTGGTGTCCGAGGCCTTCGCGAACGTCGGGCTGACGAAGAACGACATGGGCTTCGTCTGCTCGGGCAGCTCGGACTACCTCGTCGGCGCGCCTTTCAGCTTCGTGATGGCTCTCGACGCCGTAGGGGCGTGGCCCCCTCTTCGCGAGAGCCACGTGGAGATGGACGGCGCGTTTGCCCTCTACGAAGCCTGGACGTTGCTGTGCGAGGGTGAGATAGACACTGCTCTCGTCTACGCGTTCGGCCGCTCCTCCCCGAGCGATCTCAGCCGCGTGCTCGCCCTCCAGCTCGATCCCTACTACATGGCTCCGCTCTGGCCCGACCCGGTTGCAATCGCCGCACTGCAGGCGCGCGCTCTGATCGACGAGGGCCGGGCTACCGAGGCCGACTTCGCGGAGGTTGCTGCACGCTCGAGAAGAGCTGCGAAGAACAATCCGAACGCGCAGGTGTCCGGCGACTTCTCCCCCGAAACGCTCCTCTCCGAGGACTACGTGGTGTCCCCGCTGCGGCGGCACACGCTCCCGCCCATCAGCGACGGAGCTGCGGCGATCATCCTCGCCGCAGGCGACCGGGCGACCGAGCTGGTCGAGCGTCCTGCGTGGATCAGCGGACTCGACCACCGCATCGAGACCCACGCGCTCGGGGCCAGGAACCTGACGAAGTCGCCGTCGACCAAGCGCGCTGCGGTAGGAGCGGGGTTGCTCCCCGACGAGGCCGCCCCTTCGCTCGAGGTCGACGTCGCCGAGCTGCACGCTCCGTTCGCACACCAGGAGCTGATCCTGCGTGACGCCCTCGGTCTCACCGACAGCGTGGACGTCAACCCGTCGGGCGGGGCACTTGCCGCTAACGCCTTTATGGTGGCGGGCCTCACGAGGATCGGTGAAGCCGCCTCTCGGGTCATGGACGGGAGTGCCCGGACCGCTCTCGCACACGCCACTTCCGGACCTTGTCTCCAGCAGAACCTCGTGTGCGCCCTTTCGGCCGAACGCCCCGGCGCAGGAGGAGCCCGAGGATGAGTGAACGACTCGCCGTCGTGGGGGCCGGCCAGACTCGTCATGCATCTGCCCGCACCGACGTCTCGATAGCGGGGCTCGTGAGAGAGGCCGCGGTTCGCGCACTCGAGGACGCGGAGATGGACTGGTCCGACATCGACGCGGTCGTCATCGGCAAGGCACCGGACATGTTCGAGGGCGTGGTGATGCCCGAGCTCTACCTGGCTCCCGCGCTCGGAGCTGTGGGAAAGCCGATGATCAGGGTTCACACAGCGGGCTCCGTCGGCGGGTCGACGGCAATCGTCGCCGCACACCTCGTGGCTTCGGGAACCCACGAGAAGGTGCTCACCGTCGCGTTCGAGAAGCAGTCCGACTCAGACGCGATGTGGGCGCTCTCGGTTCCCCAGCCCTTCTCGCCCCCGCTTCTGGCAGGCGCAGGCGGCTATTTCGCCCCGATCATCCGCGCGTACATGCGAAGGTCAGGAGCGCCGGACCACATAGGGATCCTGGTCGCCGTGAAGGACAGGGTCCACGCACTCAAGAACCCGTACGCCCACCTTCACATCGAGGACATCTCCTTCGACATGGTGCGCGACTCGATAATGCTGTGGGACCCGATCCGCTATCTCGAGACGTGCCCTTCCTCCGACGGTGCCGCAGCCATGGTTCTCGCGTCCGAGCGTGTCGCGGAGTCACACGCCACCGGACGGCCGCCGGCTTGGGCCCACGGCATGGCGATGC
>Ga0209415_10008790_pt1 | contig 17452 bp, 15 predicted proteins | sample PeaSoiSIISIP2007_FD_187696 | JGI IMG/M metagenome (GOLD analysis project Ga0209415, IMG submission 187696) | Peat soil microbial communities from Weissenstadt, Germany - SII-SIP-2007 (SPAdes) (version 2) | ecosystem: Environmental > Terrestrial > Soil > Wetlands > Peat | place: Germany... | reverse complement strand
AAAAACTGGCGGAGAGAGTGGGATTCGAACCCAGAGCCGTCTAACAAAATCAACAAATTAGGAGGCGCGAATGGCACATCGAACCTCCAAAATCCTATGAAAGCAACCAACTCCACCTTTTATTGGACGCTTAATGGACGCTGATTCTTGTGTTCACACTTTCTTTGCGATCTCACGTTCGCTTTTTGCGTAAAGGGTGCGGCGGACTTGAACAGGTCCACCGAGGCTCGCAGATGACTTCCTTCTGACGCCGCCGTGCGAGCGACCCTGTCGGCGCAGCATTGCTGATTAAGAGTTCTGAACCACCCGTTGCAGGCAAGGAAGATAAAGCACTGGGTCGGCAGAGTCCGGCAAAATACTGCAAAATCCGCACCACCCGCGCACCAACAAGGGGGGCAGTGAGTAGCACGATGACGCGGCGTGAGCAAAACCGGCCCCAAGCGCACTATACAGCTATGACGATACCCCCGAACCTGATCCTGACTTGAAGCAGTTCACCATTGACCATGACCGCCAGTGGATCCTTCACACGCTGCGAGAGGCAGCGGAGATCAATCCGGACCTTTATCTGTTCTCGTGCGTTTGGAGTCCTCCCGGATGGATGAAAGCCGGTGGATCTATGTGGGGCGGGGTCCATACGCGAGCGCTGGTTCCCTTCCCTTGCGCAATATTTCATCAAATTTCTCCAGGCTTATGCCGACGGAGTAAAGGTTCAGGCGATCACCGTCAACAACGAAGTGGACACGGACCAGGACGGACATTTTCCAGCCACGCTGTGGGGGCAGCAATATGAAATGGGCTTCATGACGAAGCATTTGGCCCCCGCCATAGAACAGGCCTCGCTGGACACCAAAATGTGGATTCTTGATAACAACTATGACCTTTGGGGCCGGGTCGTGGATGAACTGAGCAACTCGGCAGTATATAAGTACGTGGACGGGGTCGCCTGGCACTCCTATGCAGGAGCGCCGGAAGCCATGACCCGCGTGCATGACATGTTTCCGGAAAAGTACATGTACTTTACGGAGGGGGCCTCCGGCTCACCTTTTTGAGCCGGCAGAACAAATGTCGTCGAATCGTCCTCCGTTCGGGACGGATTGGACCCGATGGTCGAGTACTTTCACGAACATGCTTCGCAACTGGGCTCGATTGATTTGCGTCTGGAACCTTCTCCTCGACGAAAAGGGAAAACCTGACATCACAGTTCCCCCGCGTCCCGACAGACCGGGAGGGCTCGTCTCGATCAATTCCCAAACACAGCAACTTTCATACAGCGGGAATTACTATGCCTTTCCTCATTACTCAAAGCTAATACAAAAAGGGCGCACATTTTCGCCTCCTGGGGCGACTTGCCCGGTATTGAGCATGTTGCGGCCACGAATACGGATGGCAGCAATGTGCTTGTGGTTACCAACAGCAACAGTGGTGAACAGCAGGTGCAGTGGACGCTCGGCACCCGCGCATTGAGGCTCGTCCTTCCTCCGGACTCGATCACCTCGCTTACGTGGTAACGGAGGCTTGTCGCGTTACGAGGGTGAGGCCACCTAGCTAGGTCATGAGCCGAATACACAGAATCGGTTCTCGGGCAAGCCGCTGACCGTAGTCTGAATGGCGTAAAGTCCGCCAGCCAACCTGTCGCTTGGCGGCGCTCCGGCTGCTGCCGTGGTGACGTACAGAGTTTTTCGATCGGGGCCCCCGAAAATGCACGTTGTAATGTTCTGCACGGGCATTTCAATTACGCGGTCAACCTGGCCATCGGGCGCGACGCGGACAATGCACCCGCCAGAAAAGCGGCTGTTCCAGAGATAGCCTTCGGCATCGACGGTCGAACCATCCGGGCGTCCGCGCGCGAAGTGCTGAAAGAAGGGCCGTTCATTTCCGATGTTACGTGTAGCCGGGTCGTAGTCATACGCCCAAATCGTGTTGGCTAGCGTGTCGGCGAAATAAAGACGGAGACCGTCGGGACTCCAGGCCAGGGTATTGGAGATGCCAATCTCCGTCTTGTGCACGCTTACGCGAGAATCGGGGTCGAGACGAATGAGAAGGCCATGCTTGCCTTCGATCGAACAAGCGGAGCCGTCGGGATTCACGTTGTTTTGCATTGACCCGACCCAGAGCGAACCGCCGGGGTCGGTTCGCCCCTCCTTGAGGCGAACTTTCGGCCATCCCTCGAACTGAAAGATTGCCTTGTGTCGTACGTCGGACGCAGGCTCCCATAAAATCACCCCAGAGCCCAGCACGACGGCAAGCACGTCGTCCCGATCTGTCAGTGTAAGTGCCGTCACGGGCTCTTCAATGCGACACGTCTATTGTCAACTACGCGACCGCGAATTCGAAGGCAGCGTTTATGTGCACGAGGCTTGAATTGATGTAGAAGACTCCTTCGTACTCAAATATCGACATTCTTTTCATATTCGGAAACGCGAGAGGTAATTCGGTGCACGCCAGACACACTGCCGGCCGCGGTGATGCTGGTTCAGCTTGGAAAGAGACCTTTGCAATCTTGCTCAACCTGAGCGCTGCGTCTTTGGTCTCACCCCGCTGAAGATCCCGAATCAACTCAGTGGTCATCGACCTCGCCTTCTCACTCTCTGGCCCAAGCGCTTTGATCCCATATTGCTGAAACTTTGCGCAAAATTTCGGAGACTCCATGGTTTGAGCAGTGCCTAGTAGCAGAACCCGGGGCGCACCAATTCGCACACTTTCCTTTGCCATCTCGTCCACGATGTTAATAACAGGAATTTTGATGCCATCGACAATAGATTCGAAGCGATGATGAGGCGTGTTGCTAGCGATAAGTGCGAAATCAGCACCGGTTGCCTCCAGACGCTTCAGAGCAGCGTGGTGGTAATTGTCGAACTGTGTCCACGAACGTTCGTCATCATCGGAACCGAGATAAGCTATGGCCTTCGCCAAGTCCAACGACTCGATGCTGATCTCGGGCATATGGGCCACCTCGCTCGGATTCTTGGCAACGTGCCACTGCTCGCTTTTCCGGCAGAGCTCTGAGTAGTACTCGACTGTCGATTGCCATGCGATGCCACCAACAATGCCAATCTTCTTCATCGGGCGCCTATCCCTGATCGCCTTCAAATCAGACAAAAGATCATGACGTGAACACGGCGTTGATCTCTCGGGGGCTGACGGCGTGTTTTGCGAAGTCAAAGGTACCCTGTTCCCGCATTTCCCGAGCCGCGCGAAGAAACGAGCCTAGCGCCGCGCGACAGAGAGCGCTGCCTACACTGACTCGCTTGACCCCAAGTGTCGACAGCTCGGCTAGACTTAGCTGAATCCCTTGTAGTCCCATCACGACATTCACAGGACGATCCAATGAGCTGACCACGGCGGCAATATCATCTTTACTGGCGAGCCCTGGCGCATACAGAACATCGGCGCCTGCTTCCTGGTAGGCCTGCAATCGAGTGATCGTATCCTTAAGATCGGGACGGTCATGCAGGTAGTTCTCCGCACGCGCGGTTAAGGTGAAATAAAAAGGGAGGGCACGCGCCGCCTCCACGGCGGCGCGTATTCGGTCAACAGCATGTTCTATCTCGTAGACGGGATGATCCGAGCGTCCCGTTGCATCTTCGATCGAACCGCCGACCGCTCCCGCAGAGGCAGAAAACGTGATGGTTTCTGCGACGACTTCGGGGCCGTTTCCGAAGCCGTTCTCCAGATCGGCGCTCACTGGTAATTCCGTGGCGGACGCGATCGCGGAAATATGTTTCATCATTCGACCACGGTCGATAGTGTTGTCCCGCTTCCCGACAGAGAAGGCGTAACCCATGCTGGTAGTGGCCAGCGCCTCGAAACCTAGATGTGCGAGCAGGCGGGCCGTACCGACATCCCATGGATTGGGAATGATGAAAGCGGCTTCACGCCTGTGAAGCGCCTCGAACCTGCTGCCCTTCTCAGTTTGCGCGGCCATATAACCTCACTCTGATTTTGCGAGCGTCGAGGGCAAGGCGAATGTTCCCTTAACTATTTCGACGAAGTCCCTCTCCTCACGGAGGATCAGGCGCTTGGTTTGAGCCATGGTGAAATTCTCACTGGCCTCCGGATCTGATCTCAGTCTTTCTTTGTAGCGCTCATATGAAGCCAGGCTATCGAACGCAAGCAGTCCCCACGCGACATCATTGGTTCCCTCGTAAGGAATGAAATATCCGACGAGATGACCGCCGCAGCGCGGAATGATACGGCCCCAGTTCTCCGCATATTGCCTGAAAGCATCTTTCTGGAAAGGATCGATCTGGTAGCGAATAAAACAAGTGATCTTCATCAATGTTCTCCCGTCGGTAGAGGTTGCGAGTTGAGCCTCCCAGTTCAGACTCAAAGCCACGCCCATGGTGGCCATGGCTCGCATAGCTTCCCGACGATTAGGCTTTGCGGTTGAACCTGCTGTCGATTGCACCTTGAGCAATATCTTCCTTCCATAGCGAATACGCTTCGTTTATGATCGAAGCATGAATGCAAACAATTACGATTGGGTTGTTTCCAGGATTGCCTCTGCAATTGGCGAACCGGCCCGCGTTCGCATCCTCGACTGTCTTGTCGACGGGCACGCTCGAACCAGCACGGAACTGGCTACCGTGGCCGCCGTGAGTCCTTCAACCGCCAGCGCGCACTTGAACCGCCTCAGGGCGGAGCGCCTGATAAAGCTGTTCCCACAGGGGAGGCACCGTTATTACAGCCTCGACGGCCCGGACGTAGCCCAAGCGCTCGAAGCCCTTAACGTTATCGCCGGACGTCCTCTACGCAAATTCGTGCCCAACACGCCGAGCCGGCTCCTTCTCGCGCGGACTTGCTACGACCATATAGCGGGAAAGCTGGGTGTCCTGCTACACAACCAGTTCAAAGACAAGAGATGGTTGTCGGCGAATTCGAATGGGAGCGAAAGGGCATATGACGTCACACTCGATGGAGCCAGGACCTTCGCTGCGCTTGGGATTGACGTTGAGGCCGTCCGGAGGATGCGCCGCAGGTTTGCATTTGCTTGTCTCGATTGGAGTGAGAGACAACCCCACATCGGTGGAGCACTGGGCGCGGCTCTCCTAAATATGGTACTTGAAAGAAAATGGGTTGTTCAGGATCTCGACTGCCGAGCGCTAGACATCACGCGTTTGGGAAAGCGTGAAATCGAGAATCGCTTCGGCATCTGTCTGTAAGCTTCGCAGGCCTAAAAAACGTCTCAGCGTCCTGACGAATCAGCCCGCCATGGTCCCCTGACAGAGCTCGAAAATCGGCCGATCCGAGAAGCTTGGTCAACTGTTCAATTTGCTCCTTCGCCATCTTCCCGTGCAGCCGCACTGCCTGTCCGTCTTCCATGGATCGCACAATTCGGTACTCTCCATCTCGGACGTTGGCCAATAGTCTGCCTGGCGTGCACTGCCGTTGGCGTTTGAAGCGAAGAAGACACTCCCTATCTTCGAATGCGCTGACATCGTATTCATCAATAGCACAAAGGTGCACATTGATGCTGCGTTCGAGTTTGTAGTCGGTCATTGACGACATAATGAAACCGGCGGGGACACTTGAACCCAACTTGCACAAGGACAACTCAAATTTCCTGACCATTCAGTGATTGCAGGTCGCGATCGCAATGCGAAGGCCTTGCTGGTTCAAAAAGCTGATGTTCACGACGCGATGATCCCCCTTTGCCGGGATGCACGTGCGCTGGCTCGCATGCTACCGGCTGTTCTCGGATTGTGTTGCTGGGCAGCCGGCGGCCTAGAAGCTGATGCGCAGTCCGAACTCGAACTGACGCGGAGCTCCCAGGGCATAAGTTCCTGACTGGAAGCTAGCACGGAACGGCAAAATACTTTGCTGGGTCACGCCGCCGATGGTGCTGGCGGCCAAAAACCCGTTCGCCCCAGGCGCCAGCGCCCCCGTGGTACCTCCCGGCAGGTTGCCCGGAAGGAACTCATTGACGAAGTTGAAGATGTTGAAGATGCTGACGCTCGGCTCTATGGTCAACCGTTCCTTTACCTTGATTGGCCAACCTGCCTTAAAGTCGATCGACTTCAGCCAGGGGAAGTTTACCGCACCGGGAGCAACGTTACTAAGCGTGGGCATCACCCATCCCAGGGCAGCCATGTCGGCCTGGGTCAAAACGCCGGCACTCACGACTGCACTACCTGCGGGCGTGAGCGTACCGGCGAAATGAGTGTTGTAGTTGTTGATGACCTGCTGCAGATTGCTGGCGTTGGTGCCGCGCTCGAACTGACCGACCTGAGTACCGGGAACAGGCTCCGGGGGAGCGTTTGATCCCAAGCCAGCTCCCAGCCAGTCGGTAGCGAAAATCTCGCCGCCGCTGGTCAACTCGGGCAGGTCGATGTTTTGCGGAAGCGGGCTATAAAAGTGCCCGATCAGGCTTATACGCGTAAAGAACGGCAGGTCGAATGTGCCACCGAAGGAGAACTGGTGGGTGCGATCCAAACCATTGGGCCCGGTGAACTGGGTCGGGTTGTCGTTGTTCTGCACCACAGTAACGAAGTCCTGATCCTGCACCTGGCTGACGAACCTGGAGAGCGAGTACGAGATTTGGAAATTTGCCGCTTTCACTCCCCGCATCGGGTTCTGGACTTGTTGAACCAGCTTGACCTGCAGTCCGCTGTAAACGGAACGGCCAACCGGAGTGAGCATATCCATCACGCCCACTTGACCGGTATTGCCCAAGACGGAGTTAGTGCCCGGGAACGCGCAGGTGGGACACGGCGCGCCCCCTGCTGCCTGGAGGGAGGAATCCAAGCCCGCCCCGGAGTAAGCGGATTGAGCACCGGATTGGCCGAGGTTTGCAACCATGCAAGCTGCCTGGCCCGAGCCAGCCAAGCAGCCATTGGCTGTCTGGGCAGCGTCGCGAGCGGCAACTGCATTGGCTTGATTAAAGGAACGCGCCGATCCGGTGTGATTCTTGTCAACCACCAGGAGGAAGTGTTCCCCGATGTTGCGGATGTAATCGGCACTGAGCACCAGGCCCGGGCGAATCTCGCGCTGGATGCCGAAATTGAGCTGCCACGAACGCGGTGTGCGATAGTTCGGATCGAAGAGGTCAAAACCGTTCGCGTTGGCAGCGTTCAGCGTGTTTCCCGGGCCGGGGGTGAGGGTCGTCCCTATGAAGTTGCCATTGGGCTGCAGTCCCGTGACACTTGCCGCTGCGGCCTTGAAGGCGTTACTCAAGGCAATTACTTGACTGCCACCGGCCGCGATAGTCTCGCCGCAAAAGTTAGGCGATACCGTACCGTTCCCGTTTGAAGTTCCCGCTCCGCCCGCAATGGAGGTTCCGAGCACACCAGGATCCGTGGGCCACGGGAAGGCATTGGCTCCGCCCGCGCACACCAGGGGCGTGGCACCAAAAATGCCCTTCGGAATGCGCGCCGGGCTGTCGAAGAGCACGTTGTTCCAGATTGAATTCTCGAAGAACAAGCCGCCGCCGCCGCGAACCACCGTCTTGCCATTACCGGCGACGTCCCAGGCAAAGCCCACTTGCGGGGCGAAGTCGTCTCCGGGAGTTCGAACCTGGTTGCCCAGTCCAGGTCCCCAGTTGTTAAGGATTGGTAACGGGCCCAGGTTACTGTCCACACGGCCGGTGTCGCGGACGTAGTGGAGGCCGTAGGTCAGAGTGAAGTTCCGTCTCATCTTCCAACCGTCGCCGATATAGGCTTCGAAACGATTGTCGGGCCCCTGCCCGCCGGCGGGGAAACCGAAGGCTGACTGAGCAGTGGCGAAGCCAATCCCGTTACCCAGAAATGCAAATTGGATGGGATACGATGTCGGGTCCGATGGATTGGCGGTAACGGGGATCCCGCTCGTACCGACGTTCGGGAAGGTGAAGAACGCTGCCAAGCCGCCGCCCTGAATGTGGTTGAAGGTCGCGCCGTAGCGAATAACGTGGGAACCCTTGACCTTGCTGCCGTCGTACTTGATTTCGTGGTTCGACTGATACGTTTTCTGCGGCGCGAGGAGGTTTGGGCCACCACAGTAGGCACCGCCGCCGCTGATCACGCAAGATCCAGCAACCGGGGCGCCGATGTTAATGCCAAGACCGGGGATCGGGTTGTCGACGCCAGCTGGTAGGATGCCCGTACCGTCGCCGATTTCGTTGTGGAATCGCAGGTACGCGAAACGAATACTGTGGGTAAATGAACCCGTGTTGAAGTCCACACCGCCTGTAACAGACGGCGTGTGGTCGGTGTTGCGGAAGCCTTGCAGAGAACTGGCCGAGCCGAAGGGCCGAATCTGGCTGTTCTGGTCAAAATTGAAGCGCCCGAATGCGCGCGCATTGCCTTTAACGTTCCAGTCCAAACGCCCGTCGGTCATAATCTCGCGATAGGGCTGGACCAGAGAGGTATTCAGGGTGTCAAAAGGTGGAGAAAATGGCTCCGCTGCAGTGAGGTTCTGCTTGGTGCGCTCCCCGTCGACGAACCAGAAGAGCTTGTCCTTGATAATCGCACCGCCTAAGTTTCCACCCCACTGCTGGCGCTGGAATGGCGGCGCCGTGGGCCCAGGCAGGGCGGCGGCAGTCTGGTTGCCACGGAAAAGCCCGAATGCTTCTCCATGTATGGCGTTGCTGCCGGAGCGAGTAGTGACGTTCACAGCACCGGAGGAGGTCAGCTCAGTCGAAAGATCCAGCGAGGATTGGGAAAGCTGAAATTCCTGGATGGCGCTGGCAGGTATGTTTTGAGTGGTGGTGCCGACGGTCTCATCGGAAATATCGACGCCGTCCACTTCGATACGCGCGGTGCGACCGAATCGCCCGCCGAATGAAATCGACGAAAACCCATTCTTGGTCGGATCGAAGGTGCTGCCTTCTTGAATCTGAACCCCGGGCTCGAGCTGGGCGAGATCGAGGAAGTTGCGGCCGTTGACCGGAAGATTCTCAATCTGTGAAAGGCCGATCGTACCTTGTACGGTGGCTTGTTCGGTGTTGACTGCCACGGCCGCGCCCTGAACTTCGATGACCTGACTCTCCTGGCCGACCGGCAGCTTGGGGCTGACCGTTGCCGTGTTGCCCACTTGGACCGTGACCGGTGTTTCCACTGTCTTGAAGCCCTTGGACTCGGCGCGCACCACATAGTCCGCGGGCTGGATTGGGCCGGACGAGTAGGTTCCAGCAGACGAAGCTGTGAGATGGATCATCGCCGCGGTCGCTTTGTTGGTGATCGTCACCTTGGCGCCGCTGACCACCGCGCCGGTTTGATCGGTCACGGTGCCTTCAATGCTGCCCGTGCCGACGGTGGATTGTGCGACAAGCAACGTAGAATTAAACAAGAGTGTCAGAAGCGTGAACAACCAGAGTCGTGCGGCAACATCGTGAGCAGATATCATCGAGCCCCTTTTCGTTTGCGAAGTCAGTGGATTGAACACACACCCACGGTCTGGTATTGCAACGTCACTGCCAATCGCGATTGTTAGAATTTGTAAGGACTTACGTCGGGACTGAAAGGAGCGAATACGGTTTAGCGGATGCTGCATCTCTGGTGCTTACAACGAAAAATGCGGGCCCTGCAATTCTTGCTTGTTATCCTGTTGACAAGTTCTGTTGACCTCCATCATGACGGAGCGAGATTCCAGTTTTCCGGAGGAAGTTGTGCTAGGCCACCTCTCCATTGAGTCGGTTTCCGGTCGGAGAAGACCTGATCGAGAGGCGACTCGGGAATCGTTTGTGGCTTTCGGTGAGTTTTGGTTTCTGCATGTGGGCGTTGAGCTTTTTGTTCTTTTTCATCTCGCCATCCCAACCACCAAGGACGCTAACCCGCTTGAGACAGTGGTCCGGAAAGGCCTCGGTAGACAGGGTTTAGACATAGCCATTATGATTTCAGTCAATGAAGAAAGTGCCCTCAGGGATTGTGCCCATGATTGCGGTCGACCGGAAGGCTGCCAAGGCCCTGCACCGGCAAATCTACGATGCTTATCGTGAGGCAATTGTCGAGCGCAGGTTGCGTTCGGGTCAGCGAGTTCCATCAAGCCGGTCGCTCGCGATCGAACTTGGCGTCTCGCGCTTCCCTGTTCTGAACGCGTACGCTCAGCTTCTGGCCGAGGGCTACTTTGAGAGTCGAGTGGGCGCGGGAACCATCGTTTCCAGCTCTCTTCCGGACCGACTCATGCCGGGTAAGCCAATTCGTGCGCGACCTCCTGCCAATTCGACCGGAAATCGACCAGTCTCCCGCCGCTCTTCGCTCTTGCCCCGCCTTGATCCTGCCCCGTGGCTTCGGGGCTGGGGTGCATTTGGCGTAGGGCAGGTTGCTTTTGATGAGTTTCCACTTCAAGTCTGGTCGAGCCTGGTGGCTCGCCATTGCCGGAAAATGGGAGCCAAGTCCTTTCGGTACGGAGACCAAATGGGCTCCGGCACTTTCCGTGAAACCATCGCCAGCTACCTGAGAACCGCGCGATCACTCCAGTGCGAGGCGGACCAAATCATGATCGTTAGCGGTTCTCAACAAGCACTTGAGCTTTCCACTCGCGTGCTTCTGGATCCCGGGAGTCACGTCTGGGTAGAGGATCCTGGCTACCTGTTGGCCAGAGACGTCCTCACTCTGGCCGGTTGTCGCCTCGTGGCAGTTCCTGTTGACAATGAAGGCCTGGACGTTACCTGGGGCATCAAGCGCTGCCACAAAGCACGGGCCGCGTTGGTTACTCCGTCTCACCAGTTTCCCCTTGGCGTCACGATGAGCGCCTCGCGCCGCCTGCAACTACTGGACTGGGCACAAAAGTACGGGTCTTGGATCATCGAAGACGACTACGACAGTGAATACCGGTACGAGAGTCAGCCCATCGCGTCCTTGCAAGGCCTGGACGCCAACGCTCGTGTGATCTATATCGGGACCTTCAGCAAAGTCTTAACTCCTTCTTTGCGCCTCGGCTATATCGTCATTCCATCGGACCTCGTCGACCGTTTTATCGCAGTCCGACGCGCCATGGATATCTGCCCGCCGAGCTTCTACCAGGAAGTGGTCGCGGACTTCATTGGCGAAGGGCATTTTTCCCGCCACATTCGAAGAATGCGGGTTCTCTATCGCGAGCGTAGGAGTGCGCTGGTAGCCAGCATCAGCAAAGAACTTGGGGCCATGGTCGAGATACTCGGCAGCGAGGCTGGTATGCACCTAACCGTGGCATTGCCGGACGGGAGCCGGGATGTGGAAATTGCCGAGCGAGCCTCGCGGCAGAACCTTTGGACATGGCCGCTCTCCCGCTGCTACGTGGGCGAGAAGCCTCGCCAAGGCTTCGTCCTGGGTTATGGCAGCACCGCTATAGCGAACATTCCCCGTTCAGTTTGCACGCTTCGCGACTTGCTCCAGAGCAAAGGGAACCCAAAGAAAGACAACCTTCGAAATCATGGTCGCCGCGGATTTCGTGAACGCTTGTGAAAACGGTGTCAGTCGGAGAACAACGCGCCCGTACCGATCCAAGATTCCGCTAGACATTTTAGATTCATTTTGTAGGTGCGGGTGGCCACGTATTCCTTTCCGCCTTTGATCCGCACACAATATTCTCCCGTAGACAGGGGTCGGATCTCTTCCACAAACGAAGCATTCACTAGCACAGAACGATGAATCCGAACGAATCCGTACGGCTCGAGCTTTTGGGATAGGACCGAGATGGACTCACGCAGATGATAGGAAGTCGATTCTTTCTGGAGCAACACAGAGTTTCCCTCGGCTCGGACGGCGACCACGACGGTTGGGTCGATGAAGAGAATCGTTCCCTTCACCTTGATAGCAAGTCGGGGAGACTGTCGTCTTGCAAGCACCGGCACGATCGGAAAACTTTCAACCATGGTCGCCATTTTCTGCTCCCGCTGCTCGACGGAAAGTTGCAGGGCGAGCTTGCTGCAAGGGCACGCCCAGTAAGCTGCAAGCCGATGCACATTCACATGCCGGATGCGAACAATCCACGAGCAGGCACTAATGTGGTCGGAAAAGCTCTTCGTGGCAATAGCCACTTGGCCGAATCTTGTGCTGACCACGTCGAATAGGTAGGGTATGGTGCCGCATTCTGCGGGAGTGCCTTGACGATGCGACCTCGGGACACGGTGGCAAGGAAGAGCAAGAGGGCAGTAGCCGAGCCTTCGAATGTGGTTATGACGAAACTCTCTTAAGTGGCTATTGCCGATGAGCGCAGGCAGATAAGATCATTCCTGAGTTGCGATGTGCGATCAGCCATCGCCGTGAATCTTTGTGTCTGCTTGCCGGATAGCCCCTCAAACTTGCGCTGACTTATGGATAAGACCATCAAACAAGGCAGATTGTTATTCGCCATCGCAATCGCCGCCATTGGTGCTGAAAATCTGATTTGCGCTCACGTTTCGCAACCCGTGTTCGCCAACAATCCTCCCGCAGTTCCCGTCCTTCCTTTTGTCCCGACAATCCTATCCCTTGTGTACTTCGTTGGGATGGCCCTTCTCGCAGCCGGAGTATGTCTGGCGGCCAAAATCCAACCACGCTTCGCGGCACTTCTCTTGGGGCTTTTCTTTCTCTCGTGGGTCCTGGTTCTTTTAGTGCCCAAAGCCGTAGCGAGACCGCTTGATCTGAACATCCGTACCTGTGTCTTTGAGTTGCTGGCACTTGGTGCCTCGGCATTGACCTTTGCTGGATGTCTGCAGGAGGAGGAGCATAGTTCCACGGGTGGAGGTCGTCTCGTCGCTAAACTGAACGATAAGTTGGTCGCCTCGGCTCCCTACCTTTTCGCTATTTCATCGATTGTTGTCGGTATTACACATTTTCTTGTTCTCCGATTCATTGCCAGCCTGGTACCGGTCTGGATCCCTGGCGGCCTATTCTGGGCATATCTCACGGGCGCGGGATTCATTCTTGCCGGTATCAGCATCGCGACTGGATTCAGGGCGCGGGGGGGGCTTTTTGGCTAGGGACTATGTTCCTGCTCTGGTTCTTGCTCCTCCATGCTCCGAGGGTAGTAATTCATCCACGTGATCCTGACGAGTGGTCCAGTGCGTTTATCGCCCTGGGAATGTGCGGTGGGTCGTGGATTTGCGCCTCGCGTTCCACCGAGTCGAGGGGACATCCCAGGATTAAAGCTCGCTGTGGTCGAGGGAGCCGGAAAGGCGCCGAAACGACGTATGGTGAGAGTTTAAGTTGAGAGCCGCTGATTGAGCGGTCAACAAAACCCGAATGCGAGGTTCCGAATGGCAGATTCGATGGCCGGCCGTCTTGCAGTTCCATCGTTCGCGCGCTCACGCCCTTTTCCAGCCATCGTCGTGGTGGCCTAATTGTCGGCGTATTTGGATCTACTGTACGCGATCGCCTAGTTGCTGATCCCGATCGTATTACGAACAACCCTGAAATAATTCCAAGGTAAGAGTTGCCGACAAGAACGACGCCCTGGCGCGGCGGACGCTGCGCGTGAAATGATCCACCACGTATGAGGTGGTATCTGCGTCTCTTCTCCGCAGCCTTGGAAGTGCCTGCATTCACATTTGGCCCGAACAAAAGGCGAAACAACACCCATTCAAATTCCATAGCCGGCCGCATCTCCCGCGCCCGCCGCAAACGCCAGCGGCTTCCTTCTAGCCTGCTCATCGAAAACGCCTCGGATCGACCGACCGCAAGAACTTCGCATCGGACTTTGCCCGAGGCGTTTCCGATCAAGCCTAGCGACAAACCGGGAACTTTCGGCTCGACTCCATGTGCCGACTGATCCAAAGACGCCCGTTGCGGCGGCAAGAGCACGTATGGCATTGTTGTGTTTCTGATTTGGCAGTCCCAGAACACCCAAGTCATCGAAGAACTGGGAGAACTTTCCCGAGTCAAATCTATGAAGCAAATCTTTGTTCTGTTCACGTTTGCAGCGGTGGCTCTATCTTTGGCGTCCGCACAACGCTTGCCGGAAGTGGCCCGTCCGGAAAACTACAAACTCACCTTTACGCCCGACCTCGACAGGACCACATTCGAGGGCGATGAGACGATTTTCATCCGCGTGCTCAAGCAAAGTTCAGAGATAAAGCTAAACGCGGTCGATATCGATTTCCATGACGCCACCATCACCACCGGCAGTACCACACAGAAAGCCAAGGTTTCGCTGGAGAACGAAAAAGAGATGGTCGTGCTGGCCGTCGAGAAGCCGCTCGCGGCTGGCTCGGCGACAATCCACGTTACCTATACAGGCATCCTCAATAACGAAATGCGCGGTTTCTATCTGGGCAAGGACGATCAGGGGCGGAAGTACGCCGCCACGCAGTTTGCGGCCACGGACGCCCGGCGCGCTTTTCCATCCTTTGACGAGCCCAGCTACAAAGCCACGTTCGACATCACCGTGGTCGCCGATAAAAGCATGGCAGCGATTTCCAACAACAAAGTGATATCCGATACTGCCAACGGAGACAAACACACCGTGCGCTTTGCCACAACGGCGAAGATGTCGTCGTATCTCGCCGCGCTGGTTGTGGGAAACTTCGAATACGTCGAGGGCTCTGCTGACGGCATTCCCATCCGCGTCTATGCCATTACAGGCAAGAAAAAGATGGGCAAGTTCGCGCTGGAGTCGGCCGAAAATATCCTCAGCTATTACGACAAGTATTTCGATATCAAGTATCCGTATGGGAAGTTGGACTTGATCGGCCTGCCCGACTTCTCAGGCGGCGCCATGGAAAATACTGGGTGCATTACCTTCCGCGAGTCCCTTCTCTTGATTGACGATCAACATGGCTCCGTTGGGACCAGGAAAACTATCGCTTCTGCGATCGCCCACGAAATGGCCCATCAGTGGTTCGGCGACTTGGTTACCATGAAGTGGTGGGACGATCTGTGGCTCAACGAGGGCTTCGCTACATGGATGTCTAGCAAGCCCCTGGAAGCCTGGAAACCGGAGTGGAATTTCGATCTCGATGACGTGAGCCAGACCGCGGGAGCTCTGGATGCAGATTCGCTGGCGAACACGCGTCCCATTCATCAGGCCGCCGAAACGCGGGCGCAGATTGAGGAGCTGTTCGACCCCATCGCCTACGGCAAGGCCGCTTCTGTGCTGCACATGTTGGAAGCCTATGTGGGAGCAGACACCTTTCGCTCTGGCGTGAATGCATACCTGAAACAGCACCGGTACGCGAATGCGACTGCGGACAACTTCTGGGACGCGCAAGCCAAGACTTCCAAGAGGCCCATCGACCAAATCATGCCCACGTTCGTCAAGCAAGCGGGCGTGCCGATGATCACAGTCAAGTTGCAGTGCTCGGCAAGCTCCACCAGCGTCACGCTTGCGCAGCAGCGGTACTACTACGACAGGGCGAAGTTTGAGGCTTCCAATGATGAGCTTTGGCAGATTCCGGTTTGCCTCCGGGGATCGGCCAGCGGCAAGAAAGCGCAGAAGTGCGAACTCCTTCGAAAGAAAGAAGAAACTTTTGCGCTTCCCGGATGCTCGAACTGGGTTTTGGGAAATGCTGAGGCAACCGGCTATTATCGCGTCGGATACCAGCCTGATGTAGTGAGCGCTTTGGCAGCCGAGGCTGAAACCAAGCTCTCTGCGGCGGAGCGAATCGCGGTGCAGTCCGATATCTGGGCATTGGTGCGCATCGGGCGCGAACCAATCGGCGACTATCTGGCTTTCGCACGGGGAGTGCAGTCCGATCGCAACCGTGCGGTACTGGAAAACGTGTTGGGCCAGTTGGACTACATCGGTTTGTATTTGGTCAATGACAACGATCGGAACAGTTACCGCTCCTGGCTGCGCCAATACCTGGATCCCATTGTCAAAGACGTGGCCTGGGAGCCAAAACCAGGCGAAGACGGTGAGCGGAAGTCGCTGCGTTCAGAGTTGCTCAACGCGCTTGGATATGGTGCCCGCGATCCCGAGGCATTGGTGCAAGCGCGCGAGATCGCAGACAAAGCTCTTGATGATCCCGCGTCGGCCGATTGGGAACTGGCCGGAAGCGCGTTGAAGCTGGCGGCGTTGAACGGCGACCAGGCGTTCTATGACCGGTTGATGAGTGCGTTAAAGAACCCGAAATCGCCGGAGGAATATTTCGCGTATCTCTCAGCGCTGCCGGAGTTCAGCGACCAGAAATTGCTGCAAAGGACGCTCGAATATGCAATCTCTTCCGATGTGCGTTCCCAGGACGGGCCTTTCTTGATCGTGAGTGTGATGGGCAATCCGGCGGGTGAAAAACTGGCCTGGGATTTTATCCAGTCGCACTGGGACGCATTGCAGAAGGCGGGCGGGCCTTTCGCCAGTCAGATGGTCATGTTTGGGATTAGCAGGTTTTGCGACGCGAACATGCGTGATCAGGTAACAAATTTCTTTGCCGCTCACACGGTCGAAACCGCGGCGCGCACTTACAAACAGTCAATCGAAAGCATCAACAACTGCATCGATTTGAAATCGCAGCAGGCAGCGCAGTTAGCCTCATGGCTTGGACAGCAGGCCTCTAGAGGCAAATAAAGGCCTTAGGTGTAGCGAGTCAAGAGAGACGAGGCCTGCGGGCATCGTGAGCGTCAGACGGCGCAGAATCAGGCAGACGACTGGAACACGCCAACGAGTGTCGCAGCGAGTGGAAAAGACGAGAGCGCTTCACGCAACGCGTAGAGAAATGTGCTAACCCGCCGCTTGTGCGCCCCCGCCATGCAGCAGTTTCCTGGCGAACTCATTGACCTTCGAAGCAACCTCGCCGCAAACGATGAAAGATTCTTCCGCCGATTGCGGGCGGATCACAGGCTACTCTTCCCTAATCCTGCAAAGGAAGTTTGCCGACTAGGACTAAGCCGCTGGTGCGGCGGACGCTACCGCGTGGGTGAGCCCGGAGATTTCAGGCACGGCGGACGTAGTGTGGTCACGGGGAAAAGAGACTCCTGTGACCCATCTACGAAAGATGATGCTGGAAGAGCTCCCGCATCGCAACTACTCCGCCGTGACCATTCGCAACTACCTGCGGGTCGTAACCGACTTCGCCAACTATTTTCGCAAATCGCCCGACCGGCCTTTGACGAACTGCGCACCTACCAAGCTTATCTGCTAACGGAGTGCAAGCTGACGCCCGGCACCGTGGTCAACCGGCTAGCGGCGCTGCGTTTCTTTTTCGTCAAGACGCTGAAGCGTCCTCAGTTTCGTGATTTCCTCCCCTACCCCCGCGATCGGCGTCGGCTTCCGACCGTGCTGAGCCGGGTGGAACTCTCACGTCTGATCAACGCCGCCGCCCCAAATGAAGTCCATAATGCCGGCAGCGGCTGACGCTATCCCGTACACGTACACTCCGACTTTCGTCACAGCCAATCCTCGCGAGTTTCTAGATTGCGCATTACGACCAGCGGCCTTTGGAGGCTCGGTCACCTTGCACACAAAGTGGAACGAGAAGCGTTGTAACGAAGAGGCCGCATTACTGGTCCTTTCTTACTCTTTGTGGCTCAGTGTCATCGGCCTTCTTGATCTGCTCAATGACAATTGCTTTGATACCAGATCGCTGAAACATCTCGCCTGTGACTTCCACGTAACTTCCCACGAAGGGCATCAGTTT
>Ga0209415_10008789_pt1 | contig 17452 bp, 18 predicted proteins | sample PeaSoiSIISIP2007_FD_187696 | JGI IMG/M metagenome (GOLD analysis project Ga0209415, IMG submission 187696) | Peat soil microbial communities from Weissenstadt, Germany - SII-SIP-2007 (SPAdes) (version 2) | ecosystem: Environmental > Terrestrial > Soil > Wetlands > Peat | place: Germany... | reverse complement strand
GATTGATTGGTGCGGTGGCCTGGGAAGAGCGGGCTGTTCCCACCGGCACTGCCGGTGTTGCCGGAGCGAGCGGTTCAACGATCGACCGCGGAATCAATGGCGGGCGGCACTACGTTAATCGCTGCGGGATCGCCTGATGCGCCTCGGCCATCTCTACCAGGCTGGCAAAACGAAAATCGTAACGCACGCCGGGCGGCGGCGCCGAGGTGGCACCCCAGCTTTGCGCATCCTGCCGCCGGTCGATCCAGGCCGACGCCAGCCCGGCCATATTCGCCGGCGCGTGGTCATGGAACAGGCTCTGGGCGGTATGCAGGATATCCCCCCGCGCCAACCCCATCGCCGCGAGATGCTCGATCAGATATGCGAAGTTGCGCGGGTCGGGCTTGTACGAGCCGATGTCCTCGGCGGTGAACACCGCATCGAACGTCACGCCCAGCCGAGGCAGCGTTGCGGCGAAACTGGCACGATCGACGTTGGACAGGATCACCAGCTTGTAGTGCCGCTTCATATATTGCAGTGCCGTAACGGTATCGTCGAACGCCGGCCAATCACCGACCGAAGCGCCGAACGCCTGGCTCTCCGCCGCCACCGGCGCGACACCCCAGGCGCGCGCGAGCTGCGCGTGCACGTGGCACAGCAACTCGGAATATCGCATCGCCGGCGTGGCGGTCTGCTGGCGTGCCTCCTGCTCGGCGAACGTTGCCAGCACCGCGTCGCGCGAGAGATCCACGCGAGCGCGCGTCAGCAGCGGCTGCAGGGCGGCGTTCAGGCCGCTCTCCCAGTCGATCAGCGTGCCGTAGCAGTCGAAGGTCAGGACGCGGAAGTCGGTCAATTGCATGCGACTACACCTCTCCCGCTTCGTGGGAGAGGTCAAGACGCGCGACGGCGAGGGTGAGTGTGCGGCGGGGCGACACAATCAAGGATGCAGAGTGCCGACCCGATCACCTTCACTCTCGCCGCTTCGGTTGGTTCGCTCCGCGACCCAACCGCGTCGGTCCGCTTCACGGCCCAATCCCGCGCGCAACGCGGGAGAGGCAAACCGTCACTCGAAGATCGCCTCCGGCAGCAGCGCCGATATCACATAGTTCGGCACGTCCACCACGTTGGACACCCGCAGGTCCACCGCCACGCTGCAGATCACATACGCCTGCGCACGGCTGAACCCGCGTTCCTGCAACAGCTCCATCATGTTCAGCACGGCGTTGCGGCAGGCGAGCGTCAGGTTCTCGGCCTCGATCTCGCCTGCCACGTTGATCGGCATGCCCATCACGCCGAGGAACCGTTCCGGTGCCGCGAATCGAGGATCGGTAAAGTAGCTCACGCGCGAAAACACCGGCGCGCTGAACTTGCGCTGCGCAGCCAGGCCCTTGTGCACGTGGAACCGCACTACCGCCGTGGCGCCCATTTCCACCGCGGTGACGCACACCTCGCCGTCGCCCTGCGCGAAATGTCCGTCGCCGGTGGAGAACAGCCCGCCCTCCTTGAACACCGGCAGGAACAGTTTTGCCCCCTTGGTCAATTGCTTCACATCGAAATTGCCGCCGTTCTCGCGCGGCGGCAGCGTGCGCAACCCGGTCAGCCCGCACGGACCGGTCGGGACCGCGCCGGCGGGATCTGGCGGCAACGCAAAGCCGCCGCGGTCGATCACCCGTTGCTCGCGCGCCGTCCACGCCGCCAGCGCCTCCGCCGAGGGCGCCACCGCCGACACCCCCATGAACGGAGCGCCAGGGATGCGCACGCCCGGAAGCTGTGCCGATGTTGCCCAGCCGTCCTTGATCTCCCAGTGCACCAGGAACGGCTCGGTCATCGCGTCGCGCAGGAATCCCAGCCCTGGCATGATGGCGCTGAATGCGGTGGGCTGGGCGATGATGTCGGTGAATTCGATCTCCAGCATGTCGCCCGGCATTGCGCCCTTGACGAACACCGGCCCGGTCAGCGGATGCACCGCGCCCACGTCGAGCGCGGCGAAATCGGCAACCGTGGTGGTTGGCGTGATCTGGCCATCCAGCGCATCGAGGGTCTCCAGCGCGATCTCCTCGCCTTCGCCGATCTCGACCGCAGGTGTGATGTCAGGATGGTAGCGATTGTGGCCGCAGTTCGGCTGGTCGCAGAGCCGCTTGCCTCGATCGATATGGATCGTGTGCATGGCGCATCCTTCCGATGGCTTCCATGCAATTGGTAATGTAGCAAAACCGGGCTCGCAAGGGGCGCAAACCAGCGATGCATTGCCACCGCGATCAATGGAATCAGTGGCGGCTGATCGGCATAGCCCCAATCCTGGCGGTCGCCGCGCACGATGAAATACAGTTCGTTAGGGAAATAACCGTGGCCGCTGCTGGCATTGAGGTAGATCGCGACCGAGATCAATGCAAGCGCGCAACCGGGACGATCACGCAGCATGCGCAGCGTGGACGCCAACCCATTCTCCCCCTATTGCAGCGCAGGCCAGTCTCCCGCCGTCGCCGCGTCCCGCAGCCAGGCGCGCACCCCGGCGGGGGTGCCGAACGCCGCGTCGACCTGAAATCCCGCGCCGCCGAGGGCACGCGCGGCGCGGATGGCATCCTCGTCGGTCACGTCGTCGCCGACGAACACCGGTTTGCGGCCGGCGAACGGCGCGCACGCCATCAACGCCAGCACCGCCTTGCCTTTGTCCACGCCGCGCGGTCGCACCTCCCACAACATATGCGCCGGCAGCAGCTCGAACGCGGCAGAGCCGGCGAGCATGGCGGTCAGCGCGTCGCGCAACGCCGGGCCGGCCTCGGGCGTGGCGCGAAAGTGCAGTGCGAAGCCTCGCGCCTTGCGCTCCAGCAACACGCCGGGATGCATGGCGGCCAGACGCTCCGCCGCCTGCAGCCACGCCGCCGGCGGGGCGGGCAGAGGAGGGCGCTGCACCGCCTCGCCCGGGGCGTGGCGCACCGCGCCGCCATGCTCGCCGGCCACCGCATAGGGGGCGTCGCCGAGCAGGGCATCCACGGTTTCCAGCGGGCGGCCGGTGATGATCGCCAGGGCGCCGCCCAGCCGGTCGCGCAGTGCGCGCAGCGTGTCGGGTAGTCCGGGCGGCACCACCACGGCATCCGGCGTCGACGCGATGTCCAGCAGCGTCCCGTCAAGGTCCAGCAGCAGCGCCGCTTCGGCGAACGGTGGCAGGCGGTCGAGGCTCACGGCGCACAGCCGACAACCCGGACGTCGTAGAGCGGGTGCTCCAGCATGGACAGCGACGGGTCGGAGTGCAGCATCCAGCCTTTGAAACCGGGCTGGTCGGGGTGGCTGTCGGTGATGGTCAGGAAGGCCGCCGCGTCCTGCGGCAGGCCCGGCGGACGCACCACGCAGGCCTGCACCACGATGCCCAGCGAGCCATACGTTGCGGTCTGGCCGAGCTTCACTGTCAGAGTCGTGGTTTGTGCGTTGACCTTGTCCAGCATCTGCAACACCGCGCTGCCTTGCGGCAGCCAAGGATTGGGGGGCGGCGGGGCCGGCTGTTCCGGGGCGGCCGGCTGGCCCTGGTCCGGACCTTGAATGGATGGCGGCTGCCCCGGCGTCGGTGCCTGCGCTGGAACGGCAGCCGGCGGCTGCTGGCCCTGCAGCGGCGTCTGGCCCTGCAGCGGCGGCCGGCCCGGCGGCGGCTGCCCCGGCGGCGGCTGCACTACCTGCGGATGGCCGGGCGGCAGAGTCGCCGGCGGATACTGCCCCGAAGGCGGCGACAGCGGCGTCGCGGCAATTGGCGCCTGCTGCATCTGCGCCCAAGCCAGGGCTGGTCCGACCGCTGGCACCAACGTCGCCAGCCCAACCAGTACAGCGTGCCTCATCGCGTCCGTTTCGGCGACTCCAGCCCCGCGACCATCTCCGCCAGAATCCGCCGCATCGCTTGCTCGTCGACGCCCATCAGCACCGCGTCCTCGAATGCGTCCTGCATCACCTGCGCAAGCTCGGCATGGTTCTCCGCCAGCACGCGCATCTTTTCGCGGCAGCCAACGGCGTTGCCGTCCAGTCCGGGCCATTTCGCGGGCGGCGGAGGGATCACGGCGGCTTGCCTCCCGCCTGGCCGCCGAGCGGTGGTATCCCGCCGCCCGTCGTGCCGGCACCCATGCCGCCGCCCTCGTCGCCCTTGCCTTGGCCGCCCTTGCCGCTGGTCGCCAGGGTGCTCGCGCTGAAGATGAACTTGCCCAGCAGTTCCTCGATGTTGATCGACCCCTGGGTGATGCTGACGGTCTGGCCCGGCTGCAACATCACTTCCTCGCCGCCCGCCGCCAACGCCAGGTAATTGCCGCCCAGCAGACTCTCGCTGGTGATCACCGCGCTGCTGTCCTTCGGCAGCTTGATGTCGTTGCGCACGGTAAAGCCGACCACCGCCTGATAGGTTTGCAGATCGACCGCGGTGCTGTCGACGGCACCCACCTTCACGCCAGCGACGCGCACGTCGCTGCCGACCGCCAGCCCGTCGATGTGGTCGAACCTGGCGAAGAGCTGGTAGCCTGAAACCGTGCTGCGGCCGGAATGCGCGATCGCGTAGGCGAGGAACCCGGCGGCGACCAGCAACACGACGGCGCCGATGAGCACCTCGGCAAGGTTGCGGCGGGGCATCGGGCGAGGCCCTTAGCTGCCGGGTGTCCAGGCTTCATAGTCGCCGGTCGCCCGGGCACGCTTGCCGCCCTCGTAGTCGTGACCCGGCGGTCGATAGGACAGTGGCGTGCCGGTTTCGTTGGGCAGATGCGGCTTCTGCCACGGCAGCCGACCGCCCTGGGGCAGCGGCGCGTCAGTCGTGTAGTGCAGCCAGGCGTGCCACTCGGGCGGCACTTCGGAGGCCTCCGGCGTGCCGGCATAGGCCACCCAACGGCGCGTGCGCCCTCCGCCGGTGCTGGTGCGGCGATCGGTGTAATAGATGTTTCCCGCGGCGTCGGTACCGACCTGACGCCCGTGAAGCTTAGTGAACAGCCAGGTTCTGAGGTTCATGATCGCGCCATATACGCATCCGTTGCGGTTTGGTCCACCGCGTCCCGCGCTGGGACAGGTTGACGGTCAGGTGGCGCGCCAGGTTCCAGGTAGCGCTCCAAAGCCGCGTGTTGGCCTCATCGTCTCAATTTGCTTGTAATGTCCACATATTTTACACCCCTCCAGAACCGCTCGGTCGGTCTATCGCTAAGCTATTGATATAGTTGATTCCATATCTGTGGCATGGGGATTGCTCAATTGGTTGTGTCCCGTTGAAAGAATACAACCATGAGAAAGCTTTTCGCCACCACCTCCGCTCTCGCTCTTGCTGTCGGGTTACTCGCATCCGCCCCGGCCTCCGCCAAAGTCTGGGATTTCTCCTTTGCTACTGGCTTCGACAGCGTAACCGGCCAGGACGATAGTGCTACTGGCCAGTTGACCACCGCGGGCGCCGGCTATCCCTATACGGTCACCGGCATCAGCGGCTCCTTTGATGGTGCTGCAATCACCGGCCTGTCGCCCTACGCTTCCGCTGACCAACTGTTGTATCAAGCCGATCCTTATGCGGATTTTTCCGGACTATCGTTCACGGTGACGGGCGGCATCACTTACAATTGGTCGAACTACGGTGGGCCGATCGGAGGGCTCGCCTCGTCCGTTCTCGATCCCGGTGGCTATGGTTGCTGCCAAATCCCGTTCACCAGCATTACCGTCTCCGCCGTCCCCGAGCCTGTATCGCTTGCCATGCTCGGCGCGGGTCTTGCCGGGCTCGGCGTGATCCGCCGCAAGCGCGCCTGATAGCAACCGTCGGGATTCTTTACAGGAGCGGCGCCGTGTAGCGCCGTCCTTACGATTTTCGCGCCATGTATCTTTCGGCTGGTGTCGGCGACGGCAGAGGAATCGCTATCTTCCGGGCTTCACGGCCAGCCGGTCCGCCGCAAGCGGCACGCGGCAACCACACCGGCGCGGTCAGCGTCGGCACCAACTCATAGGTGTGGCAAGTCGCGCGGTGCTGGCCGCGGGGCGAGCTGCGGTTGCAACGCCAGCGCAGCCAGATGGTCGCGGTCGCAGGACCACTCTGATGGCGAGGCCACGCCAGGGATCGGTCGGGGATGGCCCCGCGCGCCAACCCGGAGCAGCCCCGAAGCTCGCAGCAGCATGGGACGATCCCCAGCATTTTGTGGGCAGATGGCCGCCATGCCACAAAATACCCTATGCGAGCCGCCGAACAGGCTGTAGCGTGCCGCCATGCGCAACACCCGGCAATTGCCCCCGTTGTGGCGGGGTATACGGATGCGACGGACAACGGCCGGGGCCGAACCGGACGATCCGACGCGATTCATCACGCTGCCCGCCGCGTGGGACGATCTCGCCGCCGCCGGCCTGGCGGAACTGGCGCCCGGCACCGGGCCGGTGGTGCTGGCGGACGCTGCCGAGGCCTGGATCGGCCCGATCGCGGCCCGGGCGACCGCCCTTGGCCTCGATTTGCCCTTGGCTGAACGCCTGCACCGCTTGCTGCGGTCCCGCCGTGGCGCGCCGTCTGAAGCGGTCTGGCAGGGCATCGCCGATCCGGCACCGCGCTTCGTGTTGAACCTGCCGGCGTTTTTCGATCCGGCCGACGGCTTCGACGTGGCCGGTTTCGTCGAGTCGGTCGACACGGCAACCTACGCGCTGGCTTTGGCGGTGCCCGGCGCGCGGTGCATCGCGGTCGGCATGGCCGATCTCGCCGGGCTGCTTTCTGCTCTCGGGTTGGATTACGGGTCCGACGCCGCGCTCGGCATCGCGCGCGCGTTGGCGGCGATCCTGCGCGGCCGGGCGGACGCCGCGTCGGCGGCGCTGGCACCGAGCGCCGGCACGACCGTCCCCGCTGGTGGCGCGCGGGAGGTCGCGCTGGATTGGCCGGCCCCGCCAGAGCACGCCGACCTGCCCAACCTGGCCAACGCGGCACAGGCCGCGCGCGCCGCTGCCGTTTCTGCCGGACCGCCGCGCCATCTCGCCACCACGGCGATTGCCGCGCCGGGTCCGGCCGAGGCGTTGCTGGGCGTGGAGACCGGCGGCATCGCCCCGGCTTTTTCCCCCCTGGGTCCGTCCGGCGCGCTGACCCGTGCCGCGCGCGCCTGGCTGGCGGTCAGCGGCCTGACGCCGGAAGAGGCGTTGGCCATGACGCTGGCCGGCGGCAACCCGCTGCCGAGCGCCAGCCCCGCCGAGCATGTCGCGATGCACGACGCGGTGGCGCCGTTCGTCCACGCGATGCCGGCGCGGCCGCTGGACACGCGACAGTCCCAAGGCGTGGGGCATCGCCGCGATCTGCCGCACCGCCGCGCCGGCTACACGCAGAAGGCCGCGGTGGGCGGGCACAAGCTTTACCTGCGCACCGGCGAATACGCCGATGGTCAGCTCGGCGAGATCTTTCTTGCCCTGCACAAGGAGGGCGCGGCGTTCCGCGGCCTGATGGACAATTTCGCCGTCGCGGTGAGCCTGGGGCTGCAGCACGGCGTGCCGCTGGAGGCGTTTGTCGAGGCGTTCATCTTCACCCGTTTCGGCCCCGCCGGGGCGGTGGAGGGCGATCCGGCGGTGGCGCACGCCACCTCGCTGCTGGACTACGTATTCCGCCACCTCGCGGCGAACTACCTGGGCCGGCGGGACATCCCCGAGGCGGAGGTCGAGGAGGCGGCGGATACGGTCGGCAACGGCGCCCGCGACCGTGCGCCATTGCTGCCGCTGGAGTTCCCCCCTGAGGCGTCGCCACGCGCGCGCCGGCGGGAGTTCCGCGTGGTCTCGCGCGGGACTGGCGGGTAGGGCCCAAGGGCCGGCCAGGCGCCTGCATCGAACCGGCATCCGGCCGCCTGCAAGATGGAAGGCCGGGCGGCCGGCCGGCCCGTCCTTTGCGCGTTTTAGGTCTGACATCATTCTGTCATAAGTTGGTTCCACGTTACGTTGGCTTTGTCATCAGGGTCCGCCTCAACAGGCGTTTTCACGTAGCTGTGACTGCCAGGCAGAACGCTTCTCTCGATTTCCGCATTCAACTCGGTTAACGGTGACTTAGGTCGGTACTGTGCTGACCCCAGCGGGAAGAGTCGGGCCAACGCAGACAGTGCACCACCAATTCCGGCGATCGGTGACACACGCCTTGCCACATGACGATTGGGCAACAGCACGTGCACACATGACCCGGGTCGCATCGGACTCTACGTTGTTGTTGGATCAACCATTCCGCGGTCACGAGTTTCGAATGTGGTCACAACCGGAATCAGAAGGAAGCACGTCATGACCCGGATACAATTGGCGCTGAGCCTGGGCGCTGTGACAGCAGTAGCGATCGGCAGCGCACACGCGCAATCGTTCGTCAATATCGTTGATCCGGCGAACCCGACCTTCACCCAGGCACTCGGTATCAACAACAGCAATCTGGTTGTCGGCTACGGGAATATGACGACCTTCGACGGTTTCCAGGTGACGCCGCCATTCACGCCGGGCAATTTTACCAGAGAGAATGTTCCTGGCGCGACGGGCGGCACCCAGGTCGTCGGCGTCGACAACGCCGGTGACACGGTCGGATTCTACATCGATGCGGCTGGGGCGACCCATGGCTTTACGAATGTCGGGGGAACCTTCACTACGGCGGACCAACCAGGCTCGGTGTTCAACCAGTTGCTTGGGATCAACCATAATGGCACGCAGATCGCTGGTTATTCGTCGTTCACCGATCCGGCCGGAATGACCGGACAGCAGGCGTTCTCGCTCAGGGGGAGCACCTACACCAATATCAACGCACTTCTACCGTCGAATCTCAACAGCCAGGCAACCGGAGTGAATGACAGCGGCACGGTGGTCGGCTTCTACCAGACGGCCAGCGGTTTCTCGGCCTTCGAGGACGTCAGCGGCGCAATCACATCGTTTGAGGCTTTTGGTTCGACAGTGACGCAGGCGCTTGGGATCAACGACCTGGGCGATATCGTCGGGACCTACCTGGCCGCGGACGGCAACACATTGGGATTCCTTGACAACGGCGGAGCGTTTACCAGCCTGGATCCGTTCGCGTCGACATCGGTGACGGCCAACGGCATCAATGACGCCGGCCACATCGTCGGCTTCTACGTCAACGGAGTGGGCAGCACGATCGGCATGATCAGCGGCGTGCCGGAACCTGCGACGCTGCTGTTGTTCGCCTCCGGCCTGGCCGGCCTCGCCTTCGTGCGCCGGCGCAACGCCTGACACAACCTTTTCGGGCGCCCATCGCCAACCCCGCCATTGGGTGCTCCGCCAGGACCATTCCCAACCTTGACACTGGCGGAGCATTCAGCAGTCGCGGCGGGGTCAGGGGGATGGCAGCCCGGCGAACCCGCCGGAGGGTGCTGATGCACACATGGCACCGTGGTTCCACAGTCTTCTCCAGCCCTGGACCGGTGTGCCCAGCTGCTCGATCGCGGATTGCCGCACAGCAGACTTCCGAACCAGCGGGGACCATTACGAGGTGATGGTCAACGGCTGGTGGCACGAGGTGCTGGCCGACAAGGTGATCCACCACGCGGAGAATCCCACCGGGCGCGCGGTCGTATGTCGGACCCAAGTGCACGGCATCCCGTGCTTCATTCCCGGGCCGCAGACCTGATCCGTCAGTTTGCGGCCGGCCAGCGCCCGCGTTAAGCGCCGGTTAGGTCTTTTGCGGGAGAACGGGTCGCATTGCGCAGTTCCACCAAAGGAGATGACCTATGCCGCGCCTCGGCCTCACCACCGCACTCGCTGCCATGCTCGCGCTGGGTTCCCTCGCCCAGGCCAGCACGCTCGCGATTCATGGTTCCACCACGGTGTCCAACGCGGTCCTGGTGCCGCACAAGGCGGATATCGAGCAGGCTTCGGGCGAATCCCTGGATATCGTCTCCAACGGGTCGGGCCGCGGGCTCGCCGACCTGGTCGCCGGCAAGGCCGACATGGCCATGATCTCCGCCCCGCTCGCGGCCGAGGTGGCGGCGTCCAACGCCAAGACCCCTGGCAGCGTCGATCCGGCTAAGCTGGTGGCGCACCAGATCGGTGAGACACTGGTCGCGTTCGTGGTGCATCCCTCGAACCCGGTCAAGGAGCTGACCCTCGCACAGGTCACTGACATCCTGTCCGGCAAGATCACCAAATGGAGTGAGGTCGGTGGCGCCGACCAGCCGATCGTCGTGGTCGCCGCCACCCGGGGCGATGGCGTGCGCTCGGCGGTGGAAAGCCGGTTGCTCGGCGGCGCGTCCATTCTCGCGCAGGCGCGCGAGCTGCCGAACTCGGCGCAGCCCATCGCGGTGGCGGCGCAGTTGCCTACGGCCTTCGGCGTGACATCGGCCGCTTCGGTGCGGGCCGGCGTCACGGTCCTCAAGACCGACCAGACCATCGGCCAGCCGCTGATCCTGGTGACCCTGGGCCCGGCCTCACCGGACGCGACCAAGGTGATCGAGGCAGCGACGGCCGCCGCGCGCTGACCGTGCGCGGCTGGCACACCATTGGGCAACGCACCTGGAGATCGGGTCGTGACCGACCGCTGGCGCAGCATCGCGGCGAAGCTTTATGTGCTGGTTGGGCTCGTCGTCCTGTTGCTGGCGGTGCTGATCGCGATCGCAGTGCATGCCTCGGGGCAAATGGGCCTGGCCGGTGCCGGGCTGTATCGCGGGGTGCAAGGCGTCAGCCAGGCGGATCGTATCGAGACGCTGTGGGAACGGGCGCGCGGCCTGACCGCGCGCACACCCGCTGAACTCGATCTAGGTCGGCAGCAGCAGTTTCACGCAACATTCACCGAGTCGGTCGCGGCGATCCGCGCCACGCTCGCCGCGCTGCGGCGCGACGACGATACCGCGCTGTTGGCCTTGATCGATGCGGTGGATGCCAGCGTCACCAAAGCGGTCGGGTCAGCGGAAGAGGTGTTCAAGCTGGGGGCCAGCTTCGCGCAGGACCAGGCGGGCGGGGTTCTGAATGGGCCGTTCGCCGCGGCGGAGGCAGAGGTGGCGCAGAATTTGGGCCGGTTGACTTCATACCAGAAGGACGCCGCGGCGCGCGACCTCGCTCGCCTCAATGCCGCGCGGCGGGCAATGGGATGGATGATCGGGATCGCGGGCGTGCTCTCCGTCGCGCTGGTCGGCACCATCGGCACACTGCTGGCGCGCGGCATCTCCGGCCGCGTCCGTCGGTTGACCGGTGTGATGCGCCGGCTGGCCGACGGGAACCGGGAGATCGACATTCCTTGCGCCGGTGACCGTGACGAGATCGGCCACATGGCCCGTGCGGTCGAGGTGTTCAAGCAAAACGCCATCGAGACCGAGCGGCTGACCGCGGAGCAAAGCGCTGCGCGCGCCGCCAAGGAACGGCGGCAGGCAGCGATGGAACAGTTGACGCAGGATTTTGGCACGTCGGTCTCCGGGATCATGATCGCGCTCGCAACCTCAACCGACGCCATGGTCACGGCGGCCGGCGCCATGTCGGAAGCTTCCGCCGGTGCACATCGGCAGGCGACCGGCACGGCGGAGCGCGCCGCGCAGTCATCGCAGGACCTGACATCGATCGCGGCGGCAGTCGAGCAGATGACCGCAAGCGTCGACGAAATCACGCGACAGGTGGCGTTGGCGGCGCAGGTGGCGCATACGGCCAGCGACCGCGCCGCTGCGAACCACGACATGATGCATGGCCTCGCCGATGCTGCGTCGCGGATCGGCGAGGCCATTCGCCTGATCGACGGCATTGCCGCCCAGACCAATCTTCTGGCGCTGAACGCGACCATCGAGGCCGCCCGTGCCGGCGACGCCGGCAAGGGGTTCGCGGTCGTCGCTGGAGAGGTGAAGGCGCTGGCGCAGCAGACCGCCAACGCCACCACCGAGATCAACGCGCAGGTCGCGTCAGTCCGCAGTGCCGCCGAGGCCGCCATCGCGGCGATGACCGAGATCGGCTCGATCGTTGGCAGGATGGATGCCGTGACGACTGCAATCTCGGCCGCGTCGGAGCAGCAGAGTGTGACGACGCGTGAGATCGCGTCGAGCGTTCAGGCGGTGTCGATCGCCACGAACCAGGCGGCGCGGGCCATGGCGGAGGTGGTTGAGGCGGCCGACAAGGCAGGCAATGTCAGCGGCACCGTGCTGGATGGCGTCGCGAATATCGGACGCGAGGCGCACACCATGCGCACCGAGATCGACCAGTTCCTGGTTGCGGTGCGTGACGATAGCGGTGACCGCCGGCGCCACGAGCGGGTGCCCGGCGATGGCGCGACGGTGGCGGTGCGGGTGCCAGGATAGCCCGAAATGTCGGCCACGCTGCTCGATCTTTCGAATGGCGGGGCGGCGGTACGCGGCGCGTGGCGACTGCCAGAGGGGCAAGAGATCGAGCGTGGCCTGCCGGGCGGAGGCGGTATTGTGTCCGGGCGCGTGGTGCGCTGTGGCGGTGGGGGGCTGGCCGTGGTGTTTCGCCTGGACAGCGCAACGGCCGGTCGCGTCGGTTGCGCCGCTGAGACGCTCGGTCATCGCAGGATCGCCGCCTGATAGCGCACGGCACTGGTCGTTCGCCACTTTTTTACTCACCAATCGGTAAGCAGAATGACACAGAATTATAGGGAACCGAGTAAACACCTACATGATTTGGCTATATGTGTATCCTTACTTACTGAGTGGTCAGTAATGACGTCGCCGGCCGGCGGGCCCGGCGATCGAATGGTCTGCCCGGTGTCATCGGGTTGTCAGCGCCGTCGGGCAAGAGTCGCCGCGTAGCATTGCGGCACCTGTGTTCCAGCAGCCCACCACTGCGCCAAAGCGGCTCGGATACAAGCAGCCGGAACGTGCGCTGGACTCCGACCATCCGCATCGCCGGCAGGTTCGCCGGTCGTGGGTTGATGCATCTGACGTTAAGGTCATGGAAAGAGTGTTCTGTCATTCCTCGCGCCATCGCTTCACCACGATGCATGAGCGGGAGTTATGATGAGATTCTCTGCGGTCCAATATATGGCTGCCACGGTATTGTGTGGCATCCTGATCTCCGGAGCAGCCCGGGCCGATGTGCCCGAGTCACTGGCCGGAACCAAGCTGGTTTCTGCCGAAGCCGTGGTGGCGGCGCAAGCCGCCGGAACCCCCGTGATCGACACCCGGGTCGCATCCGAATATGCCGAGGGACATATTAAGGGCGCGATCAGTGTTCCCTACCGGGAAAAGAGCGCGAAGGCGGTCGATTTCGACGCCAGCCAGGATTCGTTCAATCTCGCCAAGCTGCCGGCCGACAAGGCGGCGGCGCTCGTAATGTACTGCAACGGGCCGGATTGCTGGAAAAGCTACAAGGCCTCGGTAGGGGCAATAAAGGCCGGGTACACCAAGATCGAGTGGTACCGTGGCGGCTTCCCGGATTGGAAAGCGAAGGGCCTTCCCATCGAATAGGCGTTGCCTGAGACGCAATGCCAGCATGATCCTCGAGGATCCAACCCCAAATTGCATAACAGGCCGATCGCGCAATGGCGCGATCGGACCGGGTGCCGGAGCGGAGTGCAAACGTGAGCAGCCTGAGCATCAAAAGCCGAATGCTGTTCGTGTTCGCGGTTATCGCGGTGGTTCAGGCGGCCATCGCGGCGATCGGCTTGCGCGGCGTCAGCCTTTCAAACGCCGACCTTGCGGAAGTCTACCAGGACCGCCTGGTGCCGGTGAGCCTGCTCGCTCGCATCAACGATCTGATGCATGTCAGTATCGAACAATTGACGATTGCCGTCATCGCGCGGCCCGGTCCGCGGGATGTGCAGAAATATGTCGATCGCGTCGAAAGCAATCTGGGCGAAATCGACAACCTCGTACAAGACTACGCAAAGCGGGTCAGCGACGATGCGGGCAGGAAGCAGCTCGCGGAATGGACGGCCAGCCGTAACGACCTCATCGGCAAAGCCATCAGGCCGGCGATCGCCGACCTGAAGACGCAAGCGTTCGATGACGCCGAGGACACCATTCTCGGTGTGGCGGTGAAGCAATTCGCCACAGTACAGCGGCTTTTTGACACCATCGCCGGCAGCGAACTTCGCAACGCCGAACGCACGCACCAGGCAGCCGAACAGCGTTACAGCGTCACGCGCTATCTGACGATCGGCGCGGTAGTGCTCGCCCTCAGCCTTTGCGCGATGATGGCTTTCTACGTTACCCGGTCGATTTCAGGTCCGCTCGGTGCGATGACGTCGGCCATGCGGCGGCTGGCACAGGGAGATCTGGAAATCGCCATCCCGGCAACCGCGCGGCAGGATGAAATCGGCCACATGGCCGAGGCGGTGCAGGTGTTCAAGCAAAACGCTATCGAAACCGAGCGGCTGACCGCGGAGCAAACCGCCGCGCGCGCTGCCAAGGAACAGCGGCAGGCGGCGATGGAACGGTTGACGCAGGATTTCGGCGCCTCGGTCTCCGGGGTCATGACCGCGCTCGCGGCGGCGACCGGCACCATGGTCACGGCGGCCGGTGCCATGTCGGAAGCGGCGGCCGGCGTGCATCACCAGGCGACCGGCACCGCCGAGCGCGCCGTGCAGTCCTCGCAGGACCTGACATCGATCGCCGCGGCGATCGAGCAAATGACCGCAAGCGTCGATGAGATCACGCGACAGGTGGCATCGGCGGCGCAGGTGGCACGCGCGGCCAGCGATCGCGCCACCGCGAACCATGACATGATGCGGAGCCTCGCCGACGCGACGTCGCGGATCGGCGATGCGGTTCGCTTGATCGACGGCATTGCCGGCCAGACCAATATGCTGGCGCTGAACGCGACGATCGAGGCGGCACGCGCCGGCGAAGCCGGCCGGGGATTCGCGGTCGTCGCAGGCGAGGTCAAGGCGCTGGCACAGCAGACGGCCAAGGCGACCGCCGAGATCGGAGCGCAGATCGTTGCGGTCCGCGGCGCCGCCGACGGCGCGATCGCGGCGATGAACGAGATCGGCTCGATCGTCGGCAGCATGGACACGGTAACGGCCGCGATCTCGGCCGCGGCGGAGCAGCAGAGCGTGACGACGCGCGACATCGCGGCGAAAGTGCAGGCGGTGTCCGCCGCCACGAACCAGGCGGCGCAGGCCATGACAGAGGTGGTGCAGACCGCCGACACCGCCGACCATGTCAGCCGCACCGTGCTGGATGGCGTCGCCGATATCGGGCGCGAGGCGAATGCCATGCGTGGCGAGATCGATCAGTTCCTGGTTGCGGTGCGCGACGACACCGGCGACCGCCGTCGCTACGAGTCGGTGCGCGGCAACGCGCGCGGGTGATGGCTCAGACTCAACATTCGTGTCGCCAGACGCAAAGCAGCGGTCACAAAATCTGAGTCGCCTTGGAGCGGTGCTGTTTGACGATATCGGCGACGGTATTCTTGCTCAGGCCCACCTCGCGCCCGATCAAGCGATAGCTGCATCCCTTTGCGACAAGCGCCGCTGCCATCGGCGCGAGCGGATGGGGTTTTGGCCGTTGTCCAGGCTGGCGGCCAAGGCGCTTGCCGCGCGCCTTCGCCCCGGCGGTGCCAGAGCGGATGCGTTCTTGAATCAGATCGCGCTCGAATTCAGCGATACCGGCGACCTCATAGATCCCGAAGCGCCTGGCGCGACCACCTTATTAATCGGTTGTTCGGTTTACGGCACTAGGTTGAAGAGTGGATGGGCCGCCGGCCGGGAAAAGTCAGCCAAAGAGGGCGACCCAAGCGACACCGCAAAGGAGAAGAATCAGTGTCTATGAAAGACGAAATCGACAAGGCCATTGGGGCGCATAGCGCGTGGAAGCAGCGGCTGAAGACCGCCATCGATATGGGCAAGGCCGAAGTCACGATCGAGAACACGGCGAAGGACAACTTCTGTCCCTTCGGGCAGTGGCTATATGGGGCGACCATCGGCGGCGCCAAGAATCTGCCTGGCTTCAACGATGTCCAGACCCTTCACGCGAGCTTCCACAAGCGTGCCGCGGACGTCCTCGATCTGGCCCTGAAGGGCAAAAAGGCGGAGGCGACGGCGCTCATCGGGGCGACGTCCGAGTACAGCAAGATCTCGGCTCAACTGACCCAGGCCTTGATGAAGTGGCAGAAGGAAGCAGCCGGAAAGTTTTGACTTCTCCCATCCGCCGTCGAATGACGGGGGGCGGAAGGAGCGTCATGTACATCTGATGCGCACCCGGTTTGGATCGCCTCCGTCCGGGGTGAGGGAACACGCCGATGACCATCTCTGTCCAGAGGATGCGCCGCAATATTTTCCTCGTCGTCCTGATCGTCATGGTCGGGATGGCGGCGATGCTGGTGGCGGCCCCTCCCGGGGCGGGGTGGATGCTGGGCGGTGTCGCGGCTGCAGCGGTGATGGTGGTGCTGGCATTGTCGCTCTCTGTGGCCAACGGGCTTGCCAGTTTACACGCTGGGCCGAGCGACGACGCCGGGCGGGTCGACCAGGGAGACCTCGCTCGTGCCGGCAGCCACCCACCCGACGTTGTGGCCCAGATGCCGACCCATGCGGACCCCGGAGGCGAGCCCCGGCCGGCTGGGGGACAGATGAACGAGGAGTTCCGCCAGGGCGTTCATACCGTCCTGGGACAGGTCGACGGTTCCGTTCGGGAGTTGCGTGAAACCCTCGAAGACATGGCCAATGGCGCCAACGACACGAGCATCGCCTCGGCCGCTGTCGCCTCGGCCGCTGGCCAGATTGCCAGTCACGTCGGGGCATTGGCCCAGACCACCGAGGCATTGTCGGTCACGGTAGACAAGGTCTCTCGCCACATCACCCTTTCGTCCGATGTGGCGCATCGGGCGGTCAACGATTCCGGGCGGGTCAGCGGCATCGTCGCGCGCCTGTCGGACGCGACGCGACAGATTGGCAACGTGGTTGACTTGATCAACCAGATTGCCAGCCAGACGAACATGCTGGCGCTCAACGCCACCATCGAAGCCGCGCGGGCGGGCGATGCGGGCAAGGGTTTCGCGGTGGTCGCCAACGAGGTCAAACATCTGGCGGCCAAAACCGCCACGGCTACGCGGGACATCGCGGCGCAGATCGCAACGGTCCAGGCGGCGACCGCCGAGGTGACCGATGCTATCTCGGGCATCAGCGACACGGTCCGTCAGATTGGCGACACTTTCACCACGATCGCCTCGGATGTGGAAGAACAGGCCGTTGCCACCCGCGCTATTGCCGAGACCGTCCAGCAGGCGGCGGCCGAGACGAGGGCAGTCACCGACGAGATCAGCAACATCAACATTCACGCCGAGAAGACGGGTGCCATGGTGACCATGGTGATGATGGCGGTGGATACCCTGGGCGAGCAATCGCGGGACTTGACCGCCAGATTGGCCTAGACCCGACCGTGACACGTGTGGCGAATTCGGCGTCCGCGGCGGCGCCGTCCCGCCATCGGAGAGCCTTGTGGGGGCAGGACGATCTCCGCCGCCGGCGGGCGCAAGGTTGATTCGTGTCGAACCCCGTCAGCGCGAGAAGGATTTCGTATCGGACCCGATCCCGATTACGTGGATCGCGCCACCGAGGCGCTTGGTCACCACAGGACCGCCGTCTGATACCGGCACGGTAGGTCGCTCG
>Ga0209415_10008788_pt1 | contig 17455 bp, 14 predicted proteins | sample PeaSoiSIISIP2007_FD_187696 | JGI IMG/M metagenome (GOLD analysis project Ga0209415, IMG submission 187696) | Peat soil microbial communities from Weissenstadt, Germany - SII-SIP-2007 (SPAdes) (version 2) | ecosystem: Environmental > Terrestrial > Soil > Wetlands > Peat | place: Germany... | reverse complement strand
GCGACGCTAGCCACTTCGAGTGCCCGCTGTTCCTCGGTCGTCAGATGGTCAATCTGAGCTTCGATCATGTGACGCAGAGTCTCCGGCATGCCCAGATCGATTTGTTCTAAGGGAACCCGGAGTTGCCAATCTCCATTTATGCGTGAGATCAGGCCTCGTTCGATCATGTGATCCAGCAAGGTAACCATGAACAACGGATTGCCCTCCGAGTGCCGATGGATCAGCTCAGCAAAACTCTCAGGCAGGGTGCCCAGAGACCTCGCGCGCAGGTACTCGGCTACGTGTGCTGCCGAAAGCGGCGCGAGAGCAATCTCCTGACACAGGTGATGAATCAGCAGGTCTTCCTTGAGCGCCTTCAGCGGGTGTTCGGGCACTACCGCGTCTACCGGCCGTTTCGTGATGACCAGCATCGTTTTCGCCGTCCCCCGATGGCGTGCAAGAGCAGAGATGAGATCGACGGTCGACAGATCTACCCATTGGAGATCCTCGTATACCAGCAGGAGGGGCGTTTCCGAAGTGAGCGTATCCAGCGCCTCCCCGATCTCCCGCAGCATTCGATCCCGGGTGGCTCCCAGGATCTCCCGCTGAAGGGTTTCGCGGTGTTCAGGTTTCGAGAATGCGGGAAATTGAACGAGCCATGTGGGCGCCTGTGCGGCCAGGATTTCAACTACCCGATTGCCCTCCCGGCCGCGGCACAACTGCCCCAGCGCCTCGAGCATCGGGTAATACGCTTCCGCGCCTCCGTAACTTTCGACGCATTGCCCGCGGGCCATGCGTAGCGAGGGTTCGCCAGCGCTGGCCTGACGCATAAACTCATCCACAAGAGCCGTCTTACCGATCCCAGGCTCTCCCGTGACAAAGACGATCTGCCGCTGACCGTGCAAGGTGCGGCGGAGGCAGTCGCGCAACGCGGCAAGCTCGCGTTGTCTTCCTACCAATCTGCCCTGCGCCGGTTCCGACGACACGGGCGGCGGCGGCTCCGCTTCCCGAACCGCAGCGATAAATCGGTATCCTCGCCGGGGCAGGGTCTCAATGAAGACAGGATTCTTCGCCCGGTCACCCAGGATGCTGCGGATGTCGGCGATCTGATATTTCAGAACCTCCGGCTGGACAAACGTATCGGGCCAGACCGCATCCAGAAGCTCGTCCTGCTTGACCAGGCGCCCGGCGTTCTCCACTAAATGGCGCAGGACGGAGAAGGCTTTTGGCGTCAGAAGAATACGCTCGTCTTCTCCGGAATCCCGGCGCCTCCAGAGGCACTGGTTTGCGGTGTCCAGACGAAATGGGGAGAACTCGCGCATGAGGTCGCCGTTGAATCCTCCGTTTTCCCGTTATTGCCCTTTAACATATCGCAAAACGGCACGCAAGTCTTCCTTCCACCGAAACCTGACGGCTCGCTCACGACTCCGCTCGGGAATTCCCATACGCTGATTGCAGGATAAGGAGCCCACATATGTCAGAACCTATCTACAATCCATTCGTTGCCGGAATCGAGGAGGTTCGCGCCTCCTGGGGCTGGTTTCTGTTCCTCGGAATCGCGCTCACCATTCTTGGCGTTGCCTGCATCGCCCTCGACGTGAGCGCAACTTTTGCTACTGTCCTGGTTTTCGGCTGGATTCTTCTCATCAGCGGCGTTTTCGCGCTGGTCCATGCGTTCCGCATCGGAACCTGGAGCGGATTCTTCCTGTATCTGCTCAGCGCTCTGCTTCGCGGATTCACCGGATATTTGCTGGTTCGCTACCCACTGGCCGGAGCCGAGACCCTTACGCTGGTGCTGGCTTCATTCTTCATTGTCGGCGGACTGTTCCGAACCATCGGCTCGGCGATGGCAAAGTTTCCTCGCTGGGGCTGGGCAGTCGTTTCCGGGGTGGTCTCTGTGGTGCTAGGGATCATGCTTCTCGCGCAGATGCCGATTTCCGGCATCTGGTTCATCGGCTTCGCGATTGGCGTGGACCTCATCTTCGACGGCGTCGCCATGATGGGATTCGCCGGCGCGATCCACAGTCTGCCGGGACGGCATGCCTTCGGCACGGCCTGATGATCTGCAAAAAGGAGAAATGTCAATGGAAAGAATGCTGGTCGTAGTTTTCGACGACGAGTCGAAGGCTTATGAAGGTTCGCGCGCTCTCAAACAACTCGATTCCGATGGAAACATCGCGATTCACGCGGAAGCGGTGATCAAGAAAAACGCCGATGGCACGGTTACGATGAAGCAGTCCAATGAAGAATTCCCGGTTGGCACAGTTGGCGGGACGGCGATCGGCGCGCTGATCGGCCTTCTCGAAGGACCGATCGGCTTGGGCATCGGGGCGGCGGCGGGCGCGCTCGCGGGAGTCATCGGCGACTTGAACGTCGCCGCAGTCGACGCGGAGTTCGTCGATGATGTCGCAGCCGTTCTGAAACCGAACAAGTGCGCCGTGATCGCCGAGGTCAGCGAGGAGTGGGTGACCCCGGTGGATACGAGAATGGACGCACTCGGCGGAAGTGTGTTCCGTACCGCTAGAAAATCCGTCGTGCACGATCAGATAGGCAGAGACATCGCTGCGCTCCGCGCGGACATCGAGGAATTGAAGGAGGAGCATGCCAAGGCTCGAGCTGATCGCAAGGCCAAGCTCAAGGCCAAAATCGACAAGTTGGAGGCCAAGCTTCAAGCCAAGTTGGATCAAGCCCAACAGACATCGGAGCGATTGAAGCACGACACCGAGGCCAAAGTGCAGGCGCTGCAAAGGAAGGCTGAAAAGACGCAAGGCGAGATCAAAGCCACGTTCGACGCTCGTGTTAAAAGGATTCGCCAGGAACATGAGCAGTCTCAGGCAAAGCTGAAACACATGATCGCCGGGCAATTGACGGCAGCGGCCGCCAAATTAGAACGGTAAGGACGCACGAGTGGCGCATCGCGCACACTCGGCTGGGACATGGGACCCCTCCACAGGCGCCTTCCGCTGTGGAAGGGAACTCTTGCCGACAGGCGAAACGGGGGCGGAACGAAATAACGGATGAAAGGAAAGATGAAAATGTCGCAATTGATCGTAGTTGGATTCAAGCAGGATATGTATCGGGCCTCCGAGGTCCTGAACAGACTCACCTCATTGAACGACGATTGGGTGGTCGACCTTCGCGATGCCGTCGCGGTCTACCGGGATTACAGCGGCAAGCTGAGAATTGATCAGAGCTACCAGATGACGACGGGCGAAGGCGCCGGGTGGGGTCTCTTTTGGGGAGCCATGATCGGGGCGCTGATTGCCATCCCGTTCACAGCGGGAGCGAGTGGGGCAGCGCTGGCTGGCGGGCTGGCTGCCGGAGCAGCGGGCGGCGGAATCCTGGGCGCCACCGGCGGAGCGCTGGATGCGGACTGGTGGAAAGAGGAGTTCGGCATCCCGGAAGAGTTCGCTAAAGGCATGGGCCTGATAGTTCAGCCCGGCGACTCGGCGATCCTCGCGCTGTTGCGCACGGTTGACCCGGTTGCCGTCGCGGAACAATTCCGCGGATACGGCGGAACGATCCTCGAGACCACGCTTACAAAGGAGCAGTCGCAAAAAGTGCAGGCTGTTCTGGATGGCAAGTACAGATTTACACCTAAGGCAGCATAACTTGGCCTAGCGGTGGCGCGGCCCGCGAGCGCGGGGGCGCCACCGGCCTTGGGCTGGGAGGAGCCACGTGGGTGAGAGGATCGCTTTTCAAGGCCGAATCACCATCGAAACCTCGGGGGAGATGCGCAAAAGGCTCCTCAACGCGTTGCGCGCAAAGCCCGCAAACCTGTCCGTGGATCTGTCCGGCGTGTCCTATATCGATAGCTCCGCCTTGGCCACGCTGGTTGAGGCGTTTCGGATCGCGCGCAAGCAGGGTACCAAGCTGACCTTGGCTGGTCTCCACGATCAGCCGCAGTACTTTGTCCAGGTCACTCATATGGACCAGCTATTCGACATCGAAGCGCAGGAGGTAGGAGCATGAACCTGGTCGAAAGCATCGGCAGCCGCGTGATCGACCACCTTTCCTATGTCGGTGGACTCACGATGCAGCTCTGGGCGGGTCTGCGAGCGTCGCCGCGCGTCTGGCCCATCGGTGGAAAGCGCGGCCGCTGGCGAACCGCGATCAGCCAGATGGCGACGGTCGGAGTTGACGCGCTCCCCACTGTGGCGGTCATGTCGCTATGTGCGGGTTTCATTCTGGCGATGCAAGCCGGCGCGGAACTACGGAGGTTTGGAGCGCTGCAGTATGTCATGGACACGGTCGCCATCGGATTCACGCGCGAGCTGGGTCCGCTGCTGACGGCGTTCGTCGTCGGCGGCCGATCCGGATCCGCATTTTCCGCCGAGATCGGAACCATGGTGGTGACCAGCGAAATCGACGCCCTTCGCACCATGGCCGTCGATCCGAACGAGTTCGTTCTGGCGCCGAAATTCGTGGCGACAATCATCACGGTGCCTTGTCTGACGGTCATGAGCAACGCGTTCGGCATGTTGGCCGGATGGGGTTTCATGTTCATCAGCAGCAAGACCACACTGCCGATGTTTCTGCGGTATTGCGCCGAATCCATCGAATTGCGCGACGTCTTCACTGGTGTGCTGAAAAGTTTGGTCTTCGCGACCATAATCGTGAACGTCGGCTGCATGGAGGGATTTCGAACGCGCGGAGGACCGGATGCCGTCGGACGGTCCGCGACCTCCGCCGTGGTGAAATCGACGTTCCTGATCATTCTTGCGGACGTGTTCTTCACCGCGATTTTCTATCTCACGAAAAAGGACTAGGAGATGGCTGATCCGATCATTTCCGTCAAAGATTTGACGGTGGTCTATGGGAGCCATAGTGTGCTCGATGGTGTCAACCTCGACATCGAGCGCGGCGAGGTGATGGTGCTGCTGGGCGGCAGCGGCTCCGGCAAAACCACCATGCTGCGGCACATCATCGGACTGGAGCGGCCGACTTCGGGGACGGTTCGGGTGCGAGGGATCGATGTCAATGCCTGCTCGGCTGAAGAACTGAAAACGATCCGGCGAACGATGGGCGTGGCATTTCAGGAGTCGGCGCTATTCAACTCGATGACCCTCGAAGAGAACGTTCAGGTGCCGCTGTTCGAATTGACGAAACTGGCTGATCCCATTATCGAGATCATGACGTACATGAAACTCGCCGCGGTGGGCCTGGGAGAAAGCGCCAAACTGTCGCCGCGGGAGTTGTCGGGAGGAATGAAGAAACGCGCCGCCGTCGCGCGGGCGATCGCGGTCGACCCGGAGATCCTGGTTTTCGACGAGCCGTCAGCGGGTCTCGATCCGATTGTCGCGGCTGGGTTGGACGAGCTGATTCTGTTCCTGAAGCGCGCTTTTCAGATCAGCATGCTGGTGGTGACCCATGAATTGTCGAGCGCCTTCCGCATCGCCGATCGCATTGCAATGCTTTACCAGGGCTCGCTGATTGCCGTCGACAGCAAAGAGTCATTTCAGGCGAGCAAGAACGCGCGCATCCGGCAGTTCCTCGATCGTGTTCCCGACTCCATCGGGCACAGCGCGGTGGTGCAGAACCACTTTCGCGAACTGGCGGGCTTAACGGGAGCCAAAACATGAAAACGGAAGCCAAGGTCGGGATATTCGTCATCATCTCCGCGGCCATTCTGCTGGGAAGCGTGTACTACATAACCCAACGACAGATTCGCGGAGCGAACGTCCCTTATCGAATGTATCTGAAGTACGCCGGAGGGTTGGAGCCCGGAGCCGACGTTCTGTTCGGCGGGATCAAAGTCGGCACCGTCAAAGCCGTACATCCGGATCCTCAGGACCCGACTCGAATTGAGATTGACCTGGACGTGAAGCAAGGCACGCCGCTGAATGCTAATTCCATCGCCAAGCTTGGATCAGTGACGGTGGTGACCAGCCCGGTGATCTCGATCAGCACGGGATCGAACGATGCGCCACGATTGTCGGCCGGCGCTGTGATTCCGTCGCAGGAGACGATCAGCCTCGACGACACCCAGCGCAAGATCGTTGCGCTCGCGGATTCCGCGCAAGAGCTGCTTCAGTCGGTCGAGAAGGACGTCAATGGAGTCGCCGGGGACGCCCACAATCTCATGACGAATGTGACTGAGATGACGAGTAAGCCGAATCAACAGCGCGTTACGGAAATTTTGAAAAACGCGGACGACATGATCGCTCGAATCTCACCCAAGGTCGACCAAATCGCTGACCAGGTTCAAAAGCTGACGACGGATGCGAACGGCATCGTGGCCAAGGTGGGGCCGGTGGTCGATAATGCGAACGCAACCGTCACGAACGCGAACGACACCATTACCGCGCTCCGCGAACCCTTGCAGACCGACCTCGCCGAGGTTCGTAAGACTCTTGATCAGGTGCGTGGCCTGATCGGCGACGTACAGGCCGGCATGCGGACGAAAGATCAGAGCGTGACCGACATTATCGAGAACCTTCGAATGGCGACGGATAATCTCAACGATCTCACAGAGTCCGTTAAGGAGCGCCCCTGGAGCCTTATCCGTATCAAGCAGCCGCCAGATCGGAGTGTCCCCAAATGAAAACGAAGAATCTGGCGCGGGCCAGCGCCTGTGTGATCACGCTGCTGACCGCTGGCTGTGGCGGCAAGGTCCTCTATCCGACCTATTATGCCCTGAACCTCCCACCGCCGCCGAAGGCTGTAACGGACAATCCCCGGGTGCAGGCCACAGTCGCGGTACGCCGCTTCGACACTCCGACATATCTGCGCCAGGGGCGGATTGTCTACCGAGAAGCGCCGCAGAAGATCGGTTTTTACGACTATCGTCGTTGGGCTGAAGACCCGGCGGCGACCACCACCGCGGCTATCATCGACTCACTTCGCTCTTCACGGCTGTTTTCCATCGTAAAAGCTTACGACAGTCAGGACAAGCCCGACTACATCATGAGCGGTCGCGTAGAACGGCTCGACGAGATCGATTACGGTGGCGGCGTCCGAGTGGAAGCGAAATTGACGGCCGCGCTGGTGGTTCCGGGGACCGGGGCGGTGGTTTGGTCAGATGATGCCTCGAATGGGCTGAGTGTCGACACCCGCGATGTGAACTCGGTGGTTGTGGAAATGAGCCATGCAGTCGAAAAATGTATCGATCAGCTCATGGGGAGCTTGAGCGATCACCTTCGTACAAGTACTCCATGAATCAGCCAAAAGGGGCCGGCGTTTGAGGTCCCGTGCCCACACCAGCGCTGGAGTGACCAGCGCGACGCCGGGAGCGCTCATGCGGCCACGATCCGGCTTGGAGGAAACGGTATCCGGAGATCTTTCGCCGAAGCGGGTTGCGAAGAATGGGACCAGCCCAATCAAACTCTCCTGGATTATCCATGATCCGGCTTAACCTCCGCGTTATTGTCGCCCGGCAGCGTGCCACTTTCGAGCGGTGGTTCGGTGGATTCTTTGGTGACGGGCCTCTGGTCGTAGTACGCCATTACCCGCAATTCGCGGGCGATCCGCTCCAACTCGTCTGCCTTCTTCAACAATTCGCGTAGTGTCATTTTGCCCTCCTTAATCGTTCGTAGCAAAACCTATGCTACCCCGATGCTAGTCGTCAGAAGGACCCACTACCTGCACGTATTGGTGTTAATGGGCAAAAGATCTCGCAGCGGCCAAGTCCGGTGACCCACAGCGAGCGGCATCTGAGTGATCTAGCTAAGTTCACTTGATCAGAAACCGGATAGCGCCCGAGTGACGGCGCATCCGGAACTTATCTCTACGCAGGGGGCGCGACTGCCGTTCACCGTTCAGAGGCAACAGTTGGCCGCGCACTCCGGTTCTTGACTCCTGATGTCCCACATTATCGACAAGTCTAAGCCTGTCCGAGTTTCGGGGAAGCGTAGTGCCCTTTCGCCCACGCGACCGTATCGCCCGCAGCGCGCTCCGGTTCGGTCGGCTTTGTCTTGAAAGCAGTACGAAAGCGCTGATCGTCGATCACGAATGGCTCTTCCCACTGATACAACATTTCGTTTATCTCTCGAATCATGGGCACGACGAGCCCCAGTGCTCTCATGGCCCATCGTGACATGACCGTCAGTTCGATGTCGCGGCCCAGATAATGTGACAATCGCGCAACGAGAGCGCGCATCGATTCGGCCGGCGGGCAGAGAAGCATCCATGGTTTGCCGTACGTATCGTCACCTGCCGTGCCCAATGTCGCGAGCCCTGCGGCGACATCCGGCACGTAATGATAAGTGTGGATCGCATCCGGATTGACCAGCACACGTCCCCGTCCGCCCGCGATCGCAGGTCTCCAGAATTGATCTCCCACGTGGCTGAGCGTGGCGCCCGGGCCGTAGTAGTCAGAAGCCCGCCCCGCGGTCGCGCGCACCTCCCCGCGGCGATGCGCTTCAAACAACCGCTCGGCTTCGCGGGCGCGGATCTCGCCTTTGCGGCTGCATGGATTCATCGGCGTGTCCTCATTCATGGGGTGCCCACCGGTCCGTCCCAACATGTACACGCTTTCGAGCACCACCAGCCGCGCACCGCTGCTTCCGGCGGCGGCGATCAGATTATTGATGTATTTGGGAATTACGTCGGCCCAGATGCGTGAGGAATATGGCGGATTCATGCAGTGATAGACGGTGGCCGCGCCATGAGCGGCTTGCCGGCAGAAACTTGGGTCCGTCGCATCGCCCTGCATCAGTTCGATCCCTTCCGGCGCGCCCGCGGAGCGCTTCACGATACGCACGCGCAGGCCGCGTTTGGCTAAGAGGCGAGCGAGTGGTTGCCCCACCTGGCCGCCGCCAAAAATGACGTGTAGCTCGTCAGGCATTGCACCCCCCTTCTGATTTGTAGCACCGCTCGGCAGACGGTGCCGGCTTGCCGAGTATCGCCGCCACCAGCACACTGGAGACGTCGGGCGCCGGGCTTCGGTTGCTGGTTGCTAGCCAACGTTATGGGTCATTATCGTCGTCCATTTGCGCGTTCACAGTGTTACGCCACGTGCGGGCCACTTGGCCTCTTTGGGAACAGGTCTGGCTCCCACCGGACCTAGCGTGGCGCAACCGCCTTGTTTATGTGACGCGGCGCACGGTCACATCACGATATTTTGCGGGCCGCCGTAATTATCGGCGTGGGTTATGGTCATCGCGAAGATGTACGCCGCATTCCTTTTCGTGCGTTCCGGGGGGCTGCGTGCGCCCCGAGTAAGTTACGCGACGGACCCGTCGCGTCACGGGAGAGGTCCGGACCGGTGACATGACTGACACTTTGGACCGGAGACATTGTTGACACTTCTGCGCTGAGGCGAAGCTTCCGAAACAAGGGCAAAGGAGAATCGCTTGCCCTGGAAAGAGAGGAAGGCCTTGGATGAGAAGCAAAGCTTCATCAACGAATGGAACTTGGATCAGGTAAGCCTGGCCGAACTGTGCCGGCGCTATGAGATCAGCCGGCAGACCGGGTATAAATGGTTGGCGCGCTATCAGCGGGAGGGCGAGGCGGGGCTGGAGGAACGGAGCCGGGCTCCCCTGGATCACCCGCAAGCGATGTCGCCGAGGGTACGACAGCGGCTCGTGGAACTACGCAGCCGCCACCCCAGTTGGGGACCGCGGAAGCTACGCGCTTACTTGCAGCGGCAGGCACCCAAAATCGTGTGGCCGGCGGCGAGCAGCATTGGCGACCTGCTGCGGCGCGAAGGACTAGCCCATCCGCGACGGCGACGCAAGCGAACCCCGCCCTACACCGAGCCGCTGAAGCATGCCGAGGCTCCGAATCAGCTTTGGTGCGCGGACTTCAAAGGATGGTTTCTGACCCAGGACGGCACTCGCTGTGATCCACTCACGATCACCGATGCCTACAGCCGCTACCTGCTCCGATGTTGCGTGGTGCCGAGAACTGATGGGCAGCACGCCTGGGCTGTGTTCGAAGCGGCGTTCCGCGAGTTCGGCCTGCCGGACGCCATCCGGACCGACAATGGATCTCCCTTTGCCAGCCGAGCGCCGGCGGGGTTGAGCCAGCTATCGATGAAGTGGCTAAGACTGGGTATTCGGCACGAGCGAATCGCGCCGGGCCAGCCCCAGCAAAACGGTCGTCACGAACGCATGCACCAGACCCTGAAGCAGGAAACAGCGAGTCCTCCGGAGCAGAATCTGCGGCGTCAGCAGTTGGCATTTCTCCGCTTCCAGAAGGAGTACAACCAAACCCGGCCGCACGAGGCGCTCCAATACGAGACGCCCGCATCGCGCTATGTGGCTTCGGAACGACGCTTTCCGGCGAAACTCCCGGATTTGCAATACCCCGAGGGCGCGCACCTGCGTCGAGTGTCTCATCACGGCGATGTAAAGGTCGGCGGGGTGAACATGTTTGTCAGCTCGTTGCTGCGTTGGGAGGTCGTGGGTCTCCTGGAGAGGGAGCAAGATCCGGATTGGCTGGAGGTCTACTATGGCCCTTTGTTGATTGGCTGGATGGATCTGAAGAGATTGACGCTGCTGCCCATTGGCACCGGAAAACGGCGATGAAGAAGGAAACAGGCTCTCTTGCAATGGGGGCTCCGCCCCCAAACCCCCGAGATTTTTCGCTTTCGCGCCAGGATTCCTGGCCGGCAAGAGCGAGATCGTCTCGCTCTCGCCGAATCCCGGCCGCTGAATCGGCGCTCGGGTTCCATCCCTGGAGAGCCCTATCCTCCGTTCAGGTGGGTCCATTTTATCAGGTCGTCTGTTCGCGTCCCCAGCCCGGATGAAACTGTGCTGCAATGTGTTGGACAGAGGCTTTCCGTGGCGCAGAAACCGTCAACGATGTTGCCGGTCTAAAGTGTCAACGATGTTCCCTGCCGGATAGAGGCGTGCCCAGATAATTGCCGGCTCTTCGCTGCCGCGACGCCAGTCTTCGACGTTTCGCGAACTTCATCGATCCGCCGCTGCCATGATCGTGGCGGATTCGACGAAATCTCTGGTCATCGAGAGCGCGTCCCTAAACGAGAGTATGTCCCTAAAACAGATGTCGCACTTACGAACCGTACCGCGACATTCGCCTTGTTTTTCGGGCAAACAGACGCTCGAAAGCTCGCTTTGCCCATGTCCAATGTCGGGAACTGCCAATACGGCGACATTAGTAACCCGGCGCAACCGAAGTACCATGGGGTATAGTTAGAAAATCATGCGGGGCAGTGTCGGAATGAGTGTGCGAGGGGCCCCCGCAATCGGGGTCTATCTGGCGGAGCTCGCGGCGGTTGCGTGCGGACAGCGTATCTCTGAGCCCGGGCGTTGGCAGGCGCGGTACACTCAGGTTTACTCCGACCACATCGAGACCATCGCCCCTCCTTCTGACTCCGGCATTTTCGCTCGGCCCGGCGGGCCCGCTGGCGACAGCCCCGGCTGAAGTGATTTCCGGAAACGAGTCGAGCAAGGCATCGTATTCGGGTACGAACACATTCGCCCTCTTTCTGCTGACCGTTCCATCGATTGGCAAACTGTCGCTGTTATCTTTGGAGGCAAGACATGAACGCTTCTCTGTTTTATCGAATCACAGCTGTTCTTCTGCTGCTTTTTGCCGTCGGACATACACTTGGCTTTCGCCAGTCCGATCCCACATGGGGAGTTGATCCGCTTATTGGCTCAATGCGGTCAATTCACTTCGACGTGCAAGGATTCAGCCGGACATATTGGGACCTCTTTGGTCGCGGCTGGATTCTCGGTCGGCGTGTTATATCTATTCGCGGCGGTATTAGCGTGGCAGCTAGGTGGCCTTCCGGCAGAGACTTTAGCGGCCATGCGCGTCACTGTGTGGGCACTCGCTCTTTGCTTTGCTGCCATCACGGTCGTGAGCTGGAGATACCTCTTTATCCTCCCTATCGTTTTCTCAATCGTGATTACCGCGTGTTTGACTGTAGCCGCCTGGCTTTCAGCGAGGCGAATCTGAAGCCGTTCGTTCGCGTCTGTTTCAATGTCGCACAATTGGCAGTTCCCGACATTGGAGCTGGGAGGAGCAGCCGTTGCGGCGCTCTATTGTCCTTGAAACTAGGCAGATGTCGCGGCACGGTTCGCAAGTGCGACATCGGTGTCGGGCGCGCGCTCTTGATGAGCAGAGATCGTCGAATCCGTCAGGTTCATCGCACCGCGGCTCAATAAGGCTCGCGACGGCCGAAGACGGCGTCGCGACGGGAATGTGCTGGTAATGGCAATTATCTGGGCACGCCTCCCGTGACGCGACGGAGGCCGTCGCGTCACAAACCGGCGGCTGTTCCTGCTAACGCGACGGCCCGAGTGGCCGTTTATCTTGATTCCTTCCTGACGAAGGTGGGTCCATCTTGAGCGACGTCAAAGGTCAACATGAACGGATCTCTTGAAAATTCCTCCGCTACGCCTTGGAAGATTGCAACGGTTCCGCGAGGGAACGGTGTCTTGAGCGGAGACGAGATTCTGATGGTAGCCTCCGCGGTTGCCTGGTCCGACATCGCTAGCACAAGCTTCATCGGATGATCGGCGGATTCGCTTGAGGCCACCGTCCCCGTCAGGCCCTCGGGGACGGCAGGGCCTGGCACCAGCGCGTCCTTCATACCGCGCTCCCAGTACTCAGATCCCCCGGGCCGCTGAGTTTCTCGCAAATAACCCTCCCCAATGCCATTCCGTCCATCTGGGGTTGCGCGGGGATCGAAGTCAAGGCAATCAGGATCGCAAGAATGGACGCCGCATGTGGCGATTACATCACAGCTACCGCCAGCGTAGTGCGGGCAGAATTGCCACACAGACGCGGCAACGCCGCCCCCTCTTCAGCGACCTTGTGGGTGGTCTCTGCGTTTGTTATTTGAATCGTCCTTTTCTGCGCGTACTTCGCGCATGACGATCCATCTCCGGCCGAGACAAATGCAAGTCAATTGTTCAACAATTATCGGAAGGACTGCGTCAGACCAAGGCGAAATCGGCGGAGTGGAGCCTTTCTAAAGCGCGCGACGAAACACGGAGGACCGCGTTACCGACGGTGGTCGCTCTCCGTTTGTCGGCTACCATGTGCCGTTTATTCGCACCGAAAGTGCGGCGCGAACGACATCGGGCCGTAAATCCCGACGGCCGCGAGCACCAGGGCCAGACCGGCGAACACGCTGAGCAGTTGGCTCGTGAAGCAGCGCCCTGCGAGCGAGTCGTTGATGATGTGTCTTTACGCCGGCTCCGGCGCAACGGTTTCGATCGCGCCTCGCCTTGAACCTGGCGTTCGACGATTTTCGTATTCGCTTCAGGCTAAATTTTCGGCTAGATTAACTGACGAAGATTGAAAAACTATCGGCGCTGCCTTGCCCGCCCTCCGGGTGTCTGATCTGCCACGGAGATGTGCGGCACACCCGCATCATTCATCAATTTGTTGACGCTGGTCAGATCTTCGTCGATAAGATGCCTTATCCTGGCGTCGACATCGGTCATTTCAGATCGTAACCGAGGAATCTCGGCCAATTGCTCGCTGGTCGGCGGGAAAGCATAGCTGTCGACAGCATTCAGCAGGGTGGTGATCCTTTGCGACACCGGCGGCGGGACATATTCTCCGGGAGGACCTCCACCCCGGCCGGCCGGGGGTTTCTCGATCGCAGACATCTTCTTGTCTAACTCATCCAGCGCCTTTTGAACGGTGTCGGATATGCGCGGACCACCGGGACGCTTCCAAGTATCGCGCAGCGCGGTGACGGCCGTGCGAAGGGCGGTAAATTGCCGCTGAAACGCATCCGCGTCATTAGCCATTCCAAACAGTTCCGTGATCGCCCGGCTTCGCTGAGATCGCTCTTCGGGAGTCAGGTTCACGCGCAAGTCTTGTTCGACGAAAACTTTCTTGGTCACCTGTGACGCGCCCAGCGCCATACGAATGGTATATTCGCCCGGCTCCACCATCACTCCCCGCCCACCGCCGCCACGGCCTCCGCCACCACCACCGCCTCCGCGCCCTCCACGGCCCTCACCCTCTGCAGGCGGCGATGGCGGATCGCTGCGCAGGTCCCAGGCTGCACGGTTCAGTCCGGCTTCATGCGGAAGATCTCGCAACTCGCGAACCACTTTGCCGTCAGTATCGAGAAGCGTAATCTTCAAATCCGCGGGATGCTCCGGTTTGGCCTTGAGATAGTAGTCGATCAGCGCACCGTAGGGTGGATTGGCGGCGACAAAGAAAGCGTGGCCTATGAAGGTCTTGCTATCCATCAAATGCCACTCCAACGCGGGCCGCGCGTCGAACAGGTATACCTCGGAGGTGAGCACTTGATCGGTCAGGTGCTCTAACGCAGTGATATCGTCGAGGATCCAGATGGACCGGCCGTGGGTTCCCAGAATCAAATCGTTCTCTCGCGGGTGAATCTGAATATCGTCCACCGGCACTCTCGGTAAATTGTTTTTCAATTCCCGCCAATGCTTGCCCCGGTCAAAAGAAACGAACAGGCCGAATTCGGTTCCCGCAAACAACAGGTTTGGATTTCGGAAGTGCTCAGCGACCGCGTGTAATGTGCCGTTGTTGCGGGGCAGACCTTCGGAAATATCGGTCCAGTGCTCGCCGAAGTCGGTGGTGAGGAACAAATATGGCGTGAAATCGTTACCGCGGTGCCCGTCAAAAGCCACGAACGCTGTTCCATCGCCATACTTCGAAGCCACCACTCGTGCGACATAGGTTCCCTTAGGAACACCGGGGACATTCGCGACAACGTTCTTCCACGTCTCGCCGTCGTTGCGGGTGACCTGTAGGTTGCCGTCATCGGTTCCCGCCCACAAAACTCCAGCCCGAACCGGCGACTCGGAGAGAGCCGAAATGCACGGAAAGCTCTGAACGCCGTCATTAAGTGAAAGCGTATCCCGGCTCGGCAACTTTCCCATGATCGGAATCTTGTTGCGATCAGCGCCGGTGGTCAAATCCGGCCCCAGTTTCTTCCAGCTATCCCCGCGATCGGCGGATTTGAACAAATAATTGCCGCCCAGATAAATGACTTTATTGTCAAACTGCGAAACCAGGAACGGCGACGTCCACTGGAACCGGTAACGGGGCACGGTCTCGTTTTCTTCTCGCGGACGAATCGGTTTCGATTGCTGGGATCGCAGATCGCGCCGCGTCAGGTTGCCATCTTGCGACTCCGCGTAGATCGTATCCGGATCCTCGGGGTCGATATGCGACCACATGCCGTCGCCGCCACCCACCTTCAGCCACTCTTCGTTACTGATTCCGCGCAAGACAAACGAGACGCTCGGCCCGCACCAACTGTCGTTGTCCTGCAACCCGCCGCAGATGTTGTACGGCCTCTTGAAGTCGTAAGAGATGCCGTAGAACTGCCCAATCGCGGCGGTGGGGAAAATCGCCCAAGTCTTGCCTGCGTCCCAAGTCGCCAAAGGGCCGCCGTCGTTGCCGGCGATCATATGGGCGGAATTCGCGGGATCGATCCAGATCGCGTGATAATCCTCATGATGGGAACCGTACACTCCTCCGCCCGTACCGAGCGTGGCGGCGCGAAATGTCTTGCCCCCGTCATCCGAGGACATGATGCTGCTCCCGGCGACCCAAATCCTCTGGTCATTGTTGGGATCGACGCGAATCTGGCTGAAGTAGGAAGGCCGCGGATTGGTAGTGCCCACGCTCGCCCAGGTCGCGCCTTTGTCTTCGCTGCGGAAGACGCCGCCCTGAGCATGCTCGACCAGCGCGTAAACAATATTTGAGTCACGGCGATATATGTCCAACGCGATACGACCCGTGTCGCCGTGGGGCAGGCCGTTGCTGAGCTTGTTCCAGGTAGCGCCCCCGTCGGTGGTCTTATATATTGCGCTTTCCGGCCCGCCGCCGTTGTATCCGGCAGCGGTACGCCGGTGCTGATATGTCGAGGCGTATAGCGTTTCCGGGCTCTCGGGGTCTATCGCAATGTCATTGCCGCCCGTGTCGTCGTTGATATACAGCACCTGTGCCCAGGTCTTACCGCCATCGGTGGTCTTAAAGATGCCGCGCTCATGATTCGCTCCCCACAAGTGACCCGGCGCGGCGACATACACGATATTTGGATTGTGCGGATGAATCACGATCCGCCCGATGTGATGCGTGTCGGCGAGACCCATGTGCTGCCAGGTGATTCCCGCATCGAGCGAACGGTACACACCATTGCCCCAGGATGAGCTCTGCCGGTTGTTGGCTTCTCCGGTTCCGACCCAGACCACCGAGGGGTCCGACGGTGCGACGGCCACCGCGCCGATGGAAGACACCGGTTCGTTGTCGAAAATCGGATGCCAGGTGGTGAAGGCGTTGGTAGTTTTCCAGAGGCCCCCGCCCGCCAGGCCCACGTAGACGATTCTAGGATCGCGTTCGACGACCGCGACGTCGTCCACGCGTCCACCCATGGTTGCCGGTCCAATCTCGCGAAATTTCAGGTTCTTGATCGCGGCGTCGATCGATGGCTGCCCGGCCAGGTTGACGACGAAACAGATCCCCAGGAACAGGAGCGGAGTCTTCATGCGGCGACGTTCCAGATTACTCTAAAATTCATACCTCCCGGAGAACTGGAAGACGCGCGGGCTCCCGAACGTATTCGAATATTGGCCGAATTTATTCTCGTTGGCATAGCTGATGCTGGCGGTGCTGGCGTCGAAACGAACGCTATTCGTAATGTTGAACCCTTCGGCACGAATCTGCAAGGTATGGGGCTGATCGTGAAATGCGAATAGCTTGAAGCGTTTCGAAAGGCCGAGATCGATGCTGAAAGGTCCCTCGCCGCGAATGCCGTTGCGCTGCCCGATAAAGCCGGCCATGGTGGGACTATAAGCGGCATAGGCCGCGGCCGGATTCGCGAAAATGTTCGGGCCGCCCGGCGTCCCCGGCACCGCGGATGGAGCGTTCAAAGTGGTTTGGGTCGCCGGAACGATTCCTGTTTGCGTGGCATAACAACTGCAATCCCAATCTGTGGGCCATCCCACGCCGTTGGCCACGCTGACCGGGAATCCGCTGGTTGCTGTAAATACTCCGCTGAGCTGCCATCCCCCAAGGATTCCGTTGACCAGATGGTTGGGTGTGTTGAGGAGCTTTTTTCCATTTCCGAACGGAAGCTGAGCCACCGCCAGGGCACTGAATACGTGGGTGCTGTCGTAGTCGCAAACCGATTTGTTCTGGCTCGGAAACCAGGCATTCCAGACCGCGGGCTCCTCGCCCCCGGCCGCCGAGCTCTCCGGCGCCGAGCTCAGGTCTTCACACTTTGACCAGGTGTAGTTGAAGTCGAACTGATAACCCTGGCTGAACGTCTTGCGGACCGTGACGTGGAGACCATTGTAATTGCCGTTGCCGATCGAGCGGTATCCGAACAGCCCGGTAAACTGAGAGTTAAACATCGCGTTCTGCCCAAGCTTGCTGCAAGCGGGATTACAGTCGATATCGACGTTATAGAGGGCCGTGGTCCAATCCGGGGCGTTGGCTTTGTAAACGTTATAGATCCCCTGCGTCGCGGTCAGCCCGTTTGAGGCGGCGCCCGGCCACATGTTTTGCCAGAACGGAATATTCGGGACCTGGCTGACCGGTGTGTTCTTCGCGATCAACT
>Ga0209415_10008787_pt1 | contig 17456 bp, 10 predicted proteins | sample PeaSoiSIISIP2007_FD_187696 | JGI IMG/M metagenome (GOLD analysis project Ga0209415, IMG submission 187696) | Peat soil microbial communities from Weissenstadt, Germany - SII-SIP-2007 (SPAdes) (version 2) | ecosystem: Environmental > Terrestrial > Soil > Wetlands > Peat | place: Germany... | reverse complement strand
CCCCTCGTGACAGACCGAGCGAGCTGAACGAACCTCTTGCTCCGCGGATCGCGCTACGGCTTCCTACCCGCTTCTCAAGCGATAGCCAGGAGCTGGATCGCCGTGCCGTCTGATCCCCACGTCGTCAACGAAGCAGAGGCAGTTCAGCAAGGAGCTCCTTGAGCTGCCGCATCAGCTTCGACAGGGCGCAACATCGCGTAACGCCCGTGCTTGCCGCGCTGAGCCTGTTGCCCACCAGTTGCCCAACATGGCGTTGCGCGCGGTCTTGCGACGGTGCGGGCTGTCACCGTGGCCGCGTCGATTCAGCGGGAAAAGAGCGGGATCCGTGTGAGCGACCGCCCTGTTGTGAATGCGGTTTCGAATCCCTGCGCCGGAACCGCTCGGAGCCGCCCTCCTTCGTCCGGCTACTGATCCCGCGCCCCCGCGCGCGCCGCTGTCGATGCAGGACCGGCATGTGCGTCCGGCGGGTCACGCCCGGGACAGCGTTCGACCGAGCCGGTAGCTCTTCTCGTAGCCCGAGTCGACGTCCCGGATGAGGACGTCCACGATCCCCTGGTCGTCCAGCGTGTAGCGCTCGACCACCTCGGGACCCTCGGTCTCGCGGCGCTCGACGCGCAAGGACGCGAGGTCGGACGCGGCGCGGGCGCGGTCGTCGAAGGGGAAGTAGACGTCGGAGTGGACGGCCATGTCGCCGCGCGGGCGCCCGTCGGCCTCGAGCCCGCTGCACTCGAAGAAGCGAAAATGGCCGACGTTGTGCGCGGCGCGGTAGCGGCGCGTGCAGACGAGGGCCTGGTCGCGCCTGGCCGGGAGGCGAGTCTCCGGCGTGAAGATGGGATCGCAGGTGATCTCGCGCCCTCCCTCGTTCTCCCGGAACACGCCGAAGACGCGGGTGTAGCGGTCCACGAGCTCGAACCCGGAGGCCTCGTGGGCGGCGATCGACAGCCCGATGGCGACGGCGGCCGAGGGATAAGGGGAACGGTGGACGCGACGCCCGAAGCGCTCCCGGAGCGCCCGGGCGACGATGGGTAGCTCGCTCGCGCCGCCGACGACGTACACCCCGGCGATGTCCGCCAGCGCCCCTTCCTCTTCCACGCGCGACATGACCGGGAGCATGGCCTCTATCGTCCGGTCCACGAGCGGCGCGCACGCGTCGTAGAAGTCGGCCACGGCGAGCGTGATCTCGGGGCGCGGCGCGGCGCGCCCGATCGGGCCCTCGAGATCGATCGTAATCTTGCGGGAGGCCGGATTTAGCGCCTCCTTCGCGGCGCGGCACTGATCGAGCAAGTCCGCCATCGGGCGATCGGCAAGCGAAGCCCGCGTGAGCCCGAGCCGGCCAAGGACGATGTCGGCCAGGACGGAGTCGAAGTCGTCACCGCCGAGACGCGCGACACCCGCCGTGGCCAGGACCTCGTGGTGGCGCCCGCTCATCCGGACCACCGACGAATCGAACGTCCCCCCGCCCAGATCGTAGACGGCGACCACGTCGCGCTTCGCCGAGAGCGTGCCGCGGTGCCTGTGCGTGTACTCGAAGCCGGCCGCCGAGGGCTCGTTGAGCATCGCGGTGACTTCGACTCCTGCGTGACGAAACGCGTCGAGGGTGACGAGACGCTGCGCGCCGTGGGCGTTGGCAGGCACGGCGATCGCGGCGCGGAGCGAGGGGGCGCGCGACAGCGCGCGGCGCACGTCCGATCGATTGAGGAGCGCGTCGCGGACGTGCTCGACGAACCCTCCCACGAGGCGGCCCAGCTCCACTTCGCTCGAGCCGACGGCGACGGGCTGCTCGGGTCGAGCCCGAGGATCCGAGAGGAGCCTCTTGAACGATCGAAGGAGGGCCCAGGATGGATCGCTGGCCACGGCCATCGCGTCGAGGCCGAACTTCAGCGACCCCGCGCGCTCCGCCGCGACGGTCGGGATCCACTGGACGGAGTCGCCGGCGGTGTCGGCGAAGCCCACGACCGGGTGATTGCCCCGGTCCGCGCACGCGACGACGGTGCGCGTCGTTCCAAAGTCGATGCCCAGGTCCACGGCAGTCGCTCCAGCCCTGGAGGATGATACCCGCCTTGCCTCTCCGGAGGCCAAACGAGGACCGCGCGCGGATTTTTCGTGGGTGTGCACCTGGTGCAGCAAAGCCACCGGGCCCGTCAGGCGTCGGGGCGGAGTGAACCTTCATGAAGGCGCTCTCTGACGCTCTCCACGACGCGAATGGCGCGAACCAGCCTGTCCGCCGCGTGGAGCCGGACCGACAGCTCGTCCACGTCGATGGGCTTCGGCAGGAAGTCGTCGACTCCGCTGACCCCCTCGAGGAGCTTGGCCGCCTCGTACGCGGTGACGAGGATGACGTACGGTTGAGGGTCGAGGCGCTTGAGCGCCGCACAGAGCTCCAGGCCGCTCGCGCCGGGCAAGCTCCAGTCGGAGAGCACGATGGCAGCGGGCTGCCGGGTGTACTCGCGCAAGGCCTCTTCGGCGCTGCGCACCGCGCGGCACGGGTAACCGAGATCGCGCACCACGGCGGCCTCCGCCTCCAGCAGGTCCCCGTCGTCTTCGACCACGAGCACGTCCAGCGGTTGGCCCGCGCCTGCGCGATCCTTGGCGCTAGGACCGCCCGGCGCCAGGTCCGCCAGGCGCGAAAGCTCCTCGCCCAGCTGCTCGTGCAGGTCGACCACGCGCTGGTCTGCGGGGTGGTGCCTGCCGACCTCGTCGACGAGGGCGCGAACGAGCGCAGCCTGAGAGCGCAAGGCCTCGTTGCCATGGGCAGCACCGAACCGGCGCGTCTCTTCGGCGAGCGCGTCGACGAGGGCAAGGGCGGACTGCGTGGGCATGGCGGGATATCGGGTGCAACGACGAGGCCAATCCGGGCTCATCGTGGGAAACGGGTAGTGTCATCTCGACGTATTTCGGAAAGATGAAGGCGCTGCGACGATTGCGTGATTCTCTCCCGCCAGAGCGGCCCACCGAGGCTCCGGTGGACCGATGTCGGGTACGAGTCATGCACCGAGGGCGTCCAATGGACGAGAGTGAGCTCATCGGCATCGTGCGAGAGCGCGCCGGCTTGCGGACCGCCCGCGAGGCGCGCAGGGCCATAGGGGCGACGCTGGGCGCGCTGCGATGCGCCCTCGACGACCTCGATGCCGCGGCCGTCGCGGCGGAGCTGCCGGGAGGCCTCGCGCGCGTCGTCGAGCGATCGGCGCCGGCGGTCGTGCGCAGCGCCAAGGCGCTCTATGCCGAGACCGAGCGCCGCGAGCGAGTTGGCCTCGGTTTCGCCATGGAGCATGCCCAGGTCGTGCTCCAGGGGCTCGCCGAGCGCCTTGACCCGGGGCTGGTCTCGCGGCTGCGCAAGAGCCTTCCTGCGGACGTCGCGGCCCTCCTGAAGCGTCGCCGGGCGCCTGCTCCTCCGCCACCGCATGTGCACGAGCATCCTGCGCGTCGCGAGACGCCCATCCAGACGCTCTCGCGCAGCCGGCCGGGGGCCTCCGAGACGATCGCCGAAGCGCGCGGCGCCCTCGCGCACCGGGCGTCGGTCGCTCGAACGAGCGAGCCGCACGCCGACCGCATGGTCTCGTCCGCCCGGTCCACGCGCCCGGGGCGCGAGGACGAGACGCTGGCCACGTCGCACGGCGACGCGCGCCGCCGGTGAGCTCATGTCTTGACACTCGCCCCTGGTCCGGCCAAAGTGGTCGGGCCACATTGGACGCGAGAACCGTCGAAGACGGAGGTCAAAGATGGACAGAGTCCCCCAAGTGGACACCGGGCCGGTTTCGGCGACCCGCGCCGCCGCCGCTTTTGCTCCCCACGCCCTTGCGCTGCTGTTCCCGCTGAACGCGCTCGCGTTCGTGCTGACCGGGCCGCACCCGGCATGGCTCTCGGTGCTCTTTCTCGTGCCGGTCTTCGGCTCGGTGTGGCTCGACGCCAAGAGCCAGCCGGAGACGCGCCAGCCGGCCGCGAAGATGCCGGCCTGGCCGTTCGACGTCCTGCTCCTGGTGCTGGTGGGGCTCCAGCTCGCGAACGTGGCCCTGGCCGCGCGGATGATGCGCGCAGGAGGGCTACTCCGTGCGGACACGCTGGTGGCCATGGTCGTCGTGGGCTCGAGCTCGGCCTACTCGGGCATCGTCGTCGCGCACGAGCTCGTTCATCGCCCCGGCAAGGCGTGGCAGGCGCTGGGACGGTTGATCCTCTGCACGGTTCTCTACGAGCACTTCTACACGGAGCACGTGCGCGGCCATCACGTGCGGATCGGCACGGACGCCGATCCGGCCACGGCTCGCTTCGGCGAGAGCTTCCGGCGCTTCTACGCGCGAACCGTCCCCGCGCAGTTTCGCAGCGCCTGGCGCCTCGAGACGACGCGCCTCGGCAACCCCGACATGAGGCTCTACGACCCTCGCCTCCTGCGGAGCCGCGTCGTTCACGGCGTCGTGGTCGAGTGCTCGATCGCCGTCGCGATCGCGGCCTTCCTGGGTCCGGGGGCGATCGTCGCGCACGTGCTGCAGGCGTGGTGGGCGACGCGCGCGCTCGAGGTGGTGAATTACTTCGAGCACTGGGGGCTGCGGCGCGAGGGCAAGCGCGTGCTGCCGGTGGACTCGTGGGACACGCATTCGCGCTTCACCTACTACGCGCTCACGGGCCTCTCGCGGCACGCGGACCACCACGCTCATGCGTCTCGCCCCTACCAGCAGCTCCGCGTCTGGGAGGAGAGCCCGAAGCTCCCCGGCGGGTACCTCGCGATGTTTCCGCTTGTCCTCGCGCGCAATGCGCGGTTCCAGAGGCTGATGACCGCGGAGCTCCAGCGAAAGAGGCTCGGTCCGTTCGCGGAGGGGTCGCCGGCGACGACGGTGGCCGCGTGACCGGGCCAGGCAGCAACCGGGCCGAGGCGATCGCCGAGGGCCTCCGCGCTCAGATCCTGAGCGGCAAGTATGGCCCGGGCGAGCGCCTGCCCTCGGAGCGGGACCTGTCGGTGAGCCTCGGGGCGAACCGTTCGTCGGTTCGCGAGGCCATGAAGAAGCTCGAACAGCTCGGCATGATCGCCATACGGCCCGGCGGCGGAGCCCGGGTGCTGCCCATGGGAGAGTCGGGGCTGGGCGTGCTGCGCCACGCCCTGAGCGCCAAGGCGCCGGATCGCGATCTCGTGGCCCAGTGGCTCGACGTGCACGAGCTCGTCGTCGCGGGGGCCGCTCGGTTTGCGGTCGAGCGCGGCACACGGGAAGAGTTCGCGCAGGCGAAGCTCCTCTTGCGCCGTCTCGTCTCGCCCGCCACGAGCGCCGACGAGTTCGTGGCCGTGGCGGACCAACTCACTGAGCTCATCGCCGTCGCGAGCCGCAACGTCGTCCTGCGCATGGTCCGCAACGGCCTGACGGCGCAGGCGCAGCGCCAGGGTCAGGCGCGCCGTCAGCTGCGTTCGTCGCGCAAGGCGCTCCTGCCCATCGTGGCGGACATCGAGCGCGCGATGGACGAGCGCGACCCTGCAGCGGCGGAGGAGGGCGTCCGCCGCCTGCTGCGCATGAACCGCGCGATGGTGCTCGACCGGGTCGCAGGGCCCGCGCCCGGCAACTGACCCGCCGCGCGCCTCTTCGCTATTCGGTGCTGGCCGTTCGCATCGATGCGATCTGCGCGTCCAGGCGCTCGACGTCGCGGCGGAGCTCGTCCGCCATTCTCGCGGAGCGCTCGGCGATCTTCTCCCCGTGCCCCTTCACGGTCTCCGCCCACTTGCGCACGTCGTCGAGGTAGCCGATCTGCTTCTCCACGCCCCGCGCCGCGCGCTCGAGCTCCGCGATGGCCGCGAGCGACTCTCGATCCGTCCGGCGCTCGCGCACGGCGAGCGCCCGTGCCAGGCTGTACGCGGCGCGCACGACGAGATCGCTCGCCGGGTCGTCCGCGTCCCAGACGACGACGACGTCCGCGCCGTGGCGCTGCAGCGACTCGATGGCCTCGGGGGCCGCCTTGCGCGAGAAGACGAAGACGCCCACCTGCGCTTGCCGGTTGCGCCTCGCCTCCTCGATCTCTTCGAGCGCGGCGCGCAGCGAGTAGTCCTGTTTCTCCTTCGCCTCCCACACGATGCGCGCGTGCGCCGCCGCCGAATCGGCGCCCAGCTCGACGACGTGGTCCCCCTTCTTGCACTGCTTAATGGCGCCGGTCGACTCCCCGGTCGCCTCGTAGAGATCCCCGAGACGCTGGGCTTCGTCCGCTAGGAGCGCTCCGAGGCGGTCTTCGAATGCGATCCCGTGTCGCGTCGTCAGCGCCTCTTCCTTGCGGCGCGTGTCGAGCCGCGCGAGCGCCTCCCGCACCTGCGCGTGAAACTCGACGTTGTCGCGGGCGAGCTGGTCGATCGTAGAGGCGAGCTCGCGCTTCAGGCGCGAGAGCGCCGAGGTGTCGTCGTCCAGCGTGAGGTTCTTGCCGATCTGCTCGCTCGTCGCGGTGAGCATCTTCGAGAGGCGGCTCAGCGCAGATCGGTCGTCGTCGAGCGAGAACTCGGCCACGAGCCTGGAGAGCGCGGAGTCCTTCTGGTCGAGGGAGAACTCGCGCAGGATGTGCTTTCGCTGGTCGGCCAGGGCGTCTTCGATCGTCCTGCCGAGCTGCGCTCGCAGGCCATTCGCGTCGGTCGGCGAGAGCAGGCGGAAGATGGGGCTGCCCTCGCCGAGGTGCGTCGTCAGCGAGCGGGCGAGCATCGAGTCATCCGCACCCACGTGAGCGCGGAGCACGCGCTCGAGCTCCCCGTCCTTGCGAACGAGCGACTGAAGCCGCTGAGGGAGGACGCCGCTCTGCGGATCCAGGTACTGCGTGAGCGTCGACGCGAGTCTCTCGGTCATCTCCGAGGCGCGGGTCGACAGGAGCTCGCGGACCTCGCCGACGAGCGCGGCGCCTGCCTCGCGAACGGCGGCAGCGTCGATCTGGCCTCCCGCCGCACGCAGCGCGAGGACTCCGACTCGCAGCGCCGCCCGCGCGTAGCGGTCTCGCTCGTCGCCGTCGTCCTCGCGGCGACGGAGCTCCAAGACCACGTCGGGATCGCTCACTTCGAGCGTGAGCACAAGCGAGGTGGCGCGAGCGCGCGATCGCCTCGAGAGCTCCAGAGGCTCGCCGCCCACCGGCATCGCCGTCTGCTCCATCTGGGCCATGCTGTTCGAATGTTTAGCACAAGGAGCTGGGCAAGGGCGACATCGCAATGAGATCAGCGGGCTAGGAGCCTGTCGGCTACGCCGCTGTGTCGCTCGATGGACCTTGCTACCGCACGGGCGAGCAGGTCCCTGGAGCCGATGATCAACACGGAGCGCCGGGCGCGGCTGATGGCCGTGTATACGAGCTCCCGCGTGAGCAGCGGTACATCCTCGTCAGGCAGGACGAGCGCCACATGGTCGAACTCCGACCCCTGCGCCTTGTGGACCGTCATCGCGAACGCGGCGGCGAGATCGCCCCCGGCGTCGAGCGGGAATGCGTCGAACGATTCGCCGCGTGCAAAGACCGCCATCGGCTGGGGCCCGCCCGCGTCGCCGCGATCGACGCGTACGACGAGCCCCTGATCGCCGTTGTAGAGCTGGCGCGCGTAGTCGTTTCGCTGGACGATCACGGGCGCGCCGGGAACGAGCTCCGCGGCTCGTCGCCGGCCCCGAGCGATCGACGCGCCGCCGCGCAGACGCGCGAGGAGGCGCTCGTTGATGGCTTCCGCGCTGGCGGGGAAGCCGTGCACCCGCGTGGCGCAGAGCAGGCGCGCGCTCCCGTGGTGATCGAAGAGGGCGCGCAGCTCGATGCGGTCCTCCGGGTCGAACGCTCCGTCGCGCAGCCGGTAAACTCGGGACGACCGTCGCGCGAAGGCGTCGTCGGTCGGCACGCGCCGTTCCCACCACCGCGCGAGAAACGCCTCGCCGACGTCGGACCACCGCGCAGCGAGGTGCTCGACTCCCTCGAAGGCAAGCTCGTCGACCGAACGCCGCGTCGCGACGCTCTCGGCGAAGCGGGCGTCGAGCGAGCCGGCGTTCACCCCGAGGGCCGCGGCGACGATGCCTCGCGCGCTGGGGTCGCGGGCGACGCGCAGGTTCGTGGTGAGCCTCGCGCCCCCGAGCGCAGCGCACAGGTCGCGAAAGACCGCGCCCGCTTCGACCGACGGGAGCTGGTCTGCGTCCCCGAGAAGCACCAGGCACGCGGCGCTCGACAGCGCGCGGACGAGGCGGTCCATCATGGCGAGGTCGATCATGGATGCTTCGTCCACGATGACGACGCGGTGGGGAAGCGGGTCGTTCTCGTGGCGCCCGAACCGTCCACGAGTTGGAGACCAGGCGAGCAACCGGTGAAGCGTCTGGGGTACCGGCGCGATCGTCCGGAGTCCCGCCTCGGCGATGTCGAGCTGCCCGGGTGCGAGGCCCTTCGCGATGGCCTCCTCGAGGCGATGGGCCGCCTTGCCCGTGGGCGCCGCGATTGCGATCGCCTCCATCGGCACCCCCCTCCAGGCGAGCGCTCGAACGAGCGTCACGACGATCGTCGTCTTGCCGGTGCCCGGGCCCCCGCTGATCAGGGCCAGCCGCGAGCCGAGAGCGACCCGCAACGCCCGCTTTTGCTCGTCGGTCAGGGGAGGAGGGCCCGCGGCGACGGCGGAGACCGCGCGACCGAGCTGCCGCGCGTCGCCCATCGGCCCGGCGGAGACTCGTCTCCGGATGCGGTCGCAGAGGCTCTCTTCGAGGCGCCACATCCGTTCGGTCGACAGCCACTCGCCGTCGAGGACGAGCGGCTTGCGCTCGCCAGCCGGCCCCATCACCGCCGCGGCGGGGCCTTCGGCGCGCCGCGCCTGAACGACGAGCGAACGGGCGACGCCGATCGAATCGGGGGCGCCCGCGTTCGCCAGCGCCACCGCGAGGCGGGCGTCGTCGAGAGGGATCCTGGTCGCGCCCGCGTGCAGGGCCGCGATGCACGCCGCCGCGAGCGCCGCGACGGCGCGCTGCTCTTCGGGCCCGAGGCCCCGGGCACATCGCGCGATCTCCCACGCGAGGTACTCGGGCTCGAAGTCGTCGTCATCGGCCGCTTGGGCCGGCGCGTCCTTGACCTCGGTACCGGCGGTACCCGGACCGCGCAGGAAGCGCTCCTTCGCCGTGCCCAGCGGGGTCAACGCGCTCACCCCCGGCTCCTCCCAGCGACCGACGCGCTCCGGTCGCGAAGCTCGTGCTCCCACGCGGCGATGTCGGCCCAGCTCGGCCGCGCCGACCACACGCCGCGCCCGCCGGCGCCGAAGCCCCGCAGAAAGCAGTAGAGCAACCCGCCAAAGCGCCCGTCGTGCTCTTCGCGTGTGCGAACGTCGAGGAGCTTGACGACGGCAATCGCGTAGAGCTTCACCTGGTCGGCGTAGTGCGCGGCCACGTGGCGCGCGAGAGCGTCGGGGCCGTACGAGGCGAGCGAGTCGCTCTTCCAGTCGACGAAGTAGGTGACGCCCCCGTGCGCGAACGCCACGTCGACCGATCCGCGGACGTAGCCGCGCTCGGTGCCGGTCGGCACGGGGGGCCCACCCGCTATCGGGTAGACGAAGTCCATCTCACGCACGACGCGAGCGGCCCGCGCGATGCCGTCGATTCGATCACCCCCCGGAAGCGTCACGGCGGTCGTGTACGCCGCCCACACCAGACGCTCGGCGTGACTTCGCTGCCCGGGATCGACGCGATGAACGGCGAGCGCCTCCTCCACGAGCGCGGCGACCGCCGGAACGGCCCGCCACGACTCGAACGAGCCGGCGGCAGCGAACGATTCGAGCGGCACGCGCTCGAGGAGCTCGTGAAGAAACACGCCGGAGGACCGGGCGGCCCGCAACGTGGTGTCGGGCAGGTCGTCGGCTTCCTGGATCGCCTTCTCCGCGCGCCTCGCGTCCGCTTCCTCGCTCCACGCCGACCGCGCGCTGGTGCCGCCGCCGTTACCGCCGCGGGCTCCCTTCAATCGCGTGTACGAGGTCACGAACGCTCCCGCGTGGCGCTCCCGCAGGATCGCGTACGCCGCGCGGCGGTCGTCGTCGTCGTCGTGGAGAAGCGCCGTCGGGGGCGGCACCGCATCGGCCGAAGCGAAGGAGGCGCCCACCGCCGCGGGCGGAGCTTCCACCATGTCTTCGATCGAGAGGAGATGCGGCGCGCGGCCTGCCAGCTCAACGAGCCGCCGGTTCACGTGCTCGTAGGGACCACGGATCGGCTTTGGCTGCGCGCCATCGACCGCGCACGGCAAGTACAGCCGCCCCTGAGCGCGCGTGAGCGCCACGTACATCAGGCGCTGCTCCTCCTCTCGCTCCTCTTGCTTGATGCGCGACTCGACCGCGACGCCGGGCCTGCCGACCCAAGCGAGGCGCCGTCCGCCCTCGTGGTAGACGCGAACCTCGTCGCCGGAGGCGCGCCACGTCCCGCCCGCGACGAAGACGACGGGGGCTTCGAGCCCCTTCGCCTTGTGGATGGTCATGATCTGGACTGCGCGCCGCTCGCTCTCGAGCCGCTGCACGCTCCCCTCGAGGTCGAGCGGGAAGCGCGTCTGGGCGATGAGCCCGGAGAGCTCGGCGATGAGCTCGCGCAGCGTGGCTCGAGTCCGGCGGGCGTGCAGAAGCAGGAGCTCGAGGACGTGCAGGTAGTTGGTCAGCTCCCGCTCGCCGTTCTCGAAGAAAATCTCGCGGCGCACGATGCCCGAGTCGCTCACGACCCTCTCGAAGAGGCGGCCGAAGTCGCGGGCGTCGGCCAGGGCCTTCCACGCGTCCAGCCGCGCTACGTACGGGTGCGACGCCGGCAGATCGCGCGCGCGCTCGAGGGCGGCGACCGCCAGGCCGAAGAAGGGCGTCAGCCACGCGGCGAGCCGCCGTGCGTGGTCCGATGGGTCGTCGATCGCGAGGAGAAGCGCGTGGATGTCCGCCGCCTCGCCGGCCTGAAAGAGGCCGTCCTCCTTGTAGAACGCGTGTGGCACGTCGAGCGCGCGCAGGCACTCGCCGAGGACGCGCCCTTCGCCGCGGGTGCGCGTGAGCACGAACATGTCCGCATGCCCGAGCCGAGCGCCGTCGAGCTTCCAGCCGCGCGACGGGTCCGTGATCGTCTTTATCTCGAGGGCGATCCGCGCGCCGAGGGTGGGCAGGGAGATCGAGCCCTTGAACCGGAATAGGTGAACCGGCGCGACCTCGCGCCCGCCGCCGTCGACGAGCAGGCGGTCCGGACGGCCGCACTCGACGGCCTCGCATCCGATGGCACCGGTGAACAGCGGCGCCGCGACCGCCTGGTCGAAGATCGCGTTGGTCACGTCGACGAGCGCCGGCGTCGCGCGGTAGTTCCTGTCGAGCGTGACGCGCGCACCGCCGGAGGTGACGATCTGGTCGCGCGCGCGCAGGTAAGTGTCCACGTCGGCGCCGCGGAACCGATAGATCGACTGTTTCGGGTCACCGACGAGATACATGACGCTCCGCGCGCCTGCGCCCTCGAAGAAGGCGCGGTGGAAGATCGACCACTGCGTCTCGTCGGTATCCTGAAACTCGTCGATGAGGGCGTAACGCCAGCGACTGCGCATCGCGTCCCCGAGCGAGGCGCCGTGGGGACCTCGCAAGGCCTCCTCGACCAGCGAGAGCATGTCATCGAAGTCGTAAAGGCCAGCCTCGCGTTTGCGGCGCGCGAGCTCGTCGCGGACAGGCGGCAGGATCGTCCGGGCGAGCGCCGCCGGGAACGGGGGCGTCAGGGCGGCGAGGTCGAGCGCGGCCGAGCAGAGATCCCAGGCCGGGCCGGCAGGCGGCGAAGACCGGCGCAGCTCTTCGAGGCGCGAGAGGTCGACCGGCTCCGCCTTCATCACGTAGCGCGGCGTGTCGCGGGCCTCTCGCCAGCTCTGCACCGCCTCCGCCATCGCAACCAGCCTTCGCCCGATGGCGGGCGCGCTGCGGGGATTCACGCCGAGGCGCTGGATCGCAGGGACGAGGCTCGGCTGCTTCGCCTCGTCGATCGGAAACGCTTCCAGCGCGCGCTCGAGCTCGGGTACGCGCAGCGCCGGGACCAGCTCGCCGCGCGCCACGATGCACGACCACAGGAGCTTTTCGATGGCGTCGATCGACCGTCCCGCGCGCACGGCCATCTCGAGCCACCGAGCGCGGGCGGCATCGGAGGCAACCCCGCGCCGCAGCGCCTCGCGGAAGGCGCGCGCGAACGCGTCCCGCCCGTCGACCTGCTGCTCCTCGAATAGCCGCCCGCTATGAAACGAGTTCTCGCGGAGGACACGCTGGCAAAAGGCGTGGATGGTCGCGATCGTGGTCGCGTCGAAGCCGGAGCGCGCCCGCTCGAGCTTGCGCCGTGCGGCATCGTCGATCGTCCAGAAATCGCCCGCAGCGATCTGCTCCTGCGTCGGCGGTTCTCCTTCGCCCGAGAGCAGCTCCTCGAGCCTCGCGCGGATGCGAGCGCGCAGCTCGCTGGTGGCCCTCTCGGTGAACGTGACGACGAGCACGCGGTCGAGCGTCGTGTCCGTCCGGAGGAGCAGCTCGATGACGAGGTGCTCCAGGGTGAACGTCTTGCCGGTGCCCGCCGACGCCTCGATGACGGCGTGGCGGTCCAGCGGGACGCGGCGCAGGACGGAGGGGCGGGCGACGAGGCGCGGTCTCATAACGCGTCCTGGAGCCTGTCGAAGAAAGTGCCGAAGCGGCGCTCGATCATCGCGCGGGCGTCGGCCTCGCCCGGGGCGGGGCGCTCTTGCGGGCGGGGCACCGGTCCGTAGGCAGATCGGAGCGACGGCGCGCCCTCGGAGTCGCGCAGCTTCGCGCGTGCCTCCTCGAGGACCGGCGTGATGGATCCCGACGGGGCGCGCCGTCTTTGGACGAACACTGCCTCGCACGGAAGGAAGTACGCGTGTGATCCGCCGAGGAGCTCGCGGACGACGCCACGGAGCCAGCCAGAGGCTTCGTCGCGCGACAGGGCGCCGAACACCCTCCGGCGCGTCACGGCCTGCTCGGGAGTGGCGAAGACCGTGACGCACGCATGAGGACGGCCATCGGCAACGCCGGAGGCGGAGAGCACCGCATGATCGACGAAGGCGCGGAGCGAGGCGCGATCTTCGTCGGCGCGCGCCCATTCGTCGGACGAGGCCTCCTGTCCGCGCCGGAGCGGGATGATGGAAGCGCCTCCGTCCGCGCCGAGCGGCAAGGTTCGTCCGCCGATCTCCGCCCGGACGATCCGCATGACCCCCGCGGGGTCCACGACATCGACGTCCAGAGCGACGGGGTCGTGCACGCGGTCGGCCTTCGCGCTCTCCCCGGCCGGGCCGAAGCGGTGCACCTCGATCGAGTCCACGGGCAGCTCGCAGGCCGCGAGCTCGCGGGTCCAGCCGGCGAGGATCGCGAGGTGGCTGTCTCTCTCGCCCTCGGCGAAGACGCCGGACGGACCGATGCCGCGGAGCTCGCGGTCGCGGACGACGCCGTCATACGCCTCCGCCAGCGGACGCCCTCTGGCCTCGAGCAGGACGGTGCGCAGGAGCGACGTCTCCTCCCGGCGAGGTGTCTCGAAGGGCTCGTCCTCGCGCGCCATGCTGTCGTCCTCTTCGGCCTCGTCCAGACCGACGCGAAAGCGCGCCCAGCCCTGCAGCGGGAACTCGAGGAACTTCACGAGGGCGTACATCGGGACGACGACGCGCCCCTCGACGGGGGGCGCTGCCGCGGGCAAGTGTGCGAGGCCGAGGTGGTCGGCGACGAGGGCCCACGCGGGATCGCTCGCGGCGCGCTCCTCCAGCCCGCTCCTGCCCACGCGAGCGCCGCGCCTCTCCAGCTCCTCGCGCAGCACGAGGGTCCGTGCCTCGGCGCGCGCTTCCGGCAGGTCCATCGTGCCGAGAGGGGTCGAGGCGCCGCCGGAGAGATCGGGAAAGTAGCGCAGATCCCAGCGGCGAAGGGGATGGCGCCGCCGCAGCGCGTGACCGTCGCGGGCGTACCCTTCGGCGAGCGAGTAAATCAGCTCCTCGACGACCGTCGACGGGGAGAGCGGGTCGCCGGTGAGGGCATCGCGGGAGACGTACGAGGCGTAGAACCGGTCGCGCGCGCCGAGGAGGAGCTCGAGGAACGCGTACCTGTCGCGCTCGCGCGCCGTGATGTCTCCTTCGCGCCGCCGGGCCCAGCGCAGGTCGAGCGGATCTTCGCTCTCGGGGGACGGGAAGCGCCCCTCGCCCATCCCGCAGGCGAAGATCACGCGCATCGGGAGCGGCCGCAACGACTGAACGGTGGAAACGACGACGCCCTCGCCGCCTCGCGTCTCGCGGAGGGTCGCGAGCCTGGCGCGCGCGAGCTCGCGGGCGACGCGATACCCGACTCGGCGATCCCCGAGATCGACGTCGGACAGGCCGTGCAGGCGACGCAGGCAGCGCGCGAGGTCCTCCTCCTCCGCGTCGGTAGCCGGGGCGAGGTACGTCTCGACGAGCGTGCCGATGAAGCGCGCCCACTCCGGCATCGTCATCGACGCGTCGGCCGCGAAGCGCGCGTCGGCGATGAGCGATCGCACGAGAACGCCAAAGCCCGCCGCGTCGCGCATCTGGGACGGAGGGACTTCGTGGGGCAGGTAGCGGTCGGCGCCGAGCTCGAACGCCGTCCGGTCCGCGCTGACGTCCCCCGTCATGAACGATCCGAGGGCGAGGCGCCTGAGCCCCTGGTCCCAGTTGAGGATGTCGCGCCCGATATACGTGCCCGCGTGGTCCGATCGGTCGGCCCCGTGGACGATGCCGAGGGCATCGCACCATGCGAGCCAGCGCCCGGGGTCGACGTCGTCCAGGGACGCGACGACCGTCGGGTGCAGAGCCAGCCGCAGCAGCTCCTGGCGGGTGAAGCGGCCGCACGGCAAGGCGAGAAGGAGCTCGATCGCCTCCGCGACGTGGCTCTCGCCGGCGACCGGGAGCCCGACGATCCGGTGCGGCAGATCGTAGGCCTCGTGGAAGACGGCGGGCAGGTGGGCCGCGTAGCTCTGCGAGTCGGGCTCCGGGAAGACGACCGCGATGTCGTCGAAGCGCAGCGTCTCGTCCTCGCGAACGAGTCCCCAGATCTCGCTCGCCACGGCCTCGAGCTCGCGCCGTACGCTGGCGTGCTCGAGGACGACGATGCTCTCGTCGCGGTCGAACGCGCCGGGCGAACCGGGGTGCTCGAGCCCGCGCTGGCGATGGAGAACGTCGCTCTGCAACCGGCGTAGCAGGGTCGGCGGCCGCGCGCCTGTGCGGTCGGGACGAGCCGCGGGGTCGACGAAGCGGTCGTCGTGGTCGAAGGAGGCGGCGGCGTTGAGGGCACGGGCCTGCTCGCGCGCGGGGCGGCCCCAGAGGTGAAGGGGCGCCGGGTCGCGCGGGTCGAAGTCTTCCGAGAAGCCCTCGCACGGGCTGAGGGCGTAGACGACGACGTCGGCCTCGCGGCCGATCCTTTCGAAGAGGTCGTGGAAGCCGCGCGCCACCTGCGAGAAGCCGAACACGTGCACGGGACCCCTGGGCTGGCGAGCCTCGAGGTCGATATCCGCGATGGCCTCGTGAAGCGGGACTACTTGCGGCCTGCCTCGGCCGGCGCTCGCCTCGGCCACCCCTCCCCTGCCGAACATCGCAAGGTAGAGCCGCCGCTGCCAGATCTCCGTCTCGGAGTGGCTATCGACGAGCGTGGGGCCGCGCGCCCATGCCGCGAGCATGTCGGCGCGCGAGTACGTGTACTCCTCGAAGAGCCTGCCGATCCGCGCCGCGAGCTGCACGCGGCGCAGGTCCACCGCTTCGGCGCCCTCGCCACCCGCGCGCAGATACGCCCTCACCGGGGCAAGGTCGGCGTGGGAGAGAAAGTCGTCGTCGAGGAGGAGGCCGAGCGACATCGCCTCGAGCGCGGCCGCGTCGGCGACGCGCGCGCCGGACGCCGCGGCGACGAGCTCGGCCACGAAGCGTGTCAGCAAGGCAATGTCGAGGTTCGCGGCGATCCCGGACGCGCGCGCCACGCCGAGGCGGATGTACCGCTCGACGCTCGCGCTCGGAACGACCATCTGCACCGGCACGAGCGGGGCGGCCCGCTGCTGGGCGCGGGTCCGGAGCGCAAGCTCCGCGAGCAGCTCTTCGGTGCGATTCGAGTAGACGAGGCGGAACATCGCGCTACCTGGCTTGGGCGAGGACTCGCACGGTCCACGCGCCGGTGACGAGCGTCGCGACGAGCGCCGCGGCCGCGACGATGTCGAACGCCGCGGACCAGCCCCACCGGTCGGCGACGCTGCCGAGCACGATGCCAGCCAGGCTTGCGCCGAGGTAGCCCGCGCCGTCGATGATGCCCGCCGCGGTCGCCGCGCCTCGCCTCGCCGAGACGTCCAGCGCGAGGGCGCCCGCGAGAAGGGAGTAGGGGCCGAGGAGAAAGAGCCCCACACCCCCGATGAGGATCGCCGCGGCCAGCGGCGAGCGCACGTGCCCGTGCGCGAGCAGAACGACGAGGGCGACGACCATCGCCAGGGACGCGGCCATGACCGGCGCCCGCCGCCCGGGGCCGAACCTGTCGCTGAGCGCGCCGACCGTGAGCGCGGCGACGACGCCGGCGGACGAAAAGATGGCGCTCTTGGCGATGGCCGCCGAGACGACCCCCTTCCCCGTCGCTCGCGACAGCTCGTAGAGGTAGGTGGGTGTCCACGTGAGAAACCCCACCCGCAGGAACGTGAGGAGAACGGAGAGGACGACCGCGATCCAGAAGGCTGGTTTGTTCGCGAGCGACCGGACGATCTCGGGGATCGTGGCGTCGTCGGTCTCCTTCGGCCGGGATGGCGCGGAGTCGCGAAGCGCGGGCGAAGGCGGAGGCGGCCCCGGCTTCGGCGCCACGCGAAGGGCGACGGCCACGAAGATCCCGACGGCTGCGAAGATGATGGGGTTGAGAAAGAAGAGCGGACGCCAGCCGGGGAGCCACCCGGTGATGGCGCTGCACAAGAGGATGGCGAGGACGTTGCCGAGCTCGTAGCTGGTCGACAGGATGCCCATGACGAGCCCGTGCCGCGCGGGCTCGAACTTGCGCGCGACGATCGCAACCGCGCCGCTCCAGCCGCCGGACTGAAAGAAGCGGTTAAGCGCCGCGAAGAAGACGAAGGCCGTCAGCCCGCCGGACACGCCGAACGCGAACGTCGAGAGCACCGAGCCCGACGTGGCGACGAGGATGAGGCGCTTGCCGCCAATCACGTCGCCGAACGTGCCCATCACCACCTTGCCGACCGCGTAGGTGGCGATGGAGATGGACGAGAGGGTGCCGAGCTGGGCCTTCGTGAAGCCGAAGTCCGCCGCGAGGAGCGGAAAGGACGACTCGACGTTCGCGCGGCACAGGTAGAACGCGCCGTAGCCGACGACGAGCGTGAAGAGGACGAAGGGGCCACGGTCACGCATCGGCGGGCCTGCAGCCTAGCGCAGCGCAGGTGCTCGGCTGCGGTGGCCCGGGGCAGGCGTTTGGTGTACGGTGCCGCCCCGTTCCTTCGGGAGAGGTGACCGAGTGGCCGAAGGTACCCGCTTGCTAAGCGGGCGCGGGTCAAAAGCCCGCCGCGGGT
>Ga0209415_10008785_pt1 | contig 17456 bp, 17 predicted proteins | sample PeaSoiSIISIP2007_FD_187696 | JGI IMG/M metagenome (GOLD analysis project Ga0209415, IMG submission 187696) | Peat soil microbial communities from Weissenstadt, Germany - SII-SIP-2007 (SPAdes) (version 2) | ecosystem: Environmental > Terrestrial > Soil > Wetlands > Peat | place: Germany... | reverse complement strand
GAGACCGCGGTGGTGATCCAGAGGATCTTCTTCTGCTGGTCGAGCTTCTCGGCGAGCGGCACCGCGTGGGCGCTCGAATAGATGCCGAGGATTATGTCGAGCTTCTCTTGGTTGATCAGCCGATCCGCCTCGTTGATGGCGACGTCGGCCTTGCTCTGGGAATCGGCCTTCACGGGCTCGACTTTGTACTTCCCCATCACGCCGCCGCGCTCGTTGGTGAGGTCGATCGCGATCTGTGCGCCGACAGAGGACGCGACCGAGCCCGCGGCCGCGAAGGGGCCCGAGAGATCGTAGAGCACGCCGATGCGGATCGGACTGGCGACCTCGGCGAAGGCGGGCTTGCCCATGAGACCGAGCGCCGCGACGCCCGCGGAATACTTGAGGACCGTCCTGCGTGACGTGGTCATAGGCTCCTCCCGTCTGAGACCGGCTTTGCCGGCGCGATTGGCGCATCGAGCGCGGGAGCGAGTGTTTGACAAAGCGCCAGAGGTGTCAACGGAGTCCACGGGTCGGCGCTGCCCATTCCCTGAGCATCGGACCGGCGTCAGGCCTTGAAAAATCGTGGCCGGCTATGAGACTAATGACAATGGCCATACCAACTCCTCCAGCCCTTTCGATCGAAGCGATAGTCGAAGCCGGCCTGTGCATCGGGTGCGGCCTCTGCCGCAGCATCACGCCGGACGCCATCCGGCTCGAGATGAGTCCGCAAGGAGCGGAGATACCCGTGCTCGAGCGCCCGCTCACGGAGAGTGAACTCGGCCGCATCAATGAGATCTGCCCGGGCGTGCGCGTCGACGGGCGGCGCCCAGATATGGAATCGCCCGCGGCGCGCTGGGACACGATCTGGGGTCCCGCGATTACCATGGCAAAGGGATATGCGGCAGATCCGGAGGTGCGCTTTCGAAGCTCCGCCGGCGGCGGGACCAGCGCGATCGGCATCCATCTGCTGGAAATGGGAGAGGTCGACTTCATTCTCCATGTCCGTGCGTCGCGCTCGCTCCCCGTGCGCTCGGAAGCGCATGTGAGCTTTACGAAGGCCGAAGTCTTGGAAGGTGCCGGATCGCGCTACGGTCCCGCGGCACCCTTGGTCGATTTGGTGCAATTGCTTGGTAGCGGCCGGCCTTTCGCCGTGATCGGGAAACCTTGCGACATCAGCGCGATCCAAAACTTGGCGCGTGTGGATCCGCGCGTCGACGCGCTCATTCGATACCGGATCGCTATCGTCTGCGGCGGCGCGTCGGCATTCGGGCTGAGCCTCGACCTGATCGAGCGATTTGGGATTCGAGAATCCGAGGTGAGCCTGCTGCGCTATCGTGGCTATGGCAATCCGGGACGCACACGCGTCGAGACCCGAGACGGGCGCGCCTTCGAGGTGACCTACAATGACCTCTGGGCCGACGAGGGCAAGTGGCGGATCTTTTTTCGCTGCAAAATATGCGGCGACGCACTTGGCGAAGCCGCGGACATCGCGATCTCCGATGTCTGGCCTGGCGGCGGGCCCACCGGCGAGGACGCGGGATTCAACGGCTTCATCGCCCGCACGGAACGTGGCGCGGGTTTGCTGCGTCGGGCCGCCGACGCCGGCGCTCTGACGCTCGTCGGCGGCATGGACTTTCGCGACTTCGATATCGTCCAGCCGCACCAGGTCCGGAAGAAGCAAGCGATCACATCGCGACTCGCAGCTCTCCGCGACGCCGGTTTCCCGGTTACCGAGTACCGGGACCTCCGGCTCGACGCGGCGGCCGCGAGCGCCACTCCCGAACTTCGCCGAGAGAACTACGAGGGCATGCGGCGGCGGCTTCCCGAACGCAAACCGGTCGACCCCGGCTAAGCGTCTTTCAGGACGACCGATCCGCGGACCTGAGGGCGCCGATCGCCTCCCGGTTCAACATCACCGGCCCGATGCGGTCGGCCCGGCCGCCGATCGCGGGCAGCACCACGAATTCCGCGAGCGGCTTCAGCGAGTCAACCAGGCCCCGAGCCTCGAGGGCAATCGCGCCGCCTTCTGTCGGCCTAGAACTTCATCCGGAGCTGCGCCATGGCGACGCCCTCCGGCGGCGCCGAGCGCACGTTGTCGGGCTGCAGGCGGAGCATCGCACCCAGGTTGAGCGAGGCTCCCTCCGCCACGGGCGTCTTGTAGAAGCCCTGGAAATCGAGCTCGCGGCCGTCCGCAGCCAGAGAGGCGCTGGTCGAGGTGTAGGTGATATTGCCGAAGTAGTCGCGGGCCACCGGCAGCGAGAGATCCGCGCTGCCGCTCACCGCGCGCAGCGGCTGGCTGAACACGAAGCCCGCCTGGTCCTGCTTGCCGAAGACCTGATCCTTGGCAACACCGAGACTGAAGCTTTGCGTGGCGATCGAGGTCGCGTTCTGGATCAGCGTATTGGCGTTGCCGGAGGGATTCGTGATGCCGAACTGCAGGCTGCCGAACACCGAGTAGTTGGCACCCAACTTGGCGGTGCCGGTGAGGCCCGCGAAGTAGGTGGGCGTGTTCGCGCCGAAGGCCAGGGCGCCGTCGGCCATGCTGCCGAGGAGCGTGCCCTGCTCCACCACCACGCCACCGTCGAAGCCGAGCTTGACGTGGTCGTCCAGGGGCACGTCGAGCTCGGCCACGGTGCCGTACACACCACTCATGTTGGGATCGCGGGTCGGATCGAAATAGCTGGGATCCTCGTAGGGCGAGGACTTCGCCTGGCCGGCGAAGGCTCCCATCTTCAGCGTGCCAAGACCCGCGATCTCGCTCGAATAGGCGACGCTATAGGCCTTGTCGGAGAAATCGAGATAGGGGATCGCCACGGCGTCGGTCATCAGCAGGTCGGCATGACCAACGAGGCCCTGCCCATAGACGCCGAAGGCCAGGGTCGGGCTCATGTTGTAGCCGAGGGCGAGGCTATGCGTGCTGTCGACCTGGCTGGTGAGATAGAACTTGCCCGGGATGACGCGGCTCTCCGCGCCCCCGGATTGCTGCTGGACGGCAAAGGCGTAGCTGACCGTCGTCGAGCCGTCCTGCACCACATCGAGATCGCGGCCGCCGAAGGAGTCGAGGGTGCGAACCGCGTCGAAGAACGTGTCGCTGCCGCTGTGCACCACGTTCGACATAGTGACGGTGTAGCCGCGGTTGAAGCTGTCGAGCACGAGCATCTGCTGGTTGGCGAGCGCGCTGGAGAAGCGCCCCCCGAACGCCGAGCCCATGATCACGCCGGTGTTTGTGATCGAGCCGGACGGACCGCCGACGCTGGCACCCTTGGGCACCGACAAATTGCCGATGGGCTGGGTCGCCGCGTCGAGATTGAGCAGGCCCTGGCCGTAGATCGCCTTGTTCGAGTAGATGCCGGTCTTGGTCGCGCTCTGGAACAGGATCTGCAGGGTTTGCGCGTTGGTGAGGTAGGGGTATTCCTGGATGAGAACGTCGGCGGCCGCCGAGACCTGCGGGGCCGCGAAGGACGTGCCGCTCGCCATGCCATAGCCGCGGTTGTAGACCGAGATGACGTTCGTGCCGGGGGCAGCGATGCACCAGGCCGCCGCCGAGCCGCAGCGGTCGCTGTAGCTCGCGATCTTGCCCGTGGAGTCGGTCGCGACCGCGGCCACCCAGCCGGGTTGCAGATATGAGAAATCGGCAGGCAAGGCCGCATAGAAACCGGGCTGGCTCGCGCCGTCGTTGCCGGCGGCGAACACGATGATGGCGCCGGCGTTCACCGCGGCGCGATAGGCGCTCAGGGTCTGCGGCATATAAGACGCGAGGAACGAGGCCGGAAGCTGGCTGATGGGCGTCGAGGAGTTCCAGCTGTTGTTGAAAACGAACGCCTTCGGGCCCTTGGTCCCGTAGATGTGCTGGATCGCGCTGGTCGCGTAATTGATGCCGGTTGCGAGCTGGCTGTCGGAGAGCGTGATGCTGCCGTCGGGGTTGACGATTCGGATCGGCAGGAGCTGGGTCCCATAGGCGACGCCAACCATGCCAATGCCGTCGCGATTGGCGGCGATGATGCCGGAGACGAAGGTGCCGTGCCACATGTCGTCGGTGGTGACGCCGACCGTGCCGGTGGTGGCGTCGAAACCGGGGCCGGCGATGCGGCCGATGAACTGGTTGTCGCCGGTATCGAGGCCGGAATCGAACACCGCTGTGACGGTGCCCTGACCCGTGTAGCCGCGGTTCCACGCGGCCTGTGCCTTGATCTGCCCGATGCTGTAATTCCAGTTCGCCTCGTTCGTACACCCCTGGTACCAGGGATCTTTGGTGTTCCCAGGCACGCATCCGGCGCTCCAGGCGGAATCCATAGCCCCGGTGGCGCCCAGCAGCAGAGCCGCAGCCGCCAACGCGCGCGCGCCGAAGTGCAATTTCCTGATCCCGATCACCGAACCCTCTTCGATGGGGTGCCTGCGGTGCCGATGTGAGTCGGCCGGAAGCGGGCACCGAGACGTCGCCTTGGTTCCAAATATCGCGGGAAACCCATTAATCCCGCATTAAACGACGTTAGGAACCGGCTAAAATTAAGCCGATATCCTCCGCGACTCATGATCCACGAAACGGGTTGGCTAAGCCAATAATTCCACGCCCTCCGCGACCGTCTCGCGCCGCGATGCACCATGATTCGGCCATCCGGGTGCGGCATCCCGCGCTTGCCGCAGCGGCGGAAATTCTGCGAGAGTGGCCAACGAGCACGCGAAATTTCCACGGTCGGCTTGCGCGATGGTGACCACAACAGGAATTCCCGTGGACGAGCGTCGGCCGAGCGACGCCCGCGTGATCGGGCTCGTCAGCGCCGCGCATTTCGTAAGCCACCTCTATGCCCTGCTCCTTCCGCCGGTCTTCGCCCTTATCCACAGCGAGAGCGGGCTCAGCTACCGGGAGCTTGCCGCAGTGCTGGCGAGCTACAACATGGTGTCGGCCGCCTTGCAGACGCCGACCGGCTTTTTGGTCGATCGGCTTGGCGCCAGCCGCCTGCTGATCGCGGGGCTGCTGCTGGGGTCGACGGCCATCGCCGTCGCGGCGCTCATTCCGACCTATTCGGCGCTGGTGATCTGCTTCGGCGTCGCGGGCCTTGCCAATACTGTCTATCATCCCTCGGACTATGCGATCCTCTCGCACGCCGTCGCGCAGAAGCGGATCGGTCAGGCCTTCTCGATCCATACCTTCAGCGGTCTCCTCGGCTTTGCCGCAGCGCCTCCGCTGATGCTGATCTCAGCCGGGCTCTGGGGTTGGCACGGCGCGCTTCTGGTCTCCGCCGCGATCGGACTGGTGGTGGCCCTGGTGCTGCTGGCGCAGCGGCACGCGCTCGCGGTAACGCCCACCGCGCCGGCACAGCGTCAGCACCGCCCGGCCGGCGCGGGCTGGCGGCTCCTGATGACGCCCGCGATCCTCAAGAACCTCGCCTTCTTCACGATGCTCGCGCTGGCCGGCGGCGGCATCTCGAACTTCTCGATCGTGGCGCTGGTCGCGCTCTACGACACGCCCCTCTGGGTCGCCAACACCGCGCTCTCGGGCTTCCTCCTCATGGGTGCCCTGGGCGTGCTGCTGGGCGGCGTCATCGCCGACCGCACCCGGCATCACACGAGGGTGGCCGGCATCGGGTTCGCGCTCAGCGCGAGCGTGATCCTCGTGATTGGCACCGTGGCGCTGGGATCGGCGCCGCTGATCGCGCTGATGGGGATCGCCGGTCTTCTGAGCGGCATCATCCAGCCCTCTCGCGACATGATCGTGCGGGCGGTGACACCCGCGGGATCCTTCGGCAAGGTTTTTGGCTTCGTCACCACGGGCTTCAATCTGGGGGGCGTCGTGGGGCCGCTTTTCTTCGGCTGGCTCATGGACCGCGGCGAGCCGCGCGCGATCTTCATCGCCGTGGTCGCGATCACGCTGGTTTCGCTGCTGACGGTATCGACGACGCGCGTCCTCGCGCCCAAGCCGGTCGCCGCCGACTGACGGTTGCGGGCTTTGCCAAGTCGGCCTGAATGGCGCAAAATTTGGCCGCGAGGGGTCACAGAACTTGGAGCATCGATTGAACCCGCCTCGATCCGATGGATCGTTCCTGATTCGGCGCGAGCAGTTGCCGCTGTTGACGCGGCCATACGTCGCGCCTCGAACCCCGACCGAGCGGAGCCTAGCGGAGATCTGGGGTGCGGTGCTTAGCCTAGACAGGGTCGGCATCGAGGACCGCTATATCGACCTCGGTGGCGACTCCCTGATGGCAGCCGTCATCTTCAGCCAGATCGAGGCGAAGCTCGGCGTGCGGATCGCCATGGTGATCCTCGATAGTGCCCCCACCATTGCCGATCTTGCCGCCAGAATAGAGAAACTGCAGGCGCTGCGGGACAATGAACGCGCACAGAGATAGGGCTCAACCACGGCGCCGTTCCGCTTGCGAAGCCGGGCAGGGCTAAGGAAACCGCGGTGCTTCAAGCAATTCGTTCCGAGGGCGAGAAGCCGCCCTTCTTCATGGTGCACGGTCTCCACGGCGTCATGCCGATCGCCCACATCATCGGGCGCGCGCTCGACCGCAACCAACCGCTCTACGTACTCGTCGGGCGCGGCATCGATGGAGCGGCGCCGCCACATGAGCGCATGGAGGACATGCTGGGGAGCTACCTGGCCGAAATCCGTGCCGCGAGGCCCCACGGTCCTTATATCGTCGGCGGGATATGTGCAGGCGGCCTGGTCGCCCTGGAGCTCGCGCGCTCGCTCGAAGCCGGCGGCGAACGGGTCGGCCGCGTGGTCTTGGTGGATCCGCCACTGGTGCCGTTTCCCCATCCGGCAAACCGCAACCTGGATCCGAGGGCGGACCGGCTCGTCTACCAGCAACTCTACGCGAACGTCGAGCAGATGTTGCGTAGTTTCGCCCACCAATTCGGAAACCTGCCCTTCGACGCAAACGATCCCGCCCAGCTACAGCGCGCGATCGAGGTCGGCATCGCGATGCTCGTGATGTTCGGCCGCTATATTCCGCCGCCTTTCCATGGTCCGACCGAGTTCATCATTTCCGCCGCCCGTGCCTTCAGCCATTTTCACCCCGAGGGTCCTTGGAAAAAGGTGGTCGCGACGCCCGGCCGTGTTCATGTCATCCCCGGTAACCACGACGAGTTCTTCTACAAGCATCTAGGCGAGGTGCTCCGTCTGGTCCAGTTCGCCCTCGACTCGGCCTTTGACGATTAGGCGGCGCATGTTGGCGAGAGGTCCGGCAACCGCTTGACCGTGATGATGCAGATCGCGGGACGACGGCATCGATGAATCTGATTCAGCCGATCCTCAACTACGCGAAGACCCGGCCCCACGCCCCGGCGCTCGTCGACGCCGACCGCGAGATCCGCTACGCCGAGCTTGCGGAGCTCGTCCTGAGGACGGCCTCGCACCTTGCGGCGCTGGGGGTGGCGCCCGGGGATCGCGTCGGGCTCTGCCTTAGGGATAATTGGGAGCATGTCGTGGCACTTCTTGCCGTCGCTCGCATGGGTGCGGTCGCGGTGCCGCTCCATTGGCGTGCCGCCCCCACCGAGATCTCCGCGCTCGTGACGGCGCTCTCGGTCAAGCTCGCGCTCGTGGAGACGGAAAGCGCGCTTGAGCTCGATTGCGCCATGGTTCCAGTGGACGCCGGATGGCATCGATCGGTTGCCGAGCGCGAGCCTTTATCGGCCCTGCCTGACGATTGGCATGCTCCCTTTGTCATCTCGGCCACCTCCGGCAGCACCGGCGCACCGAAGTTCAGCCTCGCGAGCCACCTGCAGTTCTACTGCGGTGTGGCCGGCTTTACCGAGCTGGTAGCGCTGACCGGACGCCACCGATATCTCTCGACCCTGCCGCTCTACTTCAGCGGCGGCCGGTTAGGCCTGCTGTCGCATCTTCTCCGCGGTGACTGCATTCTGCTTTACGGATCCCTGGTCAACGGACCCGATTTCATTGGCGCGGCGACCGCGCTGAAAGCAACGGTGGGCTTCGTCGTGCCCTCGCTGCTGCGCGATCTCCTTGCGACCGCCGGCGAGGAACCCCTCTTGCCCGGCCTGGCGCGGCTGACCTCCGTCGGAGCACCCCTCTTCGCCGAGGAGAAGCACGCCGCCTTGCGCAAGTTGTCGGCGAATTCCTGCGAGATGTACGGCACGGCGGAAACGAATGCGATTTCCCTGTTGCGCTCCGAGGACATCGATACGCACGCGAACAGCGTCGGACAACCGCATTCGCTTGCGGAGATCCAGGTCGTCGACGAGGATGACCGGCCGCTAGCGCCGGGCGAGGCGGGAAAACTGCGTCTGCGCGGACCGACACTCGCCTCGCCGCTCGCCGCTCCGGGACACCCGATCCACACGGGGTTCCGCGATGGTTGGTACTACCCGGGTGAGATCGCCGCGCTCGACGCCCAAGGGTATATTTTTCTGGTCGGCCGCGCCGCCGAGCTGATCATTCGCCATGGCGCCAAGATTCATCCGGCGGAGGTCGAGGCGGTGCTGCAGCAGCATCCTGATGTGCTGGAATGCGCGGTGATCGGGCGCCGCGCCGCCAACAACGAGGATGAGGTGATCGCCTTCCTCGTGGGGCGCCGACCGCTGGACCTCGCGGCAATCGTCGCGCATTGCCGAACCTATCTCACCGCCGCCAAGCGGCCGCAGCGCATTCACATTGTGGACTCGCTCCCCAAGAACTCGTCCGGCAAGATCGACAAGATGGCTCTCGGGAGGCAGCTGATCGACCCGAGCTGATCGAGGCCCGCGACGAAAGAGCTTGCGACCCAGATGACCGGATGCCGATTTCAATGAATCTGATCCAACCGATCCTCAACCATGGCAAGACGCGGCCCCACGCGCCGGCGCTGATCGACGGCGACCGTGAGATCCGCTACGGCGAACTCGCGGGCCTGGTCTTGCGAACGGCCTCGTACCTTGCCGGGCTCGGCATTGTCCCGGGAGACCGCGTCGGGCTCTGCCTCAAGGACGGCTGGGAGCACGTCGTCGCACTTCTTGCGGTCGCGCGTATGGGCGCGGTCATTGTGCCGCTGAACTGGCGGGCCGCACGCACCGAAACCTCCGAGCTCGCGATGGCGCTCTCGGTCAAGCTGGCGCTCGTGGAGCGGGAGAGCGCGCCCGCACTCGATTGCGCTGTCGTTCCTATGGATGCCCGATGGCATCGATCGGTTGCCGAGTGCGAGCCCTTATCGACTCTGCCGGACGATTGGCATGCTGCGCTCGATATTGCGGCCACCTCCGGAAGCACGGGCGCACCCAAGTTCAGTCTCGCAACGCATCTGCATAATTACTGCGGCGCCGCCGGTTGGATCGAGCTCATGGCGATAAGCGGACGCCACCGATATCTCTCGACCCTGCCGCTCCATTTTGCCGGCGGTCGACGGGCCGTGTATTTGCACCTGCTCCGCGGCGACTGCGTTCTGCTCTACGGATCGCTGGTTAACGGGCCGGATTTCATCGAAGCGGCAGCCCGGCTAAGTGCCACCGTCGCCATCGTCGTGCCCTCGCTGGTGCGCGATCTGCTGGCGGCCGCCGGCGACGAGCCGCTTCTGCCCGACCTGGCGATATTGATGTCCGGTGGCGCACGGCTTTTCGCCGAGGAGAAGCGTGCCGCCTTGCGCAAGTTGTCGCCGAACTTCTGCGAGGGCTACGGCACCTCGGAGACTAATACGATTTCCCTGTTGCGCTCGGTCGACATGGATTCGCATCCAGACAGCGTGGGACAGCCGCATTCGCTCGCGGAGGTCCAGGTTGTCGACGAGGATGACCGCCCGCTGCCCATCGGACAGTCGGGAAAGCTCCGCTTGCGCGGACCTTCCCTGGCTTCGCCACTCGCCGCGCTGGGACAACCGATCCATCCCGGCTTCCGCGCTGGCTGGTACTACCCGGGCGAGATCGCCGCGCTCGACGACCACGGTTACATCTACCTGACCGGACGCACCTCCGAGTTGATCATTCGGCACGGCGCCAAGATTCCTCCGGCGGAGGTCGAGGCGGTCCTCCAGCAGCATCCCGACGTTCTGGAATGCGCCGTGATCGGCCACCGCGCGGCCAATAACGAAGAGGAGGTGATCGCCTTCCTCGTGGGACGCCGCCCGCTGGACCTCGCCGCCATCATCGCGCATTGCCGAACCTATCTCGCGCCCGCAAAGCGGCCGCAGCGCATTCATTTCGTGCCGGCGCTGCCGAAGAACGCCTCGGGCAAGATCGACAAGATGGCCCTCGCCAAACAGCTGGCCGATTCTGGCTGACCGACGCTCGCCTTCACCACCGCCGCGTCACTGCCGCGAGGTCAGAAGGCTTTACCTGACCCGGCACGCCGACGGAGCCCACATAGAGAAATCCCACAATGGCGTCGGAGTCACCGAGCCCGAGGGCACGCTTCACCTCGGGGTCGTAAGCCGCCGCGCCGGTGCGCCAGAACCCGCCAAGGCCCAGCGCATGGGCCGCCACAAGCATATTCTGGGCGGCCGCGCCTGCTGCCACCACTTGCTCGACGTCGGGCACCTTGGGATTCTCTTTCACGGCCGCGGCGACCACGACCACCAAGGGCGCACGCAGCGGCTTCTTGCGCTCGGCATCGAGCTTGCCCGCGGGCGCGTCGGGCTCGCGGCGCTTCAGGGATTGCGCCATCACCTCGCCGAACCTGACCCGGGCCTCGCCCTCGATGAGCACGAAGCGCCAGGGCTGCATGCGGCCATGATCGGGCGCGCGGGCCGCGGCCGCCAGAAGTGTCCGCAGTTGCGCGGCGTCGGGCCCGGGTTCCACCAGCTGAGCCGGCGATACCCGGTTCATCAGCGCGTCGATCGCATCCATGAACGCCCCTCTCCAGAAGTGCGGGGCGAGCATAGGGCCTGACCGCGCCTTTTCAGAAGCGCTTTTGGGGCTGTCCTCCAGGGGTCGCGACGCCGTCGCCGCGGAAGTGCTAAGACTGGGCGGTCCGACATCGATCGTGGGAGAGGTCACATGAACCGTCGCCGCTTGGGCCGGCTCGACGTGGGCGCCGTGGGTCTCGGCTGCATGAGCATGACGCCGATCTACGGCGATCCCAGCGAGCCCGAGGCCATCGCCACCATCCACCGCGCAATCGAGCTCGGTGTCGATCTCATCGACACCTCCGATGCCTACGGCAGCAACGGCTCGAACGAGGTCCTGGTCGGCCGGGCGCTCAAGGGCCGCCGCGACAAGGTCGTGCTGGCCACCAAGTTCGGCAATATCCGGCTGCCCGACGGCAGCCCGGGCGCGAACGGCCGGCCGGAGTATGTCGCGCAAGCCTGCGAGGCCAGCCTCGAGCGCCTCGGCGTCGAGGCGATCGATCTCTACTACATCCACCGGATCGACCCGACGGTGCCGATCGAGGACACCGTGGGCGCCCTCGCGCGGCTCGTCCAGCAGGGCAAAGTTCGCTACCTCGGCATCTCCGAAGCGGCGCCCAAGACGCTGCGCCGCGCCCACGCGGCCCATCCCATGACCGCACTCCAGACGGAGTACTCGCTCTGGACCCGCGATGCCGAGGGCGAGCTCCTCGACACCTGCAAGGAACTCGGCATCGGCTACGTCGCCTACAGCCCCTTGGGCCGCGGCTTCCTCACCGCCACCGTCACCGACCTGGAGGCGCTCGGCCCCAACGACCGGCGCCGGGCCATGCCGCGTTTCCAGGGCCAGAACATGACCCGGAATTTGACGCTGCTGGCGACCCTCAGGGAACTCGCCGCGGCCGAGCGCTGCACGCCCGCGCAGCTGGCGCTCGCGTGGCTGTTGAGCAAGCAAGAGTTCATCGTGCCGCTCCCCGGCACCAAGCAACGCCGCTGGCTCGAGGAGAATGCCGTGGCGGCGAGCCTCACGCCCAAACGCGAGACCCTGGCCGCTCTCGACCGCGCCTTCCCGCGCAACGCAGCCGTGGGCGACCGCTACCCTGAAGCCATGATGAAGCGGCTCGGGCTCTGACGGAGCGCGTTTATTTGTTCCGCTGCTTCCAAGGATCCTTGACGGCCTCGTAGGTCTCGAACTCGACGTTGGCGAGGCGTCCGTTCACCTTCTGGACGCGGCAGATGTAAACGTTCTGGACGATGTCGCGGGTCTCGGGATCGATGCTGATGGGTCCGCGCGGGCTCTCGTGCTTCCAGCCTTTGACGATCTCCATCGCCTTGTCGCCGTCGATCTTGCCGTCGAGCTGCTTCACGATGTCGTAGATGAGCGCCATGCCGTCCCAGGCGGAGACCGCGAAGAAATCCGGGTCCTTGGTGTCGCCGTAGGCCGCGTGCCACGCGCTCACGAACGCCTTATTGGTCGCCGACGGATGCGCGGCCGTGTAGTGCATCGCCGTGACCAGCCCCACCGCGAGATCACCGAGATCCTGGAGCGTCGCCTCCTCGGTCGCCTCCTCGCTCGGCATCAGCTTGATGCCGGCCTTGGCGAGCCCCACCTCGTTGAAGGCCTTCACGAAGGCCGGCGGCTGCGTCCCGCCGGGGATGAAGGCATAGAGAGCGTCGGGCTTCTGGTCGAGCACGCGCTGCAGGAACGGCACCACGTCGGGATTGGCGAGCGGCACTCGCACGCTGCCGACGATGATGCCGCCGGCCTCGGTGAAGCCGCGTTTGAAGGATTCTTCCGCGTCATATCCGGGCCCATAATCCGAGACGGAGGTGAAGGCGCGCTTCATGCCGCCATCGGTGGCGGCCCAGCGCCCGAAGATCTCGGTCGTCTGCGGAATCGTCAGCGAGACGCGCGCGAAATAGGGCGACTTGGTCGTGATGACCGCGGTCGCCGCGTTCATGATCACGGTCGGTATTTTCGCCTCGGTCGCGAGCGGCGCCACCGCGAGCGCGTTCGGCGTGAAGACGAAGCCGGTGAGGATCTGCACGCCGTCCCGGGTGATCAGCTCCTGCGCCAGCCGCTTGGCGACGTCGGGATTGGGGCCCGTGCTGTCGCGGCGAATGATCTCGATCTTGGTCGAGCCGACGCTGTCGCCGTTCTGCTTCATCCAGAGCTTGATGGCGTCGTCCATGATGGAGGCAAGGCTCGCGAACGGGCCGGTGTAGGGCAGGATCACCCCGACCTTGACCGTGTCGGCGGCGACGGGCGCCGCGTATCCGAGCGCGAGGGAGGCGAGCGCCGCCCAAAGGAATGCCCTGATCTTCCCCATGTGTCCCTCCCTATTGGGCTCGAGCGGCCCAGTCGTCCGCGATTCTGGCCGAAGAGTTCGCACGCCGCAACGATGGTGCTCGCGCTACCCCATGGGCACCCGCCCATCGATGCTGTCGCGTGCGGGAACCCGAAAACGGCACGACCGGACGTTGCCGGACTGGCCGCGCTCCACGGCGAGATCTCGATCAAGGAGGGCCGCGTCGAGCAGTCGAACTTCGACGCCTACCAGATGGTGCGCCTCGCGGACGCGCCCAGGATCGAGGTGCACCTGGCGCTGACCGGCGGCAAGAAATGGGGCGGCATCGGCGAGCCCGGCACCGCCCCCATCGCCCCCGCGGTCTGCAACGCGATCTTCGCCGCCACCGGCAAACGCATCCGCGCCCTGCCGATCAAGAACGTGGATTTGCGCTCGGCCTGAGGTCAGGTCCGGCCTCGGTGCCGGGCATCCACGGGTCGCGCGCAGAGCGCCCGAGCGCCGCGCCTGTCGCGAGCGCGTGCCGAGGCGGTTGCCGGAATTGGCTTCGAAGCCAAAAATTGGCTTTGGATTGGGTTTGCCGAGGCGGCGGTCATTGATTCAAAAGGAAAAATTGGGGGAATTATCACCTTGACTCAGCAAATGGCCTGTGAGAGGTTTCCCTTCAAGGTGTTAAGGGAAACCGGCCATGTCAAACGAACTCAGCAACCGCATTTTCCATGACGACGCCAAGGCCCGCCAGTGGCTTGAGGGCGCCCTTTGGCCGGATGGGCCAGTTTGCGGCCATTGCGGCACGGTAGCCCAAGCCACGGCCCTGGAAACGCGCCCCGGCTGGTACCAGTGCAACGCCTGCCGCAAGCAATTCAGCGTCACGGTCGGCACCCTCTTTGAGCGCTCCCATATCCCGCTCGGCAAGTGGCTCATGGCCGCCTACCTGCTGTGCGCTTCAAAGAAGGGGATCAGCACGCACCAAATGCATCGCATGATCGGCGTCTCGTACAAATCGACGTGGTTCATGATGCACAGGCTGCGCGAGGCAATGCGTGAGGGCAAGTTCACCATTCCGCTCGGCGGCACGGGCAAGACGGTGGAGATTGATGAGGCGTACATAGGCGGCCTCGAAAAGAATAAACACCGCAACAAGCGCAAGCACGCTGGCGGCGGCGGTAAGGGCAAAGAGGCGGTGTTCGCGCTAGTGGAGCGCGGGGGCTCTGTCCGCTCGCACCACGTACCTGCAGTCAATGCCAAGACGCTTCGCCCGATCCTCGTCTCTCAGGTCGAGCGCTCGACGGCCCTCATGTCGGATGAGTCCGTGCATTCGCAGCAGCTCGGCCAAGAGTACAAAACTCACCAGACCGTCAATCATAGCGCTGGCGAATATGTTCGCGGCGATGCGCACACAAACACGGTCGAGGGCTATTTCTCGATCCTCAAGCGCGGAATCATCGGCACCTATCACCACGTCTCGCAGCAGCACCTAAAGCGCTACCTCGCCGAGTTCGATTTCCGATACAACGAGCGCACGGCCCTTGGCGTCACCGATAGCGAACGCGCGGCGAAGGCCCTCAAGGGGATCGTCGGCAAAAGGCTCACCTATCGGCGGACTGGTGAAGCCTCACACGCCTAAGCAGTTGGCGTGTGCTTTCCTACGCTGGCGCGCGAAACGGGGGAAATAGCATGGGCACAAGTGACCTGCGCTGGGTCGTTAAATTCCCAACCCCTTCCTGCCCTAAGTGCGGCAAGGAAGGCGTTGAGACGATCGCTGGGCTGATAAATCGTAACGAGATCACCTGTGGCTTCTGTGGCAGCGCGATCAACCTCACATCGGAAGATTGGCGCGCCTACCTCAAGGAAGCGATGGATGCGCTCGGCAAGATCGGGGCGAGCTACCGCAAAATTCCCTAATTCGCGCAGCGCGGCAATCGACCCATAATCACGCGGCACAAGCCTGTTTGGCATAAAGGCCCTCGGCTCACATTGGGAGGAAGAGGAGACGACAATGAAGTGGATTCTCGTGGTGGTCGTGTTCGGACTCGGTCCGGTTCAGACGAACCTCGTATACGACGACCTTGAAAGCTGCCTTCGCGCAGAAGAGGTGGTGCGCGGCCAGTGGCTTAAACACATGAACGCAGTGGCCGCCCCGGGAACCCTCGCCGAATTGAATGAGCGCGACCCAAACGGCGCGAACTTTCTCGCGAAGCAGATCACTCCCGGGACCTGCATCCCGCACGCCGCGACTAAGAAGAATTCAAACTGAGGCCCTAGCGGCCCTCTTCTTCGCGGGACGCTTCTTTAATGCTATCCGGTGCTGCGGCCCTGCCCGCGCTACATCGCGCACGAATTGCTCGAAGCGCGGCCATGCGTCAGGGTCTAACTCAAGTTCCGGCTTTGCCTTCCGCTGAGGAGTCTTGGCCATGGCACCACATCCGCCCATGTTATGGCTCGATCCAAGGCTAGACCTTCCTCGCTGGCTTGTCGCCGGTCTCGGAAGGATAGCTGCCGAGTGGTCCGAGCTAGAATGGCAGTTCGAGGATGCCATACGAATTTTGATTCAGACCGATGTGAAGCTAGGTCGCATCGCGGTAACCGGCATGAATATGCGATCCCGCGTAATGTGCCTCACCAATCTCCTAAAGGCTTGGAGACTTGATTCGCTGCATAATAGAGCTGTCAAAATCGGCGACGAAATTAAAAATATCCGTGAGAGTGAACGAAATCGGCTTGTTCACGGCCTCTGGGCGAAGGTCGCCCACAATTGGTACGTAATCCGTACTAGCGGTGCCGGCACACGCGAAGTTGAACCATTCGGAAAAGTTACCAGGGCGGTCTTACCCCAGCGCGAGAAGATCACTCGCGGGCGGCTCGTGACAATCCGCTCACAGATCCGCACCTTGCGGAGGAAGATGATCGCCTTGCGGAAGGAGCTCGAAGGCGCGCTGCCTCCATCGCCACATAAATCGCCGCGACAGCTTCGTCGCCACTATCAGCGCCTGGCTCATACCAAAAAAGTGCCTCCGATCCCGCCCGACGCATAGCGGGCGTAATTTTGACCTTGGCCGGGGAGGCAACGCCGCGTTCGCAACGCTTCTTGCGTATCATTTGACCTATGCTGAGTCAAGGTGATAATTACCAAAATTGGCTTTGATTTGTAGAATTTGATTTTTCCGCGAGGACTGAGATTTCTCGCGCCTCAGAGCCCAATCATCGATGAGCCCGCGCCAAATTGGGTTCGTTTCGCAAAATTTAACTTCCCTCTGCCGCATTCCCGGTCCTGTCGTGCCGTACGCACGTATCGACGCGTGCAGCGTACGGTCGAAGATAGGTGGGCGCGACCGTGAGCTGTTTCAAGGGCCGCCGTAAAATCCCAGTTGAGGAAACCTGACACCCGGCATATGTCTGTAGCATAGGCCTGGAGGGCACCATGTCTGAGCAACGGCACGTCAAGCTGTTCCGCAATGGTCGGAACCAGGCGGTTCGCATCCCCGTGGAGTTCGAGCTGCCGGGTGACGAGGCGATCATGCATCGTGACGGCGAGCGGCTGGTGATCGAGCCGGTACGCAAGCGCGGCCTCGTCGCCTTGCTCAAATCGATGCAGCCCCTCGATGAGAGCTTCCCCGAGATCGAGGATCCCGTGCCGGAGCAGGAGAACGTGCTGTGACACGCTACATGCTCGACACCAACATCATCTCAGACCTCATCAAGAACCCCCAGGGCAAGGCAGCGAAGCGCATTGCGCGCGTCGGCGAAGACAATGTCTGCACCAGCATCATCGTCGCGGCCGAGCTGCGCTACGGCTGCGCCAAGAGCGGGTCGGCGCGATTGCTCAAGGCGGTCGAGGATATCCTGGGCGAGCTTGCGGTCCTGCCCTTCGACGTTCCCGCGGACGCGGAGTACGGCGGGATCCGCGCGGAGCTCGAGGCCGCGGGACGACTCATCGGCAGCAACGATCTGCTCATCGCCGCGCACGCCTACACGACAGGCGCCACGATCGTGACCGCCAATGCCAGCGAGTTCAAACGCATTAGAGGGCTGAGCGTAGAAAACTGGCTTGCCTGACGGAGTGCGGCCAATCGTCAGACTCTCTGCCTATGGCAGTCCGGCGGCGAATCCGTGGTCTGTGCCAGTGCTGTCCCATATTTCGGGCGCGGGACCGGCGACACGATATCGATTTCGACCGCCCGCCGCCTCCGAAGTCGAGCAGCAAAAATCGCTGCAATCGCTATTGTGTCGACGTATTCTCCCGTCTGCCCGTGAGCAGGGGCGGCGGGCGCGTGTGCTCTGATGAGGGAGACCGGAATGTTCAGCCATATCATGGTCGGAACCAACGACATTGCCCGATCAAGGAAATTCTACGACGCCGTGTTTGCCGCGATGGGCGGTAAGGCTGGTACCGAGGACG